>Ga0310345_10001138_pt1 | contig 31311 bp, 27 predicted proteins | sample HC15DNA20500_MG_FD_204667 | JGI IMG/M metagenome (GOLD analysis project Ga0310345, IMG submission 204667) | Marine microbial communities from station ALOHA, North Pacific Subtropical Gyre - HC15-DNA-20-500_MG | ecosystem: Environmental > Aquatic > Marine > Oceanic | place: Pacific Ocean: North... | reverse complement strand
CTGTAGCCATTCGTTAGGTCCGATAGCTCCACTGCCAATACTTATCAAGTTTTCGCTCTGAATATCCGCTATTTCGTTAACTTCAGGAATTCTCTGTAGGGATTCCTCAATAGTGAACTTCTTTCCTAATTCTGCATATTGAGTGTAATCAAGCCTATGCGGGCCTATACCAGCAATGCTTCCACCCGTGCCTATTACATTAATTCTAGGTTTTGATTTTGACATGCAATTTTACTCAACTATTCACTGAAATTCACAATCTCAAACTGTCAAAAAATTTTGATCCAACGATGTGGATTATAACGAATATGTCGGCGACAAAATTATTTGATTGCATATGTGACATTCTGCCCTTAATATCGGTGCCTACCGGCAATGATCAGAAGCTCACATATTGTGGCTTATAAATTGCAAAAGTTATCGATTCAGTACATCAAACGAGGAGAACTTTATGCCTACAATGACTTTATTAGAAGCAGAATCAATAATCGAAGGGGCCAAGGTTAAGATAGAAGAACTTGGTGTAAAAATGAGTGTCTCGGTAACGGACGCCAGGGGAGATCTCATAGCCATGATCCGAACGGATGGTGCATCATGGAGAACACCTTTCATATCTAGGGGAAAGGCGGTAGCGTCAGCCTGTTTTGGTGAACCATCAGGGGAACTCGAAGACAGGTCTAATTGGCCTGTATTTCAGGCCTTTACAGTTCTTCAGGACGGGCATTTCATAATGGGCCAAGGTGCGATTCCAATTTATAAGGAGGGTGAAATAGTTGGTGCAGTAGGGGCTAGTGGAGGCAAGTCACAAGAAGACGAGGATGTTTGCAGAGCAGCCCTTGAACACGCGGGCTTAAAATCATCTTAAATAGAAACTAGGTCTCTGAACATCTGTGTTCAGAATCCTCATAGAAAGGAGAATGTGATGGGACGAGTTCAGGATCAGGTAGCTATTGTAACTGGAGCCGCAAAGGGATTGGGAGAAGCCATCTCACGCCGCTTGGCACAAGAGGGCGCCAAACTAGTTATAGCTGATATAGACAAACGAGGTTTGGAGGCGGCGGCGGCAAAAATTCGCAAAGACAATAGCGAGGTGGTAACAGTAGTTGGTGACGTTACTGAAGAGGAAACAGCATTCCAATTAATCTCATCCGCCATTGGGCGGTTCGGGCAAATTGATATTTTAGTGAACAACGTTGGCGGCAGCAGAAATTCAAAAATCTGGCAAATGCCAATTGAAGATTGGGACTATACCATCAGGTTAAATCTACGTGGAACATTTCTCTGTACTCGAGCTGCTGTGCCACACATGATTGAGAGAAAACGCGGAAAAATAATTTGCTTATCGTCTGGTGCTCGTGAAGGCACGCCATGGACCGCCTATTATGAGGGGGGATCTGCCTACTCAGCCTCTAAGGCAGGTGTTCATGGATTCATGCGAGATTTGGCACTTGAACTTGCCGAGCATAACATCAACGTTAATTGCGTAGCTCCAGGTCCAATTGATACAGAAATAGCCGGTGCAAAATTACGAAAACTTAACGACACAGTGGACTTTAGTCCTAATCGTATGACTCCATTTGGTCGCTTAGGACAGCCTAGGGAAGTTGCAGACGCAGTCTTATTTTTGGCTTCAGACGAAGCATCATATATATCAGGTCATACACTGGCAGTTACCGGAGGCCGCTAGTATTTATTAGGGCCTTAAATCGAATGGTTGCAGCCTAAAAGGTTTTAGGCTGCAACCATTCAAATATTCTCTTCGGCTAAAGCCCTTCAACATAAAAAACTAGATCACCTCTAATGCCGGTACACCAAGTTCACCAGTCATAAGATCGAACCATTCCATGACTTCTTTGTGTAATGGCACACCGTTGGCTCGCCTGTCTTTTTCATCCTCATATTCAGCAAGCCCAGGATAAAGAACCCTATCGTGGCCAGCTGCTGGCTTGGTTTCTCTAAGCATTTGCAACATCTTATCCATTTTTGCCTTGAACTGATCCACGTCAGTAAACGCTGAGATGTTATATGCGGCGAAATAATGTTTGTAACCGCTCTCGAAACGCTCAGTATCGAACATGCCAGGAACGGATCCTGAGAGGAATGCTCCTAGAACTTCGACCATAAGCATGAAGCCGTAGCCCTTGTGAGAGCCGTTTTCCCTAGTGCCACCAACGGGAAGTAGACTGCCATACCAACCATCTTCAGGAACGGGAGTTTCTTCGAGTATTGGTGTTCCTTCCTTGTCCGCAATCCAGCCTGGGAGAAGGTCAGAACCCACCCTCTTTGCCAGCGAGAACTTATTACCAGCAATTTGGGAGGTAGCAGCGTCAAAGAGTAATGGTGCCTCTTCGTTGCCAGGAGCTGCCATTGATATCGGATTCGTACCGAATCGTGGTTCTGACGCAAACGTGGGCAATACACCTGTGCCTGCTGCCGTCGCACACATGCCTACCATGTCATTTTTTGCCGCATGCATGGAGAAATGGCCCACAGCCCCAAGGTGACCACCGTTATTCATAGTGACAATTCCCACCCCCACAGTTTTTGCCTTTTCGATGGCTATGTCCATGGCTCTCCGACCCAAAATAATTCCCAATCCCCGATCAGCGTTAATCACTGCTGTTCCTGGAGTTTCACGTTCTATCGTCCAGTTCGGATTGGGATTGACATCTCCACTAGTGTATTGATCCACATAGGCACGAAGCATATTGGATACCCCGTGAGTCTCAACTCCACGCAGATCCGTCATAGTCAATACATTTGCAGCTTCCTCAGCATCTGACCGAGACACTCCCATTTTTTCAAAGATCGCAGAGACAACCTCATGGAGAGATTCCACTGTAACTCGTTCTGAATCTTCCGGTTTTGGCTTAAATCTTTCTAACATATAGTTTCCCCCTTAATTACCTATTTTTGGACATTAGATCCATCATTCGCTGTCCAATTATCGCGGTGCCCAGAAATAAACTCGAAACCCTATTTTTCAAGAGAAGCGAATTTCAAGTCGCTCGATAGCGCATTATACGCAGTATAATACGCTCCTTGTAAATAGCATCATTACCAACAGGGCGAGGGAGAAAAAGTGCAGCTGATACTCAGCTAATCATTTAGAACTCGATATACCCATACTTGATGTAAAACTTCAGGTTCACCTGTAGGCAGTGGGTGGAATTCATCACTGACATCTACAACTTCCCATAATTTTTTGGATTCCATTTCTTCCTGTTTTTCTTTGAATCCATTTTTCAGATAGACATCAGTTCTTATAGTAAACACTATATGTCCTTGAGGTTTGGTGATTCTCAGTAGTTCCTCGAAGGATTCGGGACCAGCGTGACCAAGAGTCATGACTCCGACACTGATTACGGCGTCAAAAGAGTCAGTTTCATAACTCAGTGGCTCCCCGAGAACCATTTGGTCTAATTTTTTATAGACGTTTTTATCCCGTGCTTCTTTGAGCATTCCATCTGATAGATCCATTGCAGTCAGGTTTTGGAATCCGTGTTCTGCCAATGCAAGGCCCACTAATCCGGTTCCTGCTCCTGCATCCAAGACAATAGAATCTGTATGAACATATTTTGCTAAGTAGGCAGATGCGGTCTTAGGTGCAATCCAACCGAAAAATTCCGCTAGATCTCTATCATAATCTTTGGCCCATTCATCGTATCTCTGGGTTAATTCGGAATTGTTTTTCGAAGAATAAACCCACTGGACCCGGTCTTGATTTTTTTTGTTCATCAATACTCTCCGAATTTTTCGTCAATTAAATAAGGATCGGTGAGACTCGAGCCATCCCAGGCGTATTCCTCATCCCATGCCGATTTTACGCAGGTAGGTGCGGGTTCGTTTGGCTATAGGCAGAGGCTTGTTCATCGAAGGCTGGTACATGTCCTGCTCAACTGTTGCTGACCCTTCATATCCGACCTCTCTCAACACTCCAACTAGCGCTTCAAAGTCCACCACACCGTCCATAGGCTCACAAAATACACCTGTGGCAGTCGCCTCCACCATTGGCATCTGCTCTGCCTTAGCACGTCTCAGAAGATCCGCGTCCACATCCTTTATATGAAGGTATGAAATTCGATCGTAGTGCCTAGCCATGAAACTAACAGGGTCCCCTCCGGTATACGCTAGATGGCCCGTATCGAGACAGAGTGAGACTAGTTCAGGATCAGTTTCTTTAAGTACTTTCTCGAGGTGTTCTTCCGTCTCAAGGTGAGTCTCCGCATTCGGGTGAAGAGTTAGCGTCAGACCAAAATGTCCTTGAACAATATTTGCCATTTTGTTTGTCATTTCAATCAAACGTTTCCACCCATCATCATCAAGAGAAGAACCTACCATCTGCTTACCCGAAAGAAGATCGATATACGCGTCATCAATCAGCACCAAGTATTTTGCGCCCAGGGAGGCCCCCATTTCCCCCGCCCGCAGTACATCCTTTTCGATTCGGGACCAGTGGGACTCATCGTCGAGATGTCCGTTCATCACGGTAGTCGCTATCAGCCTTAGTTCCCGATTATCTAACTCCTCGCGCAGGGTGGAAACATCTGTAGGCAAGTATCCATACGGACCTGCCTCTATCCAGCAGTATCCAGCTTCGACAACCTCGTCTAAAAAACGTTTCCAGGGAACTTGGTTCGGCTGATCCGGTACCCACACACCCCAAGAGTCCGGCCCAATTCCGATCTCAATGTTCATCTTTCATAGCCCTCCATTCCACCCTTGCCTGATTTCACACTGAAAAGGACGTTTTTTTAATAATTCTTATAAGGTCCATTACACACATCTGGAAATTCATCTTTCTCGTTATATTGGGCAGATTCCCATATTTTTAAAAGTGTTCGTCTTTCAGAATCGCTAAAATACGGGACCGGACATATTCTGGTGGTACGATAATGCTCAATAATTCCTTCGGGATTAGGTTTGGGGTCAGAAACTTTCTCCCACGTCCCGAACTCCCAATGTATCGAATGTGTCCCAACATCGACATCCGCCTCGGTGATTGGACTGGGATATCCGAGCATCTGTCCTGCTGTAACTTTACTACCGACTTTAAGGCGCGGTGTAATCGACTCAAATTCAGTAACGTTATAGTTAACAACAAACTCGCCTGTTTTGACTTGTACGGTGTACCAAATTACTCCGGAAATACCTGTATTTCTTTCAGTAATGATGTGTAATACTTCGCCATCAAGTGCAGCAACGATTGGCGCCTTGTGATGCCAAATAAAGTCGATTCCAGGGTGCCCCCATGCCTTTTCCCCAGGCCTTGGGGGATGAAGAGTGGTTTCTCCCATGGGTAGCATTTCTGAGGGCACATGCTCTGATGTAAACGGCAGTATCAGTATAGGTTTAGAGATAGATTCTGCTGTAGGTGTTGCCTTGCCAACAGGGTTCAAGCTGGTTTCATCTTCCTCAAGTACTTCGTAGTTCTTCCAGGACCCGTTGCATAGTTCTGGGAATTGCTCTTTAGCACCATAGAATGCGTGCCTCCATATGCGTAGGACACGTTCACGTTCTGGTTCTGTGAAATATGGGACCGGGCACAAGCGCGTTACAGTATATTCAGTAACCAATCCTTCTGGGTCAGTTATAGGGGCATGTTTCTCGTAAAGCCCGAAGTCCCAGTGAATCATGTACCAGTCTGCTCCCTTTTGAACAGGTGTGGGATACCCAATAACTTGACCAACTACCACGTCACTCCCTACTTCCAGACCCTCAGCAATAGATTCGAGTGTAGTGTAATTCACGATAAACTCTTCAGTGATAACAGAGACAGATAGATTAAAGATTTCTGTTTCTTTGTGTACATTTGATGTGATCTGAACCACTTTTCCATCTGAGACGGCAACGATCGGTGCTTGGTGATTCCACTGGAAGTCTATGCCGGGGTGTCCTTCAGGACTTTTAGGCGGTGGATGCTCTATGGTTTCCCCCATGGGCATAATCCCTGCAGGCTCATGGGCTGCAGTAAATGGTAGTTTCATAAACGGCAGGGTTAAAATTTCCCCGAGGCTATCCTCTTCCTCTTTCTTCATAGCTCGTTCCAAAACGGTAATTTCTTCCTGACAGTCGCTATTTAAGCAGGTCTCCAAGAATACGTGAATTTCCAATAAGTCTTCTTCAAGGATAAAATCGAATATTGCTCCTCCCCCTGTTCTGGAGGTCGCATTAGATGACCAGGACAACTCTGTTCCTACATGATGCCCTTCAGCCACACAAGAGACTTTGAGTTGCTCTTCTTGAAACGTGCAATTAATGATGTCTTTTTCAGAGAGAACTGAAGTTACTGTTGGTTCCGATGAAGGAACATTACTTTTCCCGCCACTCAGAGACATTGAAATTGGAGTGGAAGAGAGATCTATGACAGGGGAGGATCTGGGTGTAGAAGAAGGGATGACGCTGGTAGTAGGTTTTGGTTCTTTTTTTATTTCCTGTTGAGCACGAGCCTTTATGGGGGGCTCAATTTCTACGTCAGACTGAGTAGTACATGCGGCAACAATTAACACGGAGAGGATCATCCACACTAGATTTTTATTACCCATGCTCGGATAGTAACATGTAGATAGTAGGGGATAGACATCACGGTGAGTTCCTAAGAGTCTCATAAATAATACCCAGCCTGACAGCCCAGGCTAACCAATACTGGAACAAAGGAAAAAGCTGTTAGAGTAAGCTGTTCACGTTTCCAAATTCTCGGTTTTATACAAATTTAGTTACCTCATATGGAGCTGTGTTTTGGCAATAGAAATTACAGAAGAGATGAAAAGCCTAGTCGATCAAGCTTTAACCGATAAATACCCTTGTATTTTAGGAACTGCCTCTTTGAATGGGCATCCTAACCTATCTTACAAAGGAAGCTTAATGGTTTTTTCTACCGATAAACTCGCGTTTTGGGAGCGGGCCCGAAAAGGAGGATTTGCGCAATTAACCGTTAACCCCAATGTAGTCGTGATGTATCGAAATACTTCACTTCGAAAAGCTTGGCGTTTTTATGGACAAGCTTCAGTTCATGAATCAGGGGAATTTCGAGACCAGGTAATGAAAAGAACCGTGAAGGATGAACTTGATCGCGACCCTGACCGGCTGGGTGCCGCTGTTGTTATTTCTATCAGTCGTATCACTACTTTGGGAGGAGAAGTTTTACAGGAAGCACACTGATAGAAATAAAGGGGTCAGAAAAGTGGTGCCCGGTCTACTGTCTCTAATTTTCCCGCTTAGCGATCCACCTAGGTTGATCGCAGATCTGTCCCAGAAATTCCAAAATGGTGTGAGCGCCCATGTATGATGTGATACCTGTTCCCACATCCAACTGCGGGTTCACCTCCACCAGATCGAATCCAATGACCTCGGCATGCCTCGCCAGCGTCGCCAGTGAGTCTCGAAGATCAGCGTATGACATGCCATTGGGTTCTGCGGACACACAACCTGGAACCAACGGTAGGTCCAGTACATCAATGTCGATGCTCACGTAAATTGGGGCATCCTTCGGAACCAGTTCGGTCATGCCAGAAGGACCCATCTCTCCGAACTCCTTCATTCCTATAACACGATTACCGTCATTGATGGAGTCGTCAACCCAAGCCTTGTTGTTCCGTACACTGCGGATTCCAATCTGTGTAAGGCTTTCTACATGATCCATGTGGTAGATGTGACGGAAAGCATGAGAGTTAGTGTATTCGAACCCGTGAATGAAGGGCGAATAGTCGATATGGGCGTCGAAGTGGACGACGTGGAGAGGCTCACTGTACGCTCGGACAACCGGGAATGTAATTGCGTGGTCGCCTCCAAGCACCACCGGCATCGCGCCTGCGTCCAATACCATCCGGGTCAGGTTAGTGATGTTCTCGAAAGTGCCTTCAACATTTGTGATCAGGATGTCCGCGTCACCCACATCTACAATTCGATTGTTTGCAAGCTCATATTCAAGAAACACTTTGTCGGCGTCATGGTCGAAATAACCATTAGCACCAAATCGCAGGGAATGCTCCCTTATCGAGCGTGAACCGAATCGTGAACCAGGCATGAATACGGAACCTTCATCCGTTGGCGCGCCCATCACAGCAATGTCGGCGTCCAACTGGTCCAGATCATGACAGACTGGTGTCCGTAGAAAAGAGACTAGCCCTGCAAACCCATAGGTTTGTTTGCCACGATTGGTCGGGTGTTGCGATCCATGTTGTGTCATTTATTGATTCCTTGTTTCTCATTTCTTTCTGAACAGAGGATATCGGATTCCTTTCCCATTATGGACAATGATACCTGCTTGTCAGTTTTTTTGAGAAAATACTTATCAAGAAGGAGTAATTAGTTGCTGGCGGGAAAATGTCGGCAGAACCAACAGGGCAAGGGAAACGTATGAATCCAAAAACAATTCCTACAAAAATCATCTCCCTCAATGTAACTTAAGTCCAAGTAAATACGTCATTACTAAGCTAACTTAGGGTTCAAAGTTATCTACGCGATAAACGTTTGCATTCTCAAATTTATTAAAATGCACTTTTTTTGGTAACTTTAGGTGCTATTTTATTGTCCAATTCAGCAAATTTTTCATAATCAATCAGATCATATATTTCTGACCTGTCCATCATGTTAGGAAGCGAGTTGATCTGGCTACCGCTGTCTCTAATATTTGTAAAAGCCTTTTTTACAGCTCCAAGTGCAGCACGCTGCCCGGTTGCAGGATAGATAACCAAACTATATCCAATATCTCCCAGATCCTTGACTGTCAGCAGTGGGCTCTTTCCGAACTCTGTCATGTTCGCAAGTAACGGTGCCTTCACCCTCATTGCAAATTGTCTGAATTCTTCGATATTTTCAAGTGCCTCCGGAAAAATCACGTCAGCACCTGAATCCCTATAAAGTATCCCTCTTTTGACAGCTTCATCAAAAGAATAAACATCTCTAGAATCAGTTCTAGCTATGACCAGCATATTTTCACGTGCTGCCAGAGCTGCTTTAAGTTTCTCAACATACTGTTGTTCAGAGACAATTTGTTTTCCATCCAAATGTCCACAGCGTTTCGGAGAGACTTGATCTTCGAGTTGAACAGCTGCAACTCCTAGGTACTCTAACTCTTTAATTACCCTGACAACATTTACAGCCTCTCCAAAACCTGTATCTATATCAACAATCAATGGTAGGTTAGTTGACCTAGTAATCCATCTCACAGAGTCGATCAACTGGTCGATTGAAAACAATCCTATGTCGGGAATCCCTAGACTGGCTGAAAACGCTGCCCCAGAGAAATAAATGCATCTAAATCCAATTCGATCAGCAAGTATTGCCGTCAAGGGATCATTTACACCAGGGACGGGAATCGCCGCTCCTGACTTCAATAAAGTCTTAAGATCAGACACAGGATCATTTGAAGTTCTATCGTCGGTCATCCATGACATATTAATTCCTCTTAGTCTATTTCAGCTTACTGACATCAATAGCTCTCGAATCCTAACATCGTCACATTGATATATTTTAGTGGTATGGAATTCTGAGCCCGCCTAGCAAGTGCCTATAGCCACATCTAGTAATACACTTACAAATAAAGATCTGTACCGTGTTTTTCGTTAAATGTCAGCCGATGTCGGCAATTGGGTCAACAAGGGGTTAGCATACAGAAAGGACCCGAAAAATGACCCATGAACATTAGGGCAGGGGAGAGAAGTGGCGCCCTGGAACGGGCTCGAACCTCCACTCTCTTACGAGAAGCGGATTTTAAGTGGTACATACAGCTTTTGAAATGTGCCGGGTCATATCATTTCGTGACTAGAAGTACGCCAATAATGATCTGCATATCTCACATTTTCTAACTGATATTCGCCTGTGTCGGAAATTTGGTCGGCAGAAATGAACCGGTCGGAGTGGGGTAGTACATTTATATGAGCATTTGGCAACTCAGGCTTTTTCTCAGTTGTTCAACAGGTTACGGTTTTTCGAAGTCGTCCGATGAAACCTTTGAAATCGCTCTTGACAGGCCACGATGCGTGCGCATATTGTTCGCCATACTTATGACGGCGTGCTAGGAAAGCAACCGAATTCCATCTGGCAAATATCGGATTAGACGCTGGCAAGGACTTTATTTTCACGAACTTGGCATTAAGCGGAAGGAGGAGGATACGATGGAAAACGCCGTCAAATTCAGAGAAAAACTCAGAAATGGGCAAATACCGCTTGGTTGTGGTGTAAGTTTTAAAGATCCCACGGTGACAGAGCTTTTCTCCCATGTCTTAGACTTCGTCTGGATAGACATGGAACATAACGCCCTTTCCCTGGAATCGGTGCAGGACCATATAATGGCCACCAGGGGAAGTGACTCAGCGGCTATCGTTAGGGTTCCTTGGAATGATCCCGTGCTGATAAAACCAGTTCTCGACATCGGAGCAGACGGCATCATAGCACCCCTCGTTCGCTCCGCCGAAGACGTAAGACTTGCCGTTTCTGCCTGCCGTTATCCGCCCCAGGGCATTCGCGGCTTTGGCCCTCGCCGCCCCATTCGCTACGGACGCATCAGCGATGCCGAATACTGCCAACGAGCCAACGATGAAATAATATGCATCGCTCAGATTGAACATATTGATGCAGTCGAAGCCATGGACGAAATCGTAAAAGTAGACGGCCTGACTGCTGTTGTAATAGGCGCCAATGACTTGGCAGGCTCAATGGGCCACATGGGCAATCCACAGCATGCCGACGTACAAAGCGCTATAGAGAAAGTAGTCACCACAGCAAAAGATGCCGGAATTTATCCTGGCATCGGTATGGTGGGCGATACCGAGGTATTCCAGAAGTGGCTTGACAAGGGCATTCAATGGGTACAGGTGGGCGTGGACTGGTGGCATCTCGCCAACTCCATTGATACATCTGTAGGACAGCTACGGCAAGGCATATCAAGTAGGAACGCTTAGATATGCGACGACTAAAAGTGCTGTTTCTACCTCACCCGTTAGAAGAAGTGAATAACGATTGGGGCAGCGACCTGATAACAGCCATAGACCCTCATCACGACCTGAGAATCTTTGACCGCACCAAAGCTCCTGAACCTCAGTTCGAGAACATCGAAGCAGTGGTAGACATGGGCGGTAACATCGAAAAAGAACTTGCCCCCATAGCCGCCAATGCGGGCGTCAAATACATTCACGCCTCGACCAACGGCCTCGATCATGTTGAAGTAAGTGCCATTCTAAACTCCGGAATGACTCTAACCCACGCCCCCGGCGAACTCAGCAGCGTGTCGCTGGCTGAAGGCGCAATGATGTTCATCCTCATGCTTGCTCACCGCTACGGCGACGCCAGAAAGAACTTCGCGCAGGGAAAGATCTTTTCCCCCATGGGCATAGAGGTCCAGGGTCGCAAACTGGCAATAGTTGGCTTCGGCAACAGTGGTCAGCAGCTGGCAAAGAGAGCCAAAGCCTTTGGAATGGAAATCATGGGCATTGACGTACGCTCGATTGAGCAGGAGGTTCTTGACGAAATTCAACCAGACTTCCTCGGCGGGTCAGACGACCTCGATCGAGTATTATCGGAGTGCGACTTTCTGTCGGTCCACCTGCATCTCACAGACGAAACGCGACACATTATTAATGCTAGGCGAATAGGTCTCATGAAGCCTACGGCCTTCGTTGTTAACGTAGCCCGAGGGGGGCTAATTGATGAGGACGCACTGTATCAAGCCCTGCTGGACAAGCGAATAGGTGGTGCTGGCCTTGATGCCTTTGCCAAGGAGCCTCCTGAGTTTGAACTTCCGGTGTATCAGCTGCCAAACGTTTTCGTTCAACCCCACACTGTCTCAGGAACGGATGGCACATCGCGTAAGCGAGGAGTTTTTGCTCTCGAAAATCTGAATCGGTACGCCCGTGGCGAGAAACTTCATGCACAAGTAACTTGATCGACCGCTATTGCCATAGTGCCCGCTTTATCAAAGTCTCAACTATTGATGTCAATATCCAGTAATCTTGCGGCGTTACCACCTAGGATCAGATTCTTTTCTCGTTCGCTTAAAAAGTCGCAATGAATGTCTATATGGTCCACTGATTGTTTGTATGTGCACCAATATCCTGCCGAGAAGGGCATATCGGAGCCCCAGGTGAAAGATTCTACCCCTACCTCATCACACATCCTTTTTATTAGGTCCTGGCCCTCAGAATATGGGTATTCAGGCCACTTAGCTGGATTTTGAAATTCTGCATACGTATTTGGGTTTTTTAGTAATTCAACTAACTCATCGGGGATTCCCATTTCGTGGATCAGGGTTGCTGGCACGAGCCCATGGGTCAGCAAGCTGGGTATATTTGGGTGGGTTTGTGTCCATCTGATCAGCTCGTGAAGCCGCTCCATGAATGCAGTAGCCCTGTCTTTTTTTCGCGCATCCAGAAACCACCATATAGGAATCTTAAGCTGCTCTACTAGCTCCCATAATGGATCAAACTTCCTGTCATCAATATGATCTATATACCCATTCAATGCAAATCCTTCTACACTGAAATATAGCCCCTTACATCCCTGCTTGCGAACCGCATTTTCTAATTCCTGTAATTCATTTTCTTGATTCCCATTCCACTCTCTGATCTGTGCCAGTGGAGCAAACTTATTTGGGTATTTTTGTGATGCTTCACCATAGAACTCGTTGAGTTCTCCATAGACATGATCACTTTGTAGTACGCAAAGGTCCACTCCCGCTATATCCATTTCTCCCAGCATCCTTTCTGGAGTGACCTCCATTGTGGAGAGCCCAGGTGGAGCTATCTGCATGTAATATTCAATACCATCTTTGACGAATTCTGCCCTGCCGTGGTCAGTAATCCGAAAGTTTAGATTTGGTATTTGCCCAATGTCGTCGGACGCGTAATCTAATAGGAAACCGTCTATTCTGGAGTTATCTTTCTTGCGCCAGAATGTGGTGAAGTCACGAACATGATTCTGTGAAAGTTTGGTATGTATGTCCTGATCCCAGCCTTTTGATTTCCCTAATCTCGGGAATAAATGAGCGTGAGTGTCAATAACTACCCTGGATGTTTTTGGGCCGGTGCGTCGCCAACCACCACCAAAATATTCCCAGTTTTCTATCCTAGGCATTTTCATAATTCCTTGTGCGTTGATTAGTTGACTTCCAGGTCAGCGTGAAATTCAGGTGCATCTATCCATTTCTGCAATGGTATAAATTACAGACCACAACTTTATGTGAGAGAAGACCCTTGGATTCTTTTCTCTTTTCCTTCCCACTCCTTTTCCCTAAGAACGTACTTTTGGATCTTCCCTGTGGCTGTCTTTGGTAGTTCTCCAAATTCAACGTATTTAGGTGCTTTAAAATGGGCTATCCGATCCCTTGTAAAAGTAACTATTTCTTCTTCTGACACTGTTACCCCTTCTCTCGACACTACAAAGGCCTTTGGGACCTCTCCCCATCTTTCGTCAGGTACTCCGACGACGCTGACTTCGAGTACTCCATCATGTTCCATAATTACCTTTTCTACTTCTTGACTGGATATGTTCTCTCCACCTGAAATTATGATGTCTTTGGCTCTATCTTTTAGCTCAATATATCCGTCAGGGTGCCAAACGGCCAGATCACCACTGTGAAACCATCCCCCTTCGAAAGCCTTGTTAGTTGCATCTTCATCATCGAAATATCCGGACATTACGATGTTACCGTTCATTACGACTTCACCCATTTGAGAACCATTCCTTTCCACATCGTTCATTTCAGTGTCCACGACCCGCATTCCCGTGTCAGCTACTACATAGGCAACGCCCTGCCGAGCCTTCAAATTTGCTACCTCTTCAGAACTTTTTTCCTTCCAGTCTGGTTGAATGGCGCATATCGCAGTTGGGCCATAAGTTTCGGTTAGACCGTAGGTGTGTAACACGTGTGCCCCCATGTTCTCCATACTGCGTATCACTTGAGGGGCGGGGGGTGCTCCGGCGGTCATTATGGTTACCCCACTTAGATCTTGCTGATCAGCATCTGGTATAGAGTACATTGATGTAAGAACAGTCGGTGCACAACACATGTGGGTGACAGATTCTTCTTCTATTAATCGATACACTTCCAGTGGGTCCACCCGTCGAAGGCACACGTTAGTGGCTCCCACCGCAGTTGTCGCCCATGTAAAACACCACCCATTGCAATGGAACATCGGTAAAGTCCAAAGATATTTGGATGCATAGTTCATCCCGCTTTCGACAACTTCTCCTAAAGCTGATAAATAGGCACCTCGAGAGTGGTATTGAACCCCTTTGGGCATCCCGGTAGTTCCGGAGGTGTAGTTAATAGATATAGGGTCTGATTCGGATTCTAAAGGAATTCTATGTTCCCCTGGGGCTGCAGAATTAAGAAATTCTTCATATTCTGGACCTTCCACAAGGGTAGATTTTGGGAAGGTGTCAGCTACCTGTACGAACCTGGTTATTTTCGGTAACTCATTTTTAATATGGTTAATGAGTTCAGCATATTCTGAGTCAAAGATTAGTATTTTTGCGCCCGAATGATTGAGTATGTACGAGACTTCTCTCGCTGATAGTCTCGTATTTATTGCAACAAGAACAGCTCCAATTTTTAATGGACCGTAATGCCCTTCAAACATCGCCGGGATGTTAGGAACTAGGAATCCAACGCGATCGCCTTTTTTTATACCCCCTTTTTGCAACGCCCCTGCAAGTTTGTTAACCCGATTGTAAAAGTCTTGGTATGTATAGGTGATATCGCCATAAATCAGTGCAGGTTTGTCCGGGTAGACATGGGCAGATCTATCTAGGAATGAGATAGGATTTAGGTCTTTATAAAATGGATCACTAGTCATGCTTCCGCCTCCAAAACGTCGATTGCTAAGCTTGCACCTTACTTTTAACTGCAAAATTTAACACATCAATAAGAATTATCTAAATACAATATGTATGCAGTAACTAATAAAGTTGAACTATGTCTGGAGAATAGGCATCAGCATTCTGATGCACGGTATCCTGGAAATCATAAGGAACTCTTTAAAAGCACAATTTTGGACTACCAAGTAGGTGGTGTGATTTAGGTGGTATTTGATAACCCGATTATTTTAAGCATTGTTTTCGGCGTACTGAGTGCTACTAGCATAGGAATTGCAGACCTCATAACTATTGGAGTGGCAAGAAAGATTGGTTTAGTAAGCACTGGTTTATGGGAAAAATTACTGGCCGTTTTGATTGTCACGCCTTATTTTTTGTTCACGAGCTCAGGATCTGACATCATATTTGAGCATTGGGATCTGTTGGTTATTCTAGGATTTATAAATCTTATAACCTACCTGGTTTTGATTCGATCTTTGCAAATCGGCCCGGTATCAGTCATTGCTCCGCTTACGACACTGTTTTCTATTGTTTCCCTAGGGCTAGCGTATCTATTTTTAGATGAGCAACTTACTTATTCTCAGGTTATCGTAATAGGTGTTGCATTAATTGGTGCGGTAGTTACAGTTTTTAAACCAGGAAAATTCAACTTAGTTTCTTCTAGTCTGACCACTGGAGTACTGCTTGGTCTTCTTGCGACATTGGTTGTTGGGAGTCAATTTTTTTTACAGGGAACAATCTCAAAACAAGTGGGCTGGTTTCTTGGGGTTTACTTTCCAATGATGTTTTCTATATTTGGATTCATTCCGATTTCGTTTTACAAAAGGGAAATACCGTGGCAAAAGTTAAATTTCAGCATTTTTGGTTTATTACTCCTAACGTCTTCCATGAAAATCGGTGGGTTTTTTCTGTTTGCCAGGGGTGCTGAATTAGGGTCGATAGGTATGGTATCTGTTGGCACCACGGCGTATCCGGTTATTCCGATTCTTGCAGGTGTATTATTGTTCAAAGAACGACTTGTATACACTCAAGTTATAGGAATAAGTTTGCTTCTGGGCTCCCTGGCAGTTTTGGCATCAACATGAATCAGATTATTGTTCCCCAGTCACTGATCAACTTACAAAATTCTAATTATGATCCAGTGAACCATCTCGAAAATGAGTTAACAAAACTCTGACCACCTATTAACTGGGTAGAAGTAGCTTCAATAGAATCAGAAAGACTTTTTCTACCTGTAATTAGCAATGCAAATTCACTAGGAGAAGTGTGTATTTCTGCCTCTGCATCAAAAGAATTGATGCAGTATTCATCTATATTTAATTCACCATTGGCGCTGAATATGCGTAGCCCATGTGAAGAGCCTAAATTAACTGCTAGTGTCTGTGAGAGGGTCTCAGTAGAATCTGTGGTTTTGAACCAGCGGTTAATAAGCCTATTGCAAAAATATTGAGGTAGTAGTGGGGCCAAATTTTCGTCGACTAAATATTTTTCATCGACGGCATTTAAAGCATCCCAAGCATGAATTGTTGCTTCAAACATCGTCCACAAAAGTATTCCGTAAACTGAGACCCAATTGACCGGATGAAAGGCTTTCAAGTCCCATTGATTGTCTTGGCAAGAATTGAAGCCATCCAATAATCTCTCAAATCTAAGTTCTAATTCGTTGATTAGTGCATCTTTTGAATTGAAACTTTTACTACTTTCCTTGGCTCTTTCTGAGAGGCGTCCAGCTAGTGATTTGCCGTCTAGGGTACCTGGTTCATCTCTTGAATTGTTGGGATCGTCTAAAATATTTTCTTCATTTTTTGCCGAGTCTATAAAAATAAGATAATTAGTCAATACTGATGATAGATGTGCCATTACGTCTTTCACTGTCCAGTCATCGCAGCGACTTTTGGTTGCCCAATCATCTTCAGATAATTTTCTGAGTTGTTGTATTAATCTAGGGCAAAATTCATTTAGCTGTTTTAATATTTGATCCTGTTTTTCGGTCATAAATACAGCCCTTTCATCATCCTTCAGTGAATGAGGTAGCACCACGAGAGCGCCACCTAATTCGATTTATTTGTAAGACCACGTTTCCCTTTATGAAAGTGTGCCGAAATTAATTATCGAGATCTACTGAATACTGAAATCAGTATTATAGGTCCAACATATTTAACGATCATGGCGGGATATTACCATTTTAACTACCACACGGCGCGACTGAAATTGTACTAGCGAGAGAAGGTAGTGGTGGTAGGTGAATAGGTGGGTGAGGGGGGTACTTGGAGTCGTACATATTCGGGAGTAGGGGGGATTAAGGAGTAAACATGGTTGGTCTGGAAGTCAGACGATTAGGACGTACCGAGATGAGACCAAAGGCGCTCGGGCTAGGAGCCGGGTATCTAGGCGATCCCGATCGCCCAGATGATGAGGCTGTGAAAACCATCCATGAAGCGATTAAACGAGGAATCAATTTTATTGATACTTCACCTTACTACGGAGTGAGCGAGTCTCGTGTCGGATTGGCACTAACTGGAGAATGGAGGGAAAAAGTGTACCTTCAAACCAAGGTGGGCTCCCATCCAAGGTTTCTCCGAGACTTTTCAAGGGAAGCAACCACATGGAGCTTAGACAACAGCTTCAAGCTTCTCAGAACAGATTTTGTGGATTCAGTACTGATACATGGTCCCCGCTACGACATAGAAACACCCTTACTGGAATGTTTAGATGTATTGGTCAATTGGAAAGCTAGAAACCGTATCGGGCACATTGGGATAGGCGTACGACAACCTGAATTCCATAAACGAGCGATCGAAACAGGGGAAATAGATATTGTTTTATCATTTTTCGACTACAGCTTACTTTCTCAATCTCTTGTCGAAACAACAATTCCATTAGCTCTTGAACATGATGTGGGAATCATTTTGGGCAGCCCGTTACTTGCTTCTCTTCTAGCAGGGCCGGAACCGGGAATAGACGTTGAAAAAGAAGCTTCGGAGGCTGAAAACAGCGTCCTTACGCCTGCAGCCGTCGGAGGACCAACAGACCCATTGGTGGTGCCCACTGCACACAGGATGTGGGAATGGTGTGACACCCGAGGTTTGAACATCCGTGATCTCGCGATTCAATTTGCTCTCCAGGCGCCAGTTAAGGGGAATGGCATTGTTCTTACCGGCCCGTCTAACCTGAAAGAATTTGACGAGGTATACAAAAGCGCCACCAATGAAGTCTCAGAAAACGTGTGGCAAGACTTTAAAGATGAGTTTGGGATAAGGACCTAACTAATAATATTTTGAACCCATCAGTGCTAGATTCCTTCATGATGAATGTCTCACCATTAGCTTTGAATTGGCAGGGCCAGCCATAATACACATTGGAAAAATGTAGGCAGAACCAACAGGGCAGGGGAGAAAAAAGTGGTGCCCAGGAAGGGACTCGAACCCCCATTCCTACGATTTTAAACATTGAACAGGCGATGTCTAACGAAAAAGTGTCAGCGCGACTCACCCAGGACGATGACTGTCTATCTAGAACTCGTGGTTTCCAATTGGGACCTCTAGATAGGGAATTGCCAGCCTATATCGGTCGGGCCTTAATTTTTACAGATTAAACTGGGGCTCCATGTAATCATTGAGCTTATTGTATATCTGAATCCGCCCCCTTTGCGTGTCAGCTACCATCAGGCGGTTCCTGGCATGATCAAACTCTACAGCCGTGGGCATGGCGAATCTCCATTCAGGTTCAAGGGAGTAAACTCTACGGCGAGCTTTTATCACGTCGATGTTGGAATCAACCGTCTGTTTGTGCCACTTGGCAAGTTCCTGTGCGTCACCGATGAATGTGGTGATGAAGTCACCATCAGGCCCATATACCTGCACACGATCGTTGGCCCAGTCGCAAACGTAAACATCGCCGTCGGAATCAATGGTAACGTCGGAGGGACGTGTCAACTGACCACGCCCGGTTCCTTCACTCCCGAAGGCCATCAGATACTCTCCATCAGGTGAAAACTTCTGCGCGAGATGATTTTTGTGGTCAGCAACGTAGACGTTGTTTTGATCGTCAAGACCAATCCCCCAAGGCGAGTTCAACTCCCCCTGTCCTTCACCAAATCCTCCCCATTCACCTAGGAAATTACCATCCTTGGTGAATTTTTGAACTCTGTGATTTAGGCTATCAACAACAATAGCGTTGTCTTCGGTGTCGATGTCGATGCCCGCCGGGTGATTGAACTGGCCGTCATTCTGACCACCTTCTCCCCAATGCTTTAGGAAATTACCCTCACTATCAAATACAGAGACGCGATTCATCCACTCGTCAGTAACATAAATATTCTCATTACTATCTAACGCAATACCCGCAGGCCATATAAACTCTCCATCAGCATCCCCGTATCGACCGATGTCCAGTATATGTTCCTCGTCGCCAGGCACCTCACCTATCGTAATTTTTACAATTTTGGCACCAACACCAGTCTTGTTCCATGGCACACCGGAGATAGCATCTGTAGGCCTACTTATTGTGTACACACTGTCACATTCACCGAAGGCAACGCCCACTATCTGTGGTAGATACAACCCGCCTACGGCGTGACTGTAATCGTAAACTCGGCCTAGTATTGTCTGTGTTAGCATTTTTACCTTCTCGTTTTCAACATTCCAGCCCGGAATTCAAAATTACAGCCTCCTTAATAGGTGTTATTTTGAGTTCCGACATCCCGTATTTTGCCAATCATAGGGCCTCGACGAACTTGGGTTTTTCGAACGTTCCACCGACTATGGGTTTGGCATCCATACCAAGCCAGTCTTCCAAAATTGTGGAATACACGCCCCGAAAGTCTGTACTCGGAACAAGGTCTCCCTGCTCCAGGTCTTCACGCTTCGTAGACGGGTAGGCGCCGTATTCACCCCCTTTTACCCTATCGCCTATGGCGAAAGTCACCCCTGCCGCTCCATGATCCGTTCCTGATCCATTGTCGTGGGTCCTGCGTCCAAATTCAGAGAATATGAACATCACTACGTTTTCTGCTGCATCATGTTCTCGCAGGTCGTCGAAGAAATCCTGAATTGCTACAGACACTTCGCTCCATAAAGTGGCATGCATACCTAGTTGATTGGAATGGCTGTCGAAACTGCCGTGGTCAGAATAAAAGATTCGGGTGCCGAGATCCGCGAGATGTATCTGAGCAATTCCTTTGAGTTTTTGGGATATTGTGTTATCGGAATACTCCACCGTGGATGAGTATCTCTCCGGAGCCTCACTCAGCACATCTGCGCCCCTCAGAGCATCGAGTCCTGTTTGGCCAAGAAATTCCATAACAGCACCCCTGCCGATATTCTGCGCATACAGATTCTTGTAACGCTGCAGAATACGGTCTCGCTGAAGTTGTTCAGTTATACCCGTTAACAAACCGTAGTTACTAAGGTCGTCGACGGTTGCTATTGGCACTCCGGGCAAGGCCATAGCCCGGAACATACTGGGGCCAAAACTTACGCCGGTGACCACATTCTCCTTGTTGGGGTCGATATCCCGGATAACTTGTCCCAGCCAGCCCTCCGTGCCCAAAGTGTCAGGTTCGCATGTGTGCCATATATCCATAGAACGGAAGTGTGAACGAGGTGCATTCTCATAACCCACACCATGTATGATTGCAACGTTACCCTTTTGATACATGTCACGAACCGGCCCCATACTAGGGTGAAAACCGAGATCATCAGATATGGTCAAAACTTCGTCCTCGGGAATCGCCACAGTGGGTCGGTAATCGCGATACAGAGGGTCAGTAAAGGGTATGACCGTGTTTAGGTAGTCGTTACCTCCTGACAGTTGCAGTACTACTAGGACGGGGTCTTTCTGGGCCGTGGTCATTCGGATCTCCTTCAGGATATTTGCCAAATATCAGGCATTTACAATGTCATCAAAGTGCTATGCGAACTGATAATCTCTGAGCGAGACTATCAGCTGAAGCATCTGACCCACTCGTTTTTCCGACAGGCCATTCTTTCCCCATTGGACCGGGCCGTCCTCGGTCGCATGACTTATAAGCTCTTCTCTTGAGTCATCGTTGATATCCAGGGGCCCCATTAAATCGAGGCAGCCATCGACTAATTGTTCTGGCGATAGGTCCCCCCTGGCCTTAAGATCACTAATGATGGCCTCAATCCCAGGACGTTCTACCTCACCTACCAGGTCAGCAAAGAAATTGGTTCGCCTCATCAGTGAACCGGAGTTAATCCACTCAGAACCTGTGTGCCAACCTTCCACGCTGGGCGGATTCATCAAATCCTGACCCATGTATCCTGTCTGCCGTGCTAAATTACCCAGTCCCGGAGCTGGAAATTCGGATCCTCCTGCCAACCTCAGAGTGCTTATAACCACCTCAGCGGGGCTTTTAAGACGAGTGAATCTAGCTTCTTTGAAGAAATCGGAGTTGAACAGCACACGAAGGACCGAACGCATGTCGTAGTTTGATTCGACGAGCACATTGGCGAGCATGTTTACAGCCTCCGGATCTCGGGGAGGTGTAACAGACCATGCAGGAACCTGTGGTTCGTCAGCTACGAAGAAATTGTAAAGATGGCGACAGACAAACTGAGCGGTCGCCGACTGCTGGACTATGATATCTATAATATCGTCGCCGTTGAAATCTCCTGTCTGACCGAGGAATGTTTTCTCCCCATGGTCGTGATCCTCATCTCGATATTCGAAAAACCAATCGAATCTACCCATCGGGAACCTTGGAAGCTTCGGAGTGATAGTCCACCCGGTAAAGGCCCTTGAGCATTCCCTCACATCGTCTTCCGTGTAATTCCCGACTCCCATGCTAAATAGTTCAAGAAGCTCACGCCCCCAATTCTCGTTTACTGCGTGGGCGTGGTTCTCGTTGTTGTCGAGCCAATAGATCATGGCAGGGTTTTTAGCGACTTCCAGAAGAATTTCGCGGTAACTTCCCATACCATTCTCTCGCAGCATATCTACCAAATCCGTGATTTCATCCCAGTGGTCAACCTTGGAAACCCCAGTGGCAAAAACTCCATGCCAGAACAAAGCCATCTTTTCTTGTAGCGGCGCTTTGGTATTAAGCATTCTGTAGAGCCAGCTTGCGTGGCCCATACCCTGGATGGTTCCCGGTTTCCATGTCCAAGGTTGGTATCTGAACAGGTCGTAGAGGTCAACCGGTGTCTGAGTCTCGGGGCTCAGAAGCTCTTCTACAGTAGCTTCGTACCCATTAGATACACGGTCTTCCAACTGTCTACGGGACTCTCCGAAACCAGCACGCCTCATGAGGTGTGCCATCAACGCTATATCAGTATCAGTCATAGTATGCGAATCCCCTTTGAAGAAATTAGGGAACTCGCTTTTTCGGATTCAACCGTAACTGGCGAGACCATTTCTCCCATAAGCGCACTTTTTAAACATCCCAACTTTACTCTGAGACGCCAATATAGTTTGGGAGTTAGCAGACTGTCAATTTAAGGATACAAAAATTCTAGGGCACGGGAGAAAATAGTGGTGCCCAGGAAGGGATTCGAAGAAAAAGTGGGATCCAATAATCTAGTTGATAAATGTCTTGACCTAATAGGGCCTATCGAAGGAGGGAATGAAACCCAACCTGCATTGGATAATTATACCGATGTGATTGGTGATATAGATCTTAGTACTGATAAATTAAGAACGGAGAATGCTGCCAAGGTCCGACGGATGATCCAACTAATTGTTTCAACTCAAGAGTATCGGTTCGCCTGATCTTGTCATACCTACACTAATAAGAGTGGAAGTAAATATGGCAACCACACTACGTGTTTGGTAATGAAGGGAACAAAGTTTATTTGGTATGAGCTCCTAATCTGTTATGTGAATGAATCTCTTAACCCTTCCACATAAATCACAAACTATTTGAGTTCAATCAATACGTTTTTATAGGTCGAACTTGTGTTATTGGTTACTCTATGAATTCTGTGATCCCCGTGGTAGCTCCAGCTACCGATCTCCGATGGGCTACTCTCAACTGAACCGTTGTTGTATTCGACGTCAAGATCCCCTCCTTCAACTACCACTGTTACATAGTCGTTTTCGTGTAGATGCCAGTCACTTGACTCCCCAGGTGCTACTACAAGGTTCCAAATCCTGACCTTATCGTTCTCTAGAATCAATTGCGTTGCTATGTCTCCGAGGTTTCGGTCGTCAGACGCCATATCTTTGTACTCCTAGTTTATTGTTCTTCTGTGTTGTATTTGGCCGGTTGAGCATTGTTCTCACAAATCTTCTAATAAGTCATAAACGTCGATTGCAATGCCCAGATCAGTAAGGAATTAATAGTCCATTATTATCGACAAGTTACTTGGCAACAGTTTGCTCCACCGATTTCAGTGGGTCCTTCCAAATTTGTTTTTCTAATACTACTGAAGTTTCCATTTGTCTTTGAGGGACTTGCCAATACCTGTCAAGCAATTGATCAGTCTGTTCTCTCGTATGACGAACGAACCCATTCTTCAGATAAAAGCTAATTGCCCAGGACGCATCCTGCCACGTGCCGAGAAGCAACCTAGGACTTTTGTTGATCTTAAACAAATATTGTAATAACGATTTGCCTATACCGATTCCTTGATAATCAGTCAGTACATAAGCATGTCTTATTAAAGTGACTCGCTTCAATTCCTGAATTCCCATTACCCCGACCAGCGTATTATTTCTGACATACCCGAACATGCGAACACCACTATCGAACTCATTGGCTAGTTCTTTTTCCGACATGTACGGTTCATTCCAACAATCATCTGGAATGACCCCTTTATATTTCAACGCTGCATCGTTAATCACATTGAGAATGTTGAAAAGGTCTTTTCTAGTACATTCGACTATCATTCCAAACCTCTATGCCTTCTAGAAACGTAATATCCGGATCGTAGGTTTTCAGATAGGAAGACGAGAAGGACCAAAAAATTAATTGCGACTAAACCGCAGTAGCCTATTAGAAAACTTTACTTCACCAACCCATAGATAATTGCCATCATATGTCAGGAATTTAGGTAAAAAGAGTTTATTGCGACCGATTTGTGGAGGGTCGGTGCTGTTTCCTGAGCCCAATATTGCATCGGCAGGACTTCCTCCTAGAGCCTCCTCTACATCATTCCAGATATGTACTCCCCCTTTATCACCGGCTATGAAAAGTTGCCCATTGCCGAGATATGCCCCATCTGCTCCATTAAGTCCGGCTCCAATAACGTTTTTCGTTGGATTGGTAAGTATGTCAGCTACTCTATATACGGTGACCGTATGGGAATCACCATTAGAAGCCACCAAATAATCACCATCACTATGAAGATTAAAAACTCGAATGTTCTTCAGAATTTGTACTGGCTCAGAATCATCTCCAGGAAATCCATCCCACACATAAATTTCATCTGTGGAAAGACCTAGGTAAAAATACTTGTCATCCATAGCAACACCTGTAATACCAAGTGATTCATTAGTGGATTCTCCTATTTTGACTGTACCTATCTGTCCATCCAGCAACATATCAGGAGGTTCGCCAGCCAAAGGTAATTTATCCCACTTAAGCAATTTTTTGCGACCCGCAAGTATCAATGTATTTTTGTGAAGAGTTATATCTCCCACAGAAAGCACAATGGAGTCAGGACCTATCGAATATACATAATCCGGATGTGCCCCGCTTTCTTGAGGTATGTTTTTCCATACGTAGAAATACCCCTTGTCTGAAGCCACGAAGAGACTCTTACCATCTGAGGCCGGTATTGGGTTGGTAATGAAATAGTTGCTTTCTAAGGTGTTGGTATACATATCCGGGCCACCGATAACGAAATCTGGTTTTTGATCCACACTAGTAGGAATAGAATTGTAAACTGAGATTGTGTGATAATTCGTAGTAATAAATACTCTTTCACCAGCTACAGCAAGTGTTGTATGGTCGGTCGCCTTCATAAAACTTGCCCCCCATTTTGTGTGTCCACCGAGGACCGACAAATAAGGCATGTCATTCTCATCTTCGGGAAAAGAGTCCCAAATATACAGGGCCGAACCAAGAGCTAAAAGCTTTCCATTTGAGGTGAAATCACCTCGCATCCAAGGCGCTCCTGTACCCAAGTCTATGGGATCACTCATATAATAATCATATGGCTGTTCATCTTTTTCAGGAAAAGTTTTCCAGAAAAATGTTCCTACCCCTCGTTGACCTTCAATCTTGGCATTATGGTCGCCAACAATCAGGGATTTGCCATCGCTAGTAATCTGTCTGGGTGTACCCAGATCACCATTTCCAGTTAAATATATATCGGCCGGTTGATTATCGCGCGTTGGGAATGTATTCCAGATTAAAACACCGCTTTGGGGGGTACTTGTAATCGCAAGTTTTGTACCGTCAGTCCATACTCCCCACGGCCACAGTAGGTTACTTTTAGTGATAACCCCTCCTATATCAGCTCCTTGCAAAACTATGTCAGCTTCTTCCCCATTTTCTATCGGGAATTCATTCCAGATAAGAATTCGATCGTTATAAGTATCCGTCACAACTACTTTTTGACCATCAGTAGCAACGCTTTTCGGCCAATTTAAATTAGATCTACCTATACCTGGAGCGTTGGTATAGAAATCGTCTTGACCTAACACAATATCAGGGACTTCATTGCCATTTGGCAGCTTATTCCAAATCAAAACCCTATTGTTATAACTATCCGCCATTAGCAATCTAACACCATCTGTAGCGATACCCGACGGATGATTAAACAGTAATGGGCCTCCCGTATTATTAAAGCCTATAGCGCCTAAAACAATGTCAGCATCTTGACCCGAAACGAATGGTCCAGATCTAGAAATAATGTCTCCATATTCATAAACAGGTGATACAGATTCAACGGATATACTAGATAATATTAATTCTTCTGGCTGATATCCTAGTGAGAATAAACACACCAAAGCTTGGTCTCTATCCCTAGGTTCAGCGACAACTTCAGACCTTATTTCCAAAAGGCGATTAGCGCCCAAACTATCTGCGATACACTCATCAAAACCTTCCGGAGAAGTGGCGCTACCTTCCAATATGTTAGAGGTCATATTGCCGTAAAGTTCGCCGCCAAATAGTTCTTGAGCTTGAGTTATAAGGTTGGGGTCTATATCGTTTGCTGGCATACCCGATTCGCTAGAGCCTTTACGTCCTGCGGAATGGCCAGCAAACCCAGACTCTGTTTTGAGATAGTCTGTCGATCCAGGGTTGGCTATTTCACCTGACAACAAACACAATGCCGCCGCGTCCTTGTCAGTGCCGCCAATCGATCCAACGTCAGCTTTGAACATGTCCAGTTTCGCTTCACTAACAGATTTTTTAATACATTCGTTAAAATCTACAGGCCACTCTATAAGACCGCTAAGCACATCTGTTGCCAAATCTGGCGGGTACATTTCTCGGGCATATTCCATGTCAAGTTTTGCATTGCTATCTGGAGGCGGCGGCGGTGGCGGTGGTGGCGGCGGCGGCGGTGGCGGTGGCGCTCCTCCTATAGGCTGTTTGTGCGTCGATATTGCAGTAGATACCGATGCAGTCGGAGTTGCAAAGATGGGAGTATTGGTTGGCGGAGCGGTAGAAACAACTTGCGTGGGAACTGGTATAGAAACCGTTGCTGCGATTGTCGGAACAGTTATTTCAGGAACAGTAGCTTCAGGAACAGATGTTGGCTTGGGAGAACTAGTAGCAGTCGGCTCGGGAGAGCTAGTAGCAGCCGGCTTTGGTGTCGGGATTCTGGAAGTGCTAGTTGGCGAAACAGATGGTGAGGTGCTGGGCGTTTCTTGAACCTTTGCTCTAGATTCATTCCCCGATGGTGGTGAAGATACAATGGGCGAGTCCGTCAATGGCGTACTAGCTCCTCCACAGCCATAAAACAAGGAAAATGAAAACAAAGCGATTGAAATAACCAAACATAGTTTTTTCATTCGTTGATATTAACGCATTATTTGCGCTTAATTCTATGATTTCACTATCAATTCCTACGTTTCTATTTCTATATAATCCCACCAGAAACACACATGCCATTGAACGACTTGTTCAAAAATTCTGGTGTGGAAGAAAGGGGAAGAATCGATATGGTGTCACAATTGCGCATTTACACTATTTGGGGAGTGTTTCTGCCGGTTTGATGGAGTATATGCGCTCGCCGTGACGAGTTTGAAGGAAAACGCGCAGGGACCCGTCGGGAAGAAGAACTGCGGCGGGGTTCTTTGAGTCTTCAACAGCTACTCCGCTACCATCCGAATTTTCTATGTCTACTTGATAGTAGTTGTTGGACCAGTTCACACCATCATGCGAAACAGCCACAACCAGACGCTCATCTGCTAGTGTCCAGTTTTTGCTATACCTTAGTTGCTTAGGCATTCTTGCAAACATGTACCACGTATCATCATATTTGATTGTTGTTGAATCATGCCCCCAAAAGATAATATTTTGCCTTTCCCATGTTAGACCATCAAGTGATGTGGCTCTGATAACGGAAGCTCCACCGGTGTAATAAATTACATACTCGCCATCAATAATATTGACATCCGAACTAGAGGCGAAGTTATTCCTGTTTTGTGGGTCAGCATAATGTTGATTCAATTTTGACCACGTTAGGGCGTCGTCCGATATCGCGAATACCACCCTATGCATTTTCTCGTCCGCTCCCTCTGGGTTTATTCCCATAAAGCGTCCGGTATAAGCCATGTAGTACTTGTCATCCAACCCAAGGTAGGCGGCTGGTTCACCTACTTCAGAATCAATGTCAGAGTCGCTACCGTGCGGAATGCGTACTCCCGGCTCAACATCCCATTGGCTACCATCAGTCGAAATCAGACTAATAATGTTCAACTTACGCTCATGAGTTCGAGAATGCAGGTAAAGCCGGTAGCGTTCATCTTTCAGGCGAATCAGACTAGGGCCACCAATACTCGACAACTCGAGTTGGGAGGCGGTAGCCACTTGATCGACATCAACCAGGAACTTGATCGTTCCAACTATCGCTGGTTCCTGGGTGGGTGGGTGTATCGGCAGAGGGGTTGAGATTGGCATCTGGGTGGGTGTGGGTATCGGCGGAGGGGTTGAGATTGGCATCTGAGTGGGTGCGGGTATCGGCAGAGGGGTTGAGGTTGGGATCTGAGCTGAGGTAGGAGTTGGTAAAACATCAGGTGTGGCTGACGGTACGGGTGTTTGGGTCGGTACCTGAGTCGGTATTGGAGTATCAGCAACCACCACTATCCTCTTTACAGGTACTTGCTTGACTATTACTTCAGGAGTTGATGTAGGCGTGAACTGCACGACCGTGGCTGTTGGCGCGAACGTGGTAACTTGAGTAGAGTCCGCATCTGGGACACCTGAACACGAAATGGTTAACAGCAACGTTACGGTTAACAAAGTGATAAAGCGAATCATAACCCTACCTTTGATGTATCTCGTCATCCAAAAAGCACATATGCTCGGATAGTACCATTCTGACTACCACACGGTGCGAATGGAAATAGTACTGGCGAGAGAAGATAATGGTGGTAGATAGAGAGGAGTGTGAGGGGATACTTGGAGCGGAACAGAACCGGTTGGAGTGTGGCGGTTCAGACTATTTTTGCCTATTTGGATACTGTGAGACTTACAGGGCCAGATAACTATTTGATTAGAACTCGTTCGGCCACCAGGGTTGTAAGTCAGTCTTGAACATATTGTCTGCAAGAGCCAACGAGCCCTGCCTGTTTTCGTGGGCGCGTCCCGCGCGAGCAAGTGCAGTGAAGGTAATTCCTCCCAGATAGGCGGAAGACAGATCCGCAGCTGATATAGAGATATCGGAGGATTTACTGGTCAGTACACAACTGGATCCTTGAGGGCTTCCTTCAAGCTCATAGAAATTTTCATTCCAGGGGCAGAATCTATCATTTATCTCGAACACCAGACGTCCTTCACAGTCATAAGTCCGTTCCGATAGGGCATCTTTGACAGCAACTAAACGAAGCCAAAGATCGTCCCTCAGAGACTGATGTAGTCGCCGAGGGTCTGCCAGCATCCAGGGTAGAGGATCGTCAATAGGACGTTTGGGCGCATCAATACGTCTCATTAAGTCTACCCCGAAGCAATACCTCCAGAGTGCTGTATGAGATGTTGAGGTCGCCGATATCATCTCGTGAATCATTAAGATATCTTTTCTTATCCGGTAGCTCACATACCCGTCTACCTGTCCATCTTCCTCATAGACAACATGAAACAGCTCGCTGGCATCGCCCCGATGGTACTCAGGGTCTGACAGGTATAGTTTCCACAGGGATTTGGTGCCCTTAATAAATCCTGACCGTTTGGCATTGGCGCGTTCAGCCACTTCGGGTAGCGTGTCAAGGGCGTCACCGCTATTGATAAAGCTGTACTTACCCTTTGTAGAAACATCATTAATAAACGCTGTATGGCGACGATCAATGGAGAAATCTACCTGCCTAGAACCTATGCCATAACCATATCGGCCGTAGATTATTGACTCAGAGGCCCCTAGACCAGACAAAGTTTCCCCACGCTCATAAAAGTCGCGCATGTGAAAATCCATCATTCGGTTGAGAATGCCTCTTCGCCGGTGAGTTGGCAATACCGCCACATTGTCTAAGAGGGTAGTGGGAAATTTTTCTATTCCCACGTTCATTTTGAGGGGATAGGCAATGCCAAACCCTACAATAATACCTTCATCAAACGCAGCGACCCCTCGACCGTCGTTTAGGGCTTCGGTAATGAGAGGCAATGCAGCTTTGTCGCCATGTCCCCCGTTGGCACGTTCTACTGCAATATGACTTTCAAGAATTTCATCTTTCTGGATATACCGAATTTCTATTTCCAAATATCTGCTCCCTCCAGCTGAGAATAGGAGCCGGATTCATGTTTCATTTGCAAACATTCCTGCAATTTTTGAAATAATAGGATTTAACGGATAGTACCATTCTGACCGCCACACGGTGCGAATGGAAATAGTACTGGCGAGAGAAGATAATAGCGGTAGATAGAGAGGGGTGTGAAGCAGCATCTGAAAACGGACGGCAGAACCAACAGAGTAGGGGGCAAAAAAAGTGGTGCCCAGGAAGGGACTCGAACCCCCACTCTCTTACGAGAAGCGGATTTTAAGTTGTACATACAGAAAATACAGTCAATCCAAATCTATTGTTTTTACATCGATCATACAACTCTCACACACAGATGCAGGTATCAGGTTTAATTTCATCAACCAGCCGAAAACGAAACAACCGGCACAAAACCCAAGTATGGACTCCAATGACGCAAAAAAGCATATTACCGCCATTAAATATCTAGCCGATGTTGGAGAATCTAATACGAATAATGCAATAGTAGCTGAGAGGGATATTAACAATCCGATAAATTGCGCGAATCTTTTAGGGGGCCCTGGAACGAGTTTGCTCGGTGACCCAAGTGCCGGGACAATTATTTTCGTCGCCAGAAGACCAACTGGACTTAAAGTTGGCCCTGTTAATACCCTTGCTAGAAATCCGTACGTTATAAAAAGAAGCAAGAACTCATTTGCAGTTATTTCAAACAAAACCACTAATATGATGACAATAGCGGCGACTGCTCTAGCGGCATAATCATTAACTGGATTTGGGAAACTAAATAACCTGTCCATGCTAATCACTTAAGAACCAAGTTTTTAAGTTCGTATTATCCTATCTTAGATAGAAAATATAAAAAAAGCTAAATTGACAACAAATAATTCATGAATTACGATTCGTTTTGAACGTAATGAATGTAGGAAAATAAAGGTTTTCGAACTAAAGTTATGCGACCGATCTTTACCAACATTGATAAAATGGAATACGGCAATATTTGCTGTATTTGTTGTTGTAAAGATGAAATGAGGTCCATGGACTTGTAGGCTACATTTAAATACAACCTCAACGTTCCAATGAGACCTCCATCTGCGAGGTCTTTTTTTTTGCCTCACGTAAGTCAAAGTCTCCAAAGGAGTGGGAAAATGAACTTTAGATTTTTATCCGGATTAGTTCTACTGCTGATTTTTGTTACAACAGTTGCATGTAGTTTTGCAGAAAGTTTTCTACCAGAAATGGAACCTTCCTACGAAGTATGGGCCGTTGACCAATCTGGCACTGTTAGCGACGGGACTGGTGGACTCGTATACATATGGGACGGGAAAGATATTTTTCTAAAGGGTGCTAAGAATGCAACTCCTGAGATTGTAGATCTGGCAAAGGCAGCTAAAGACGCTAATTGCAACGCCCCGAAAAAGCCACATATGATACTTTCCAACTTTACCACCCCGAAGGCCAGCCACGTCATTCTGGCCAATGTAGGTTCTGGTGACACTTTCTTCATAAATATTGACACCCGTGCCATCGTCGGATGTGTCAATACAGTAGGAGGTTTCAATGGAGCAGGTGGAACAACAAATGCCCACGCCTCAGTTGCATCTCCTGATAACAGCATGGCTATAGTCGCAAATATTGGCGCAAAAGATGAATCTGGGTTCCTGCATAAAA
>Ga0310345_10001136_pt1 | contig 31329 bp, 31 predicted proteins | sample HC15DNA20500_MG_FD_204667 | JGI IMG/M metagenome (GOLD analysis project Ga0310345, IMG submission 204667) | Marine microbial communities from station ALOHA, North Pacific Subtropical Gyre - HC15-DNA-20-500_MG | ecosystem: Environmental > Aquatic > Marine > Oceanic | place: Pacific Ocean: North... | reverse complement strand
GAGTCCGTTTCCATCGCACCGTATGCTCGATCTCGTCTCCCCAGATCAGTGGTGATTCCTCCAGGGCGAAGCCTGGGAGTGGGTTCCCTTTGGCATCCTGGATCTCCAGGCGGATGCTCCCAGCGGCCGAGGTGGAGATGTTCAGCACCAGGTTGTCTCCGTTGAAGACTAGCGGTTTCGTGACAAGCTCGCCGCCTGCATAGCCCGCATGCACTGAGACGAATCCATCCGTCCGGAGCACCATCCGCTGCACGTGGACACTGGGAAAGGTGTAGTGGCGTTGAAGGTAGAGAGAAATCTCGTCCGCTGCCGTAGCCACGACTCCGGAGGCAGGTGTATTGGCTCGATGAATCCAGTTTCGGGGGTGCCTACCCGGGCGGATAAAGGCCTCCATGAAGGTCCGCTGCCAATGAAATCCGTCTCGACTGCTGAGAAGGACTACGTCTGAAATACCAGACCTCGGATTTACCCTGAACGGTTCCAGGGTGCGCCAGGGCACGAAACGGCGGGGGAAGGCAAGGTAGATGTGGGGAGCCCGGAAGTAGGGAGTCGCAGCATTGGTATAGAAATGCTCCAGGGGCGTCTTCGCCAGGTCGATGTACTTGGGTGCGCTCCAGTTGAGAAAATCGGAAGAGGTCGTGCGCACGACTTCTCGGATTCGTCCTCCGCGCAGACCGCGCAGATAAGCGACATACTGCTGCTGCTCGGAATCCCAGAAGGCCAGATCACCTCCCCAATCCACTTCCTGCGTAATGAGAGGGTCCTTATGGACCAGTTTCCAGTGAATACCGTCGCCGGAGACCGCTCCCATCACATGTTTCAGGCCAGGGGTGTGATAGCTGGCAAGCGCCTTGTAGCGCTGATCTGCAGATGCCCCAGGATTGCCGTCCTTGAACACCATGAAGCAATGGGATGCATCACCATGGGCACCAGTCCAGACAATGTTGTTGTCTTTGGAACCCTCGAATTCGAAGAGGCCCAAAGAAGGGCGCGTCCAGGTAATGCCATCCCGGCTCTCGGCATAGCAGGTCCACTCCCGGTGGTCCGGGATCACCGATTCTCCCGGCCTCAGTTCGGAAAAGATAGTGAGGTCCTTGCCGGCGTGTGTGCTGCCTCGATAGTACATCCGATACCGGTCATCGTCCTTCAGGACTGAGATGTAGTCGCTGGTGACTCCCTCCCACGGCTTGTCGAAGGTCAGGACGCGTTCTGCGGCACGCGGAGAGTGAAGTTTCAGCTCGAGCCCCTCCAAGGATTCAATCAAGTAATCGTCGACGAACAACTCCAGGCGAGAACCGATCTTCAGGGGATCTGCCGATGGAGTCTTCACCGCCAGAGTGAATGCCGTGGAAAGCAGACAGCTGAAGATCAGTCCTGTCCTCATCCTCCATACTCCTCTTCGGGACATTACCACTGGGTTGAGTGTCAGCGGCATCATGGGACCTCCCTTCGAAAAAAAGGCCACTGTTTTTCGATTCAGCGGACCTTCCGGCCAAGGATCGGATTATCCAGCTTGCGTTGGAGTTCGTAGATAACGCCGTCACTACTACCGGGTAGAGGAATGCGCACTGGAGCGGCGACCATCCGCGGCTCTTGGGTCGGCTCGCCACGGAGAACGGCGGGAGTGAGGTCTGCCCAATCCGGTGTCGACATGAGCGGCCAGGCATCAGCGGCGCAATAATCGATCAGAAAAAGGCGGCGCGCCTGATTATCGGTGTTGGGTGCGGAAGCATGTAACATCCGCACGTGATGAATTGAAATACCGCCGGCTTGGACCTCAATTGGAACTGCGGCGCTCTGCCCAAACTCAGGCTCAGTAACGGCCCCAACAAAGCAACCGTTCTGATGGTGGTCATAGATTCGACCTCGATGAGAACCGGGTATTACCATCAATGCTCCATTTTGGACGGCCATCCCGTCAATGGCCAGCCCAACGGTCAGATAATCGTCGTTCGTGTGTGGATGGAAGGCCCAGTCCTGATGCCATTCGACCGCACTGCCAAATGCAGCCGATCTCATGTTTAGTTTCCTGGCACTGTACCGAACATTCGGCCCGGCCAGTTGAGCCACTATATCGACGATTCGATCATGGCGACGCACCTGGTCGTAGACGGGATGCTGGGCGATTGGATTCTTGAGGCGGCGCAGGCGAGGTGCCTCGGGTGTATGGTCTGGCTCCAGGTCAAACACATCCGTATGCTCGGTGACTTGTCGGGATTTCTCGACGAATTCATCGGTGACACGTTGTAGTTCCGCCACCTCCTCAGCTGAAATGACATTCTTAACACCGAGATCTCCATTGGTGTGATAAAAATCAATCTGCGCCTGCGTCAACATACCTCACTCCTATCTAATCGGACCACCGACGGCGGACCGCCGTCACCGTTGCCGAGGGGCCTGCATTCCCGCCAGCGATATTGGGGAACGTTCTGGTCCTTTGAGGTCCATTGCTGCTCCGCCGCACCCGCCGCACCATATACTAATCGGTCTTTCCGACCGAGCGAGTATCCCAGGATCGCCCCATGCTCCATACGCCCATTCCTTGTCTGAGTCATCAAGGTCGGGAAAACTAACTCCCACTGATACGAATATGGACGTCTTTCGGTGGCCCCATTTCGCTGCCCTCCAACCCCTCGCTCGCGCTTCAGGCTTCCTCAAGTTTCGTATTAATGGGCGACCTGGAGGTGCGAGTTCCAAATGAAGTTTCAGGTTAGTTCCGCCCCCGCTGCGCTGCCCCATTCGAGAAAGAAACTTCCGGCTACTGGGGATTTGTGCTGTTGTCCAGATCTCTCCTCGGAACCCGGGCTCATTTTTCTAACGGCTCAAGTCGTTCGCGGGTCCGTCGGATCGCCGAGGGTTGATGGTGGGCGATCGTTTGGAACTTGATGCTTGTGATTTGAAGCTTGTTTGTACCTTGTACCTTCGATTTTCCAAGTTTCAGCTTAGGGTTTTAGGACAGTGGCTGCGAGAGACGGAGGGGATCGGGCCGGCATGATATGCTTTCCAGGTCTTTGGGTCGAAGTCGACGTCATGGAGAAAATCGTACCGCGGGGTCATAGCGAGGCCTGTAATATCTGAGCCAGCTGCCCGTGCCCAACGAAATCCAACCGCCTTAATAAAGGAAGCCCTCTTACCGAAAAAGAGCTTGGGGACAGCTAGCAATCGGCTCTGCCCTGGCTGGCGCCTTCCTGTATTTGTTTCTGCGTGGTACCACCCTGGAAGAGGTCGCCTGGGCACTGCGCGCCGCCTACCCCGGTTGGCTTATGGTGTCCATCCTGGCCACCATCGCCACCTACTGGATCCAGGCACTTCGCTGGCAGTGCTACCTGCGCCCGGTAGGTCGCGGCCCCTTGGCCTCCTCCTTCAACATCCTGGTCATCGGAAACCTGGTGTCGACCGTTCTTCCGGGCCGGTTGGGGGACATCGTTGCGCGGGCCTTACTGATGCGCCGCTGGGAAGGGATCCTTGCGGTAAAGACTTCGGCAACGATCGCGGTGGAACGGTTATTTGGCGTGCTGATGCTGGTCGGCTGCTTAACGGTCTATTTCTACTTCTTTCAAGAAGCCGACTCCTCGGCTGACTTCTCGGCAGCCTCCAGCACTGGAATCTTATTGTTCTTAGCATGTGCTCTTGCCACCGTTTTTCTGGTCGTTCTGCGCTTCCAGCACCGAGCCGTTCTAGGCTTGCTGGAGCGATCACTGCAGCCGTTTCCCGAGCACCCCCGGCACGCGCTAAAGGAGAGGGCACATGCCTTTGCCGCTGGCCTGGAGCTGTTCAGTGACCTCCACAACACAGCGCTGTCGATCTTTTCTACTCGTTCGCGCCCTGGTTGGCGCATGCGGTCGCTCTCTGGGGTGTGATCAAAGCAATGGGAATTTCCTCCTTTCGGCCCTCGGATACTCTGCTCATGGTCGGACTGGGGAACGTCGGCATGGCCATTCCGACACCAGGGGGCATCGGCTCACTCCACTACGCGCTATTCTGGGGCCTGGAGAAAATCAGCGACTCGCCCGACGACAGCCTGCGGGCCGCCGCGATTCTGTCCTGGGCAATCGGGGTCCTCCCGGTGACCCTTCTGGGATTTCTGGCACTGGCGCGGCGGGGCCTGCAGTTCACGGAACTGGTCACCATTGCCAAGCCGGAACGAGAGGATGGGGCGGGATAAGTCGGGAAGGCACTCGATCCTCTGGAGTCTCTCCTTTCCGGGGTTCTGAAGGAATATTCTGGTAGGGATTTGAGTCACAAATTTCAGTTCAGTCCCGCCCCCAGGAAGCCCTGGCCTCACTCGAGAAGGAAACTTCCCGCTATTGGGGAGATTGTGCGTCACTGCGTGGGGAAGAGTTGTCCGGCCCTCTCCTCGGAACCTGGTCTCATGTTGCTAACGGCTCAAGTCGTTCGCGGCTCTGTCGGACTTGGCTTCGTCACGCTGGTACTTCACCCGTTGGCGGCACCTTCGGAGGACAGGAGACGTGTGACGTATTCTTGAAGTTTCAAGCTTAGACGAATCTGAAAAAGACGGTATACTCTGTGGCTGCATGACCGCCAATTTGGCCTTTGCAACAAGCAGTGTCAGATGCGATAAGGAACGTGCACCATCTAAAGGGTCGAGAGCAATTTAAGGATGGACTCGTGAAGCGATTCAAGATACGTAGAGGACTTAAGCTTCCGATCAGCGGCGAACCTGATCAGCGCATATCCCAGGGGAGAAGCGCCAAAACGGTCGCTCTCCTGGGTCGTGACTATGTCGGAATGAGACCCACCATGCTGGTTAAGGCTGGCGACAAGGTGACATTGGGTCAGCCTCTCTTTGAAGACAAGAGGAACCCTGGCGTCATCTTCACCTCCCCAGCTGCCGGATGGGTCGCCTCGGTCAACAGGGGCGAGAAGCGAGCCTTCCTCTCCATCATCATCAGTCGGGAAGGCCATGCTGCCGCCCAATTCGAGCGTGTCTCGTCCAACCAGCTCGAATCAGCGGGAGCTGACAAGATTCGACAGGTCCTGGTGGACTCGGGGATGTGGCCGGCTTTCCGCTCGCGGCCCTTCAGCAATGTGCCGGCCATCGACGCGAGCACCAATTCTATTTTTGTCAGTGCGCTGGACACCAATCCGCTGTCGGCAGATCCTGCTCTTGTAATCAGCGCACATCAGGAGGCTTTCCAGAACGGGCTCCGAGCCCTTACCCTCCTGGCGTCTTCGAAGGTCATCGTCTCTCGTGCGCCGGGCTCGGAAGTGGTCATTCCAGATCACCCGAAAATTGACGGCTTTGAATTCCAGGGACCCCATCCAGCTGGTCTGGTGGGAACTCACATCCACTTCATCGATCCGGTGGGAGAGAGGAAGACGGTCTGGCACGTCGGCTATCAGGATGTCATCGCGATTGGAAAACTGCTCACTACCGGCACACTTTGGACCGAGCGCGTAGTTTCTCTCGCAGGACCCATGGTCCGGGAGCCGCGCCTGATCCGGGCGCAGCTTGGCGAGTGTCTGGGAGATCTAGTCGAAGGCGAGCTGAAAGAGGGTGAGAGCCGCCTGGTCTCCGGCTCAGTCTTCGCGGGCGATCTGGCTGGTGTATCTCCGCTGAATTACCTGGGTCGCTACCATACTCAGATTTCGGTGATTCGAGAGGATCGTTCGCGAGTCCTGCTCGGCTGGCAGGGGCCGGGTTTTGACACCTTTTCGACAAAGAACGTGTTTCTGTCCAAATTGAGATTCGGCCGGGAATTCGACTTCTCGACAAACACCAATGGAAGCAGGCGCGCGATGGTACCCATTGGCATGTATGAGGGTGTGATGCCCTTGGATATCTTTCCCACCTATCTCTTGCGCGCCCTGGTTTCTGAAGATCTGGAAAGCTCGGTTTCTCTGGGAGCCCTCGAGTTGGACGAAGAGGATCTGGGCTTGTGTTCTTTTGTCTGCCCGGGAAAAACGGAATACGGCCCGCTGCTGCGACAGATGCTCACGAGGATTGCCAAGGAAGGGTAGCGAAGGAATGAAACCCCTGCGGAATTTTCTCGATGGTCTGGAACCATCCTTCAAAGAGCGTGGGAAGCTGGAGAAGCTCTACCCTCTTTATGAGGCCCTGGACACCTTTCTCTACACACCCGGTGACGTGACTCCAGAGGCTCCCCATATCCGTGATGGCATAGACCTCAAGCGGATGATGATCACGGTCGTCGCTGCCTTGGTACCCTGCATCCTGATGGCACTGTTCAATACCGGCTATCAGGCCAACCTGGCTCTGCAGGAAATGGGACTCACAGAGACTATCGGTTGGCGGGCGGCGCTCATTACCTGGTTGGGCGTTGGTTACGACCCGCAGAACTTGATTGCCAACGCAGTGCATGGAGCGCTTTACTTCGTCCCCGTGTTCCTGGTAGCCAACATCGTCGGCGGTCTAGCGGAAGGGACCTTCTCGATTATCCGAAAACACGAGATCAATGAGGGTTTCATGGTAACCGGGATGCTATTCCCCCTGATCCTGCCCCCGACCGTGCCTCTGTGGCAGGTAGCCCTGGGAATTCTCTTCGGCGTCGTGGTGGGAAAGGAAGTTTTCGGGGGCACAGGCAAGAATTTTCTCAATCCGGCCCTGACGGCCCGAGCCTTTCTCTATTTTGCCTATCCGGCCCAGTTATCGGGCAACGCAATCTGGACAGCCGTCGATGGTTTCAGCGGTGCCTCGGTCCTTGGCCTGGCGGCATCCGATGGAATGGCCGCCGTCCAGCAGCAGTACACGTGGATGGATTCGTTCCTCGGCACCATCCAGGGATCGATGGGAGAGACCTCGACCGTCGCCTGCCTGCTTGGTGCCGGCCTATTGATTCTCACCGGCGTTGGCTCCTGGAGAATCATGCTGAGCTGCTCCGCCGGCGCTCTGGCGACCTCCTGGATGCTGTACTCGATTGGCAGCGATAGCAACCCCATGTTTCAGATGTCGCCGGCCTGGCATTTCGTGGTCGGAGGTCTCGCTTTCGGGATCGTGTTCATGGCAACGGATCCCGTTTCAGCGGCCTTTACAAATATCGGTAAATATATCTATGGGATCTTGATCGGTTTCATGGCGATTCTGATCCGGGTAATCAACCCAGCGTTTCCAGAGGGGGCCATGCTTGCCATTCTCTTCGGTAATGTCTTCGCACCACTGATCGATTACTACGTGGTGAAGGCCAATATTCGGCAGCGGGCAACCAGAACCCAGGTGAATTATGTCTAACGACACGGTCTCGAAGACATTTCTGGTGGCATTCCTGCTCTGCGTCGTCTGTGCGGTGGTCGTGTCCACCTCAGCGGTCAAGCTTCGGCCAGTGCAGCAGATCAACCAGGCCCTGGACAAGAAGAGCAATATCCTCTCGGCAGCGGGCCTACTAGAAGAAGGAGTGGATGTGGGCCGGGTCTACCGGGACTCTATCGAGTCAAGAATCGTCGAGCTCGACACCGGTGAGTACGCGGCCGGGGTGAATGCGGAGACCTTCGATCAGCGGAAAGCGGCCAGGGACCCAGCTCGCAGTATCGAAATAGACGAGGACCTTGCGGGTATCGGAAGGCGGTCACGCCAGGCTTCCGTGTACCTGGTCAAGAACGGCGACAAAGTAGGTCGCCTGATCCTGCCCGTTCACGGGAAGGGACTCTGGTCGACCTTGTACGGTTTCCTCGCACTCGACATGGACATGAACACGATTGAAGCCCTGAGCTTCTACCAACATGCCGAGACCCCGGGTCTTGGAGGGGAAGTGGATAACCCCAAGTGGAAGTCCCTTTGGAAGGGAAAAAAGGCCTACGGTGAAGATGGACAGGCGCGAATCGAGGTGATCAAGGGCAAAGTCGATGGATCAGCAGCCAGCGCCATCCACCAAGTGGATGGCCTTTCCGGCGCGACCATTACCTCACGTGGAGTGCGCAACCTGCTCCGCTACTGGTTGAGTGAGAACGGCTTCGGAAGGTATCTCGCACGAGTGCGACGAGAGGGAGTTTAACGCACAATGGCAAGTCAAATTCGCAAAGTCCTCTTCGGACCGCTGTTCGAGCAGAACCCCATCGCTCTACAAGTACTGGGCATTTGTTCCGCCCTGGCAGTCACTACCAAGATGGAGACCGTGATGGTGATGTGTCTTGCGGTCATCGGCGTACTCGCCTGTTCCAATTCGGCAGTGAGTCTGATTCGCAATCACATCCCTTCGAGTATTCGAATTATTGTGCAGATGACCATCATTGCTTCACTTGTGATCGTTGCCGATCAGATCCTAAGGGCCTATGCCTATGAAATAAGCAAGCAGCTCTCCGTGTTCGTCGGCCTTATCATCACAAACTGTATCGTGATGGGCCGTGCCGAGGCCTTCGCCATGAAGAACGGTGTCTTCAACAGCTTTCTCGACGGTGTCGGCAATGGCCTGGGCTACAGCTTGATTCTGGTAGTTGTCGGACTACTGCGTGAGTTTTTCGGCTCTGGCGCCCTCTTCGGCCAGGTCCTGCTTCCCTTGACCACGGACGGCGGCTGGTACAACGCCAACGGGTTGATGCTGCTTCCGCCCAGTGCGTTTTTCATCATAGGAATATTCATCTGGATTCTGCGTTCGGTGAAGACCGACCAGGTGGAGCACGAAGGATAGAACGGTGTTCGAAGAATACTTGAGCCTCTTTTTGAAAGCGGTCTTCGTCGAGAACATGGCGTTGGCCTTTTTCCTGGGCATGTGCACTTTTTTGGCAGTCTCCAAGAACGTGGAAACCGCCAGCGGGCTGGGCCTCGCGGTAATCGTGGTCCAAACCATCACGATACCCATCAACAATCTCCTCTATCGAAACGTCCTCAGCGAGGGAGCGCTGACCTGGGCGGGGCTGCCCGAGACCAACCTCTCATTCCTTGGACTGATCACCTACATCGGAGTGATCGCCGCGATGGTTCAGATCCTGGAGATGGCCTTGGACCGTTTCGTACCATCGCTCTACAACGCCCTGGGGATTTTCCTTCCTTTGATCACGGTCAACTGCGCGATACTCGGAGGCTCCTTGTTCATGGTGGAGCGCGAATACGATTTCGGCGAAAGCGTCGTTTACGGTTTCGGATCGGGTTTCGGCTGGGCCCTGGCCATCATGGTACTGGCGGGCATTCGCGAGAAACTCAAGTACAGCGACGTCCCCGAGGGGCTGAAGGGCCTGGGGATTACCTTCATCATCGTCGGCCTGATTTCGCTGGCGTTCATGTCCTTTTCGGGAATCCAGCTATAGCCTGAAATGGAAATCTTTCTCGGTGTTTCGATGTTTACGATTATCGTCCTGGCCCTGGTGACGGTAATACTATTCGCCCGATCCAAGTTGGTTGCCTCGGGGAATGTCGACATCCTCATCAATGGGGAACGCAATATTTCCGTACCTACTGGCGGAAAGCTTCTCAATATCCTCGCAGACCAGAAGCTCTTCGTTTCCTCAGCCTGCGGTGGTGGCGGAACCTGTGCCCAGTGCAAAGTGAATATTTTCGAAGGTGGCGGCGACATCCTGGCCACGGAAAAGGCTCATATCAGCCGCGGTGAAGCGAAAGAGGGCTGCCGCCTCTCCTGCCAGGTGGTGGTCAAGCAAGATCTGAAAATCGAGGTGCCGGAGGATGTCTTCGGGGTCAGGAAGTGGACCTGCAAGGTTCGATCCAATCACAACGTGGCGACCTTCATCAAAGAGCTGATCCTGGACCTGCCCGAAGGGGAAAACGTCGATTTTCGCGCGGGCGGCTTCATCCAGATTGAGTGCCCACCCCACACAGTGCGCTACCGAGACTTCGATATCGAAAAAGAATATCGGGATGCCTGGGATGCCTTCAATCTCTGGGATCTTGAATCGGTCGTGGAGGAAACAGAGTACCGTGCCTATTCGATGGCCAACTTTCCCGAAGAAAAGGGCATGATCATGCTCAACGTGCGGGTGGCCGTTCCACCACCCCGCACCAACTTTCCCCCAGGAAAGATGACCTCCTACATGTTCAATCTTAAGCCGGGAGACGAGGTCACCATCTCGGGCCCGTATGGCGAGTTTTTCGCCAAAGAGACGCAGGCGGAAATGATCTTCATTGGCGGCGGCGCCGGGATGGCACCGATGCGATCCCACCTCTACGATCAGTTCCGACGAGTTCACACCGATCGCAAGGTCAGCTTCTGGTACGGTGCCCGCAGCTTACGCGAGGCCTTCTACTGGGATGAATACGATAAGCTGCAAGCGGAGAATCCGAACTTTGGCTGGCACCTGGCGCTCTCGGAACCCCAGGGAGAGGACAACTGGGCCGGCTATACCGGTTTCATCCATCAAGTCCTCTATGACAACTATCTCAGGGACCACGAGGCCCCGGAGGACTGCGAGTACTACATCTGTGGACCTCCAATGATGAACCAGGCGGTGTTCAAGCTACTCGATGATCTGGGTGTCGAACCCGAGAACATCGCCTACGACGATTTTGGCGGCTAGTCCCTCGTGTTGAAGCCTCTACTTGGTCTCCTGGCGATGCTGGGGGCCGCCCTTCTTTTTCTCTTCTGGACGCCCACCTACGAAGCGCTGCACATCGGCAACACGATGGGGACGACCTATAGGGTCAAATGGCTGAGCAACCAAGGGACGGAGGGCACCCAAGAGATTCGTGCTGGCATTGACGACCAGCTCGAGGACATCAATCGCAGGATGTCCACCTATCTGCCCGACTCCGAGCTTTCGCGGTTCAATCGCTCATCCGGTAGTGATTGGTTCGCAGTCTCCGTGCCAACGGCAGAGGTGGTCAAGGAGGCGCTCCGGATCGCTGATCTTACCCAGGGGGCCTTCGACCCAACCATCGGACCTTTAGTCGATCTCTGGGGCTTTGGTTCTGGCGAGGACCGGATCGAACCTCCTTCGGATCAGGAGATAGCAGCCACGATCAGCCGGATTGGATTCGAGCGGCTGGAGCTAAGAGGCGACGCCCCGGCTCTGCGAAAACAGGCCGCGGATCTGGAAATTGACCTGTCGGCGATCGCCAAGGGCTATGCGGTAGATCGGGTCGCCGGCTTTCTGGCAGGCCATGAAGTCGAGAATTTCATGGTCGAGGTAGGCGGAGAGGTTCGGGCACAGGGTCAAAGCCTCGCCGATAGGCCTTGGAGAGTCGCCGTAGAACGGCCACATATTGACAAACCAGTCGCTCACCGAGTGCTTCCACTATCCGACCTGGCGATGGCGACCTCGGGTACTTATCGCAACTACTTCGATGCCGGAGGGCGGCGCTACTCTCACACCATCGATCCAGCCAGCGGATGGCCGATCGACCATCACACCATCTCGGTCAGCGTGATCCATCCCTCTTGTATGACAGCAGATGCCCTCGCGACAGCCCTACTGGTCCTGGGAGCTGATAGAGGCCTTCGGCTTGCCGAGAAAAACGGCTTGACAGTTCTTTTCATCCGCGAGAAAAACGATAGAATAGAAGAGATTAAGACGTCGCAATTTCGCGGCCGCTTTGGCAAACAGCCATGACTCTCTACTTGATCACGCTCCTATTCTTTGGACTCGCAGTCGCAGGCATGGCGGTGGGTGTACTGGTCACGGGCCGTCGCATCAAGGGAAGCTGCGGTGGCCTGAATAGCCTGGTGACTGACGCTTCGGGCAGACAGAGCTGCAGCATCTGTGGAGCGACCTACGAAGAACAGGCTGAGGGTGGCTGCGGCGAGGAGAGTCCAAGTAGATCAGCCGTTTGACAGAGTCCTGGCTGTGAAGGAGCGGTGGCGGGTTAAGATGGGTTAAGATCCCGCCTCGCTATCGCTTGGAGCGTAGGACGACTTCCTTGTCATCGCCCAGCGCAATTTCAAAGCTTAGAAGATCGAAGGCTCCGAGTCGATTCCAGCCCTTGAGCCCATATTTACCGGGTCGAAGGGGGACTTCCCAGCCGCTTTGCTTGAGCTTCCCACCCACACTCTTGGGGCCCTCGAATCGACTGATCCAGCAGCGCTCGTCTTTCTGTGGCGAACCGTCAGCTTTGAGATAGCGGACGGTTACATGACCCACAGAAAACTCGATCTTGAAATCCTGAGAATCCTCTTCGCTAAGCACAAGGCCCTGGTGCACATAAGGTGTGAGCTGATCTGGAAGGTGGAGCTCATAGATCCCGGGCAAGGCACGGACGCCATTGCTCCAGTGGACACCGTACTTCTTTGCTCCATCCTGCCAGAGCTCGTAGTTCTGCCAAAAATCGATACCGGAGTCCGAAGCGTACCATCCTGATGCGTGCCTGCACTGTATGGACCATCTTGAACAGGAGTTCCTTGTGCTCGCCGTCGCCAAGCGATTCGGTTACGCTGAGCTCGTTCTCCCGGTTGGGACGCGCCCTGAACTCGTACGTCCCGGGGCTGACATAGACCCTATCTTGGGCCCGCAAAGTGAACGCCTTCTTGCCGCCTTGATAGGCGGTTATCAACGAACCTCGGTCTTTCTTCCCCTCCTCCAGAAACTTGGCCTGGACCGAAGGAGGTTCTGTGACGACGACCTCTACCAGGGTCTCTCCCCTGTCGGAAACCCGGACGGTCTGCGTAACGGGTAGATAAGCTTCGCCGTTCTAAGTATGGACGCCCACATCGAGCCTGCTCCGTCAAAGATGATATAAACACCGTCCTGCAGCGCTTGCTGAGCCCTCGCCGGCCCCAGAGCCAAAAACCACGTAAACGCCAGCAGCTTGACAGTCAGTACGCTTCTCCCCATCTTCCCAGTGTCCTTCCCTTGGTCCGATTGCGTCTTTCCGATCCTCTCCATGCTACTACTTACGGTGCTCACCTCACAGGAGGGGTCAAAAACCAGGGGAGGCTGAACCCGCAACTCCGAGGAATGATATGTCTCGCGGGTGTTGGCTTTTTACAACTTCCCTGGCTCGGACGGCTGATATAAGATGCCTGCGGACCTCGACGGTTTCTTGGGCTACTACACCAATACGATATGAGTCTTTTCGACAGCTCCGGCGGCGGACTCGCACCCATCGACTGGATCATCGTCGCTTTGTATGCCCTTGGTACCATCCTCCTGGGCAGCTACTACTCCCGTCGTCAGATTAGCCTGGAGGAATACTTCACGGGCGGCGGCAGGATGAATCCGACGCTAATCGGGGTCTCCCTGATGGCCACTTCCTTGAGCAGCATCGGCTACCTTTCCATTCCAGGAGAAGCCATTTCCAAGGGTCCAGCGGGACTGGCAAATATGCTGGCCCATCCTTTTATCTTCGTGGTGGTTGGCTTCATCTTCATCCCTTTCTTCATGAGGATCCGGGTCATCAGTGCCTACGAGCTCCTGGAAGAGCGGCTGGGTCTGGGAATCCGGATGCTAGGGGCCGTGCTGTTCCTCCTCTTCCGGTTGGTGTGGATGTCGTTGCTGGTCTTTCTGGCCGCCCAGGCCCTGGCCATCATGATGGGCCTGGACGAGTCGTGGGTACCTTGGATCACTCTCATCACCGGATTGATTGCTGTCACCTACACCTCGTTGGGTGGACTGCGAGCCGTCGTCGTCACGGACGGCTTCCAGACCCTGTTCATGTTGGTAGGAGCGCTTCTGGTGATTGGCCTTGTGACCTATCGGATGGGTGGAATCGGTTGGTTTCCGACCACCTGGCAGCCCCACTGGGATGAGCAGCCCCTGTACAGTTTCGACCCTTCCGTTCGTCTGAGCATCCTGGGCACCATTTTCTCCACCTTCATCCTGACCTGCTGCGGACTGGCAGGTGATCAGACCAAGATCCAACGTCTGATGGCGACCACTGACGCCAGGGCTGCGCGGCGAGCCTATGCGACCAACCAGATCGTAGGGATCGCAGTGGTGCTGACACTCTGGCTGGTGGGATTCGCGCTTCTGGGGCTGGTTCAGAACAACCCCGAACTTCTCCCCGCTGGACTCGATACCGGAGCCAACGGCGACAAGGTCTTCCCCTACTTCATCTCCTATCTGTTGCCGCCGGGCATCTCCGGGCTGGTAGTGGCAGCCCTGCTGGCGGCCGCCATGTCCAGCATCGACTCAGGGGTAAACTCCATCACGGCGGTAATCGATCGGGACTTTCTGCACCGCTTCGGGAAACTCCCATCCGACCCCAAGATCCAGGCACGTTGGGCTAAGATCCTGGCCTTCGTTATCGGGGCTGTGATCGTCTTGGGAAGCGCCTTCATGGGGGGCGTTCCCGGCAACATCTGGGCGATCACCAAGAAAACCTCAGGCTTGCTAATGACCCCCATGTTCGGTCTCTTCTTCTTCGCCTTTTTCGTGCCCTTTGCCCGTCCCTTGGGCGTCGCGGCGGGTGCCATCTGCGGCCTGACTACAGCGGTGCTCCTCGCCTACTCTGGCGCTATCTTCGGGAGGGACCCGATCAGTGGAGCCGATCCGGTGAGCTTCATGTGGATTGCTCCGGGTGCTCTGGTCGTGAACCTGACTGTCGGAACCGTAATCAGCTACGGCCTGCACGTCTTTCGGGGAAGGGTTAGCAGTTAGCAGTGAGCAGCGAGTACTATGTCCGCTGAACTATTCAGACATCGTACTGCTCCAGAATTGGCCGACATGCCTGCTCGCCATATTCGTTACCGAATGGTTGCCGTCACCACCTTGATGTCGGTTCTGCTCTACCTCGATCGCTTCTGCATTTCCTTTGCCGAGGTTTTCATCAAGGAAGACCTGGGCCTAACGGATACCCAGGTGGGCTGGATGTTGAGCGCCTTCTTCTGGACCTATGCCCTGGGCCAGGTTCCCTGCGGATGGTTGGCGGATCGGTTCGGCGCCCGAGTGATGCTAACAATCTACATTCTCCTCTGGTCCCTGTTCACGGGGCTGACAGGGGCAGCCGGCGTTTTCAGCGCCCTTCTGGCAATGAGATTCGGATTTGGATTAGGCCAGGCAGGAGCATATCCAACAAGCGCCAATCTGGTTAGCAAATGGATTCCCTTCTCGGGTCGCGGATCGGCGAGTAGCATCATCGCGTTCGGTGGACGAATGGGTGGGGCGCTGGCGCCGCTGCTCACCGCGTTGCTCATCGTCCAATTTGTACCCCAGTCGACGTCCTCTCTCATTCAGACAACCGATCTATTGAACGTCCAGCGACTCTGCTACGAGATGTCAAACGGAAGGGATCCCTCCCATTCACCCGAGCAGATCGGCGCACGGGACCTTGCTGCTCGAACGGGTAAAGAGATGCTTGCCCGGTTCTCCCCAGAAGCGGCCGGATTGGTCGAAAAAGGGGCGATTGGCTATGAACCGTTGCTCAGAAGGACGGCAGCGGCTACTGGACGGGGATCGCCTGAAGGCGTGTCCACCACTGAAATTGATGCCTTCGCACTTGCCGCCGCACTAAATCAACAGATAGAGCGACACGATCTGTTCGCACTTCAGGACACCAAGGGGCTTCCTTTGTCTCAAGAGGCTCAATCCCTGCTACAGGCGGACCAGCAACAGCTGGAAAAGTCCCAGATTCAACGACTCAATCGCCTCATCCTGGAGGCGATTTATCCGGAGTCGATCAAGAAAGTCTACGGCGGCGGCTGGCGTTACGTCATGCTCTGCTATGGAGTAATCGGTCTCTTCATCGCCTTCTGCTTCTGGTGGGTTGTTCGCGATCGACCCACCGATCACCGATCCTGCAATCCCGGGGAGATCGAGTTGATCCAAAGCGGCAGGCCAGTTGGTGCCAGTAGTCCCGGAGGCGCGGTCGGTCAAGTGCCCATCACTCGATTGCTGACCAGCGGCAGCATGTGGCTCAACTGCTTGATGCAGTGGTGCACCAACGTTGGTTGGGTGTTTCTCGTCACCTGGCTGCCCCGTTACTTGGCAACCGTTCACCAGGTTCCGGTGGAACAACGGGGTTTGATGGCCTTCATTCCACTGGTCGTGGGCTGGGCTGGGATGCTCCTGGGAGGGAGGCTCACCGACTTCATGGTCAAGCCGCTGGGGCTTAGATGGGGAAGGGTCCTCCCCATATCCCTGTCCCGATTCTTAGCCATGTCGGCATATTTGGTCTGTCTTTTTGAGCCGTCTCCGTGGATGGCAGTTGCCGCCTTCTCGGTGGTCGCATTTGCCACCGATTTGGGGACCGGATCGGTCTGGGCTTTCATGCAGGATGTTGGTGGAAGCTACGTTGGTTCCGTACTCGGTTGGGGCAACATGTGGGGCAATCTGGGTGCTGCCGTAACCCCACCGCTCTTGATCTGGATCGTCTCCAGCAGCGGGGAATGGGAACTGCCGGCAATCTTGCCGTGGATGGTCGGCGAGGGGATCAACCGCAACTGGAATCTCGCCTTTCTCACCTGTGCTGCCGCGTTCCTGATTGCGGGAATCGCGGCGCTCGGGATGAATGCGTCCGTCCCGATAGTCCCTGAAGACGAAAGCGAAATCCGCCCAGCTTGAGCATCAGCATATCCCTTGCCCACAAAATTCATAAATTTTCGTAGCGAGGCGGTGACAGCGCCGTCCTGGCAAGGCTTGCGACCGAGACCACCCGTGGCGAACCTCCGCAGTCGCACTCGTTCAGTACCTCGAGGAGGGCGACCGAGCGCAACGCAGCCAGGGGGGATGATGGCGCCGCCGCAGTAGAACACTTGTGGATTATGCGGGCTAAAGTCCCGTCGGGTTGAGGTCGAAGAAGTCCATGAGAACTCATGCAGCAACAGGGCCTCCAGACTTTCTCTCCTCCTCCCGCCAGTGGCTTGGAGAGCTCCCGAAGCGCCGTCTGGTCCCGTCTGAATGACGAGACACTCGAACTGCCCCTGTTACCAGCCGTAGCGGGCCGGGTTCTGTCTCTAGCCCGCAGTCAAGACACTCGTGCAGCTGAGCTAGCCCGGGTAATCCATTCCGCCCAGTCCCTGGTCAGCCATGTGCTGAAGGTTGCGAACTCCGCGGCCTATGGTTGGAACGCACAGATAGTTTCCCTGCAGCAAGCCGTAGCTCGATTGGGATTCGAGCGGATCGCCGAGATTGCATTAGCAGTTGCGGTTGCCGGTCGCCTCTTTGCACTTGACCGGAGGAAGACCGAACTCCAGAAACTCTGGAGCCATTCGGTGGCGGCGGCCTTCTGTGCCCAGGAGGCCGCCTGCCTACTGAGACGCAATACTGAAACAGCGTTCTTGTGCGGGCTGCTCCACGATATTGGTAAGCCGGTCGTCCTAGAGGTCGTACAAACCGTGGAGAAATCTCTAGGTTCAGAGCTCGAATCCGAGGCCGCCGTTCTCCTCATGGAGGAGTTCGGGGGCAGAGTGGGTGCCCAGTTGGCCCGGGAGTGGGGATTGCCCGACCAGGTGCAGGAAGCGATTGCCTGCCGGTACTGCTATGAAAAGGCCTCCCACTATCCCGATGAGGCGAAGACGACCTGCCTTGCCGACTTGCTCTCGGATCATATGCTGAATGAGGCCCCTGACGAGGATGTGTGGACCTGAATCTCTATCCAGACGATGTGGACTCCTTGCTTTCCAAGAAGGAATCGGTTCTGGAAGCCGTCGAATCGATGAAGCTATGCAGTCCTCAGACCACTACGACATTCTGGTCATCGGCAGCGGGCCGGCCGGTCAGAAGGCTGCAGTTCAAGGAGCCAAGGCGGGCAAGCGTGTGGCGGTGGTCGAGCGGGACCGAAACGTCCGCGGTTCCTGTGTCCATACCGGTACGATACCCAGCAAGACCCTCAGAGAGAATGCGCTGCAGCTGGACCGATATCAACGCAGCAGCACAATCTTGGAGTGCAAGCTCAGAGAGGATCTCAGGGTGGACCACCTGATCGGGCGGATGCATCAAGTCGTCGAGTCCCATGTGAGCTTCATGAGTAGTCACCTTGAACGAAACCACATCTAGCGCCACCTGGGCCGGGCACGCTTCGTCTCGGAAGCAGCCGTGGAGGTGATGTCTCCCAACGGATCGACCCAACGCATTGGCGCCGACGTCTTTGTAATCGCCACAGGATCCAGGCCGCGTATCCCCCGCCCCGAGATTTCAGTCGACCACCAATACATCCTGGACAGCGATTCCATACTGTCCATGAACTACCTTCCTGATTCGCTGACGGTCCTCGGCGGCGGCATCATTGCGTGCGCATATTCCTCGATCTTCCAGCTCCTGGGAGTTCGAGTCACGGTCATCGACCGCTCGGAGCGCGCGATTCCTCAGCTGAAACTTCAAGAATACGTCGCACGTCTCTAGTCCCCGGACAGCGCGTCGAACGGGACCTGTTTGCCGACAGCATCAACCTACTTCCGCAAGACTAGAACTAGACTCCCCAGACTCTTGTCACGACCTGAGGACGAACTACCAGTATGACAAAGCCAAGTCCGTCAGAGCCGCGAACGACTTGAGCCATTAGCAGCATGAGGCCAAGTTCCGAGGAGAGAGCTGGACAACTCTTCCCCACGTAGTGACGCACGATATCGCCTATCCTCAACCGAAGTTTCGTTCTCGAATGGGGCAGCACAGCTGGGGGGCGAGACTGATCTGGGACTTCTCACGGCCGGCTCTGATTGACAGCATTCGGTGTCGCTGCTAACTTACATTTCCAAGCTATGGATTGCCGAGTCTTCCTAGCAGCCTGCGCCGTGATGGTGCCAACTTTCGCTCCCTCGTTCGGCTTTGAGGCTGCAACAGCAGAGTTCTTCGAAATGCGGGTCCGTCCGCTCCTAGCCGACAACTGCTACGCCTGCCACACCAGTGCAAAAAAGGGGGGCCTTCAAGCAGATTCAGACGAAGGTCTGCGGAGGGGTGGCAACTCGGGACCCGCTGTCCTTCCCGGGAATTCAGCGGGGAGTCTGCTGATCCAAGCCGTTTCCCAGACTCACGAGCGGCTGAGTATGCCTCCTCAGGGCAAACTTTCCGCCAACCAGATCGGAGATCTGAAAGCCTGGATTGATGCCGGTGCCGTCTGGCCAGAGACCGAGGAGAACCTTCTGCATGCCGCCGAGACCGCTAGTCACGTCGTCCCACCCGAGCAACGTGCTTTCTGGTCTTTCCAGCCTGTTCTGGAGCCCTCGCTGCCAATCGGAAGAGACCGTAGTTGGTCCAAAGCCCCGGTCGATCATTTCATTCTGGCGAAGCTCGAACAAGGGGGCCTCGAGCCAGTACCTGCGGCGGGTAAGAGGACTCTTATCCGACGAGCCAGCTTTGATCTTATCGGTCTGCCTCCCTCTCCCGAAGAGGTGGAGGAGTTTCTCGCCGATGATGACTCACAGGAAGCCTTTGGCAGGGTAGTCGACCGCCTCCTTTCTTCGCCCCACTACGGAGAACGATGGGGACGTTATTGGCTGGACCTCTCCCGCTATTCAGATGGCCGGATTGGAGCAAGAGAAGATACACCCTATGCCAACATACACCGCTATCGGGACTGGGTCGTCCAGGCCTTCAACCAGGATTTGCCATACGATCGCTTCATAAAGGCTCAGTTGGCGGCGGACCTGCTGCCATCTGAAGGGCGAGATGAGCTGCTTGCCGGTCTCGGTTTTCTGGTGCTCGCTCCCAATCAGGACGATCTGGTCGACGTCACGGCAAGGAGTTTCTTGGCTCTAACCGTAGGTTGTGCCCGGTGTCACGATCACAAGTACGATCCCATACCCACCCAGGACTTCTATTCCCTGAAGGGCGTCTTCGCCAGCAGCGAGGTTTGGGACCATCCGCTGGTCGAGGAGCAGGTCGTCGAGATCTACAAGAAGGCCGAGGAGAAGGTCTCAGATCAGAAGGATTTGATCCAGAAATTCATCGAGTTTCAGTCGAAACAATTAGCCGACATTCTGCTGGAGCAGACCTCTTCCTATCTGGTCGCTGCCTGGAAGGTGAGTCGTGCGCAACAGCCCTCCGCCCAGGCTGCTGCCGTGGAAGCACAACTCGACTCGGAGGTGATAAACCGTTGGATCAAGTACCTGGACCAGACAGAGAAGGAACATCCCTATCTGGAAGACTGGGAAACGATGTTGGCCCGAGGAGGGACCCTTCAAGAAGCCCGAGATCTAGCGGATCAATTTCAAGAGATCGTCCTCACGATAAACCTTGAAAAAAAGGAGCTGGAGGATCGGAACTACGTCAAGCTGGGAGGTGCCAAAGGGGCCTCCGACATGGGGACCCGCCAGTATGCCAATCTTGAGTTTCTCGACCTCCAGAAGTGGTATCTGTGGAGAGATCTGGCAGCGGAGCCACATCCCAGGGGAAGCTTCAGGTTCGAGGGTGGAGTGGCGTACTACGGCTCCGAGGAGGGTCTGGAGATCAACCGCTTTCTGACTGGCGAATGGAAAAGGCACCTGGACCGAATGCGAAAGGAGCTGAAGCGGCTGGAAGAGGCATTGCCTGAACCCTATCCTTTTCTGCACGGCTACCGGGATTTGGAGAAGCCCAAGGATCTCCGCATCGCCATCCGCGGCGACGAAGACAACCTTGGCAAAGTAGCCCCCAGACGATTTCTACACGTCCTCAGCGAAGGAGTCCCCGCGGCCTTCGGCCAGGGCAGTGGACGTCTGGAATTGGCCCAAGCCATCGCCAGCCCGGAGAATCCGTTGACGGCTCGGGTGATGGTCAACCGCGTCTGGCAGCATCACTTCGGAGAGGGAATCGTCCGCACTCCCAGCAATCTGGGCCGGCTGGGGGCGAGGGCGAGCCATCCCGAACTGTTAGATTATCTGGCGGCACGATTCATTCAGAGCGGCTGGTCGATCAAGGCCCTTCACCGAGAGATCATGCTTTCCGCTACCTACGCTCTGAGTTCGCAACACCGCCAGGAGAACGCCGAGAAGGATCCGGACAACCGTCTTCTGTGGCGGGCGAACCTGATCCAGCGGCTCGACGCCGAGGCCTTACGCGACACCATTCTTTCGGTTTCAGGAAGGCTGGATCGCACCCTGGGAGGTCCGTCAGCGCCCCTGGACATCGACCATCGCCGCCGCACCCTTTACACCGTCGTGAGTCGCACCAAACCCAACCCGACCCTGACGATGTTTGATTTCCCCGACCCCAACAGTCACAGCGCCAGCCGAAGCATCACGGTGGGTCCTATGCAGAGGCTTTATTTCCTCAACAGCAATTTCGTGATGGACCAGGCAGCAGCGTTGGCTGAACGTCTGAAGAGGGAAGCCCCAGGCGGCCCCCGGCCACAAATCCAGCGCGCCTACGCCCTGCTCTACGGCCGCACGCCCACAGCCGACGAGGTCCAGCTGGGACTGGACTATCTGGGGGACGGAGAAGGAGCCTGGCCCACGTATGCGCAGGTGCTCCTCGCCTCCAGTGAGTTCAGCTCGGTGCCGTGAACCGGGCACAGCTCTCACTGACTTCGGCACGTTTCAGCCTGGAGGGGATTCCCAGTCCTCAACTCTCAGCCGCACAATCCGGGAGAACTCGAGGGGTGGCTGACTTTCGCGCTCGAGGCGATCACCCTTCCAGGCTCCCACGACTTCATCAAAAAAACCGGGAGGCCACTGCTCGGAGATTTCCTCCTGAACCAACTGCGCCAGGGTATCGAGAAACGCTCAATCCGCTGGCTTCGGCCTTCTTTCTGATTCGTCTGGAAAGCGATTCTGCTGCATAAAGGTGGAGCTGGAGCATGTGGAGCCGTGGCATATGGAACATATAACACATGTATGTGCATGTATGTGAATCTCTGCCCTCAGGCTTCATAAAGCTTGTGGTTTAAGGAGGTAGCTTTGGTCTCCGGTCCGAAGTTCCTCGTCTTCGAGGCCTTCGGCTCGAAGGACGGCAGCCTAGAAACCACCGTCACGATCCGGATAGGCACCGTGACAGGTTTCGAAGATTTGTGTAGAATTCAAACAATACCTTGTCCGATGTAGGATCTTCGTATGAATCGACGTGAACTTCTGTCTCTCGTTGGCGCTGGCTTTGGCTCAGTTGGACTCTCGAGTCTTCTGGCGGCAACCTCTCGCAGCTCGTCCCTCGCCGTGCGGGCTCCCCATTTTCCTGCCCGCGCCAAGCACGTGATCTTTCTTTTTCTTAACGGCGGCCTTTCCCAGGTAGATACGTTCGATCCCAAACCGATGCTCGACCGGCACGACGGCGATCCGCTGCCCGGCCCCAAGATCAAGACCGATCGGGCTTCGGGGAACTTGATGAAGTCGCCGTTCCGGTTTCGCCAGTGCGGCCAGAGTGGTCTCCACGTTTCAGAGATCTTCCCTCGGGTCGGCGAAGCGATCGATGATTTCTGTGTCATCCGCTCCATGCACTCGGATAATGGGAATCACGCGCCCTCGCTTCTGCTGATGAGCTGTGGGCATCAGCTTCCGGGACACCCTTCCATGGGCTCCTGGGTTACCTACGGACTGGGATCGGAAAACGAGAATCTTCCGGGTTTCGTGGTGCTTTGTCCCGGCAGCCCGACCGTTGGGCCTCCCCTTTGGTCTTCGGGTTTCCTACCCAATTCCTTTCAGGGAGCACACATCCGCAACAACGAGACGGAAACAGAAAAGCTGGTTCAGAACATTCGCAACGCGGCTCTCGGTCCAGACGATCAGAAAAGACAGCTGAGCTTGCTCGATCGCTTGAACCGCTCCTATCTGGGGCGGCTGGGACAGCAGCCGGCTCTGGAGTCGAGCATCGAGGCAATGGAGATCGCCTTCCGGATGCAGACGGAAGCTCCCCGCGTTTTCGACATTACCAAGGAGAAAGAATCCGTCCGATCCCGCTACGGTGAACACGACTTTGGTCGCGGTTGCCTAATGGCGTTGCGGCTGGTGGAACACGGCGTACGCATGGTGCAGGTTTTCTATGGGGATTTTCAACCTTGGGACAGCCACGACGACATCATGGACCACGGCCGGCTGGCTCGCCGAGCCGACGGACCCATTGCTTGTCTTGTCGAGGACTTGAAGTTGAGAGGCCTGTTCGACGAGACGCTGATCATTGTGGGCAGTGAGTTCGGTCGCACGCCGATGATCCAGAACAGTGGCTTGGAGAAGATCGGAAGGGGCCGTGATCACAACGTCCACGGTTACACCACGCTATTGGCGGGTGGAGGGGTCAAGGGCGGACTGGCCTATGGTGCGACCGATGACTTCGGCTTCAAGGCCACCGAGAATCCGGTCCACCCCAACGATCTGCACGCCACCGTCTTGCACCTTCTCGGGCTCGACCACAAGCGCCTCACCTACCGCCACAGTGGTCGAGACTTTCGGCTGACCGACGTGGGCGGCAAGGTCCTTCGGGAGATCTTGTCCTAGCTGGCTCCATTCTGATGCCCTTTGCGCGCGGGCGAGGCGTCGAGTAGAAGGGCCGCACAAGTCAGCAGCACCATGCTGCCGGACCAAGACCAGTAGCCGACACCCCAGGCGCTCAGGTCCAGGCGTGAGAACCCGTCGCCCAGCAAGACGCTGAAGGCCATGATCGAAGCAGTCCCGCCAAGACACGCCGCCAGCGGCCAACGACGCTTCGCCACGACGATGACCGGAAGCCAGTAGACACCATTTGCTAGCCAGCCCACAGCCAAGGAGCCCTGAGGCAGAGGAATACTCCGTAAGTGAACGCCAGAAAACCGGACTCTCCAAAGCGCCCGGTGCCAACTGGGAGAGCGAACGCAACCAGGTAGAGTGCGACGCTCGACCAGAACATCGGCTTTGCCACCGAAAAAGTGTCGAGTCTCGGCTTCGTTTTCGAATAGGGTTTGGATACCAGTGTAAACATTTTGCTTCCATTCCTTCGACCCAATCGAGGGTCACTCAGAGTGTTTTCAGATACTCAATTAATGCCCTGCGGTTTTCGTCGGTCTTGATCCGCGACCAGACAGCATGACCTTGATTTCCGTGGCCGGCTCTGTCGGCATTGAACCAGTTCCGATCATCTCGAAACTTTCGAAGAAGTTCCGCCTCACCCAAATGGATGAACTGCGTCGGGTAGAGCTGCTGTCCCACTCGCTCGGGGTCGAACCGCCGTGCCGCCACCACACTGAATATCTTCGGTCGCTCTGCTTCGGACCCCAATAGATGGTGGAGGGTGGGCACACTGCCATTGTGGAGATACGGAAAGTTGCCCCAGACCCCTGTGAGGGGCGGCGCGGCATAGCCTTCACTCTTCTGAAGATCACCGTGATCGGCGATCGGGCTCTCCTGGGTGCGGTTTCGGAACTGGCCCACTGCAATCCCTTCCTGCCGGAGCGCATCGATCTGGAGCGATCCGTACTCGGTCCGGAGTTTCTAGAGAGCGAGCCGGTCTGGAGCATGCAGGTCGATGATCCGAAGAAGCCGCGGGCGAACTCATGGAGGGTTCACGAGCACGTCGAATCATTGGTCGACCTGCTGCGCCAGCGCCTGTTGAAGGGGGTGCCCATCGGCCATCAGCTTGATGTCGGGCCCCACCACGTCACGCACCTCAGCCGCAGCGGCGAGATCTTAAGCCATCGGATTGCCGCCGATACTCATCTTGAGGGCAAGCAAACCGCGGTCGACAAATTCGAGAGCCTCTTCCGGGTAGTGGTCCACGGGGTCGAGTCCTTCAGTATAGTTCAATGACGAACCGTAGGCGGGGACCTTTTCCCGTAAGCGTCCACCGTAGAGTTCTGCGATGGGAAGGTTCAGAGCCTTGCCCCGCAGGTCGTCCAGGGCGATATAGATCGCTCCGACAGCCCAGCCATCTCCAAAAGTATGCCCCCAGAGTTGCTGCCAGATTTCCCTGTTCCGGAGTGGATCCCGCCCAATCAGCAGGGGCCCGAGCTGCTCTTCGATCAGAGCCCGAACTCCCGCCCGTGCACCGGTCTCGCCCCAACCGACGATCCCCTCGTCGGTACTGATCTTTACCAATACCACTTCCCTGAAGGGGTACAGAAGAGTGGAGGGCCCCATCGCCTTCGGCAGCCTATGTTTGAGGAAGTAGGTTTCTACGGCTGTGATCTTCATTCGGGTTCCTCACCTTGTGCGTTTGTTAGTCATGCACAATTCAGGGGGAATTATAGCCGGCCGTTCGCCACTTCGGCTACAGTTGTCTCATCATCCGGTGTGATCAGTCGGATTGGCTCGTGGGTCGGCATTAGGTTACAGTTTCGCAGGGAGGAAAAAGTGGGCAGAAACTCCGAGAAGCTAGAGACGAGGGTCATCCATTCAGGGGAACTCAAGCCGCGCATCGGGGGTGCGGTGAACATGCCGATCTTCCAGTCGGCAACATTCGAATACGCGGGAGAGAAAACCTATGAGGATGTTCGCTACGTTCGACTGAGCAACACCCCTAATCACCTGGTCCTGCACCGTAAGCTTGCCAACCTCGAAGGGGGCGAGGCCGCGGTTATAGCCTCTAGCGGAATGGCTGCAATTACGACTGCCCTGCTCACGGTCCTGTCGAGCGGGGATCATCTTCTTGTGCAGGAAGGACTCTACGGGGGGAGCCACAGCTTCATCACGGAAGACCTCGGGCGGTTTGGTATCAGCCATGACTTCATCGACGGTGATCGAGCCGGCACCTGGGAATCCAAGCTGCGGCCAAACACGCGAGCGGTCTACGTAGAGTCGATGACCAATCCCTTGATTCAGGTACCTGACCTCCGGGCAATCGTGGATTTTGCGCGTCGCAAGGGGCTGATCTCGATTGTCGACAACACCTTCTGTACGCCGGTGAATTTCCGGCCTCTCGAACTGGGTTTCGATCTCTGCGTTCACAGCGCCACCAAATACCTGAACGGCCACTCTGACATTGCGGCGGGAGCGGTAATAGGAAGTGAGAAGCTGCTCCAGCAAGTCAAGCGTCAACTCGGGCACCTTGGAGGGATGCTCGATCCCCACGCCTGTTTTCTACTTCACCGAGGCCTCAAGACCTTGGTCCTGCGGCTCAACCATCAGAACCGGAGCGCTCTGGAGGTTGCCCGCTTTCTAGAGAGTCATACGGCCGTCGCCTGGGTCAACCACCCGGGGTTGGAGAGTCATCCCCAGCATAAGCGGTCCCAGAGCCTTTTCTCTGGGTTCGGTGGAATGCTGAGCTTCGAGCCCAGAGGTGGCCTGGAAGCCTCGAATGCGTTCCTAGAAAAGCTGGAACTGCCCTTGATCGCTCCCAGCCTGGGAGGTGTTGAAACTCTGGTAACTCTTCCCGCAACAACTTCTCATGCTGGGATACCACGGGAAGAACGCCTGCGACTGGGGATTTCCGACTCCCTGATCCGCGTTTCGATCGGCATCGAGGCCACAGAGGACCTAATCAACGACTTTCGCCAGGCCCTCGATCTTGATTCGGTTCCTGGCGGCAGGTAAATTGGGTCCCCACCTTGCTACACCCCACCGCAGGGAAAGGAGTTAATTTGACGAGAAATCCCAGTATTGTGCATACGGACTGGAGTGCTCTTACGCCTGGCCAGCAGGTTCGGCACCTGGAAGTTGAGGGATATGTCGTTCTGCCGGGAATGCTGACCCCGGACCAGATCGCACAGCTGCATGCCGAGTTGAAGCTAATCCCCACGGAAAGCCCAGACTACACCGACAAGAAGAGAGCTCACAACGACATCCAGTGGGCCGGTGGAGCGATTACCGAGCTCATCGCCAACCCCCCCATGATCGCGTGGCTGGAGCGTCTCTTCGGTGACCTGCCGGTGCTCATGACCTACGATTACTCTCGCTCCGAGGCCGGATGTCCAGCGATCAACCTTCATGCTGACGGGCAACCTTGGGGATCAAAGATTTTCGGAGCCGAACAAAGTTGTCCGCGCTTGGTGCGGGTCTTGTACTACCTCCAAGATCTGACGCCTGAGCGTGCTCCCTTCAGGGTCGTGCCCCGGTCTCATCTGAGCTTTCACAATCATGGAAATCCGTACTTGCGCTACCGTGAGCATCCGGAAGAGGTGATGGTCACCTGCTCGGCTGGCTCTGCTTGTTTGATCAACCAGAATGTTTTCCACGGAAACTTTCCAAATCGTACTGGGCAGGCTCGCGAGATGCTCGGTTTAGCCTATCGGCCACCCTGGTCCGGTCCATTTGAACCTGTAGAAACCTGGTCGGAGAAGCAGCTTTCGGAAGTTTCAGATGCCATAAAGCTCATCATGACCGACCGCAACCGCCGCATCTGGCTACCCGATGCAGGCAATGTCCATCCTGATATGCCCGCTGAGGCTGAAGGCATCAATCCCAGCCGCTGGGACTCGCCGTGAGACTCTGAGGCCGAATGGTCCCGCGAATCGACCTAATCAGTTTCTTGGGAGGAGTTCACACATGAAGAGAATAGAGTTCCTAAAGGTTGCTGGCAGGGCCTCGGCGGTGTGCACTGTCCCCTTCGTGTCCGGCGCTGGTCCAAGCCGGGAAGATACCGTATCGACACTCCGCAGCCTGGAGCCTCGGCCGGTGAGCCCCTTCAATGTTGGTGGCAAGGCACAACTCTTCATAGAGCGTCTGCTGGTCAGGGAGTCCCCGGGAGTTGGCTTCACGCTCCACCCTGCTGAAAAGCACCCATCTAATCCGGGGGGGTGCGGGCAGACCAACCCTGGGAAGGATGGCGCTTGGAGATCGACGGCAACGTCATCTACGACGAAGAAGAGAAGATCTTCAAGATGTGGTACCTGGGAGAAGGAGGCGACCATTTTCCCTTTGAGTATCCTACCCTCTACACGACCAGCACGGATGGCATCGAATGGGAGAAGCCTGAGATTGGAACACTCCGAGCCGTGAAGGGTGACCCTTTCAAACACAACGCCGTAGGTCAGGGCCACCTGGCCGGAGTGATGAAAGACCGGGGCGATACCCATCCCGACCGACGCTACAAGATGATCACTTTTGTCGACAGTCCCCGAAAGCGCCGGGGCTACCACACCCTGGTTTCTCCTGACGGCCTCAACTGAAAACACTTCCGCCGCGAGCCCCTCACACCATCTTCGGACGTTGTTACCGGGTACTACGACGAGAGCCGCCGCCTCTACGTCGCTTATCCCAAGATAGGCACCCGGATCCGCGGGCACAGGCGTCGCGGCTTCTACGTGACCACCAGCGAAGACTTCATGACTTGGAGCCGGCCCGAGCTGGTTCTGTGGCCCGACCTGGCGGACGACTCAGGCTCATTTGGGCGGATAGAAGAAGTGCGTTCCCTGCTGGATGTACCTGACGATCTTTCTTTCATGCGCACCGAGTTCTATGACATGGGATTCTACCTGGCCGAGAGCTGCACCCTGGCTTTTCCTTGGCTGTTTACGATCAACAACAACGCCCGCTATGGGAACCACGCGGGCCCTAGGGAACTACAGCTGGCCGTTCCTCGAGACCTACTAAACTGGGAAAGACCCTTTCGAGAGCCCTGTGTGCCCCGGGGAGGATTGGCAGACTGGGACCGCGGCTTCTTTGTGACGCAGTCCCGCGCGATTCGGGTGGGAAACGAGGTCTGGCTGTACTACGGTGGTTCTAGCTATACTCACGGAACCCCCTGTCTCTACCGTTCCGAAGCCACCGGCAGGGGCACAACCCACACGGGCAGCATTGGCCTTGCCCCGCTGGAAGCTGGATCGTTTCGTGTCGGTCGACGGCCCCCGAGAAGGTGGCACACTCACCACAATTCCGATTCTCTTTTCCGGCGACCGCCTGGAAATCAATGCCAAGACTGCAGAGGGAGGCCGCATACGCGTCGAAGTCCTGGACGGGGCGGGAAAACCGATCGAGGGTTGGGAACCTTCAAATGCCTTCAGCGGGGATGATCTTCGTGCCAAGATTAAGTGGCCTCGACAGGCCAAGGTTGCAGGGCTACAAGGGAAGCCGATCAGCCTCCGTTTTCAGCTGCAGCACGCTCAACTTTTCTCTTTTGCCTTTCGCAGCTCTCAAACTGAAGCTTCCTTTGGTTCCAGGTTGAAGGTTTCAGGTTTTCCGGGTCGTGACTATCGAGCCTCTAACTCGACGTGCCGGCCATCACGGGCAGGGATGCCCGTGCCACTACAGGATACTGAAGTTTCTTTCTCGCATGGGGCCACCACAGCCAGCGTGAGGGACCGACCAGAAACCCCAAGATTACGAACGCCTGTGCGATCAGTAAGAGCCACCGTGGCCGAACTTCCGTGGATCGATCACGACATGCTTGATGCTTCGGCGCTTCCACGTGTAGCTGACATGAACCAGGCCGTCCCCGGTCTGGACTACTGCCGGGTAGGAATACTCGCCTGGCTGATCCTCCAAGGTAAGGACCTTGGCCCAGCTCTTGCCATCCTTGGATATGGCAACCTTTAGCGGTGATCTACCCTTGGTGGTGGGGTTGTAGACCAAGAGCTGCCGTTTATCCTTCAGCGTGACGGCATCAGTTCCAGAGTTTGGATTCGGCAAGTCCGTCAACGTCATTTCACCCCACGTCTTGCCCCCGTCACTCGACCATGCTTCCCAAATCCGGCCCTGCCGGCTTCGGCCCAGCGCCTGTAGCCGTCCCCCGGGATGCGTGAGGATGCTCGGTTGAATGGCACTGATTGCGACTCCGTCGTTGATGGGCTGGGTGCGCGACCAGGTGCTACCCAGATCTGGGGTCATCTCAAAGTGGACTCGCCAGCCCTCGTGTTCGGTGCTGGATCCAGAAAGAATGGTTCCGTCCAGCAGCTGGATGGGTTTGTTCTTGACCGGACCGATTCCGACGTCGGGTAGCCTGACGCGATTCTTCCAGGTCTTCCCTTGGTCTTCAGAAATCATCATCTCGCCCCACCACTGCTGGGGAGTGGCTCCCACCTTGAAAAAGAGCATCAGGGGCCCGGTCCGAGGTTGGAACAGGACCGGATTCCAACAGGGATGGCGCTCGGTGGAATCGCCGTTTGATTTGTTCTGGATGCCGTTGGCGACCTCGATCGGTGTCGTCCAACGATCCCCAATCCGGCGCGACAGCCAGATGCCGACATCCGGATGCTTTTCACGCGTGCCACCAAACCAGGCCGCTATCAGACCCTCACTGGTCTGGGCGAGGGTGGAGGCATGACACTGAGGAGTAGGACGTGCGTCGAGGGCGTAGATCAAGCTGCCCTCCAAATACCCGGGCTGCTCCGGAATCGATTCGGCCCCAAGGCTCCCGGCATCGGTGAAGAGCATTACTAGACAGATCAGAAGGATTCGGTGGGCGGTACTAACTCCGGCGTTGATGGCCTGTTCATCTCGCATAGTCTGAAAATACCCTATTGGTTTTCCCTATTGGATCGATCGTTACCCTGGCTACTTCGTCTGGCCTCCCAGGTTTTTCCACCAGCGGAACTCTAGGCCCCGCTCATTGACGGCAGCGATGTCGAGCCATCCGTCGCCGTTCAGGTCTGGGGTAATCACCTGCACTGCCTTGATCCAATGTTCCTTTAAGGCATGTTTTTGCCAACGGTCGCCGAAATCTTCATACCAGGCGATCTGGCCCCGATCCCCGAATCCGGTAGCTATGACCTCCAGGTCGCCATCCCGGTCAAGATCGGCGGGGACTGCCTCGAACCCTTCCCAGAATCCCTCGTCGATAATGTGCTTGAACCAACGGTCGCCCCGTCCGGGAGTGCCCACATTTTCATACCAAACGACCTGATGGTTGCTGGGATGCTCGCCCGCACCCAGTCCCCCTGTCATGAGGACGTCGATGTCCCCGTCGTGATCCATATCCGCCAGGGAACCATGCATGGGGCGACCCCCTGAATCTATGACATGTCGTTTCCAGGGTCCTGCAGTCGGATTTCCACTGTTCTCGTACCAGAGGACCAGGCCCGCTACCCGTGCGGTACCCAACAGATCCGGGTGACCGTCGCGATTGAAGTCCCCGGCGAGGATGGCCCGGGTCTCGTCCAGCCCCTCGTCTACGACATAGGAGGGCCACTCTTCGTCTCCGGAGGAGCTGGGATTGCGATACCAGACAAAGTTGTTCCCAAGCCGCCAGCTGGAGGCCGCCACGTCCAGATGTCCATCCTTGTCCAGGTCCACGGCCACGAGGTCGTAGGCGCCGAGCAATCCGCTATTGCTTATAGGGTGTCGCTTCCACGATTCCAGTTTCCTGGGATCACCCTCATTCTCGATCCAGAAGACGTCCCCGAAGAAGTTATCGATCCCCACCAGGTCGGGACGCCCATCTCTATTCATGTCCGTCAACTGGTGCCGCTCGAAACGCCCATTCCAATCGGTCTTGGCGATCCAGTGGCGCTGAAATGTGCCGTTGCCGTCGTTTTCGAACCAGTAAATATCGTTGTGCTTGCGAGAGCCGGCGGTGGTGCAGTCCGAACTGCTCATGTCCAGGTCTCCATCCCCGTCTAAATCGGCGGCGGCGATAGCGTAGCCATAAGTGTAGTCGTTGGAGATCAGGTGTTCCTCGAATTTCAGACTCTGCGCCAATAGGGGAGCAGCCAGGAACATCGGCCACACAGCAATCGGACCCAGGACTCTGGGTATCTGTATCTTCACAATTCCTATCCCGCAGACTTCGCGCCTACTTTTTGCATCAACAAGTCGGTTACCGCCGAAACGGAGCGGAAGTTTTCTTCGA
>Ga0310345_10001135_pt1 | contig 31334 bp, 23 predicted proteins | sample HC15DNA20500_MG_FD_204667 | JGI IMG/M metagenome (GOLD analysis project Ga0310345, IMG submission 204667) | Marine microbial communities from station ALOHA, North Pacific Subtropical Gyre - HC15-DNA-20-500_MG | ecosystem: Environmental > Aquatic > Marine > Oceanic | place: Pacific Ocean: North... | reverse complement strand
CCGGCGGCTGCTGACCGATACGCCCTTCCTCCAGTATTTCCGTAATTCGATGATCCTGGCGGTGACGACGACCGTTGTAGTCGTCGTGCTCGGTACGCTGGGCGCCTACAGCCTCGTACGCTTCAAATACCGCGGCCGCGAGACCCTCGCGACGCTCGTCCTGTTCACCTACCTGATGCCCTCTGTGGTGCTGGTCATCCCGCTGTATCTGATGATGGCGAAGCTAGGACTGGCCAACACGCTCGCGAGCCTGGTGATCGCCTACACCACATTCGCGCTGCCGTATGCCCTCTGGTTGCTGCGCTCCTTCATGTCGAGCATCCCCGTGGACCTGGAATCCGCGGCGCTCGTGGACGGCGCCGGCCGAATGGGGGCCTTCGTCGATGTCGTCCTCCCGCAGGCTCTGCCGGGCATCGTCTCGACGGCGCTATTCACTTTCATTCTCTGTTGGAACGAGTATCTCTTCGCGCTGGTGCTCGTGAATTCCGACAGTGTACGTCCGCTGACGGCCGGCACCATGAACATGCTGATCTCGTCGTTCAACATCGACTGGTCACTACTCATGGCCGCCTCCGTCATGATGAGCCTGCCGCTCATCGTGATCTTCACCTTTCTGCAGGGCACGCTCACCAAGGGTTTCGGCGCCGGCGCGGTGAAGGGGTGATACATGGCTGAGGTCGTTTTCGAGAAGGTCCGCAAGACGTTCGGTTCCACGGTCGCGGTCAATGACCTCGATCTCACGATCGATGAGGGCGAGTTCGTCAGCCTGCTCGGGCCTTCGGGCTGCGGCAAGACCACGACGCTCAGAATGCTGGCGGGTCTGGAAGAGGCCAGCGGGGGGACCATCCGCATCGGCGATCGCGTGGTGAACAGCGTCCCGCCAGCGAAGCGCGATATCGCGATGGTTTTTCAGTCCTATGCGCTGTATCCGCACATGACGGTCGGGAAGAACATCGCCTATCCGTTGAAGAAACGAGGCATTCGTGAGCCGGGGCGCTCCGAGCGGGTCATGGCCACCGCACGTCTTCTGGAGTTGGAGACACTGCTGGACCGCAAACCGGCGCAGTTGTCGGGAGGACAGCAACAACGTGTGGCACTCGGCCGTGCGATGGTGCGGGAGCCCCAGGTGTTTCTGTTGGACGAGCCGCTGTCCAACCTCGATGCGCGGCTTCGGGCCCACATGCGTGCGGAGCTCATCGAACTGCACCGACGCATCGGGCGTACGATGATCTACGTCACGCACGACCAGCTCGAAGCGATGACGATGTCCACGCGGATTGCCGTCATGAATGCTGGCGTGCTTCAGCAATTCGCCACGCCCGCCGACATCTTCCACCGCCCAGCCAACGTATTCGTCGCCGGGTTCATCGGTTCCCCGGCCATATCTCTGGTCGAGGGTGAGCTGGTGGGGTCGAGCGGGGGCGATGGGGAACGGCGGTTCCGGGTTCACTGCGGCGCTCTGGACGTGGCGCTTCCGTCCGGTCTGCTCAATCGGTCGGCTGCACCGGGCCCGATTTCGCTCGGTATCCGCCCAGAGGATATTCTCCTGGGGAGTGGGCACCACACTGCGGCAGTGGGGGGCGTGGAGCGGACGGGCCATGAGAGCATCGTCCGGCTGGATGCCCAGGGCACGCCGTTGATCGTGCGGGCACCTGGAGACACACCCATCGAATCAGGTGAGACGGTCCGTTTTTCGCTCAGGGTCGAACGGCTCCACATATTCGATTCTACCACGGGACTCCGCCTGAACGCGGATACCAAGGACTCATGAGGCTCCAAGGAAAAGTAGCGATCGTGACGGGGGGAGGCGCGGGCCTTGGCAAGGCAATCGCGCACCGTCTTGCGGAAGAAGGAGCCGACGTCGTCATCGGGGATACCGACGAGACCGCCGCACAGGCCGTCGCTGCCCAAATCCAGGCGCTCGGCAGCAGGGCTGCGGCAGTCCGAACGGACGTCACTCGAAAGTCAGAAATCGAGGCTCTGGTCGAACAGGCGATGCAGCTTGGTCCTATCGACATCCTGATCAACAACGCAGGAGTCGAGGAGATCACGCCGCTACTCGAAATTCCCGAAGAGGAGTGGGACCGGACGCTCGACACGAATCTCAAGGGGGTGTTCCTGTGCAGTCAGATCGTGGCGCGTGCGATGATCGCTGAAGGGCGAGGCGGGAAGATGGTGAACATCGGCTCCATAGCGGGCATCATGCCACCGAGAAAAGAGCCACACTACGCGGCATCCAAGGGAGCCGTTCATGTACTGACAAAACAAATGGCTCTGGAGCTTGCGCCGCACGACATCACGGTGAATGCAGTAGCCCCCGGCGTCATAAAGAACGGACTCAGCACGCATCATTCTCTCGCCGATCCGGAGCAAGCCGAACGGATTGCAAGGGGAATTCCGCTGGGCAGGGTCGGATCCCCTCTCGATATTTCGCACGCGGTGCTCTTTCTGGTATCTGGAGAGGCCGACTACATCACGGGCGTCGTGTTGCCCGTGGACGGAGGGTTTTTGCTGGGCGGTCTGCAGACGGGGTGAGGGGCTACGTACGCCCCGGGTCGCTCGGCACCCGACCGGAGGATATCCTGGGACACACCATTTCTACGTACTCAGCCTGCTAGAGGATCATGGATCGAACGAGTGTCGATTGGACCGGCCCGATGCCGGCTGTCACGACCCCGTTTCAAGCCGACGGCGACATCGATGAGAAGTCGTTTCAATCGAACGTCGAGCGCCTGCTGGGGAGCGGCGCGACCGGAGTCATGGTCGGCGGCTGCACAGGTGAGTTCTGGGCGCTGAGCCATGAGGAGCGCAAGCATCTGTCCCACCTGGCAAAGGAGGCGGTCGGGAGTGCCGGGACCCTGATCGTGGGTACCGGAGCGATAACGCTAGACGAAACCGTGGCGCTTACCCGGGAAGCGGAAGAAGCGGGCTGCGATGGCGCCCTGATCCTGCCGCCCTATTTCGTGCAATTGACCGACGACGAGATCTTCACGCACTATGCGGCCGTGTCGGACGCGGTCGGGATTCCGATCCTTCTGTACAACATCCCGGGAAATGCCGTCAACGCGCTGTCTCCATCCCTGGCGGGTCGGCTGGCGGAGCTGGAACGCGTGGTGGGGATCAAGGAGAGCTCGGGCGACTGGAACAACTACTACTCGACCTACCTGGAAGTCCACGAGAGACTCCGGGTTTTCTGCGGTCCGTCCTCGATCTACGGCGTGCCTGCCGTGGAGATGGGAGCCGACGGCGTCATCGACTGCTTCCCGAACATGTGGGTAGACGCGCTCGACCTCTTCCATGCACCAGCCCGAGGCGATCAGAAGAGGGCCGGCGAGGTCCAGGAGCTCGGTCGCAGGCTCACCGACCTCTGCACGACCGGAGGGCGGAGCCTCTACCCCGCGACAAAGGCCGCGATGGACATGCAGGGACTGCCCGGGGGTGGGCGTCCACGGGCGCCGTTGCAGCCGTTGGCTGGCGAGCCGCTCAAGGGCCTGGAGCGAGGCCTGGCCGCCCACGGCCTTCTATGAAATCACACGACCAAGTCACACTACCAAAGCACGTAGGAGTTCAACGATGAGTGTGCGCACTCTTCCAAAGGCAGGGCGCGCGCCGCAGCTGGATCCGCGCGAATATGAGACCAGTTTCGGCGAGTTCATCGGCATCGGCCCGAACGGCAACCTGTGGGTCGACGGGTGTGACGTCGCGGAGCTGGTGGAGCGATTCGGCAGCCCGCTGTTCATCATGTCGGAGAATCAGCTTCGGTACACCTATCGATCGTTCCGCGACGCCTTCCGCGAGCACTATCCCAATTCTGAGATCCTGTTCGCGAACAAGTCCAACAACGGGTTGGCCATCCGCCACATCATGAATCAGGAAGGGGCGGGGGGGGACTGCTTTGGGAACACCGAGATGTATCTCGCTCTCCTGGCCGGAACGGACCCGAAGACGCTCGTCCTGAACGGCTCGAACAAAGAAGACGAAGAGTTGGAGATGGCGATTGCCAACGGGCTGTGCATCAACATCGATGCGATGGACGAGCTCGACCGGATCGACGCGGTCGCTAAACGGCTCGGTAAGGACGTGGGCATCGGGATCCGCCTCGCGCTCGATCTCGACCCCCTCGCCGAACGCCAGGGCGTCGCCATGCATGGACCGGGAACGATGAAGGAGCAGAGCGACTCCACCAAATGGGGCATGACCCGCGAACAGACGGTCGAGATTGTGAAGCGCGCGCAGGTCATGTCGAACATGAACCTGGTGGAGATCCACTTCCACTTGAGTCGCATGTCGAACATTGCGAATGACTTCGCGGTGATGGCCGGCGAGATGATCACCTGGGCCGCGCACATACGTGATGAAACGGGCTGGGTGGCACCCACCATCGACATTGGCGGCGGCTGGACCTTCGGCAAATGGTACGGAACGGGCCCCAACTCACAGATGGACGACGACAGCGCTCCTACTGCGGACGACTATGCCCGGGAGTGCGCCAAGGCGATCAAGGACGAGGCCGCGCGTCTGGATTTCCCGCTCCCAAAGCTCCGCCTGGAACCGGGACGTGCCTTGTCCGGACCCGCTGGTGTAGCCGTCGGAACCGTGGGCGCCGTAAAGACCGGTGACACCAAGAAGTGGGTCAATCTCGATCTATCGACCAACCACATTTCGTGGGCGGCGATACTCGACTGGTACTACCACGCCCTCCCGGTTCGGAACGCCGGTGCCGAGGGAACCGAGACGGTCGACCTGGTCGGTCCGCTCTGCAACTCAGATGAACTGGGCCGGCACCGGAAGATGCCGCCGCTTCACCGGGGTGACTTCGTGGCCTTCCTCGACACCGGGGGCTACTGCGAGTCTAGCGCGGCGCGTTACAACGCGCAGCGACTGCCGGCGACGGTGCTCGTAACCGGTGATACCGCCGATGTGATCAGCGACCGCGAGGAGTTCCGGGACGCAGCAGGCCGCTTCCGTGTGCCCCCGCATCTGCTGGCCGGCTCCTTCGCACCCCAGGCGGGGGAATAACGGTATGGATCTCGGAATCCAGGGGCGCCGCGCCATCGTGACCGCGGCCAGCCAGGGACTCGGACGCGCGTGCGCGACGTCTCTGGCTCAAGAGGGCGCGGAGGTGTGGATCACCGCCCGCACCAAAGAGACGCTCGAAGAGACGGCGCGAGAGATCGAGGAGAGCACGGGCGGGACGGTTCACGCCGTTCCCGGCGACATTACTTCAGATTCAGGACGGGCGGCGGTTCTGGAGGCCTGCCCCGAACCGGATATCCTGGTCGCCAATCCGGGTGTAAAGCAGACACCGGACGACTTCCGGACCATGAGCCGGGCAGATTGGGACTTCTGGATGGAAGCCCACTTCTATTCGTCTCTAGACCTCATCCGGGCGGTGGCTCCGGGAATGTGCGAGCGGCGCTTCGGGCGGATCGTCAGCATGTCCGTCAGCTTCATCAAGTTCCCGCAGATCAACTTTGCCGCAAGCCACGCGGCACGCCTCGGGTTGAGCGGCGCGATCGCCTCTATGGTGCGCGAATTGATCCCACACAACGTCACCATCAACACAGTCGCCCCAGGGCTCTTCAGCACCGAGGCGCTGCACACCAACCTGCACGCGCACGCCAAGCGCGGGAACACGACCTACGAAGCGATCGTCGAAGACCGCAAGAAAGGATGCCCCGCGGGGCGGTTCGCCGAACCCTCGGAGTGTGGTGATCTCGTGGCGTACATCTGCGCCGCGCAGTCCGGATTCATGAGCGGCCAGAACATCATCAACGACGGTGGCGTCTATCAGGGGTTGTTCTAGATGATCGATCCGCACGGCCGGGTCGTGATGCTCTCCGGAGCTACCGGAGGAATCGGAGCGGCCATCACCCGGCGCCTCTCCGAAGACGGCTTCCGTTTGTCGCTAGGCGTACGGAATATCGACGAGGCTCGCGAGGCGTTTCCGGGTTTCGAGGCCGATGGTGGACTCATCTGCCGGTTCGAGGCCGGGGAGGCGGACACAGCGAAGGCGTGGGTCGACGCGACGGCCGCGCGCTTCGGGCAGATCGACGTGCTGATCAACAACGCGGGCATCTTGCGGCAGGTCTTCTTCGACGAGGGTGACGAGGATCTCCTGGACGAGCTTTGGACCGTCAACGTGAAGGCGCCGTTCCGGCTCATGCGACATGCATTGCCGCATCTGTCCGAGACCGGCGGCGGCCGGATCATCAACGTCGGCTCGACCGACGCGAAGCGCTACCGGGCCGGTGTGTCGGTGGGCTACGCCATGTCCAAGCACGCCCTCATGGCGATGAGCCACGCCGCGAAGGCCGCCGGATGGGAGCACGGTGTCCGCGTCACGGCGCTCTGCCCCGGTGCGGTCGACACCCCGATGATCCAGTCGATTCCGGGTGTGACCCCCGTCGACGAGCGGATCCAACCCGCCGACCTGGCGGAGATCGTCGCGTTCTTGCTCGGGTTGCCGAACAACGCGTCGGTGCCGGAGCTGGTGGTCAATACGAGGTTGGAATCGGGATTGTAGGCGCTCGAAGAGGGGCCCTCGGCTCTTGTCCTGGCCGGCGGCTCGCCCATCGATTCAATTGTCCGATAACCGAGGCCCCGCTCGTATCACGGAGCTGGATCCACTGACCTCAACTCCCTTTCGTCATGATGCGCAGTCGCATATTCCCGGCTCTCGCCGTCGTCGCCATCTCCTGCATTGTCGGGGCTCCGGCTTCGAGCCAGTCCCTTTCCGCGGGCGTCGATCCGGCCCTGTACGAAGGGATGCGCTACCGCATGGTCGGACCCCTCCGCGGAGGACGCGTTACGGCGGTCACGGGCTTTCGCGACGACCTGCACGCGTATCTCCAGGGCGCATCGGGCGGAGGCGTTTGGCATACCGACGACGCCGGCAATCACTGGCGGCCGACGGCGGACGACGCCCTCACTGCGGGTGCGGTCGGCGCGGTGGCGGTCGCGGAGGGGAACCCGGACGTCATCTATGTCGGCACGGGCTCGGTGTGCATCCGTGGGAACGTCTCCGTCGGGCGCGGGGCGTGGAAGAGCGAAGACCGGGGAGTGACGTGGACGTTCGTGGGCCTCCCGGCTACCGGCGCGATCGGGGAGATCGTGGTGCATCCCGGCGACGCGGACGTCGTGTACGCGGCGGCGCTGGGCAACCCGTTTGGGCCCAACCCGGAACGCGGCGTCTATCGCTCCCAGGACGGTGGCGAGAGCTGGGAGAATGTGCTCTTCCTCAACGACAGCACCGGCGCGGTCGCCCTCGCGATGAACCCCGAGAATCCCGACGAGATCTTCGCCGGGATGTGGCGGGCGGAGCGCAAGCCGTGGACGCTGATCTCGGGGGGTGAGGACGGCGGGATCTACCGAACCCGGGACGGCGGAGACACGTGGACCAAGCTGGGCGGCGGGCTACCGGAGGGCGTCGTCGGCAAGGTCGGGCTCTCGATCTCAGCGGCGAATCCAAGCCGGGTTTGGGCGATGGTCGAAGCGGAGCCGGGCAACGGGCTCTGGCGCTCGGACGACTCGGGCGAGACTTGGACCTTCCTGACCGGCGAAGGCCGACTCGCGGGACGCGCCTTCTACTACCATCACGTCGTGGCGGACCCGACGGACGAGAACACCATCTATGTGCTCAACAGCCGCCTGTTCCGCTCCACAGACGGCGGAGAGACCTTCACGATGATTCCGGTGCCCCACGGCGATGTGCACGACTTGTGGGTCCACCCGGACGACCCGGAGATCTTCGTGGTCGGAACGGACGGGGGTGCGGTGGTGACGCTGAACCACGGCGCCACGTTCTCGACCGTCTACAACCAGCCGACGGCCGAGTTCTACGACGTCGAGGTGGACAACCTCGTGCCGTACCGGCTCTACGGATCACAGCAGGACAACAGCACGATCATCGTTCCCTCGCGGCCGGGCCGGAACCAACTCCGCCCCCAGGAGGGGTGGCGCTACGCGGCGGGCTGCGAGACCGGTCCCGTCGCATTCGATCCGGACGATCCCGACGTGATATGGGGCGGGTGCTACTCTGGGGTGATCAACCGGATGGTCGTCTCGAGCGACACCCGGCGAAACGTGAACCTGTATCCGGCCTCGACCGGAGTGGCGCCGTCGGAACTCCGCTACCGCTTTCAGTGGGTGGCGCCGATCGTCGTCTCGCCGCACGACGCACAGACGGTGTACCACGCGTCGCAGTTCGTACACAGGACCCGCGACGGGGGCATGACGTGGGAGACCATCTCGCCCGATCTCAGCTATGCCGACCCCAGCACGCTGCGCTTTCCCGGGGGGCCGATCCACGCCGACAACACGGGTGTGGAGGTCTTCGCGACTGTCTTCGAGCTGACCGTGTCGCCGCATGATGCCGCGACGCTCTGGGCCGGTACGGACGACGGCCGCGTCCACCTGACGCGGGACGACGGAGTGACTTGGAGGGACGTGACGCCCCCTGACCTCCCCCGGCTGGCCACGGTGAATGCGATCGAGGTCTCCGCACACCAACCGGGGCGCGCCTTTCTCGCGGTCCATGCGTACCGCCTCGGGGACGCGAGTCCCTACGTCTGGCGAACGGACGACTACGGGCGCACGTGGACGCGTCTCACGGACGGCGCCAACGGCATTCCCGCGGACCACTGGGTTCGCGTCGTGCGCGAGGATCCAGAGCAACGTGGACTCCTCTACGCCGGCACCGAATTCGGCATCTTCGCCTCGTTCGACGACGGAGCGCGCTGGCAGCCGCTGCGGATGAATCTGCCGGCCACGCCGATCATGGATCTCGAAGTGCATCGCGGTGATCTGGTGGTTGCGACGCAGGGCCGCTCCTTCTGGGTTCTGGACGACCTGACAGCCCTTCGCGAGCTGGCCGCCGACCCGATCGTGGCCGAGGCCCGCCTCTTCACGCCCCGGGACGCACAGCGCGGGGCGAGCGCACCTCCCCTCCAAGAGGTCGATCTGACTGTTCCCGAGGGCCTCCCCGCAGGAGCCTTGCTCCACTTCGTGGTTGCGGCAGACCTCGGAGGACTCCGCCTCACTGTCCTCGACGCCGAAGATCGTGAGGTGACGTGGTGGGCGACAGGGGAGCGTGGCGGCCGGGGGCTCCCCTCCACACGGGGCTTCCATCGCCTCGCCTGGGACCTGCGCTACGACCGCGGCAACGTGAAGGCACCGCCAGGTGCGTACACCGTGCGCTTGGCGTGGGACGGTGGCATGAACGAAGCGGAGCTGAGGGTGGTGCCCGACCCACGAGATCCGGACGTCACGACGGCCGACTACGAAGAGCAGTTCCGTGTCTCGATGGCCGTGGCGGACACCGTCACACGGCTCCGCGGCGCGATCGATCGGCTGGAGGAAGTCGACGCGCAGGTGGATTCGCTGATCGCGTGGGCCGAGTCGGCGGGCTCGAGGGCCGACGACGCGGCTGAGCGAGCACGCGCGTTCCAAACGACGACAGAGGCGCTCCAGCGCCGCCTCACGTCGTATCGGACGGACGAAGGCCCGTCGGGCCTGCGCAGCATCGCCGGTCTCGACAGGCAGTACGGTTCGTTGCTCGGCAGCCTCAACGGCGGCGGCGGCTATGGGGGCGGCTCGACCGAGGGTCCACCGACTGCGGGCGCGGTCCAACGCAAACACGACCTCGATGCCGAATGGAGCGTGCTCTCACAGTCTCTCACGCGCCTGCTCGAGGAGGATCTGGCGGCCCTCAACGTCGAGGTCGAGCGCCTCGGCGGACCCGTGATCGAAGTCCGATGACCGGGCTCGGACGACGGACCGCGCGGCTCCGCTCCGCCGGTGGACAGGAAGAGGCACGGCAGGGCTTCGGTGCGACGGGTGTCGGGTGGGCCGGCGCCCTCGTCCTCGCGCTCGGTGCTCTGGCGGGCCCCGTGCCCGCCGTCGGTCAGGCGCAGACGTCGCTGGCCGCGTTCGAGAATCGGGAGGGGCACCGCGAGGCCGCGATCGCGCGCCGGGCCGAACTCATGCGCCAAATGGAGGGCGGCCTGGCCATTGTCACGAGCGCCGACCGATCGCAGCCGAACCTGTACGAGTTCTTCGTGCCCGACACGGAGAACCACGACTTCGTCTTCCTGACCGGCATCTACGAGAGCCAGCCTCCGGGATCGGTCCTCGTCCTCAACCCGAGCGGCGAGACCTTTCGTGAGATCCTCTATACCGACCTCGATCTCGACGAAGCCCGGCGACACTCCGGGATCGAGCACGTCTTCCCGCGCAGTCGCTTCCTCGAGCACCTGAGCAGCGCGCTCACCGACTACCGCAACCTCCGGATCACACAGCTCCGCTTCAAGGAAGTGTCCTCGGATCTGGCCCGCGGGTGGGGAGACGAGGACAAGGTGCTCTACGTGAACTACCCGCGGTTCACGAATCTCGACGAGCCACCCACGCCGCGCCTCGCCTTCGTGGAGCGACTACGCGCCGCCACCTCGGAGCTCGACGTCCGCGACGCGGGTGATCTGCTCGACCCGATGCGCATGGTGGCCGACGACTTCGCGATGAAGAACCTCCTCGCCGCGATCGAAGTCACTGGTGCCGGGCTGATGGAAGGGATGAAGGTGGCCCGGCCGGAGCTCACCACGCGCCAAGTGATGGAGACCGTCGACTACGTCTTCCGGCTGCGTGGGGCCGATCTCGGATTCCACACGGGTGTCTCCCTCGCGAGCGACCTCGACGAGGAGCTCCAGTGGGAGACGACCGCCGAGGAAGAAGCGGCCCGCAAGGGGGACGCCCGGATCGGCGAGGGCATGCTCGTGCACTTCGACGCGGGCGCGCAGATGAACCACTACTCGGCCGACATCCAGCGTACGGTCCCGGCCGGGCCGCGCTTCACCGACGAGCAGCGCAGGGTGTACGAGGGCGTGCTCGCGGTCCAGAAGGCGGTGATCGGTGCAGTGCGTCCCGGCGTGACGTGGCAGGAGCTCCACCAGATCGCGGTGTCGATGCTGAGCGATCTAGGAGGATGGGACGAGAGCTACACATACGGGATCGGCCACTTCATCGGACTCGAGGTCCACGAACACGGAGACTATGTTGGTCCGCTGCAGCCCGGAATGGTGCTCGCGATCGAGCAGGGCGCCGTAGTGAACGGGACGCGGGTCGCCTTCGAGGACGACGTGCTCGTTACGGAGAGCGGCCACGAGTGGCTCACGCGCTTCATCCCGATCGAGATCGACGATGTGGAGGCGCTCCGTCGCGAGGAGCCCCTCGTGCGGCTGGAGATGCTGCTCCGAGGGCGATGAGCTGAGCCTATTCCCTTCCCGAATTGCTCACCGTGCGAAGGGGGGCAGAAGTCCGTCGGGAAGTACGGGGGCATCGCCGGCGGGCCATGGGACCCCGGCTTCGGCCATCGCTTGACGGAGCCCGGGCAGATCCCGCTCCAGCAACGGCCGCAGACGGGAGAGGAGTTCCACCAAATCCCGGTGGGCCCGAGTCGTGAGGCGGCTTTGGTCGGCGGTGGGCCGGTTGGTCCACGCCTCGGTGGTGCTGTAGAGGCGGGTGACTAGGCTGGAGAGGGGAAGGACGGTCTCCTGTTGGGCAATCCCCCCCTGGCCTGGGCCCTCCAACACGACCTGCAGGCGCCGCGCCCCCGCCTCCAACTCCCGAGCCCGCTCGGTGAGGGCAACCGAGGCGTCGGGGTGCCGGGCCAGGGACTCCAGTACAGTCCCTGCCTGGGCAAGCACGGTGTCCACCGCCGATCCGGACAGGGCGGCGGCACCCACGAGGTCGGCCTGTAGCGCCAGTGTGGCGTCTAGGGCGCGGCGGGCCCCCTCGGCCACCGACAGCCCCGGATCCATCCGAACCTGGAAGAGCCGGCTCTGTACCCGTTCCGCCACTGTGAGGCGCACCTGATAAGAGCCCGGGAGTACGAACCGCCCCCGCATGCGCTGAGAAGGCTGGCCGTCGGCCCCTATCGGAGCTTCGTGGCGCAGGTCCCAGACGATCCTGTGGGCCCCGCGGGCGGCGGTGGACTCCTCCACCCGCCGCACCACGCTTCCCGCGCCGTCAAGGATCTCCAGCACCACAGACTCGCCTATGGCGGCGTGCCCGATCCAGTAGTCCAGTGCCGCGCCCCTGTGCGGGTTCCGGGCCGTCCAGTAGCTGTCCCCTACGGAGCCCCGCCCCCGGTTCACGTCCCTGATCTGGGTGGCCGTCCGGGGAGCAGCCAAGTGGCTGTGGCCGGCCACGACCGCCGGCGTGAGCTCCTCCAGGAGCCCCAGATCGTCCAGGACCCAGAAGCCCCGACCGTGTGTCCCAATGACCAAGTCGTTCTCACGGGGGTGCACAGCCATCCCGTGGACCGCCACTGTGGGGAGGCCGTCCCCCAGGGGGAGCCACCTTCCGCCACCGGTATGGGAGAAGAAGACGCCGAGCTCGGTGCCCACGAAGACCAGTTCACCATTGCGGGGGTGCACGGCCACGCTTCGGGTGGACCCGAAGGCGGGGAGGTCGCCGGTGACGTCACGCCAGGTGGCGCCGTAATCGTCGCTCCGGACCACGAAGGGCCGGAAGGTATTGTCCTTGTGGCCGTCGAAGACGGTGAAGAGGGTGCCTTCGCTCGCGGAGGACCAAGCCACCATGGCCACCTTGGTCATCTCCGGCACGCCAGGGAAGCTGGAGGTGCGGCGCCAACTCTGCCCGTCGTCCCGGGTCACCTGCACCAGGCCGTCGTCGGTGCCCGCCGCCACCAACCCGGGGCGCATGGACGAGGCCGCCAGGGTCGTGATGTTGCCGTACAGGGCGGTGCTGGCGTGGAGGTCGATGGCGTCGGGTGGTTGGATACGCCTCTGCAGAGGGAGGGAGTCCCGGCTGATCTGCCTGGTCAGGTCCGGGCTGATGACCTCCCAGGAGTCCCCCCGGTCTCGGCTCCGGAAGACCATATTGGCGGCGAAGTAGAGGGTGCGGGGATCATGGGGTGAGATCAGGATGGGCGCGCTCCAGTTCCAGCGGTACGCAGGAACCTCTTCATCCTGGGGCTGCCAGGGCTGGATCCGCCGGCGCTCCCCCGTCTCACGGTCAATGCGGTAGAGGACCCCGTACTGGGACTCGGCATAGATGATGTCCGGGTCCGTGGGGTCCACCTGGGAGTGGAAGCCGTCGCCGCCCGCTGTGTAGGTCCAGTCCTCGTTCGAGATGCCCGACGAGAAGCGTGTCCCCACGGGTCCGCCCCATGACCCGTTGTCCTGGGTGCCACCGTAGACGTGGTAGAAGGGCTCCTGCATGTCCACGGAGACCGTATAGAGCTGCATGACGGGGACGTTGGACTGCCAGAGCCAGCTCTCGCCCCGGTCCCGGGAGATGTAGATCCCCCCGTCGTTCCCAACCATGAGGTGCTCCGGGTCCCTCGGGTTCACCCAAAGGGTGTGATGATCCACGTGCACCGCGGTTCGGATCAGGTTCCGGAAGGAGCTGCCTCCATCCTCGGAGACGTACATGGGCGTCATGGGTACGTAGAGGCGGTCCGGGTCCCCCGGATCACAAATCAGCTCGCCGTAGTACCAGTGGCTCTGGATCTCGGCATTACGCCTCTCCCAGGTGGTGCCGTCGTCCTCGGACCGGAAGATGCCGCCGTCAGGCCCCACGGCGCTGGCGTACATAATGTCCGGGGCGCCGGGGCAATAGGTGATCCCGACGCGCCCGACCGGACCCGTGGGGAACCCACCTTCAACCCGGGTCCAGCTCTCTCCACCGTCCTCGCTCCGGAAGAGGCCGCCCTCGGGTCCTCCCCCCAGCATGCTCCACTGGCGCCGCTCCCGTTGGAAGGTCGCGGCAAAGAGCACGTCCGGGTTCCGGGGGTCCATTTGCACCTCCACCACGCCCGTCTGGTTGCTCATCCCCAGTACCTGTGTCCAGCTGGCGCCCCCGTCGGTGGTGCGGAAAAGCCCCCGCTCCGGATTGGGGCCCCAGAGAGAGCCCATAGCCGCTACGAAGACCACATCGGGGTCTTGCGGGTGGATGAGGATCCGCCCCACGTGGCGACTCCCCTCCAGCCCCATCTTTCGCCACGTCGTCCCTCCGTCGTCTGACCGGTAGACGCCGTCTCCGAAGGACGAACTCCGGACGCTGTTCTGCTCGCCGGTCCCGACCCAGACGATGTCCGGGTTGGACGGAGCAAGGGCGATAGCGCCCAGGGACACGCTCCCCTGATTCTCGAATACCGGCCTCCAGGTGGTGCCGGCATTCTCCGTCTTCCAAGCGCCTCCCGAAGCCGATGCCGCGAAGATGACGCGGGTGTCCCGGGGGTCCACGGCGAAAGCGGTGATCCTTCCACTGGTGATGGCCGGACCCAGGTCCCGCCAGTCGAGGGCACTCAGGTCAGCGGCGCGAAGGGTCTCACTGGCATCCTGCGCCCGGGCCGGATGGGATGGGAAGAAGAGTGCGGCGGAACAGGCGAGGCCTGCGACGATTCCACGAAAGTGGATGGGGCGGAAGAGAGGGGCCGGATTCATGGACTCAATTGCTCCTGCGGAGGAACCGCATAGTCGGCCTCCGGTTTCGGGACGACAACAGAGAGGAGCGGGAGAGCCTCCCGGGCCGCATCAACCCGGGGCAAGATGAGTTCTCTCAGACAAGCCCGGCAAGTTTTGGGGCGGGAGGGGTACGGAACCACTCCCGGGCCGGAGCGGCTGCGTCCGTTTCTGAGGCCTTGAGACACCTCGACGAAGTCATGGGTGGAAGGAGCCGTGGCCGCAGGCTGGATCCGACCCGCTAACACCCCACACAGTACCGCGGCACCGGTTGTCTGACCAGCAATTTCGCTCACGTGGCGCGGCCGACGGTCCCCGATCCACTCGTCGCTCCGAGGGTGTTGGCGTAGCTTGGCAAGTTCGTTCCTCACGCACAGCCCAATACGCGGAGATCCCATGAAGGCGCTCATTCTCACCGTCGCAGCCGGACTCGTGATATCGGCATCCGCCTCCGCCCAGACCCCCAACACCGTCTTCCTCGATGAGCTGACCTGGATGGAGGTGGCCGACAAGATCGACGCAGGTACCACCACGATCATCGTCGCGACCGCCGGCACCGAGCAGAATGGTCCACACATGGTGCTAGGCAAGCACAAATTCATCGTGACGGAGACTGCCGAACGTATCGCGCGGGCCCTGGGAAACGCGCTCGTCGCGCCGATCGTCACCTACGTGCCCGAGGGGACCGTCGAGCAAACCGAGGGGAACAGACAGCGGACCGGAACGATCACACTGCCCAATGAGCACTACATGAAGTTGCTCGAGTATACAGCGCGCAGCCTGGTGGCCGGTGGCTTCAGCGACATCGTCTTCATCGGCGACAGCGGCGGCAACCAACGCGGAATGATGTCTGTCGCGGCGATGCTGAATGAGGAATGGTCAGCGCGGGAGGCCCACGTGCACTTCGTCGGCGAGTACTACTCCGGTCACGGCTTTCGCGAGTGGCTACAGGAGCAAGGCCACAGTGTACAGGACGTCGGTAGTCATGCAGGGATGGTCGACACTTCACAACTGCTCTTTGTGAACGCGAGGCACATCCGCACCGACAAGCTGGCGCCGTTCGGCGGCTTCGAGGGGTCAGGCGTACGCGGCGACCCGAGCAAGGCGTCAGCGGAGTATGGCCGCGTGGGCATCCAGATGAAGGTGGACGCCGCGCTCCGTCAGATCAGTGAGTTGATGGCGCGCTAGCGCCGAGCATGTCGGACACCGGGCCTAAACAACCACCGGGGCTGCAATCGCTCGTTCTCTTCGATGGCGTGTGCAACCTTTGCAACGCCGCGGTCCAGTGGCTCATCGCGCGGGACTCTGAGCTTCGCCTGCGGTACGCGTCTCTGCAGTCTGAGGCCGCACGCGCGGCACTTCATGCGGCCGGGGTGGAGGACCCCGTGGCACTGGGTGACAGCATCGTCTTCGTGGACGGCTCGGGCGTGCACGTGCGCTCGTCAGCCGTCATCTGGATCGGCGCCAAGCTCGGTTTTCCCTACAGTCTGGGCAAAGTAACGCTGCTGGTCCCGCGACCCCTTCGTGACGCGGTCTACAAGTACGTGGCTCGCAACCGATATCGATGGTTCGGGCGCCGCGCCGCGTGTATGCGTCCGACTCCCGAGCTAGCCTCCCTCTTCCTGGACGCCGATGAGCCGACGGTCTAGCGTCGGGCCCGGGCTGTTCCGGTTGGAGGGTCACTTCGAGAGGGCCGAGACCGTCATCCTGCTGCGACGAAACGAGAACGGTGCACTGCTCACAGGTCGACGGTACCATTGGATCAACGAGTTCCCCTTCAACCGATGATCGAACCATGAAGCGCTACTTCTTTTTTTGGCCCGCTCTATTTTTGCTGATAGCCTTCGTGACGGCGCCGCTTGCGGCGCAACAGAACGCGGGTTTGGTCACGCGCCTGGTGCCGAGCGTAGCGCAGCTGACCATCGTCAGGGGTGACGAAACCCCGTTCACGGTCCAGGCAGTGGACGCGAGCGGTGCGCTGGTGCATGTGGAGCTGCGCATCACCGGCCCACGAGGCTTGCTACAGATCGGGGACGGCGTGGTTACCGGGCTCGAGCCGGGTGAGTACACCATCAACGTCAGCGTGGTCGTGCCGGCGGGCTCGACGGCGACACCGCCGTCCCTGAGCGTGCCGGTGGTGGTAACCTGGCCGGCTGTGGACCGAGTGGTCATCCTACATGCTGCGACGCTGTATGCCGGGACGACCGTGACCCATTCCGCTCGAGCATTCAATGTCGACGGTTCGGCGAGGCCGGATCCGGATCTCACCTGGGCCACCTCCGATGCAGTGGTGGCCACGGTTGATGCGTTTGGCGGTGTGAGCGCACATGCCGAAGGAACGGTCACGATCCGCGCGTCCTTCGAGGGCGTAACCAGCCAGATCGTGCACGGGGTCGTCGCGTTTCCTGGTGCGGCCCTCGAGCTGAGGGGCGCGCCCGACGGTTCGGTTAGAACGGGCGACGTAGTGCGCTTCGAGGCCGTCGTGCGGGACGCATCAGGCGCGATCCTCGAGGACGCTCCGGTGAACTGGTCGCACGGATATACCGCGACCGCGGGCATGCTCGGCGTTCCAGCCACCGGCCAGATGAAACAGGGTGCCTTCGTAGCTGATGTGCCCGGCATTCACACGGTCACGGCGACTGCGGGGCCGCTTTCGGCGCGCGCATCGTTCGAGGCCAAGCCGCGGGACGTGGTGCAGGAGTTGGAGATCGTGGGGCACGGGCTCGAGGACTGGTATCGCACGACCGACATCTGGATCTTCGAAGGGGTGGACGGACGCGACTACGCGATCACTGGATCGAAGGTCTCTGGTGGCTTCGCGTTCTTCTACGATGTCACCGACCCGTCGGCGATCACCAAGATCGACTCTCTGCAGGTCGACGCGCGCACCATAAACGACGTGAAGGCGTCTCCCGATGGTCGCTACGCGGTGCTCTCACGCGAGGGAGCGACGAACCGGCGCGACGGGCTCGTCATTCTCGACATGGCGGACCCTAGGAACCCCAGGGTCGCGGCGCTCTACGACGAGGGCATCACGGGGGGCGTGCACAACATGTTCGCGGAAAACGAATACCTGTATGCGCTCTCGAACGGCGATAAGTACGTCATCATCGATGTCACGGACATCTACGACCCCGAGTACCTCTCCGAATACAACCACCCGGATAGTCGCTTGCACGACGTATGGGTCCAGAACGGTTTGGCGTACTCCTCGGAGTGGGGCACGGGCGTCGTTGTGGTCGACGTCGGGGATGGCCGTTGGGGAGGCTCGCCGGCGAATCCGGTGTTCGTGACGTCGTACGCGACGCCGACCGGGCGCACTCACGCGACGTTCCCATACTACCAGGAATCGACCGGGAAGACGTACCTGTTCCTAGGTGACGAGATCATGGATCGTCGCGGGTTGGCTTGGGCTGGCTATCCGCGCTCGTGGGGTTCGTACCAGAATCAGTACGACCCCGAGACCGGAACGGGTGGGTTTCCCCTCGTGACCCGTGGATTCATCCAGATCGTGGACTTCACCCAGCCGGAGAATCCCGAGATGGTGGCGCGTTACGAGATGCCCGAGTTCGGCACCCACAATCTCTGGGTCGAGGACGACAAGCTTTACCAGTCGTACTATGAGGGTGGTCTGCGCGTGGTCGACATCAGCGGAGAGCTGATGGGCAACCTCTATACGCAGGGCCGGGAGATCGCAGTCTTCAAGCCGGTCTCGCCGGTCGGCTATGTCACGAACGCCACCATGGTCTGGGGTACGCAGCCATTCAAAGGCCACGTCTTCTTCAGCGATACCAACTCGGGGCTGTGGAGCGTGAAGCTGCTGCCACGGCGGCGCCCGATCTCGTAGCGCCCGACGGCGATGCAGCACGCTGTTGCCTCTAGCTCGGGCACTTTCAGCGCGGTGGTGGCCGCCGTCCTGCTCGCCCTGCTTCCGCATCAGGCGTCCACGCAGATCGCAGGCGTCCCCGCACTCTGCGCGGATCGCCCAGCGGCGACGGGGCCGGCGATCTTCAGTGCGGCCACGGGACCGCCGTTGCGGTCTGGAAGCGCGCCCGAGCGCGCCGCTTCCGACCTGTTCTGCATCGACCTCTTCTCCACGGCGCGCGCGGGCGACGCGACCGGCGTGGCGACGCTCACGCGTCCCTGGTCACCGTTCGGTGTCACCGTCACTGCTGAGGGACGGCACCGGCATGAGTTGACCGCTTGGATCGCGGGCCTGCCGGACCCCGCGACCCTCGGTCCGTACACGACTTATGTGGCTTGGGCGACCCCGCTCGTGCTCGACCCCGTGCTGCGCCTCGGTGAGGTCGGCAACGGCCTGAACGAGCTCGGCGAGGTTGCTTTCAACAAATACATGGTGCTCATCACGGCGGAGGCCTCGGCGGACGTCACCGAGCGCACTGGCCCACTCGTCCTGCGCGGCCGTTCGCCCTCGAGCCGCATGGAGGCGCACGATCTCTTAGCGATCGCACCGGCCGCCGAAGCGGGCGGAGCCAACAGGCCAGGGGCCTCCCCGTGGGCTTTGCCGCCCATGTACGAGGGTGTGCCCATGCTGGCGGGCATCATGGAAGGCCGCCCTCGCGCTTCGCCCTTCCTGCCTGATGCCGACTCCGGCGTTCCCGAAGCGCTGCCCCGACAGGTGGTACGCCTTCCGGATGGGGGCACGCTGGACCTGAGGGCCGGATTCGTGCGACGCGAGGTCGAGGGACGGTCGCTGGTCATGCTGGCGTTCAATGGCCAGATCCCCGGCCCGCTCATCGAAGTGGGCGAGAAGACGACGATCTTCGTCGACTTCACGAACGACACGCCGTTGCCGACCTCGGTGCACTGGCACGGTGTGCGGCTCGACAACCGCTACGACGGCGTACCCGGCGTGACGCAAGAGCCGGTGCAGCCAGGCGAGTCGTTCCGCTACCAGATCTACTTCCGCGACGCCGGCATCTACTGGTATCACCCCCATCACCGCGAGGACGTGCAGCAGGAGATGGGCCTGGCCGGCAACATGCTCGTGCAGCCGCTCGACGACGCGTACTACAGCCCGGTGAACCACGAAGAGGTCGTCATGCTCGACGACCTGCTGCTCGACGAATCGGGCTTGGTCCCCTTCGGACGCGAGTCGTCCAACTACATGCTGATGGGACGCTTCGGCAACGCCTTCCTGACGAACGGCGAGCCCGAGTACGGCCTCGAGGTCGATGCCGGGGACGTGGTGCGCTTTTTCTTCACGAACATCTCGAATACGAGGACGTTCAATCTCTCGTTCCGGTCGACCGCCGAGCCCGATGCTCCACCGGTGCCTGTGAAGGTGGTGGGCTCTGATGTCGGCAAGTTCGAGCGCGAATCCATGGTCGAAAGCGTCGTACTGGCGCCTGCCGAGCGCTACGTCGTCGAGGTTCTCTTCGAGCAGTCCGGGGCGTACGCGCTCACGAATCACGTGCAGGGCATCAACCACCGCATGGGCTTGTTCAGGGAGGAGCTTCGCCTACTCGGGACTGTGGCTGTGTCCGGGGCACGCACCGGTGCGGACCACGGCAATGCGTTCGAGACGTTGCGGATCAACCACGACGTGCGCTCGGACATAGGCCGGTATCGTGGCGACTTCGGTCGTCCGCCGGACCATGAGCTCGTGCTCACGCTGGAGGTCGACAGTCTGCCCTTGGCGATCGAGCAGTCGATGCTCTACGACTGGGTCTACTTCAACCCTGTCGAGTGGACCGGCACCATGCCCGTGATGAACTGGGCGACGACGGGAGCCGAGATCGTCTGGATCCTGCGCGATGGTGTGACGGGAGCGGAGAACGAACAGATCGAGTGGCGCTTCCGCGTCGGCGACGTGGTGAAGATCCGCATTCACAACGACCGCGGCGCGTTCCACGCCATGCAGCACCCGCTGCACATCCATGGACAGCGCTTCCTCGTGCTGGAGCAGAACGGCGTGCCCAACGACAACCTCGTCTGGAAGGACACCGTCTTGTTGCCGTCCGGCTCCACGACGGACATCCTGTTGGAGCTCTCGAACCCTGGTCGGTGGATGCTGCACTGCCACATTGCGGAGCACCTGGAGTCCGGAATGAAATTCGTCTTCGACGTCGAAGGAAATTGACATGAAGGTAGGAACCGTCACGCTCGCGCTTGGTGTCGCCCTGTTCTTCTCGGCGGCTGCCGCGCCAGGCCAGGACTTCCGGGACTTCATCGCCGTGGAGGGACCCGCGATCGCTCTCACGCACGTCAAAGTGATCGACGGTTCCGGCGGCCCGGCCCTGGAGGACCAGACGATCCTCATTCAGGGCGACCAGATCACGGCGGTCGATCCGAGCGGTGCCGTTGAGGTGCCCGAAGGATTCGAGGTCGTCGACCTAACCGGTCACACAGTGATTCCAGGCCTCATCGGCCTGCACAACCACAGCTACTACACGGGCGGAAATGGGCGCGCGGCGCAACTCTCGTTCTCGGGCTCGAGGTTATACCTCGCGTCGGGCGTGACCACGATTCGCACGACCGGCGCCAGGTCCCCGTACGAGGAGCTCAATCTCGCCCGGGAAATCGAGGCCGGACGAACGATCGGCCCCACGATGTTCACGACGGGCCCTTATCTGACGGGTGAGGAGGGCCCCCGGACGATGACGCTGCTAGAGAGCGCCGAGCAGGCGCGCAGAGTGGTGCGCTACTGGGCAGAGGAGGGGGTGAGCTGGTTCAAGGCTTACACCTGGATCTCACGGGCCGAGCTCGGGGCCGCCATCGAGGAGGCGCACCGCCACGGCGCGAAGTTCACAGCGCATCTCTGTTCCGTCGGATACCAGGAAGCTGTCGCGCTGGGCATCGACAATGTGGAGCACAGCCTCTTCGCCAACAGCGAATACGCGCCCAACAAGCGCCCAGACGAGTGCCCGCGAGGCTTCCGCGACGGGTACCCGGCTCTCGACGTGAACAGCGAAATGGTGCAGAAGACGTTTCGGGACATGATCGAGGCGGGTGTGGCGATGACGTCGACGCTCGTCGTGTACGAGGTGTCAGTCTCGGGCCGTCCGCCGATTGACGAGCGTGTGTACGACGTGCTGGCTCCCGAGATCGCCGCGGAGGTTCGCGAGATCGCCATCGAGCGTCGCGCGGGCCGCGGCTCGATCTCCCCGGAGATGCTTGCCAAGGCGATGGAGTACGAGCGCGCCTTCGTGGCTGCCGGCGGCCTGCTCGGAGCCGGGGTAGACCCGACCGGATACGGGGCTGCGCCTCCGGGCCTAGGTGACCAGCGCAACTACGAGTTGTTGCTGGAGGCTGGCTTCAGCGCCCCGGAGGTCGTGCAAATCATGAGTGCCAACGGAGCCAAGGTGCTCGGGATCGACGCGGACGTGGGTACCATCGAGGCGGGCAAGGACGCCGATCTAGTGGTCATCGAGGGTGACCTGGAGGTCGACCGCAATCTGCACGGAACCAAGATCGTCTTCCGGCACGGGATCGGATGGGACTCGGCTAAGCTTATCGACTCGATCCGGGGGATCGTCGGGATCCGCTAGTCACCCATTATGCCCGCTAGTTCGCCTGCGCAGTCCGGCTACTCCGAGCGTCCAGCTCCGCGCGGCAGGGTCTCAGTTTCAGGACCCGGCTCTCGTGCCGCGGCAGCGGCCTCCTCCTGCTAATGCTAGTTCAAGCGAATGAACTTCTGGATGCGGTGCCCGGTCTGCACTTCACCCGTATAGAGATTGCCCTGGGAGTCGAATCCCATGTAGTGGAGCCAATCGAACTGGCCCGCCTGGCGCCCGCCGGTACCCCAGGAATACACCGGCTCGAGCGTCGCCCGATCGAGTGCCCACACCTTGTTGTTGGTGCCATCGGGCACATAAAGGAAGCGCTGCTCGGGGTCGGTGGGGTCGAGCTCCGCGCCCCAGGTTGATCCCGGCCCGTAGGTCAGCGGCGCGAGAACGTTCTCCATGAGGTAGGTCCCGTCCTTTTCGAAGACCTGGAAGCGGTTGCTCGGCCTGTCGCTCACGTAGACTCGTCCGTCCGTGGACAACGCTAGTCCGTGTACGGGCGTGCGCCAGGTAGTGCTGGCGGGAGCGGTGTGATCCCACGGGCCCGGATTCTCATCGATCGGAGGGTTACCGTACGCTCCCCAGTGCCGCAGGTAGTCGCCGGTCTCGGCATCGAAGACGATCAGCCGCCGATTTCCGTACCCGTCCGCCACATAGAGCTCGTTCGTAGCGGGGTCCACCTCCATCGTGGCGGTTCGGTTGACCGAGTTCACGTCGTTGCTGCCCTGGCTCACACCAACGTCGCCGATCTTCCACACGAACTCTCCCTCGGCGGTGAACTTCATGAGGTGATGGTCGCCGCCGCCGTTCCCCGCGACATATACGAATCCCTGGTGGTCCACGTGGATTCCGTGCTCGCTATTGAACCACGGGTACGCTCCGCCGGGATCGTCGCCGCCCCAGGACTGGACCACGTTGCCATCAGGATCGAACGCCAACACCGGTGGCGCCGTGGTGCAGCAGAGCGACTGCAGCGGATCGTGGCCCCATGCCTGGTCACGTGTACTCGTCGAGGGGGTCGATCCGGCGTTCGTAGCCTGAACAGTCCACGGTCTGTGGATGAGCCAGACGTTGTCGTCGGGGCCGACTGCGGTCCCGGCGACCTGCCCGATGATCCAGTTGTTGGGTAGGGGCTTGGGCCAGAAAGGATCGACAGCGAACTGAGCCACGCCTTCAGGCACGTTGGCTCCGGATGCATCCGCCGGCATCGCTCCGAACGAGCTCATCAACGTGGAAGACGATGTGTCGGCGTCCTCCATTGCGCACGCCGAAACGGCGAGGACCAGAAGGGAAGTTGCGAAGACCGCGCGAAGCCAACCGTGGGATCTGCTCATGCTCGTCACCGGCGCCGAAGGGAGTTTCTAGCCAGGAGGACAGAGTAAGGCGGACATCACCCCGTGCCAACCGAGACTAGGTGGCTGGATGCTAATTCGAGCCGCCCACTTGAGCTTTGTGATGCCGGGCCACAAGCTTCCGGACCTTGTGCTGATCGCTTCCCTCGTCGAGAGGTCGTCATTCGTCCAACAGTTTTGGTTCGTTCAGGCGCCGTAGCCCTGCTGTGCGCGCTCCTGCTGGCTTGGGATGTGGACCTGCTAGCGGCCCACGGCGTGGCACAGGGCGACCAAGGTTTCTTCCTGACGAACGTAGGTGCCGCCATCGGGCCGTTCATGTATCTCGGGGCGAAGCACATGTTCACCGGCTACGACCACCTGCTTTTCCTGGTGGGCGTTCTGTTCTTCCTGTACCGCTTCCGGGACGTGGTCACCTACGTGAGCCTCTTCACGCTGGGGCACAGCGTCACGCTCCTCGTGGGCGTTCTCTGGGGGGTGCAGGCGAACCCATTCATCGTCGACGCCATCATCGGGCTTTCCGTCGTCTACAAGGCGTTCGACAACATGGACGGATTTCGCCGCTTCCTCGGCTTCCAGCCCAATACCAAGCTCGCGGTGCTTACGTTCGGCCTTTTCCACGGATTCGGTTTGGCGACGACGCTCCAGGAACTGTCGCTCTCGCAGGAGGGCTTGGTGACGAACATGCTCAGCTTCAACGTCGGCGTGGAGATCGGGCAGATCTTGGCGCTCATGGGCGTTCTGATCGCGTTGAGCTTCTGGCGAACGCGGGTCGGATTCTTAAAGCACGCGTTCATGGCCAACGCGCTACTCATGGCCGGCGGATTCATTCTCATGGGATATCAGATCGTCGGATATCTCGTGAATGCCTCGTGAGGACTCCATGACAGAAGCGAGCACGTCGGACACTGCGGTTCCCGAGGCTCCCTCGAAGGCCAAGCTCGTGCGCGCGATTCTGGCTGCCCTGCTCGTGGCAGGCATCGTGCTCGTTACCGTCGTTCTGCCCGCGGAGTTCGACATGGATCCGTTGGGGACCGGCGAAATGCTGGGGCTGGTCGTGCTCTCGGAATCCGGGAGTGGTGGCACCATGGTCGGTGACATTCCCGTACGGTCGGATGGCATCATCGCGCACCGCAGCAGCTACCGCATCGATGAGCGGACGTTCGAGCTCGCGCCGGGAGAGTTCGTTGAATACAAGTATCGACTGGAGCAAGGTCGTTCGATGCTGTATTCGTGGACTGCCAGCTTCTGGGTCCGCTCCGAGATGCACAGCGAGAGAGACGGAGCGCCCGCGGGCACGGCCGAGTTCTTCGAGGTCTTGGAGGAAGTGCTGCAAGGGCACGGTAGCTACGTCGCCCCCTTCCCCGGCATCCATGGCTGGTACTGGCACAACGAGAGTGATCGCCCAGTCACGGTGACCATTCATGCGACCGGCTTCTTCACAATGTCTACGGAATTTAGAGCGGATGTCGCGCCCATCGATTACGAGATCATGGCGACGCCGGAGCCGGGAGCTTGGCGGCCGTATTTTTAGACTGCTCGAGGCTAGTGGGGCAGCCCCCCCTATTTCACCGTACCTACCGCTGGACTATACAACACGGTTTTGCTCGTCCGATCATGCTAGTCCGTTGCGAAAGCACTTCTAGAGTTTCACCGAATCTCATGACGAGCGAGGAGGAGCTCGATCGCTTTCTGGACGCGCTAGCAGCCCGTGGGGCTTGAACTCTTGCGGTGTCCTATGCTTCGCGCTGGGTGTCCCAGGGCCGGGACAGCTACGACTTTGTGGCAAAACGTGAGATAGTTCGTGTAAGTAGTTGTGACACCGTAACTTAGGGGTGTTGGTATATGGTGGCATGCCCCGTGCATTGTTCGGGAGTGTCTTATTTGATGGGAGGGATACCGTGCGTACCGCGGGTGGAGGATGGTCCGATGAAGAATGAGCGCTTCGATCAGGTTGTGGCGATAGCTGTTGTCCTGGGACTCTGCGTTCTCATTCCATGCCCTTCACCGATTGAAGCGCAGGACGCTCCGGAAAGAGGGCCCACTGGGCTGAATATCCATACGGCCTTCCAGAAGTCGGAAGGGCTGCATCAGTTCGGCGAACTCAGCGACGGCGGTTACGGAGCCAACGCCGGAGTGACATGGATGCCGTCCACTACCGGAAATGTCGGCCTCCGGTTCGATTTCTCGTATACCGTTTACGGCTCCGAAAGTACTCCCACATGTCTCACGACGCCGTGCTGGATCGAAGGAGACCTGGTCACCCGAAATAACATCTTCCAATTCGGAATGGGCCCTGAGTGGACCATGAGCAATGGGCCGATTCAACCCTACCTGTACGCAACCGCCGGACCGTCTTCATTCTTCACCACATTGGAAGCCAGGCACTGCGGTCGCCGGGTTTATGATGACTGTTCTGAAACCAACCCCGATACCTACCAGAGTGACTGGGGTCTTGCTTGGAACGCCGGGGGCGGTCTCCGCTACCACTTCAGTGAATTCTTCGGTCTAGATCTGAGCTATACCTATCAGCATCACGGAGTAAGAGACTACCTCGTAGAGGGAGACCTCGCTCTGAACGATGACGGAACGATCACGATTGATAACTTGCGTCACTCACGTGCCAATTCCTTAGTCTTTCAGATCGGTCTCAACATCAACGTTCCCCAGTGGGGGTGACCCTCCCCCTATTCCACCACCGCTGACACTGAACCACTAAACAGTGTTTTGCTCGTCCTGAGTTGCGGGTCTGAGTGGGGCGGGGCAGGATTAGGGCATGAAGGAACTTCTGCTGTTCTCCCTGCCCATTCCGCTCGTTCCCTTGTTCCTACTCGTCTCATGCGGCGGGGATGTGACCGGGCCGCCAGACCCAGGAAACGACCCCAACTTCACCATTGTCGCGCATTCAGATGCGGGTTTCACGTCTACTAATCGAAAGGTTGAGGTTCTTGGAGTGCCCATCTACGCGTACGCTAATGTAGAGGACGTGAAGCTACTGCACGCAGCTAACATTATGGCTCAGTATCTGGACAATGATGAAGATGGCGTCGTCGACAATCCAGCTTTGCTGAGTGCGCTTATATCCAGCAACGCCGCGTTGTATATGTGGAAGCAAGAGGGCCAGCAGGGTTCCATTAATGCCCAGGATCTAGGCGCAGATGAGTCGGTTCCTGCTTGGCATGACAACGGGCATACGAGTCGATTCGATGCCGCGCTGGAAGAAATTTGGCATGTCATCACGCACTCCGGGTTCGCCAACGCCTATCCTGATGCGTTCGGCGAAGACGCTGGCACATCGCTGACGAACGCTATGGACATCGCAAGAGGTGGACGCTTCCAATCGGTTCCGAGCCCTTATCCCGGGGGGGCGTGGTACACTTATGATGACCAAACTTGTGATTACGGTTGTATGGCCACTGAGTACATCTATTGGGCGATGACCTCAGTCTTGGGGGCACAGGAGAACCGCGTAGGTGAGATCCAACAGGAATGGAAGCTCAACACTAAAGCCAAGGTTCAGCAGATGGATACGGCCATATATCAGCTACTGACTGATCCTCAATACATCTTTCCGATTGTATTGCCAGACGGGACATACAGGAGATAAAGGGTGAGAGGTGCCATGGTGTCTTCACGCTATCAAGCACTGTTCTGCTCGTCCTGAGCTGCGGGCCTGAGTGGGGCAGAGCAGAATGGGGGCATGACACGCTACCGCCTCCGCGCCGTTCTACTGCTCTTCGGAGTGCTACACCTGACTGCCCTGTCAGACTTGGCAGTCCGCCTCGTTAGATGCCATAAGCCCGGCCCAGTTGATTGAAGAAGATCGCCCTGACCGTGTCCGCGTGACCGGGGGGGGCGTAATTGAGTTGGAAGTAGTGTCGCCATCCGTCGAAGGCGATCAACTCGTGGGTGCGGGTGATGTTTCAGTGCCCTTGGCGGACATCCTCCGCTTAGAGGCCCGGGGGATAAGCTGGGGACGCACTCTAGGAGTGGGTTTCGGTGGTTATATGGTGCTTGGGGCTATTTGGCTGAGAGAGGGCATTTAGGGTGTCCGGTGTGGTGCTCCCGGCTACGTTGGGGTCCTAGCGCCCGGCGGGAGTTGGCCGCTCGCGGGCTGCGCAGAAGCAAGGACTAAGCTCCCGAACGCCAGCAAGATCGAGCTTACGATCACCACGCTTTCCCCAAAGACGCGGAGCCAGGGGATGGAGCGGGTCATTCTAGTTTGTATTCCCCCGCTGTCTCATAAACAATTCTTGAAATGCCATCTCTGATTCTTTCAACAGTAGACCAAAATCCCCTATACCCAAAGTTGCCTTCTTCATCGAATAATTCATACATGCCATCAACAATCACCAAATCTGGACTTATTACTTTATATGACAGTCTGACATTATTGATCGTAGCTTCAGAACTACGCTGCTCCTCTGAGGCAAACCGAGCTTCCCACTCAGCCCGGATAGCATCTACGCCTCTTAGGGGTTCTGAAACATCATGTAGGATGCGCACTGCATCTTCGACATAAAGGTCTGAGAGTCTATCCGGATCTCCAGCAGCCCACGCAGCCGTGAACTCTGCCATTCCAGCATCCAGAGCTTCTACTATCTCAGTGTCGGTAAGCACTTCCATGGATTTGGCGCTTCCATCGCTCGCTGGAGAACAAGCAGCCATAACGAATAAGGCGATAAATGCGAGGCTATATTTCATTGAGTTCCCCCTCTCAGTGTGGTTGCGACTAAAGCTACTGCACTAGCGACTATGCGATACGCTTCTCCAGAGTCGCCAGCTTGTTGTTGCTGTTCAGGTTGTCCCATCTGAGTATGGTCCACTTGGTTCCGGCGAAGGCAGCGGCAAGGTCAGATTGTTGGCTGGTGCCGTTCGCTGCATAGGCCTCCTAGAAGCCTATGAAGTCGGGGCCGTTTTTTCTTGATGGATTCCTTGATGAGCGGCAAGCGGTTGGTCCGGAAGTCATTGCCGAAGGCCACAATCTGGATGTTGTAGGTCAAAACTCGGAAGGGACCGGTTTCGATGACCACCTCTTCATCTTCGGAATCCTCGGGCTCGAGCGGTTGGTCCGATGCGCCGCAACTGGCCAGGAAGAGGACCCCGAGAATGATCAGTATATCGCGCAGGGCGGCCGGGACGGACCTGGGCATGGCGCTCTCCAGACTAGCGGACCTTCCGCCCCTTTCGAGTGGGGACGAGGTAGGATCGTTAAGTGCCCGAGCCCCCGTTTCACTTCACCCTAGTACCGAATCTCCCCGCCGTTCACGTGGAACGTCTGCCCCGTGATGTAGCTGGCATCTTCGGACGCAAGGAACGCGTAGGTGTTCGCGAGCTCCTGCGCGAGGCCGATACGCCCGACCGGGATCCGGGTCAGGTCCGGGTGCGCCACATAGGCTCCCGGGACCACGTGGTTCACCAGAATGTTGTAGCGCGCAAGCTCAACTGCGAGCGCCTTGGTCATGCCCATCGCCCCCATCTTCGAGCCGCACACGTGGGACCAGTTGGGCCTTCCGTGGAAGGAGTTCAGGCCCGACACCGTGATGATGCGGCCGTAGCCGTTGGAGATCATGGTCGGCACGACGGCGCGGGTGCAGAAGAAAGGGCCGTCGTAGTTGACCGCGGCCGCCGCTCGCCACTCGTCCGTGCTCATCTCAGCAATAGAGCTGGACCCTCGGAAGCCGGCGTTGTTGATCAGAATGTCGATGCGTCCGAAAGTCCCCAGCGCCTTGGCCACCATCTGATTCACTTGCTGCTCATTTCCGACGTCGGCCAGCAGCGCGATCGCCCTCACTCCGAGCGCCTCGGCCTCACCTGCGACGGCTTCGGCCTCCTCCCGATTGGAGCGCGCGTTCACCACGACGTCCGCACCGCGCCTGGCCAACTCGAGTACCGCCGCGCGGCCGAGATTGCGGCCCGACCCGGTGACCAGAGCGACTTTCCCCTCCACCGGCTTTGCGGTGGGAGAGATGGTGGGGCCCACGAGCGGAAGCGCCATTGCCGCCCCCATGCCGCCTATGGCGCTGCGCCGTGAAAGCGATGTCGGTTTGTTGGTCTCCATGACGCTAGTCCTTTTGGCTGAGTGGCTGCCGATTAGCTGATCGGGCGTCGACGGATCGGCTGGCCAGGCATGACTCCCTCGACCAGCTCACCCTCGCGGACTACGAACTGCCCGTTGACCAGGACATGAGGGATACCTGCCGAAGCCTGCGCCGGCTCGGAAAACGTCGCGCGATCGATCACCGTAGCCGGGTTGAAGATGGTGAGGTCTGCGTCCGCTCCGACCGACACTCGCCCCTTTCTGCTCATGAGAGGCACCACCGACTCGAGCCGCACGGCCGGCATGAGCGTCATCTTCCGCAGCGCGTCCATGAGCGTGAGCACGCCTTCTTCACGGACGTAATGGCCAAGCACGCGGGCGAACGAACCCGCTCCGCGAGGGTGCGCTCTACCGTCCACGAATCCGACGCCGTCGCTCGCGATCATCACTTCGGGATGTGCGATCGCGTACTCCATCTCGTCCTTAGGAATGATGTGCGCGATAATCATCCCTCCGTCCTCCCGGTACGCGTGGAAGGACGCCGAGTCCAGTCGCTCGCCCGTGGCCACCCACTCGATGTCGGAGTAGTCACCGCCCAGCCGCTCGCGCCAACCCGGATCGAGGATCGCCGCCCGGATGTTGGTGGATGCCGCGGTGTACGGATAAACCTCGGTGGTGACGTCGAGCCCGCCGTCGTGCGCGGCCTCGATCATGTCGAGTAGGGTGGGGATCTGTTGCAGCCCGCTCGACCCGATGTGCACGATGTGCACGGAGCCTCCGGAGCCCGCGGCGTCCGCGATCATCTCCTGGACTGCGGCGATGCTGGTCTCCGGCTCCAAGACGCCGGCGTACCGGATGTGCACGTACAGGGTCAAGCCGTGTCGCGCAGTGGTTTGGAAGGCGCGAAAGATCTCCGCGCGGCTAGCCCCAGGGATGTATTGTAGCCCGATGCCGAGCCCGAGCGAGCCCTGAGCGAGGCCGCGTGCGATGGTTTGCTGGATCTCATCGATTTGCTCGGGTGTCGCGGGCTCGTAGATGGCGCCGCGTCCACCATCTGGGAAGGCAGCTCTTCGCGCAGCTCCGTAGCTCGTCGTCGCACCGAAGTTGATTCGCCAATCGCCCTCGCGCTCAGCGTACCATTCGTCGACGCGTCCGACGCCGCTTTCCAACTCGAGTGCGGTGGTTACGCCGTCGCGCACCTGAAGGTCACGGCTGAACGGATCCTGGCCATGTGCATGCAGGTCGATGAATCCCGGCGCGACCACGTGCCCGCTTACGTCGACGATTTCGCGGCCGTCCAGTGGATCGCTCGAGATGGCCGCGATGCTTCCTCCGGTGATCCCGACATTCATCACCGCGTCTAACCCCGACTCGGGATCCATGACCCGGCCACCCTCCAGAACGAGATCGTATGTCTGAGCGTCGGCTGTGGCGGCGGCAGCGAGCGCGAGAAGTACCGATATCACCAGCAGGCTTGACCTCCTCACCGCACCGCCTCCCTCTCTTCATTCACGCACGCCGCGTTGCTATAGCCGGACCTGAAAGCCTCTACAGTCCCCGCCTCGGGCTCGAACTTGTGCCGCCAAACGCACGCGGTGTCGTTGGCCAGCAAGTGGATGGAGACGGAGGCCCCCTCGGAGACGGTCGTTACGTAATGGATGTCGTCGGCGGGAGGCAGAAGCGTGTAGAACTCGCCCTCGCGCACGCGCAACTCCTTGGAGACTTCCAGGTCCGCGCGGTTCTCGTCGTGGCCGTCATCCATGCGCTGGTAGATGGTCTCCGCCTGTTCACCGCGGTAGACACCGATCACGCCCCACGCCAAATGGTCGTGGATGGGGGTCGATGCCCCAGCCGGAATGACCAACGAGAAGAGGCAGAGTGACCCGTCTTCGGCGCGGTAGAGCGCGTATTGACCAATGCCGCCGCCCATGCCGCT
>Ga0310345_10001134_pt1 | contig 31348 bp, 42 predicted proteins | sample HC15DNA20500_MG_FD_204667 | JGI IMG/M metagenome (GOLD analysis project Ga0310345, IMG submission 204667) | Marine microbial communities from station ALOHA, North Pacific Subtropical Gyre - HC15-DNA-20-500_MG | ecosystem: Environmental > Aquatic > Marine > Oceanic | place: Pacific Ocean: North... | reverse complement strand
AATATTCTATTTATGATGATCAGCGTATTATTTATCGCAAACATGTTGATGCAATTAAAATTCATCAACTGAAATATTTTCAAGACAACGGGGAATTTCACATTTCTTTACCCTTGGTTGTTGCTAGACAAACAAGTGATGAACCTTCTTTTTTTAATAAAAGTGGAAAAAGAACACATATTATTGTAATAGACGGACAACATCGTTTAACTGCTTTGATAGAAATTTTAGAAGAAGTTGGTAACGATTTTAGTAAATATGCTAGTGCAAGAATCCCTGTAAAATACATTTATCTCGACTCAATGGATGACGTTGCTTCTGAATTTCAATCAATTAATATGTCAAAACCATTGAGTAAAGCGGATAAGATAGCAGGTAAAAGAAAATATAATGCTACCAAAGAACTTATGAATTTAAGAAAGAAATTTGAAAAGAAACAAATCAAACTTTTTAAATTATGCGGTAAGGTCGAAATTACTGGTAAACAATATAAAAAATATTTCTATTATTCTAAATTTATTAATAAACTTAGTGATCATCAGGAATTTGTTGATTTTATGACAAAAGAACAAATTAAGAGAAATGAATTAGAAGAAGCAATTGTAAACTTTAATAAACATTTATTCATACAAAGTTGTAATACAAATTTTGAAATTTTGAGAAAACAACAGAAACTCAAGAAAAAATTACCAAAATATGCTGAAACTTTACGAGTTAATTTACAAAATTATAAGACAACCAAAAATGAAGAATATATCTCACATATTATTGGTTTTTTCTATTCTAATAGATATGATGAATTACTAATTTATTACTTTAGTTTTTTAAAGAATTCCCTAAGTTTTAATGAAGAATCAGATAAAGAAGAAGAATCTGAAGAAGAATCTGATAGTAGTTTATAAAATACAACTTAAATTAAAATCGACTAAATAAATACTTAATAAACTATATAAATAAACAATGAAAGATCCGATTCTAGCAAGATTATATGAACTTGGTTTTGAACCAATGGATATTGATAAAGATCTTACAGTATCAGATTGTTGTATTAAGTATAAAAATCGCCTACCTTATAATATGCAAATAGGTAATCATATTTATGATAAACCTAATTGTGGAATTATAAAAGAACTAGTTATTCTAACAACAGACAAAGACCGTCGAATTTTCAAAAAAGGTTCAAAAGGTTATTCGAGATATCTTGTTATAAAAGGTCAAGAACTTCTAGGAGTTTATGAACAGTATAAAAGTGAAGGAAAACAAGATTTTTTTCATGGATATACAATTCCAATTAAATGGGAATACATTACTCCAGATAATGTTTCAACTTTACAAGCAACTTATGGAATTGAAGTAATGAAACAAATTAAAGAAAGACTGAAAAAATTATAATCTAAAAAATTAGGGACTGTAAAATATCTATTTTAAATTAAATTAATTAAATATTCAAATTCAGAAGTTGTCAATTGAGGGTTTCCTTTAATATGAATATATTTACATAAATAATCAAAGTCATTCTCGCAGAATCCATACTCTTTTTCCAAAATAGATGAAATTAGATAATGACATGCTTCGTGGCTTTCCAAATATTTTTGAGCGGCTTTATCCATTAAAGGTGAATGAATGTGAAGTGCTGTTCGGTGTAAATAGAATTTGTATGACTGAAGAGTTTGTTTTTCCTCATCAGGAGTTTTCTTCAACCACAAATAATATTTACGAAATGAAGTAAGCAATTGTTCAAAAAACACATCATCTTCATAAATTTCATTATAATCAAATGTTTTATGAATAGTAATTCGTGTAGTTTCATCATTACCGTGATATACAATTGAGATTTTATCTTTTCGTCGTTTAATATGAGGATAAATAAATCCCCATTGAATTTTATCTTGCAACTTAGCGAACATTTCATCAAAATGTTGAAATGTGTAATCAGTTGTATATTGATAAACAAGTTTATTAAGTTCTTTATGTAAAGAATTATTAAGCTTGTTAAAATCAGAAACAGAAATATTGCTATTAACTTGTTTCATCTTTTAATTAAATTTGAATTATCGTTATTATGGCAATATATAATCAATTTTAATTTTGATTAGGAAATTCATATGGTTTAATTTCACCAAAACCAAAATATCCTAGGCCATATGGTAATACAACTACAAATGGTACTAGATGATTATGTCTAATATGAATTATTTTACCAAGACCATATTTTGTTTCTACTGCATCTCCCACTTTCCATTTTTGTCCTTCGTGGCAAATCATTCTACTGATAGATAATCCCATATCCATGAAACTAAACTTCTTTAATTTTATAAAAAATAAATCAATTTTAATTACATGATTTTATATCAGCGATATTTAAATATGCTATTCCATAATCGAGACGAACTACAATACCTGGGCGAGAGTTATTTTCTCTAATAGTTATAATTTTTCCAATACCATATGGTGTTTGAACTAAAGAACCAACTTGTAATTTGGTATTAGGGGAAATAAATAAATTTTGAATTTTATTAACAATAGTTTGCATATGAATTTAACGATATTATATAATATTATTAAGTTCTTATCTTAAAAAGTGATATATATTTATAAATATATGATATATTATATGAGTGAAATTCTATATAATAAATCTTATTTAAATACAAAAAAATTACTAGTAATTTATATTAACCTTGGTTATAGAAATGATAAAAATAATTCCATGCGTAATGAATTCAAAAAACATAATATTAATGATTATGAAAGATTTGATGCAATAGATGGAAAAAACTTAAATATTCCAGATTTATATATTCTTATAGGAGATTGTAAAATGTCATCAGGACAATATGGATGTTATTTATCTCATAAACAATGTTATATTAAGTTTCTTAATTCACAAGAAGATTATATGTTAGTATTTGAAGATGATGTATTACTTAAAGAAGATTTTTCGGAGCGTTTTGAAAATATAATGAAAATTATGAATAAACAAAAGATAGATTTTATGTATCTTTCTCGAAGTGATATAAAATTCGATGGTAAATTCAAAGAAACTGGTGGTCTCTATCAAGATGAATTTATATACAGACCAATAGTTTTAGCATATGGTTTCTTTAGTTATGTAATATCTAAAGAAGGTGCTCGTAAATTTTTGAAAATATTAAACCACTATGAAAATAATATGTGGAAACGGAATCCATATTCAAATCCACATAATCTTCCTCCATATGGATTACCAATTGATTGTTTAGATAAATTTTATATTTATGGAAGAAAGAACCTTGATATCACAATGAAAATATACTGTGTTAGAGATTATCTTGCGATAGGTAATTTAGGGAATATAAGTGATACTTAATTTAAAGAATATCAGTAATTAACATAAAGGTGATAAAAGTTTGGCAAGCAACAATTGCTTGAGTGAGTGGATGTCTTGGGTAGATATCACCATAACCAAGAGTAGTTAAGGTAGAAATAGAAACATATATTTTGTTAAAGATTTTTTGATAAATTTCTTTGTTTGGGACAGAGTTGTAAGCAAACATGGTAGTATTATTATCAGCATCTTGTTCTTCAAACCAATCGCATGCCATATAAGCACATGCGAAGATAATAACAACTGCGAAAACAGTGCTAAAAAATCTTTTTCTATTGCTCCAAGAATGAAATTTAAATAAGTTAGTAAATGTATTCATTTTATATTATAAATTACAGATAGAAAATAATTTAAGTAATTTATAATTATCTTCTAAATATTGTTGGTAATGGTGGAAATTCTTCTGGGTCATTCATTCTTATATATAATGGTTTATCTCTTGGTCTTTTGCAGTTTTTTATTTTTAAGTAGGACTGTAAATTTGGAGGTAATTCGTTAAATAAGTCTTTTCTACACATAGGGCAAACAGACTTTTTAAGATTCATCAAACATTGAATACAAATTGTATGTTTACAACTTGTTTTGGTAGTATAATTTCTCGTATAACATACGCAGCACTTCATTTATATTATATTTACTTATGTTTTAAATTGTTAAAAGTAAAGTTCATAAAATTGTAAAATTTATTTCCATTAAAAAATTTTCTATTTTTTAACTTAAAAATAAAATCAAATGTTTTCTCTTCTGTTGGAATTTTATTAACAGAATTTAAGTTAAAAAGAGTAGATCTCATAAGTTGTGAAATATCCGAACTAGGATGATATCTTTGTAATTGTCGTGTACAGTTAAAATCAAATATAACATAACGATTTCCAGTAATTCCTATATTATCCCAACTACAATCTCCTTGTTCCCATTCATTTTCATGAACGTCTCGCAAAGCTTTTGATATATTCCATAGAAGTTTTAATACCTCCTTATGATCGAACTCTTTAATTAAGTGTGATCCATGTGCGTTGTAATTTACAATAGGAATAATTTTTTCTGTAGAGATAGCATTAAAATCATGTTTTGATACAGAATGAAGCATTTTAACAACATAATTTGAATAATGAGTCTTACTAAGGATAGTGCTAACTTTTAACCAAGATTTATGATTATTAAATATTTTAATAACAAAATTTTTAAAAATCAAGATTAAAACAGAACCACTACTAGTTGTAACAACATCAGGAACAGTAATAATACCGTTATTATTAATTTCAATAAATTGTAAAAGAATTTCAACTGAATCGGTATATATTGGTTTAGTTTTATCTACTGTAGTACATTTCATAAACCTATATAAGGTTGAACCACACTCGGCATCAATAATTGATTGTAAGACTTTATATGCTTGTTCTATACGAGAATTATCAACCATATAAATTACAATTCACTATACTAGGAAACTTCTGTTTGATAGATAATCAAGAAATCGATTTTAAATTAAAAAAAAGAATTATATTATATATAATGCTAGAACTAAAGAAATCTGTAAAAAGTTTAGTAAAAAAACTGAAACTTAAAAATTTATTATATTACAGAAATCATATATCATTTCTTTTATTTATTTATGTTTTATGGAGATTAAGAACTTTTACAAGAAAGAGGTATCGTAATTTAATAAGAGTAAATAAAAACAAACGTTATTTAACAACATCTTTTGGGACAGTTGCTTATATAGCAAGAAGTCCAAAGCGTGTAAAATCGAAAGGTTTAATTGTTTTAATACATGGATTTAGTGGTTCTTCTGAAAGTATGAGAAAAATATCAGATGTTTTAGTAAAAAATGGGTACAGTATTATTTGTTTTGATTGTTATGGAAGAGGGGGGTCAGATGGAACTGAATTTGCGAATTGTCCTGAAATTTTTACATCAATGATATCCCAAGGTTTATTTGCTTTACAAGTAAAAGTGCGAATTCATGTAGTAGGATATTCAATGGGTGGTTTAATAGCGAGTGAATATTGTAAAACTTTTCCTCATTTAGTAAAAAGTTTAACATTAATTGCTCCAGCGGGTATTAAAACAAGTTTACCATTTATTCTTCGTTATGGTTGTGTATATCCAATTGGTGAAATTTTTGTAGGATTAGTTGGTTATATTTTATTAAAGCGTCATTATAATCAATGTTCTGGTAAAAAAGTCAAAAGTGAAATAAATTTAAGAAAATATCATTGTAATTTAAAAGCATATTATTCAAGTTTATTATGTTCTATTAGAAATATGCCTTGGAAAAATTATAATTTTGCTGAAATAAAGACAGCAAAATATTTAATTTATTCATCAAGTGATAATATAATGACAATTACAAAGGATGATATAACTAAATTAGGTAATATAGAATATGAGGAAGTTCAAGGTTATACTCATAATAAATTGATTTGTAGTGACATAGGTGAAAAGATTTATAAGTATATAGAAGGACGAGTAAATTAAAATCGAAAATGTAATTATTTATTAAAACCGAAATATAATATTATATAAAAATGCAATCACAAAGAGACTACTTTGGAAGGCGTGATATTCAGCAAAATTTGATAGATGAAGCATCTGCTTTAGGAATTAATATTAGTTGGATGAAATATAAATATCTTGTTCGTTATGAGTATAATTCTTCTATAAGAAAATCGCAATATGTTCTTTTAAAACCACTTTCACCTAAAACAGTTATGGCTCTTTTTAGAAAGGTTGATAAAGCAAAACTTCGTAATAAGTATGAGGAAATGAAAGAAATAGAATTAAGAAAATATTTGATTATTATTTCTTCAGTACATAGGCGTTATGGTGGTGGATTTGCTGAATTTTTTGCTAAAGAATTAATTGCTTTAACAAGAGATACTTCTGACGAAATCCGTCATAATGCTGAAATATCTCATTATGGTCCAGGAACTCCAGAGACTAGTGATGATGAAAGTTCTGAATAAATTATTTAAATATAAATAAGGGACTGGAAAGTAAATTCAATTTTAGATATTACCCCCAACAAGATCATTAGTAGTATTAAGAACATTATCATTGATTTCATCTTTAATATTAATAATTATTTCGTCTTTTTTAATAGGTATTGTAGTCATTTCAATTTGATTTTGTTCTTGCTCACTAATTTTATCATCTTCACCGGATGTATTAACAATTTCAAAAATATCATTATCAATAATCTCAATACAATCATTTTCATCAATTCCCGTCATTTGTGTTCCCATATGAACTGCTGCAGTAGTAGAATCTTCACTAATAGAACCTTCATCATCATCATTATCATCTTCTTTTTGGTTTGCTCCATCAAGAAGCATACCTTCTTCATCAGAAGATAATTGTTTATAAAGTTGTTCTACTCTTTCTAAAAATAAATCAATAGTATCTTTATGTTTTGCTTTTCTATTTTTAATTTTTCCACATTTTTTCTTATGAGAAATAATAATATTATATCTTCCAGTTAATGATATAAATAACCAAAATTCTTGTTCGAGTTTAGATTTAATAGAACTGTATAGAACGTATTTTTTATCTAATTTGAATAAATGTATCCAATTTGTTAGTAATCCAATAGCAAGGGATAGTCCCCATGTTCCCCAATACATAGTGCTAGTAAAGGTAACAGTAGCTCCATTAATGCCTTGGATAGATAAAACAGAAGGTAAAAGAATGCTTCCAGTTTGTTGAAAGAATTTTAGTATTTGATAAGTATAAGAAATAGTACATACTTGTTTATTAATTTTTTTGATAAGATTAATAAAGCGAGCAATAATGATTCTTTTTTTAAAGGTATCAATATTCATTTGTTTAATAATTTCAAAAACATGTTCATAATGTTCATTATATATTCCAGTCGTTCTATTACAACATATGACTTCACAGCAAGTTTTTTCTTTAATTCTGTAAATATCTTTTTCCTGTAATTCATCTCTGCTATCTTTAGGATATCTTAAATCAATATGTCTATTATTAGATGAACATATCATATTAATCTTTATTAAATAATTAACAATATGATTAATTATTTAATTAAGAATAAATTTTATAAAATGTTGGATAATGAGATGTTAATAGAACATGATAGAGATAATTTTTATATAAAAGGTGAGCAAACAGCAAATAGCAGAATGCAAATTTATAATAAATTTTTAGAATATGGTAATAAATTTTTAGAATATGGTAATAAGTTTTGTACTTTTAAAGTGTGTGTAATAATTATGTTATTAGTTATCATATTTTTGAGTAGTTCAACTTTACATTATATATCAACTATGAATGAAATGGTACAAGAATATGTCCCAGAATTCAAAAAGGATTTTGATAATGCCATAATTCGTTTTAATGAAGATAGTGATCAAATTCAAAATGTTTCATATATAATAAATAGTGAAGAATTTCAAAATTCTTATCATAAGATAAATCAATTTATAAATATTATATCAGTAGAGGATTTAAATAAAATCAATACTCTATTAGATAACATTAATCCGGAAGAAGTAGGTGAATTAATACATAAGTTATGTCAATTATATAGTTGTTAATTTATGCTTGTTGTTGTTATTGTTCCAGCATATTTTTGATCTAATATATCAGTATCTTTTTCTTGTTTTTGATCCAAAACATGAACAAGGGATTCACGAAAATTTTCAGATATAATTAAGTCGGATTTAGGTGTATAAAGAGAAAATACAATATCAAGGATATTTTTAAGAGTTGGGTTTGCTAATAAGATTGCTGATTTTTTAATATATTTTTCAGTTGATACTTTATGTTTAATTAAAAATGTAGCATGTTGAACTGCGTAACTAATAGGGAAACTATCAACTGCTCTACAATCTAATAAAATATTGAATAGTTCTTCTCTATTATATAATTCTGAGAATTTTTGTAAATATTCATCAAATGCTTTTTGATCACAAGTACCACAATCTTCAGTAAATTTGATGATTACTGCTGGATAGTATTTATCAATAAAAGTCGCTATGACCATCTATAAGATAATTCTATATAATATTTTTTAATATAATACACATTATCGTAATAAGTTATAATAATAACGATAATTGAAAAAACAAAATTAAAATTGAAAAACAATATGAATACATTGATGAAAAGGTAGATTTACCAATTAATTATTAATTGCTAAATTTACATCATTGGATTAAACAATCAGCGAGAACAGTTTCTGTTCATATGTAATAGTTTTCCAGTGTTAATTACAAATAGTGTGTGAATATATATTTTAGAATATATATTTACTTTCTTCCGAATTGAGAAATCTTTGGAAGCTCCTTCATTCACTACCATTCATTACGAATGGCCTATAATAAAAAAAGCGGGACTGGTAAAATAAAATTTATCTCGAAATTGGTGATAATCCTAGAATATATCTACATTTCGGATTTTCTAAATTAGCATATATAATACAATGAGAACATTTATAAATTTTAGTATTATCAATACATTTAACCATTTCTTTACGAGAAATATATTTATTCTTACACTTATTACAAAAATTAAATGAATATTTATAAATTAATATTTGTATATCGTGTGATAAATTATCCAATGTAATATTATTATTCATGGTGATTAATCATATAAGATAATTATTAATCAATTTTATATTTTATATGTCTTTGGTTAATTGCATATAGTTTTGCTTAATATTGGAATGTTAAGTATGCATCTACATACCATACCAAAGCAATTAATAGAATAACTAAAAGAGACCAAAAACACCACCCCCAATTTTGGACAAAAAGTTTCCATCCCTGTGGAAATAAATTATAATATTTAACTCTAATAGAATTAATAACTCTTTTAACGCGATATATATAATCTTCAGAATTCCAATTGAAAAGAGGTTTGATTTTTCTGAAACTTTCAGAGTCTTTGTTTAATAATTCATCTGTTAAACTAATGGTCATCGCTATATTAATAGCAAATAAAATATTTGTTATTTTATAAATGTTATATCAAAGTAGTTTTGATAAGAATTTAAGCAACGATATAATTATGATAATCTCAAAATATTTAAAATGTAAAAGTGTTACTTGTTCGAGATTAGCAGATAAAAAGATACTTTTAATAAGTTGGAATTTTCAAAATAGTCATTATTGTAAAGAGTGTATTAAATTAAATAATATAGAATTAGAGAATGAAGAATGGTTTTGGAGAGATGATCATGGTATTCGCTTATAAAATAAAAATAAAAATTGAAATATATATATAAGGGAGTATAAATTAAATGATAGATACTATAAAATATCAAAAGTTTGTTAATAAAACTGCATTCTTTCCTCGATCAACACAAGGAAGAAATATTTCATATTTAGTAATGGGTATAGTAGAGGAAGTAGGAGAAATTTATGAATTTATTTTAAAAAAACAAAAATTAAAAGATACTGATAATTATTTGAATGAATATGTTATTACACAAATTATTAAAGAATTAGGTGATTTAGTATGGTATGTTACCGCTATTTGTAATGAAATGTCTTTTCCACTAGAGCGTTTAATGCAATATACAAAAGTTAAATTAGAAAATAATGTTAATCATAGTTCTCTGCTTTTATATCTAGGAGATTTATCTGGTGCTGTAAAAAAAATGATTAGAGATGATAAAGAAATTATTACAGAAGAAAAGAGTAACTTAATTATTACAAATTTATGTTATATATTAGTTTATGTACTTCAAATTTGTAAGAATAATCAAGTCAAATTTAAAACAGTTTTAGAAGTTAATATGAATAAAATTAAAAATCGTATGAAGAACGGAACATTACAAGGATCGGGAAACGATAGATAAGAAATTAACAAGGATTAAAACTTGTAAAAAATCCAACCATTATTCCAATAACTAAACCAAGAATACAACCAATAATATAATGTTTTTGGGAATCATTTTTATAAGATATATTAATTATTTCATCAAATGGTAGATTAATTAATTTATTATATAGTGGATTTCTTTTATCAAGTTTAGCAACAAGATGTGTATGATTATCATCATCATATAAATGAAAACTATTATTAGTTTTAATCTTTTTTTCAGTTTTCTCAATTATTTGAAATACTTCTTTTTGTTTTTTTGGAGAAGGTAATTTAGTTTTTTTTATTTGTTTAACTAGTTCCGATATTTTTTCAGGTATCTTTCGCTCGATACTAGGTCCAGTATTATCTTGGATAATAAAAGGAGCAATAGCCGGTGGTTTTGGTTTTTCGGTAATAACAGATACAGGTGAACTTCCAAATGATTGTGGATTTGTACTTTTTTTGTTAGAATATACCGAATTTAATTTATTGAAAAAATTTTTATTAATCTGTAATTTTTCAACAGGCATTTTATATATTATACTTTTTCAATACTTATATTGGAAGCATTAAGTAATTGATCAACTAAATCATCATTTCTATAATCAGATAAATATTTAATTTTTGTAATACCTGATGAAATGATAAATTTAGCACAATTAATACAAGGTCTATGTGTTATATATATTGTGCTATCCTGAATTGATACACCTCTTCTAGCAGCATCAGCAATAGCATTTTGTTCTGCATGGATAGTGTTTTGTTCATGACTATCACGCATAATTGAAACATGTGGTGTTCCAGATGGAAACCCATTATATCCAGCACTGATAATTCTATTATCTTTAACAATAACACTTCCAACTTTTAATCTTTCACTAGGGGAACGAGATGAAATCAGTAATGCGATACAAGAAAAATATTCATCCCAAGAACATCTCTCATGTTGCCATGTATTAATTAAATTTGATAATTCTTGGACTTTCTTATTTTCTACCTTTGGTTTTTGTGGTAATAAGCATGATAATTTTACTATTTTCTTATCAGTCTGTTTACCAATATTCATAGCAATATTTAATAATAAATCTTCAGAATCATCACTAGAATCATCATCCTGGAAAAGTTTAACAAATGATTTTACTGAATTTGTTGAATTTGTTTCTTCTTCATAGGCTTCGCTGTATATGGTTTCCTGATATTGATCTTCAGGAATAGAATCTAAATTTTCTGTTTCGGTAATTTCAAATTGTCCTTCAAATTCATTATGACATTTAATTTCTGCCGGATGAGTAGCATCATTGAACATAGAAATTGGGATATTTTGTTGCCCATTAATATCATGGGCGAAGTTATCACCTGTGTGTAAAGCAGTTTCAATCTTATTCATATGAGTAATAATAATATAATAGATTCCTATTCTTAATATATAAAGATATAAACGCAATAAATAATAAAAAGTATTAAATGCTATTTACAATATTTTGGAATGTAGTTTTATTAACGGGGTTTTATAATTTAATGAAACATAAATTAAATAGATATATTAGAGATGAGATAGTATGTTTTCAAATATATCGATCTATTGTTTGTACTTTTATAGCAATATATTCAAGTTATCAAATTTTAACAAAATGGGACAAGTTTTGGACTAATCCAAGTTATTATAAAGATTATCATACAGAGTGGATTAATATTTTAACCATTTCATATTTTATCTCTGATTTAATTTCAATGGCATTTCATGAAAATAAAAGAATTTCTTTATGGATACATCATATATTTTGTCTTATAACTTTAGGAATTCATTGTTTATACTATGATAATCCTTCAATTATCTTGAATTGGGTAAGTATTGCAGAATTTATGTCAACTGTAAGTGGAATTGATGCTATTGCTAAATATTATAATTATGATTGGATTTTATGGTGGACAAAATTATATCGTTGTATTATAATTTTATGTGTTCGCTTTCCAATATGGTATATTTTAGTAAGTTTTGTTTTTCATCGTGAAATGTATTTAGTTGCCCAAATTAATTGTATTTTTGGAGCAATAATTATGAATTCATTAGATCTTTATTGGTTAGCATTATGTTGTCAATATTTAAGATTAGGTGTAAATTTTTTGTAGAGATTTGTATATCGTTTAATTAAAATTAAAATTGAATAATTAGAATATTACACAACCAAAATCTCCAGTTCTCTGTGCTTACTAATAACACAACAGAACTACAGAAAAAACAAACATGGCGGCTAAGCAACCGGTTGTAGAGGAATTGACTATGGATCAACTGATTGAGAAGCTCTGGCGTATGAACTGTACGCTCTCTTGGAGGAAGGCCGGAGATGTACAATTGTGGGCAAACGAGGTGTTCCCACATCTGCCTGCGACGACCAAATTCCTGGACCTCATCCACATGGTAGAGTTCATGCGTGATGAGTCTAAGGTCGACATACCGGTGCTTCCGATTATGTATGACCTTGGTCTCGATGACCTACCACCCCCTTGTCCCGGGATTGTCCACAAGCATGCGGACAGAGTCGTGGTGAGAGATACCTACACGCTTCTGGTCAATTTGCTTACGGCGCGCCAGACTCACTTTGAGCGGATGCAAAATAGGAACCTTTTGCTTGTTTCAAAATTGGCAGGAATTGGACTTCCTGCGCGAGAGGCGGCAAAGTGGATCGCTGACTTTTGATTCTAAGACACTACTAAGTGGTTTAGAATTGACTAACTTTGATTTTAACTTACTGTTTGTTTGATTATTTATGAAAGAAAAAAAATAAAATAAAAAAGAAAAAGAACACTACTGATTGATTTTTGACTTACTGATTATTTAATTGTTTATAAAAAAAAAACCGGGGGGGTTTCCCTCCACAAAAAAACAATTTTATATGGGACTGGAATATATATTGATTTTATTGAAACATAAAAAACCATATTAAATAAGGGATTGGTTTATTTTTTTTTTTAAAGTTAATTTTCTTTATAAAAAAAATAAATTTTTTAAGCAGTATCTCTATGTTCAATATTGGTAATAATATTATCTCCTTCAACAGTTAAAGTTGGGGACTCTTCAGATCCAGCAGGGCCTTCACCATAGCATTTCAAAATAAGATCATTTTCAATAGTAATATTTCCTTCGCATACTCCATTTGTTGCGAAGTCACTAAGAGCTCTTAAATCAGAACTAGATACAATTGTTTCAAAATCAGGAGAACTTTTAGCATAGATTAAAGTACCTTTAACAAGAAGGTTTCCTTTAATAATAATATCTGCATCAAGATAATAATTAATTTGTGATGACATTTTATTTATATCTTTATATAATATTTAAATTTCTTTCAAAGATTCGATAGTTTTATCAACACAAAGTTGAATTTCTTCACTAGATACAGCAAGATTTGGTCTCATTCTAATAGTTTTATCACCAGCACCAAGTGCTAATAGTTTATTTGTTTTCATAACTTCAAGTAATTTATTTCTAGTTTCAATATCTTTACAATCAAATGACATGATTAATCCAAGATTTCTGATATGAGAGATTTTATTTGAGTTAATTTTTTCCATAGATTGATACCATTGTTGACCTCTATCGGTAGCATTTTGTTGTAAGTTATCTTCTTTAATAATATCAATAATTTTAGTAGCTCTAATCATATCAATAAGATTTCCTCCCCAAGTAGAACCAAGTCTTCCACTAGTATTAAAACAATGACTATCAACTTCATCTAATCTTTTTCCTCCAAATACTCCACATTGTTGTGATTTTTTACCAAAAGAAATAAGATCAGGTTTGATATCATAATGTTGGAAGCACCAAGGTTTTCCAGTAGTATAAAATCCAGTTTGAACTTCATCAACGATAAATAGAACATCATGTTGATTACACAATCTTTGTAAATTTTGTAAAAAGTATGGTGTAAAATGTCTATCGCCACCTTCACATTGAATTGGTTCAATAATTAATCCAGCGATAGTTTTACTATTATTTCTAAATTCTTTTTGAATTTCATCAATAGCGAAGTCATCAAAAGTTTTTTGATTTTCATAAGAGATATGTTCTAATTTAGTAGATGGTAATAATCTAGGCCAGTTAAATTTAGTGAAATTCTTAACTTTATGGGGTTCAGTATTTGTCAAAGACATAGTATATCCAGAACGACCATGGAATGCTTTAGTAAAATGAGCGATAGTTAAGTCTTGATTTCCATCATTATTTTTTTGATATTTCCAATCCATAGCAATTTTGAGTGAATTTTCAACAGATAGTGCTCCTCCATCAATTAAAAATAAATGTGTATATTCTTTTGGAACAACTTCATCTTTAAATTTATTAATAAAATCAACATATTCTTGAGTATAAAAATCACAATTTGCAGGTTTATTAAGTAAATGCTTATGAAATAAACCTGAACAGAAATGGTCGATTAATTTAGGGTGATTCCATCCAATAGGATTACTTCCAAATCCTCCATGAAAATCTAAATATTTTTCATCTTCTTGATTATATAAATATGAGTTGCGTGACTTATTAATATTCCAGATAGTAGGAAAACTATCAAATAAATAATTTTTATTAAAATTTCCACTAATTGTATTAGTGGTGAAAGAACGTTTTATACATTTGTTAAAAAAAGGTCTCATATAATATTATGTAATATTTTAAATCCAATCTTAATATAATTTTATATAAAATCAATTTTTTAACATAATTTTTTTTTTTAATCTGGATATAGTATGTTTAAATTTTATATTATATTTCCTTGAAATAATAAATGGCTTCAATATTTCTCTATTTAAATTTGAAACCCTTCTTGAGTTCTGATGTAATTAATATAATTATTAGATATACTACAATTAATTGTAAGAATTGTACTAAAGAAAAATCTGATTTTCATTGGAGTAATAACTATAAAAAATGTAATGGGTGGTTATGCGTTCAATGTGATAGTTCAACTTACTTTCCATTTTTTTACTAATATTATTTGCTAATTTAAAAAAATGTCTTGCTTTAAAGTATCGTATACACTTTTATGGACGATATATTTAATGAAAAACTTCAAAAGTCACTCTTCGTTAATCTATTAAAAAAACAACTAAAAGATATAAAGAAATTAGGAAATTATGGAAAACTGTCATATGAAGATGTTAAGCGTATAGATAAATATTTAAGGGATAATATTTTTGATTCGGATGAATGTTGTATTTATCGTGGAGAATTAAAAAAAAATTATGCTACAATTTCCTACAAAGGGAAAAAGGTTTCTGTACATAGATTATTATTTCATAACTATGTTAATGAAATAATAGAAAGTGATTATATTGTATTCAAATGTCAACATAGAGGAATTTGTTGTAATTTGAAACATTTTACGATGTCAAAAAAGAGAAAAATTATTGAAGAAGATAAACAAGTTAAGAAAAAAAAATTAACAGATTAATATAGACATATAGCGAAGCGTATCGGGTTGCCCTGATAAAATATGAATTTATAGATTTTTAAAAATATTTAAATTTGTATTGAAAAAATGTCTCCATAAATCAGTATCTTGTTTAGTAAATTGGAGGTCATTAAAAACAAATTTTTGTGTAATAGTAGCAAATATTTCATGTGGGTGATAAGGTTGTTTACTTTTATAAAATCTGATATAATAATGATTATATTTTTTAAGATCAATAAGATTAGAAGATTCAAGTTTAAAAGTTCCATTCTGTTTATTATAAATTAAACCTCTTGAAGTATGTGAATTTAAACTATTTAACATTAAGAAAGGAACTAAATATTTATTAGCCTTAATTTTATATGCATAATCGATATAAGGAGCATCTGGGTTAGTAACTAATCTATTTTCAATATTTTTAGGAATAGTAGGTTCTTTAATTTTTTCAAATCCCAATGAATTATAAAATTGTGTAAATTGTTTTGGAAATATTCTTTGATAAATGTGAAATTGTTCATGAAATAATGTACTTACAAGAGATCTTTTTTCCCAATCTAAAAAGTTAGATGGTAATACAATATATTTATTAACAGTATATGGATAACCCCAATCCATTGAATCACATAATTTAATAAAATTCCATTGTTTCATTACAGGAAAGTTGAAATTATATTTTTTATTAAATTCTTGAATTGCTTTTCTTAATATTTCAACTTTTTTATTAAGATAAATTTTTTCATTTTCTGTAAAATTTTTGACTTTAGTTTTATAAGAATTCAGTGCTTTTTTTTGTAAATCATTAATATCAGTAAAAGAACCTAGATATCCAGTTCTAACGATAGTTTCTTTTTTTTTAAATTTTTTAATAATTGAAAATTTAGTATTAAATACTTCTGCTGCTTCTGTTTTGTTTAAAAAATTATTTTTAATTTCATTAATAAAGAATTCTTCATTGAATAGAATTTGATGAGGATTTAACCAAATTAATACTATAATAAATAGCACTAATACAATTCCAGCAATTATCATAAATTTTGTCATATCTGCTTTGTTTAAATCCTGAAAGTATGCCATTATCCAACCAATCATTTTATTATATTATAATAAATACTAATATTAAATTCTTGTCGTTTTATTCAATTATTTATTATTTAATGAATAAAATATATAATAAATGGATACAAAAATAGCAATAATTGGCGGAGGATTTTCTGGTATTTATGCTTTGAAGTATTGTATTCAGGAAAAATTAGATTGTACTCTATTTGAAGGAACCGATTCAATTGGTGGAAGATGGAAATATAATTCCAAAATGCCCGGCAGTATATATAAAAATACTTGTAGTTCATCATCATTACCATTTTTACATCCAACTGATTTTTCTTTTCCTGATGATACTCCAGAATTTCCTCATCATAATTTAATATTTCAACATTTAGAAAATTATGTTGAACATTTTGAATTAACTGAACATATTAAATTATCTACCTATGTAGAAAAAGTTTTTAAAAAAAAAAAAAAAAATAAATGGAATATTTTTTATATTAAAGATGGACATGAGATAAAAGATGTATTTGACAAAGTAATTATTTGTACTGGAATACATCAAGTTCCTTTAATTCCTAAAGAAAAAAAATATGAAAATTTTATTGATCCAGATAAAATAATTCATAGTCATAATTTTGGTATTAGAAGAGAAGAGATAAAAGGTAAAAGGGTATTAATAATTGGTGGTGGAGAAGCAGCCCATGATATTGCTTGTGATTTAGCACCAAATAATGAGAAAATATATATATCAATTAGAAATGGACAATGGTTTCAAGCAAAGAAAGAAGGTGATGTATTAATTGATTTGATTTTTAATAGGTTTTTAAAAAATATTTGGTGTAAACCATTAGCACATGTAATTGCTTATATGAAAGAATATGTTTGGGGAAGAGGTGGAAGTAATATTAAAGTCTGGCAACCTACTAGTAATTATTTTAATAGTTTTATCACAAAAGGTAGAGAACATTTAATGTGGGTATCAAAAGGAATGATTGAACCTTGTGGTTCCATAAGTGATATAGAAAAGAATGAAATTACATTTGAAGATAAAACAGTGATAGTTGATTATATAATTTTATGTACTGGTTATCAAAATACACATTTATTAAAATTACTACCTGATATTAATATGGATAAAAATAATTATAAATTAATATTTAATACCAAAGATTCATCATTATCATATTGTGGATTTGCTAGACCAATAATGACATCATTATCTTCAATATCAGAATTACAAGCAAGATTAATTTCTCAAGTATATTCAGGTAATGTCAATCTCCCATCAAAACAAGATATGGAAAAAGATAAAGAATATTATCTTATTGAGAATGAAAGGATAAATTATTTAATAAATCCATATATTTATTGTGATGAACTTGGTAATTTGATAGGTTGTCGTCCAAATTTACATAAATTATTTTTTACAGATCATATCTTATGGAGGCAATTATTTTTCTTTCCTTGGTCTCAATTTCATTATACAGTAACTTCTAAAGATGATGCTATAAAAAAAATAGCTAAAGAACATTTATCAACTTTACAAAAATCAATAACAGGTCAAAGATTAAAGAGATATACAGTGTTTTTATTAACTTTTATGATTTTAGTAATATTGATAGCAATAGCAATAATAATAGGTTTAGTATTTGGTTTTGTTAAAGCTAAACCATATATAACAAAGGCATTTTATGTATTATTGTTTTTAGTTATTCCAATTTAAATTTTTCTATTATATTTTGATACATTCCTGAAGATAATCTAATGTTGTTCCGGAATATTTATCAAGTAGTATTAATAAATTGAATGGAGAGATAACTGGAATAATATTAAATATTAATGATATAAATATTAAAATAGTAGTTGTTAAATACATAGTTTTCCATCTAAATGGAAATAGATAATCATCGTGTGTTCCTCCAATATAATTGGTAAGAATAACTAAAACACATTTTCCAAAAATGAACCAAGAAAGTAACACACTGATATAAAAAAGAGCAATATAAATTTGTAATCTAGGGGGAAAAAAAAATCCAAAAAGAATAAACAGTATAACACCAATAATATGTAAAATATGAATAACACAAACAATATATTTATATTTAGAATCATGTGGAATAATATTTTTTTGAAATTCATCAATATATATTTTTAAATAATCTTCTAATGGTTCTAATACAGGTGCTAAGTCATCTTGTAATTGTATTCCAACTTTTTGTACTGCAGTTAAATTTGAATGTATATATGATGTCATATTACATTTTAGATTTTGTATCTTTTTGATAATTTTATCAATTTTTAACATCTTAATATACTTATAAAGATATAATATAATTGAACTTTACACTAAAGAGTATTAAAATTGAGGGATATAATTAATATTAAATATATATAATGAGTCAAAAAAAAGTAACAGATGCTATCAAAATGTTAAAATCCCAAGATACAAATACAACAAAATGTAAAATTTGTAGTGTTATGATTAAATATTCTGTAAAAAATAATGAAATTAGTAGTTTTAGTACTCATAATTCAAATGAACAAATGTGTTGTTTTCAACATATTGCTACTATCCAGAAATCTTTAGATTCTTGTATAAAAAAAGATTGTAAATAAACTGTAAAAAATAAAACTAAAATTGATTTTAAAAATAGGTAATAAAACAACTATTAAAAATAATTAATAAATTAATTTGAATATAAAAAACTAAATATAATGAGTGAAACAGATACTTCTTCTATGCAAATTTTTGTAAAGACACTTACTGGTAAAACTATTACTCTTGATGTGTCTTCTAGCGATACTATTGCTAATGTTAAATCTAAGATTCAGGATAAGGAAGGAATTCCTCCTGATCAACAGCGTCTCATCTTTGCTGGTAAGCAACTAGAAGATGGGCGAACACTTAGTGATTATAATATTCAAAAGGAATCTACTCTTCATCTAGTTCTTAGACTTCGTGGTGGTATGCAAGTTTTTGTAAAAACACTTACAGGTAAAACAATTACTTTGGATGTTGAATCATCTGATACCATTGCTAATGTTAAATCTAAGATTCAGGATAAGGAAGGGATTCCTCCTGATCAACAGCGTCTCATCTTTGCTGGTAAGCAACTAGAAGATGGGCGAACACTTGGTGATTATAATATTCAAAAGGAATCTACTCTTCACCTAGTCCTTAGACTTCGTGGAGGAATGTAAATATATGTATTTTGGTTAATTAATTTTTATTAAAAATTTAGTTAGGGACTGGAAATTTAATAAAAATTAATTAAAAAAACTAGAACGACGACAACGTTCTCTATAAGGAGCTAGTGGTGGTCGTTGAGATAAATATTTAATTGGTGCGATAGATTCATCAATTTTATTAATATCTCTTTTAATAATTTTTATAGGTATATATGATGGAGTTAAATTAAGATTTTTAATATTAGATTTAAGCATATCAATTTCTTTCTGATAATCTTTTTGCATTTTTTCATGTAAAGCGATTTCTTCTTGATAAAGTTTATTTGAGTTAAATACTTCAGTATAAAGTTCAACACACTTCTTATTTTTTTTTAGAGCATCAGCAAGTCGTGCTTTCAACTTTTCATTTTCTTTTTCAAGTTTATTTGCTTTCTTACCTAAGTAATGTTTTGCATTTCTTTCCATATGATACAGTTCTTTTTCAAATTTTCTGTTATTTCCAAACATTCTAATCAAGTAGTTTTTAATAGAGACAAATAAATTCAATTTTAAATTACGATAGTTTCAATTTCATCATCGCTTTTACTAAGTATCCATTTATTAAATACTTTTGACATTGTTTTTCCTAATATTTTACAAAAATCTCGTGATTCAATTGTATTATCTTCTAAGAATTCTACAGAAAATTCTTTTAATATAGTGGAAATAGTATCTTTTTTAACATCATATTTAAAAGTAATATTAGAACTATTAGCAGGAGGATTATTAACACACATTATAAAAATTGTATTTATTTGAAATATAACGACACTATCTACATCAGTTTCTTTAATAGAAATATCAGGCGAATTAAAAGCAATCATTCTAGTTGATCCTTTGTAATAAGTTCGTTTCTTATTAACAAAGTATCTTAAGAATTGTACATCACTATTATCAATTTCATCGTATTCAAGTTCGATTGAAAATCTTGTATAACATTTTCTTTTCAAATTATACATTTGTATCCAACCAGTTTTTGATACAGGATCCCAATTTTTTAAAGCACCAACAATATCTGCCTTTATCCATCTACGGCAGAAAGAATATTCGGGTATTCCTTCAGTAAACATCTCACATTTACGCTATATTATTAATAATGTTATTAGTTTAAATCATTTTCAATTATAAATTTTTTAAAAATTTCATATGACATAAAAATAATTCCAGACATAGGAGCAACCTTTCCAATTCCAGTTAAATAACCTTTATAAAATCCACGAAAACCTTGTGTTCTATATATATCTTTAACGCAAGTAATCATATTTGGTCTAGTACTTTTATCTATTTGTAATCTTCTTCTAATTAAATCGGTTGGATAAGTTATAGAAATAGCAGAAGCTCCTGCGAGACAACCATTTGTTAAATTAATTAATGGATTACCTATTTCATTTGTTCTATCTTTTAAATAATTAAATACATAAAAGTTAATACTCAAATAAGGTATAAATCCAATACAACTCATTCCATAGCCTTTAAATAATGCTCTTGATCCTTCAGTTTGTGTAATAGTTGTTGCTGCATTCCAAATTCCAGTATAAGTTTTCTGATTTTTAGATTGAACTGTTAATCTTGTTCTAATAAGTTCTAGAGGATATGTAGATGTTAAAGATGTAAAACCTGCTAGAGCACCAGAAGTTAAATATCGACCATCTTTATTAAAATAATTATTGCGTTTAAAGAAAGAGTTTGCTTGTTCGAATGTCATAAATTGAATAGCAGAATAAGGCAAAGTTCTAACCAAATATGTTCCATTTCCTCTAAAAAATCCTTTAAATCCTTCATTATAATGAATATTTTTCATACATTGAAAAAAATTTTTATTTTGTCCAGTTTGTTTTAAAATTTTAATAACTTCTATTGGACTAGTTGCTGTTCTAGCAATACATCCAGCAATTCCTCCACATATTAGAGAATTTATTTTACTAATTTCTTTCTCCGCCATATTACTTATAAATTAGTATTTGTATATTAATTATCAATTTTAAATTTTCTTAAGATTTTTTACGACTTTTTTAAAATCTTTACATAATCTTTTTTTAACATTTTGAATTTCATTAAATAATTGTTCTATCATTTTTGTAAGAGATTGCTTTGAAAAGTTATTTTCAGGATATTTTTCTTTATACTCTTTTAATAAATTAATCATAGCAATACAATCATGGCAGTTGTCGGTACATTTATGTTTTACTTTAGATTTATAATATGATGGTCTTAAAATACGATTAAAATAATACATTTTGTCATCTTCTTCTTTATAATCCCAAAATTTAGTTTTTATCTTTGTATTTGCTTTTACAACTAAACGAGTTTCAGTACTGGCTGGTGGAGTATACATTTGTAAATAATTGACACCATCAAAATATTTATATTTATTTCCTTTATGTCTAGGAACTCTCCATTTTAATTGGGCATAATGAGGTTTAAAATTTTTTACCCAAGATGCTTGTAATTCATTATCTCTATCAATATCTTCATCCTTTGGGGTAAGTCTAATGTCAGAAATAAGTAATTTATATTTTGCTTTTAATTCTTTTTTTTTTGATTCAACTAATTCATCTGTAAATAATGAATTTTGAATATCTATAATATTTGGATTTTTATATAATTTTTTATAAAATTTTCCAGGATCAATTAAGTGCCATTTGCATTGAGGAAATAATGTAGTTAGAAATTGAATATTATATCCGTGTGCTGAACCAGGATATATAACATGAACTTCTTTATCTTTTGGTGCATAATAAAGAAGAAATTGAATAGTTGAAAGTGATAATTTTAATTGCCCTAAATGAGTAGTTGTTGATGGTCTTTGTGCTCTTGGTTGATAACTAATTTTTGGATTTGTTTTAATATCATCCGTAGTTTTAAAAATTTGTTTTCTTTTAAATTCAGTAAATGAAATATCTGGTAAATTTTCTTCTTTTATTATGTCTTTGTGTTTTGGTTTATAATAATAAAAATTAGTATATTTTGATTGTCTTCTTAAATAAATTTTATTAAAAGGCCATTTACTTTTTTGTATTCTATCTACTTCACAAAAATATTGAATACAATGTGGATTTTTCTTAAGAATATCATGTTCTTTATTATTTAATTTACAAATATAATACTTATACATCTTATATTATAAGTAACTATTCTTTTTTTCCTCCAAAATATGGTTTACCTAATCCTTCTTCAACCATCCAATTATTCATATTTTCATCTATATCACAAAACAACAATTTAGAATGTTGTAAATAAACAGTTGCTAATAGTCTTCCATATTTATCCCATTTTAAACATTCTAAAATAACAATTTTATTTAAAATTTTTTCAGATAATTTTGCTTTAGCATATTTAGCATTTGCTATTATATCCATTCGATTTGGTATATTCTTAAGAGGTTTCATTTCAGGAGAATCATAACCATACATCCTGACTTTGTATTTGACATAGTGTCCATTCAGTTTAAATACTACAGTAATTGTATCACCATCATAAATATCAACTACTTTAGCTCTAAATTTTCTTCCTTCTAGGGAATATAATTTAGTATTATCATTGGTTCGTTTTCGTAAATAATAATCAGAAATACAATTACATTTAAAAAACATGGAGAGATTAAAAAATATATATAAATAGTTCTTTTAATCCTTAATTTATGATATAATAAATTTATAAAGTATAAATATATAATCTAACATGGCAGCAATTGCTAATCCAAATAAAAATAAATCAAATAATATTAAAGTATTAACTTATAATATTTCTTGGGAAACAACTAAACCTCATAGAAAAGGTGATGTTAATAGTTTTATGAAAAATACTGATATAGTAGCTAAATGCCGAATAGATGTTAATAGATGTAGAAATAATATAGCAGGAGTAATTCGGTCTAAACAACCTCTTGATTTTATTGCTTTACAAGAAGTTCCTTTTAAGGTTCCTCCACCAGGTGCTACGGTTTTTGATTCCAGTAAGTTGATCGATATAACAAACCAATGGGATAGAATATTAAGAATCTCACGAAACGATTATCACATATTCAATCATACAGAAAGTGTTGCTTCTATGAAAGTTTATGTAAGTAAAAAATATAACGTTATAACCACATGTGGTGGTGCTCTTCCTGGAACTGGAAGACCATTTCTTGCGATATTTGTTCAATGTAGGATAACTAACGAAAAAATTGCATTTATTAATATTCATGCTGGACATGGTGGGGATAATGACAGTTTGAATATATCAGGACCGATTGAGAAACGTTGTGGCAACTTGCTAACAAAAATGGATAGATATATTATGGCAGGTGATTTTAATAGAGATGTTACAAATAGTAATAATAAATCAATAATTTTGAATAATAGACGATTATACAATAAAAAATTCCCAAGACCATATACTTGTTGTAGTAATGACGCCTCGCGTCGCTATCGCCGACCAAGTGATCATATATTAGATTCTAAAGGTCTTTTCAAAAATTACACTTCAGGGGAGGGTGTCTATCCAAGTTCCGATCATGCTTGGGTCTATGCTGAACTGGATGATTCTAGTCTTAAAAAATCACCAAGTAAAAATTCATCCCATAAAGTTAAAATACAGACTTCAGTACCTAAATCTAAACCTATAGCAGTACCTAAACCTACAGGTATTCGAATTATAAGATATAATAAGAATGATAACTATTATTTACGAGTAAGTATGGATATAACAAACCCAGATAATAAGAAAAAAGTAGTAAGAAGTACAAATACTATAAATAAGCAAACTAGATTAAAGACTGTTTGTGGTCAAGAAATTACTAGCAATAGTAAAAAATTTAAGTTAGTTGAATATAACAGTAATAATATATACATACTTGGTTATATACAAAGTAGGTATATCAACAAAAATAATATGGTAAACCATCCAAATAATCCTTCTACACTATTACGACGATCACCCGTTCCTAACACTGACTGGAGTAAAGATTATACGACAAAGCCTGTTTCCATACCAAATGGTACGTTTATAACTTTTCCTTGTGGTGCTACAATGGGAAATTTTATAGCTGTATATGATGTTAATAATCCAAATATATATGGTTATGCTCGAATTTCAAATATATCAGGAGGTAAAAAAGTAAGAAAACATCAAGGTATTATTCAAACAGGGGGAAATGTAGGTAGATTAAGAAAAGGATATAGATATTCTGGTAAAAAATTGAAAAGTGGATTACCACAAATTATTAAATGTAAATCAAAAAAACAAAAAAAATAGTATATTTAAAAAATACAGTAATTGTATCACCATCATAAATATCAACTACTTTAGCTCTAAATTTTCTTCCTTCTAGGGAATATAATTTAGTATTATCATTGGTTCGTTTTCGTAAATAATAATCAGAAATACAATTAAATATCATACAGAAATTCTAATATATATATATTTATTATATTTGAATTCTTATTCAATAATAATATTAATTTCTAGATATATGAATATAATGCAATTAATTAATCCAAAAACAAAAAGAAATATTTCGGCAAAAGGAAAAATTGGAAAAAATGTATTAAAATATTATGCTTCTAAAAAAAATCAAAGAGGGGGGCAAGCAGGTACTCCAAATCCAACAACTACATCTACTCCAAATATACCTTTAGATGGTTGTGCTAATGAATATGATTGTGAAACTGTATTAGATTATAAACATATGAATTATTGTCTAAATTTTATATTAAATAACTTAAATACATATAATTATGATAGTCTTCATGAACCAAGTGTCAATTTTGATGATATCAAACAAAGATTAGATTCTAGAACTATTAATAGTAAAAATATTGGTGACATTTATAGAAAAATAATTTTTCCAACAATGCTAGTTATTAATGGTCTTTCATATAACATGTTAGGTAATAATTGGGAAAAATTATGGTTTAAAGCTCGTAAATATAAAACCCCCCCACTTCCAAAAGATCAAGATAATATTCATAAATTAATGGAAATTTGTGGATATGTAAATGTTGCAGATATTAAATTTACTGCTGATAAAAAAATAGATCCAAAACAAAAAGTCTATTATGAGGTTATTTGTATTAGATATAATGAAGGTACTTGTTCTCCAAGTGGAACAATATTATATTATATAAATAATGATAAAACAATCAATGTAATTATTTGTATGAAAGGTTCAAGTAGTGCTAAAGATTGGCACATTGATGCGCAAGCCATAAGTATCAAAAATACAGGGAAAAGTCCAATTTATGTTTTAGATGACAAAGAACAATCTGGAAAATGTATGAAACCACCAAAAACTCATCCAGGTTTTGCGGATTATTCTGCAAGATGGGGTGCTGTTGGTCTTAGAACAATTGAAGAATCTTTAGATGTTTTTCGTGACGCAGGATTAACTAATTCCGACCCAAATTACTTTTTTACAGGCCATTCTTTAGGCTCAGCACTTACAACAATCTTGTCATTTTTATTTAATCCAACAACAAAAGGAAAAACAGTTTTATTAACTTTTGGTGGTCCAATGATTGGTGCTGATAGTTTTAATGAATTATATACATATGCTAGAACTAAACCTGATGCTTATTTTAGAATTTTCAATAAACCAGATAAAGTAACAATGGGTTTATGGGGTTCTAAACGTTTAAATATGTATTTAAGATTAGATTTTTACATTAAATTATTAGGACAAGATAAAAAGAAAGGTAAAAAAAATCCAACTGGATGTAAAAAAGATAAAGATTTATATGATGAATTTATGAAATTAAATTATTTCCCTGTTGATACTGCTAAAATAACAATGGCTGAAATAAAAAAAAGAGGTGAAAAATATAGTGTTTTCAAATTAGCATTAAATCATCTTCAATATAAATTTGGTGAAGAGTGTCCACTTTATGAAGTTACTCCAGCAAGAGCTCAACTTAGATTATTATTAGAAAAGAAAGGTTTAATTAAAGAAGAAAAGAAGCAACAAAATAAAAAAGAAAAGAAAGGACTCTTTTCTAAAATGACATCAATGTTTTAAACAATATAAATTTATTAATTAGTTTAAAAATGATATAATATATTATATGATTATTAGATCAATTAAATATTTAAGTATTTCAGATTATTTTTTTTCTAAATATCCTCAGATATTAAGATATTCTAAAAAAAGAAAATTTTATTTAAAAACTATGCAGGGATATAAATATTGTAAATCATTATGCGGACAAGAAGGAAATAACAAATTAATAGAGAGTATAAAAGATTTTGATATAATATTTCTTTTGCATTTAAATGATATCTATTATTTTTGTAAAACATTTCTTCCAAAAATAAAAAGTAAAATAATAATAATTTGCGAAGGTTCAGATGATAATTTAACAGATAGAAAATTCTTAAGAGGTTGTTTTGGATTTGATGAAGAAGAGCAAGACAAAATGATTAGTTTAGACGATTTAAAACTTAATAGAAATTTTTGTGATAATCATAAATATAATAATTTTAAAAAAGTATATCGTATTTTTGTCAGAAATTGTGATGTCGTAAGATATAAAACTAAAATTAGATCTTTACCAATCGGTCTTCCAAGTATTACTTTTGGAATTGGATATTTTAATGATACAGATTCCTATTTTGAAAAAAGTATAATAAAAAGAGATAAATTAGTATGTATGAGTTTTTGTCTTAGAAAAGGTGGAAAACATGGTGTTCCCAAATGGCATAGATATGAATATTACAACTATTTTGTTCTTAAATCATTTGTGACAAATGAATATTGTCGTTTTGATTCATTTATTAGTACAAATGATAATAAACAAATTTATTCTGAATATATTGAATCATTAAAACAACACAAATTTGTATTATGTCCTTTTGGAAATGGTTTTGACACATTTAGAACTTGGGAAGCTTTATATTCAGGTTGTATTCCAATAATTCCATATACAAGAGCACTAAAATATTATGCTGATTTACCAGTATATATAATACATAAAAAGGAAGAAGTAACTGAACAAAGTTTAAATGATAAATATATTGAAATTCAAGAAAATTTAAAAAAAGGTGTTTATAATTTAGATAAATTATCAATAGAACATTGGAAAAGAAAGATTTTATCACATAAAAAATAAAATTAATATTTTTTAAACAATAATATAAAATATAATCTAAATACTAGAAAGTAATTCTTTGTATGTTTTTTCATTAATATGTTTTTTAATTTTAGATTTAAATTTAGAAGTTAAATCTCTTAATTCTCTATTAACTTGTTTTCTGCGATTTAAAACAGATATATCTTGTAATTTAATCCATTTAATAGCAGCAATTTCACGAGTATCGATTGGACCCCGTTCTATTTTACGATTCTCTTTTGGAATCATAAAATAATATGTGCTATGAATTTTTACTCTATCATTTAAATCTTTTTTTGTATATAATAGACCAGTTTCTTCTTTAATTTCTCTTAAAGCACATTCTTCATATGTTTCCATATCTTCTAAGCCTCCTTTAGGTAACCCCCATTTTTTGCTCACCCGACCAAAGACTACTAAGATACGAATAATATTTGTTTGATCTACATTAAAAATAATACCGCCACAACACTTTCTTTTTCTTTTTTTGAATATAGTATTAGCTATATGTTTTACCTCTTTATCAATAAAATGTTGATTTAAAGGCAAGTTAAGAATATCGTCTATAAGTTTTTCTTTTTTGACTATCTCTAAATTATGTTTAAGGTGGTTTTTTCCATTTAAACTAAATTTAGAGACAATTTTTTCACAAAGATTGTCAAGTTTTTGTTGTGGAGACATAGTAATATTCATTTCTAATCTCTTCGCATTTTTCATTTTGAAATGATATTCACGTATACTCTATTATTACTAAATAAAATATTATTGAGAGTTTAATCAAAATAAAAAATAATTCTATTTTATTTTTGTATATATATTATATAAGTTGTTAATATTATGTCGGATATAAAAGTAAAAATTTACCAATTAGAAGATAATTTTATACAATTTTCTATATCAAATATTCATATTGGTTTAGCAAATGCAATTAGAAGAATAATGATTGCTGAAGTTCCAACAATGGCAATCGATTTTGCCAGAATAATGCAAAATTCAGGTTGTATTCATGATGATATGATTGCTCAAAGAATTGGATTAATACCATTTGTAAGTACCAATGTCGATAAATTTGATTATCATTGGAATAATTCAGAAGGATTATCAGAAGTTGAATATGAATTAAATATTATAAATACTGGAGATGAAATCATTGAAGTTACAAGTAATGATTTAAAGATAAAAAATGTTAATAATTATACTGGTTATATAAAGAATATTTATAAATCAGTTACAGTAGTTGATATGGGGTATCCTATAGTTATAACAAAATTAGCGAAAGGTCAGCAATTATATTTTATTTGTTCCGTAAGAAAAGGTATTTCCCAAGAACATGCTAAATTTCAACCAACATCATCTGTAGGATATGAAATTCTTCCAGATAATGAATTTTTATTTAAAGTTGAAACAGTTGGTTCTTTAACACCAAGTGAAGTTATTGAAAAAACTTTTGATATTTTTAATAGTAGATGTAATAATATTTTAAAAAATTTATAAATTTTTTTTACCACTGAGTTTAATAAAAATGATTTCGTTATTAAATTGTACCTCAATACTAATTTTAAGTATATATTTTGTATTAATTCCATTATTGGATATTTCCGCAATTCGTAGAATTTTTTGACCAATTATTGAAACATTATTATCATCAATGTCGATATTAACAAACAGATTTTTATCGTAATCTTCAAAATTATTTAATTCACTTATAAAATGATTATTATATTTCATAATACTTCTTTGTATAATTTCACATGGGATTGCCATAATTACTTGAGTTGATATCATTTGAATAAGAGTAACTTTATTTTGTGTAAATTTGGAGCATAAGTAATCATTCATTTTATTAATATCTTTAATTAAATGATTGTTTAAGAATAATTTCATTCTAGGAATATCTTTTGCTAATTGTTCAAATACATCTTGCTCTTTTTTATATGAATTTTTGATATCTTTTATAAATTCTTTATAATCTAGTGGTATTACTCTAATAGATTCTTCATTCGTATAATTTAATAAATTACTTAATCGTTTATTAATGCCACTTGGTTTATCTAATATAATTAATTTATCTTCATTATTATTTAATGTTTCATCAATATTAATGGAGTTATCTGTATTAATTTTATCATAATTAGCGAAATTGACATAAACAAATTCAGTTGGATACCGCATAATTGTCTATAATGTTACAAATATTTCTTTAAAATTGAATTAATAAATAAAATATTAATTTACAAATTAAAATGTCGAATTTAGTTAATTTTTTAAAAACACAACAAACTGTTCTAGAAATGTTAAGAGATCGGAAATGTTTGGTTTCTGAATATTTTGATGAAGATGGTAATTATCTTCAACCAAGTGAAGAAAATTATAGAGTAAATAGTTTACAGTTAATTGTAAACAAAAATAAGGATCAAAGAATAATCATTCTATTTTATGAAAAAAAAATTGGCATTGATATTCTTAAGAGTATTGTATTAGATATGGGTGAACAAGATATTCAACATGCAATTTTGATTGTAAAACATAAAATTACATCTTTTGCTAAAAAAGAGATAACGAATTTATCATCTAAATATTATTTTGAAGTTTTTCTACAGGACGAGATGTTATATAATATTACAAAACACAGAATTGTCCCAGAGCATATTTTACTAAATGATGAAGAAACAAAACATGTAATAGATTGTTATGGAAAAAAAACTTTTTGTCTACCTAAAATTTTTAATACAGATGCTATTTGTAAATATTATGACGGAAAGGTTGGGAATATTTTTAAAATTTTAAGAACAAATAACATTTATTATAGAGTAGTTGTAAAAGATCCTAAACGATAATTTTTATAAATATGTAAATTCATACATATATAAAAAATATGTTAGTTTATATATATATACATATATAATTAAAATACAATGTCCACAAAAATGTCATCCGCAGAACGAAAAGCATTACGTAAAAAACAATTAGCAGAAAGAAGAAATCAATTATCAACACAAACAACTAAAGCAGAAGAAGAAATAGTAAATGATGCAATCAATATTTTAAATGAAATTAATAATGTTGCCAAAAATTTAGAAGCAGAAGAAAAAGCAAAAAAGGAAGCAGAAGAAAAAGTAAAGAAAGAAGAAGAAGAAAAAATTAGAAAAGCAGAGGAACAAAAAGTAGAATTAGCAAAAACACAATTATTAGTAAAAGAAATAGAAAGAAAAGCCAAAGAAGAAAGAGAAAGAAAAGAAACAGAAAGAAAAACCAAAGAAGAAACAGACAGAAAAGAAGTAGAAAGAAAAGCAAAAGAACAACAAGTAGCAAGAGAGAAAGTTACAAGAGAAGCAGAA
>Ga0310345_10001133_pt1 | contig 31352 bp, 32 predicted proteins | sample HC15DNA20500_MG_FD_204667 | JGI IMG/M metagenome (GOLD analysis project Ga0310345, IMG submission 204667) | Marine microbial communities from station ALOHA, North Pacific Subtropical Gyre - HC15-DNA-20-500_MG | ecosystem: Environmental > Aquatic > Marine > Oceanic | place: Pacific Ocean: North... | reverse complement strand
CCGCGGGCCGAAACCCTGACGTTGAACCGCTGCCGCATCAAAGATACATGCGAAACAAGCCGCGTCGCGGAAACGATCGTCAAATCAACGCAATCCAGCTAACAGGACACTTGACGCATAACCTAAGCGCTGCATCCGCTCGACCAGTTCCGCGCCTTCCAAGCTCTGCGCGATAAGGGCATGACCGAGGAAGCCATCGCCGCGGCATTCTTTGTCGGCGTCAACGTGGTGAAGCAGCGCCTGCGTCTCGTGTCGGTCTCGCCGAACCTCCTGGAGGTCTATGCCGACGACGGCATGACGCTCGAACAGCTCATGGCCTTTAGCGTGTCGCACGACTATGCTCGTCAGGAGCAGGTCTGGGAGACCGTCCGCAGTAGCTGGCAGAAGGAGCCGTTTCAGATCCGGCGCATGCTGACCGAGACCACGGTCCGCGCGTCTGACAAGCGCGCCGTGTTCGTCGGCGTCGACGCCTATGAGGCGGCGGGCGGCACCATCCTGCGCGATCTGTTCGAATCCGACGATGGCGGTTGGCTTCAGGACGTCGGTCTGCTGGACCGGCTCGTCTCCGAAAAGCTGACGGTGATCGCGGACGAGATCGCCACCCAGGGTTGGAAATGGGTCGAAGCGGCTGTCAGCATTCCCTACGGCGTCACCCATGGTCTCCGTGAGATCGAAGGCGCTCCGATCGACATCACCACAGAGGAGCAGGCCACGCGCGACGCGCTGCACGCGGAACTTGACCGCCTGACCGCCGAATACGAGGACGCGGATGAGCTTCCGGACGAAGTCGATGCTCGCCTGGGTGAGATCGAAGCGGCCATCGAAGCGCTCGACAACCGTCCCGTCCGCTACGACCCGGACGAGATCGCCATCGCTGGCGTGTTCGTCAGCATCGATGCCGACGGTTCGCTTTCCGTCGATCGCGGCTTCGTTCGCCCCGAAGATGAGCGGCCGGTCGAGACCGTGGGTGGCGACACGCCGGACGAAGAGGTCGCCCCTGACACCCGCACGCCGCCCGTCCAGCGTGCGGTCATCACCATCGGTGGCAAACCGGCTGAGCCCGAGGACGACGAGGATGACAGCATCAAGCCGCTGCCCGAACGCCTCGTCATCGAGCTGACCGCATACCGCACACTCGCGCTGCGCAATGCGTTGGCGGAAAATCCCCACGTCGCGATGACGATGTTGCTGCACAAGCTCGTCAGCGACACCTTTCGTCATACCGCGCCGACCGGCTGCCTAGAGGCCAATGTCCGCCATATCTTCTTCTCGGCCCAATCCGAGGAGTTGAAGGACAGCCCCTCGGCGCAGGCGGTCAACGATCGCCATGAACGCTGGGGGGATCACGTCCCCGCCGACGATCAGGCGCTGTGGGACTGGCTGACCCATCTGGATGATGGCACGCGCATGGACCTCCTGGCCCTCTGCGTCAGCTATGGCGTGAACGCGCTCTTCGAGCGTCCGAACCCGTATTCCGGCTCGGGCGTCAGCCAGCACGGCCTCGACGTGCGTCTAGCGCAGGCCGATCGGCTCGCACGTGCGACCGGCCTCGATTTGGTGGCAGCTGGCTGGAAACCGACGGTCGGCAACTATCTCGGCCGCGTCACCAAGCCCCGCATCCTGGAAGCCGTCCGCGAAGGCGCCGGCGAGCGGGCAGCGCAGCTCATCGACCACCTGAAGAAGGGTGACATGGCCAAGGAAGCCGAACGCCTGCTGGCGGAAACCGGCTGGCTGCCCGAGCCCCTGCGTCTTGACGGCGCAGACGCCGACCAGGTTGGCGGACATGCCGATCAGGACAGCGCCGATGAGGCTCTGCCCGCTTTCCTCACCGATGACTCGGAGGATGACGAGCGCTCCGATGCCGAAGAGGACGAGGAAGTCGTGATGATCCCGGCCGAGTGAGGTTGGCAGCGAGAAGCGGCCCCGTCCGCTTCTCGTATCGCCCGAACGTCAATGTCCATCCGTCGCAACAACCGCCAATCGTTGCATGCCTGCGGAATACCTTCACGTCAGCAGCTCCGCTACAATAGGAATCGACATTCCGCGCGGTGGCTGGACAAGATCGCCGAAGGGCACATGGACACTGGATACAAATGAATGTTGCTGTCGAAGGCAAAACAATGGGCGCGCACGGTCAAGCGAGATGTCTTGGCCCTGTGGTTGGCTGCGCGCGACCATAGAACCCCCTGCTATGCGAAGGTAATGGCCGGCGCTGTCGCGGCATATGCGCTAAGCCCAATCGACCTAATTCCGGATTTCATTCCCGTGCTCGGCTATCTGGACGATTTGATTATCGTCCCACTCGGTATTCTTCTGGCCGTTAAACTCATTCCCACCCCATTAATGGACGAATTTCGAGCGGCCGCTTCCCAAAAGAGCCGTCAGTCGAGTTACGGCGGCCTGGTTGCCATCTTTCTCATATGGACACTGGTTGCGACACTATTGGTTTGGTGGCTTCGGCCACAAATAGCATCCTGATCATCTATCGCGCAGCGACACACACCCGGCGTTCCGCCGGTTTTTTTGTTTCTGAGTAGAGAGCCAGAGGTCCGCCGGGACGAGGTGAGTCCGGGCGGTTCGAGAGAGAGCGCCGTTCGGGCTTTCCCGTTTCCGCTCTCTTCGAGGTTTCCCACCATGAACATACTGTCTTCCGTGTCCGATTCGCCGGCCGCGCCGCTGCCGCGCGCGTCGGCGTCCACCAATCCCGCCGCGGCCATCCTGTCGGCCGCCAATCTCCTTCTCTCGCATTTCGAGCGCGGTGCCCGGATCGACGCCATGGTTCTGCGCAGCGCCTTGGAAACGGCTTTCGGCGCATCCGATGCCTCCGGTCTCTGGAACTGGAAAACCGCCTACGAGGCGTGCGAGGTCGCGACCGTCCTGTTTCTACGCAAATACGGAAAGGCGCTGTTCCGCAAAGCCGCTTCTCCGGATGCACGTCTTTCCGTCCTGACCAGGATCGTCGACCTGCTGCCGACGCACACACGCCGCTCCGAGGAATCGCAGGCGCTCCAGCAATTCTCGACGCCGCTGCCGCTTGGATTGGCCGCGCTCACCGCAGCCGCCATCTCGCCGACCGATCGCGTGCTCGAACCGTCCGCGGGCACCGGCCTTCTCGCGATCCTCGCCCAGACGGTCGGCGGCACGCTCATCCTCAACGAGCTGGCTGAGACCCGCGCCGATCTACTCGCCTCTCTCTTTCCGGCACTTCCCGTCACCCGCTTCGACGCAGCCCAGATCGACGATCATCTCGATCGCGCCGCGATCCCGTCCGTCGTGCTGATGAACCCGCCATTCTCGGCGATGGCGCATATCGCCGGCCGCGTCGCCGATGCCGGGTTTCGCCATATCGCGTCGGCGTTGAACCGGCTCGCACCGGGCGGCCGCATGGTGGCGATCACCGGCGCCAATGTCGGACCGGACCTGCCGGACTGGCGCGACGCCTTCGCCCGTATTCAGGAGCGCGGCACGATCGTCTTCTCCGCCGCCATCGCCGGGGCCGTCTATGCCAGGCATGGCACGAGCTTCCCGACGCGGCTCACCGTCATCGACAAGCGGCCCGCCGACGACCCCGCAATGTTCCCGGCTTCGCCCGGCATGGCGCCGGACGTCGCCACGCTGCTCGGCTGGATCGAGGTCCATGTCCCTCGGCGCTTGTCGGTCGAACTGCCGGCGGCGATCGCCGCTCCGCTCCCGGCCGCGGCGTCGAGGACGGTGCGCGGCTATCTCGCGCGCGCGGCCACCCCGCGTTCCCTTGCCGTGGCCGCGGATCCCGAGGGGATCGAGCTTGCCTATGAGACCGTCGACTGGACGCCGCCCGACGGCACACACCTGACCGAGGCGATCTATGAGGAGTTCGGACTGCAGTCGATCCGCATTCCCGGCGCTCAGCCCCATCCAACCAAGCTGGTGCAGTCCGCCGCCATGGCGAGCGTCGCGCCGCCGAGGCCGAGCTATCGCCCGATGCTGCCAGCGAACATCCACGAGCTTCTGTCCGACGCCCAGCTCGAAACCGTGATCTATGCCGGTGAAGCCCATGGCGAATACCTCGCCGGATCATGGGCGGTCGACGAAACCTTCGATCTCGTCCAGGCCGCGCCGGCCGACGCCGCAAACGCCGTCCGCTTCCGCCGCGGCTTCATGCTCGGCGACGGCACCGGCGCCGGCAAGGGCCGCCAATCGGCCGCGATCATTCTCGACAACTGGCTGCGCGGTCGCCGCAAGGCAGTCTGGATCTCCAAATCCGACAAGCTGATCGAGGATGCGCAGCGCGATTGGTCCGCGCTCGGCATGGAGCGCCTGCTGGTCACGCCGCTGTCGCGCTTCCCGCAAGGCAAGCCGATCACGCTCGCGGAAGGCGTCCTATTTGCAACCTACGCCACGCTGCGCTCCGACGACCGCGGCGAGAAGGTTTCGCGCGTCCGGCAGATCGTCGAATGGTTGGGCTCCGACTTCGACGGAGTGATCATTTTCGACGAGAGCCATGCGATGCAGAATGCCGGCGGCGGCAAGGGAGAACGGGGTGATGTCGCTCCATCGCAGCAAGGCCGCGCTGGCCTGCGGCTTCAGCACGCTCTGGCGAATGCCCGTGTCGTCTATGTCTCCGCCACCGGCGCTACCACGGTCCACAATCTCGCCTATGCGCAGCGACTCGGCCTCTGGGGCAGCGAGGATTTCCCGTTCGCCACGCGGGCAGAGTTCGTCGAAGCCATCGAGGACGGCGGCGTCGCAGCCATGGAAGTGCTCGCCCGCGATCTGCGCGCGCTCGGCCTCTACACCGCCCGGTCGCTCTCCTACGACGGTGTCGAATATGAGCTGGTCGAGCACGCGCTGACCGATGAGCAGCGCCGCATCTATGACGCCTATGCCGGCGCGTTCGCCATCATCCATAATCATCTCGACGCGGCGATGCAGGCGGCCAACATCACCGGCAGCAGCGGCACGCTGAATCGGCAGGCGAAATCCGCCGCCCGTTCCGCCTTCGAATCCGCGAAACAGCGCTTCTTCGGCCATCTGCTGACGTCGATGAAAACGCCGACGCTGATCCGCTCGATCGAGCGCGATCTGGAGGCCGGGCACGCCGCCGTGGTGCAGATCGTATCGACAGGCGAAGCACTCATGGAACGTCGCCTAGCCGAGATCCCGACCGAGGAATGGAACGACGTCCGCGTCGACATCACGCCGCGCGAATACGTGCTCGATTATCTCGCCCACTCCTTCCCGGTGCAGCTCTACGAGCCATTCAGTGATGGCGAGGGCAATCTGTCGTCGCGTCCGGTCTATCGTGATGGCCAGCCTGTCGAGAGCCGTGAGGCAGTTGCACGCCGCGACGAGCTGATCGATCGGCTCGCATCGCTTCCGCCCGTGCCAGGCTCACTCGACCAGATCGTCCAGCGCTTCGGCACCGACATGGTGGCGGAGGTGACGGGTCGCTCGCGGCGGATTGTCCGCAAAGGCGAGCGTCTGGCCGTGGAGAACCGTGCGCCTTCGGGAAACCTCGCCGAGACCGCCGCTTTCATGGACGACCTGAAGCGCGTCCTCGTGTTCAGCGATGCCGGTGGCACCGGCCGCAGCTATCATGCTGAGTTATCCGCCAAAAATCAGCGCCTGCGCGTGCATTACCTGCTCGAGCCGGGCTGGAAAGCCGACGCCGCCATCCAGGGCCTCGGCCGCACCAATCGAACCAACCAGGCGCAACCGCCGCTCTTCCGTCCGATCGCGACCGACGTGAAAGCGGAAAAACGCTTCCTCAGCACGATCGCGAGGCGGCTCGATACGCTCGGCGCGATCACGCGCGGGCAGCGCCAGACCGGCGGTCAGGGCCTGTTCCGACCGGAGGACAATCTGGAATCCTGCTACGCCCGCGACGCGCTGCGACAGCTCTACCTGCTGATCGTGCGCGGCAAGATCGAGGGCTGCTCGATCGACCGCTTCGAGTCCGCCACCGGCTTGAAGCTGATGGACGACAACGGCATCAAAGACGAGCTGCCGCCGATCACCACCTTCCTCAACCGGCTGCTCGCGCTCACCATCGAGCTGCAGGGCATCCTGTTCACCGCCTTCGAGCAACTTCTTGATGCAAAGGTGACGGGCGCTATCGCCAGCGGCGTCTACGATATCGGGCTGGAGACGTTGACGGCGGAGAGCTTCGTCGTCACCGACCGCACCACCATCTACACCCATCCGGCGACCGACGCGCAGACGCGCCTGCTCACCATCACGGAGCGGCGGCGCAACCGGCCGATGACGCTGGACGATGCGCTCGGCTATGCCGAAAGCGATGGCGGCGGGTTGCTCGTCAACAGCAAGTCCGGCCGCGCCGCGGTACAGGTTCCCGCTCCGTCGCTGATGCTCGACGATGGCGAGATCGAACGCCGCGTGCGGCTGATCCGCCCCATGGAGTATCATCAAGCTTCGCTGAAGATGATGGCCGACAGCCATTGGGAGAACGTCGACCGCGCCACCTTCGTCGCCGCGTGGAATCGCGAAGTCGCCGAGGTGCCCAACTATTCGGAAAGCACCATCCACATCGTCGCCGGGCTTCTCCTGCCGGTGTGGAAGCGCCTGCCGAACGAGTCGACGCGGGTCTATCGTCTCCAGACCGATGACGGCGAGCGCATCATCGGTCGCCGCGTCTCGCCGGCCTGGGCCGCGAACGCGGCGTCCACGGGGACAGCAAACCTTTCGCCCGACGCTGCCTATGCCGCACTGGTCGATGGGCGGACGACCCTCGATCTTGCCGAGGGGCTTCAGCTTCGCCGCGTCCGCGTGATGGGCGCCAACCGTATCGAACTCTCCGGCTTCACCGAGGCCATGCGCGACCGCCTTCGCGCCTATGGCCTCTTCACGGAAATCATTTCCTGGTCGCTGCGCTTCTTCGTGCCGATCGACACCATGGGACCGGCGGTGCTCGGCAAACTGCTCGACACCTATCCGGTCGAGCGCATCGGCGAACGGGAGGCCGCATAATGGCTCGTCGCGACGCCTGCGATCTCGCATCCCGTCTCGGCCGGCAGGCCGAGGCGGTGTGCCGGCATTATCTCGGTGCGGGCCGCCGACAGGGCAACTATTGGCAGGTTGGCGATGTCCGCAACACGCCGGGCCGTTCCATGTTCGTGCGCCTCAAGGACACCGTCAAAGGCCCTGCCGGCAAATGGACCGACGCCGCGACGGGCGAACATGGCGATTTGCTCGACGTGATCCGTGAATCGCTGGGTCTCATCGACTTCGCCGACGTCGCCGAAGAGGCTCGTCAGTTTCTCAGCCTGCCGCAGCCCGATCCTGAGCCGCAGCCGAAACAGCACGCTCGCACGCCGGCGCCATCGGGTTCGGTCGAGGCAGCACGCCGGCTGGCCGCCATGTGTCAACCAATCGGCGGCACGCTCGTAGAAGCGTATTTGCGCGGTCGCGGAATTACGGCTTTGCACGGATGCGGAAATCTGCGTTTCCATCCCCGCTGCTACTATCGACCCGACGAGCACAGCCCGACCGAGACCTGGCCGGCAATGATCGGCATCGTCACCGATCTCTTCGACAGGATCACCGGCGCGCACCGGACCTGGCTCGCCCCCGATGGCTCCGGCAAGGCCCCGATTGACATCCAGCGCAAGGCGATGGGCGACCTTCTCGGCCATGCGGTCCGCTTCGGGCTTTCTGGCGAGGTGCTGGCAGCCGGCGAAGGCATCGAAAGCGTACTATCGGCTCGCGAGATCATGCCCAGCATGTCGGCGGCTGCGGCACTCTCCGCGGCTCACCTCGCTGCCATCCAGTTCCACGACACGCTGCGCCGGCTCTATGTCATCAGCGACAACGATCACGCGGGTGATGGCGCGCGAAACACGCTGATCGAACGGGCGAATGCGGTCGGGGTCGAGGCAATTGCCCTCTCTCCCATGCTCGGGGACTTCAACGAGGATCTCCGCACATTGGGCCGTGACGCGCTGATGGCGCATATCCGGGTGCAGCTCGCGCCGCAGGACGTCGTCCGTTTCATGCTCCTGGCGGCGTAGATCGGGACTGATGTCGGCGGCATGTCGCTGCCGTCATGCTCGTATGGATGCGCGACCCTTTGGAGAGGACCGCGCCTCGGCCTTCGAGAGGGCGATCGGCCCACAGGCGGTTCGGACAGGCAATGCCTGCGGCCGACTATTTTCCGGCGGCCCTGCGGGCCTTTCCATCGCGAGCCAAAATAGCCGGCCCCCGGCATCCTCCGCTGTCGCTCCGGCCCGGCGCGCGCGTCGGGTGCAGGTCCGCTCCGCCCGTGGACTCCGTCGCCATGAAGGCCGCGACGGTCGCGGTCCAGCCAAGGGAGCATCCCATGCGCGAGCACGACGACGACGAACCCCACCACGAATCCTCGCCCACCGACCACGTCCTCCACGAATTGCAGCTTCACGGCTACCGCCCCTTCGCCGACGAGCCCGACCAGCGGCTCCTGCCAGACGGCAACCAGGTCGCAGGCGCAATCGCGGACATCTTCGACGCCCTGATCTCCAGCCTGGAGGACACCCGTCTCGAACCCGACCTCGACGATCTCCTCTGGTCGACAGTGAACGTGTTCCATCGCGCCACTGAGCGGATCGCCCGCGAACTCGACGACAACGAGCAGGCGCAGAAGCGCTCGCAGCGGCAGCAGGACGGCAGCGAGGTGAAATCGATCGAACTCGAGCGTCTGATCGCCGAGGGCAAGACGCTCATCGAGCGGCAGAACGCCTTCGAACTGATGCGCGACCAGGCCGCTGAACACTACGAGCGCCAGATCGGCAAGCCGTGGCTCCCCCGCACAGGCTCGAAGGTCAACCACCGCAACCTGACCTCGGCAATGATCGACAGCCGCGACTTCCTCATGGCCAAGAAGCGCGCCGAGCAGGAAATCCTTCTCCCTCCCGGTCCGAAGATCGTCGTCACCGGCGGGCTCGACTTCAATAATCACCGGCTGATCTGGGCCAAGCTCGATCAGGTCCACGAGAAGCACCCGGACATGGTGCTGATCCACGGCAAGTCACCGAAGGGCGCCGAGAAGATCGCCTCGCTCTGGGCGAACAATCGCAATGTCCCGCAGATCGGTTTCGCACCCGACTGGACGAAGCACGGCCGCGCCGCGCCCTTCAAGCGCAACGACGAGATGCTCGACATCGTGCCGAAGGGCGTGATGCACTTCCCCGGAACCGGCATCAACGACAACCTTGCCGACAAAGCCAGGAAACTCGGCATCCCGGTCTGGAAGTTCGGCGGCGCGTAAGCGCCGCCGCAGGATCGCAGGAATGGCGCGATGCGGGTAAGCTCGTCCCGACGACTACCAGCATCAACAGAATGGACACATTCAGATCGGAGGCATTTCTGAACCTCGACATCGACCTTCCAGCGCGACCCGCAGCGCTCATCATCCCCTGGCCGTCGCCCGGCCTGCCGGGTGGATTTCTGCAATTCGACGACGCAGAGACGTGGCGGTGCTTCATTGTCAGCCTCAGTATTGACGATCGGATACCGGACATCGTTCGCGCCAAATTCGCGCGGGCGCAGACGCTCTATCTGATGGGCTGGATCGACCTCGATGTTCTAAAGGCGGGTGAACTCGCCGCACTGATCGCGCTCGAACTGACGCTGATGGATCGATACGGCGGCCACTTTGCAAAGGAGAAGAAGAAGCCGTCATTTGCGACGCTCCTCAAGCACATGGTGGATGTGGATGGCCTGACCGACGACAACATCCCGATGGTCGTTCGCACCGGCGGAACCGCAGTAGGCTTCATTACGGGCGAAGCGCAGCCGAGCCTGAGCCGACGCCGCAATTCCATGGCGCACGGAGATCCCTTCGACGGACTGCCGGTGGGCGGGCTGCTTGAGCTAGTCCGCGACCTCATCAACTATGCCTACCGGGACTTCATCGCGAATGCGCCACCAAGGCAAAGCCAGGTCCTTCCCGGTTAAGGGGGGCTCATTCGGCTCATTGGGCCGGGCACCACCCCCGCTTCATGTCGCTGGTCCTTGGTCCAGCCGATGGCCTGACGCCATCAACCCGCAAGGGGTCGGACTACGCGTGCGCGTGCCGCCGCTCCGGCTTCGCCTGCGCGGTGATTGCAGCCATCGGCCGAACACATCGGGCGCCTGTCAGCGGGGGATGGTCCTCCGCCCCAGCAGGAGCCGGATCGATGTCCTTCCCCGACGCACACGCCTTCGCCTTCAGCCTCGCCACCACGCTGATGGTCGCCATCGTCATCTTCCGCGCCGGCGACGGCACGCTCTCGGTCGTGCCCGCTAACGAATACGACGGTGACGACGCCGCCATCGTCGGCGAAATCGATCCCTTCGCCTCATGACGAGGCGAAGATCCTGCCTGCCGGAGCGAAGACCTGCACGGTTTTCGCTCCCGCAGACGTTCCTCATTTGCTATGCTCAGCATCGCGCCGCGGTGGTGGTGGAAGGCGCAGCCGTCAGAACATTTTGCACGGAGCCACCGCTATGATCATCCTCGCAATACTCGCATCCATTGCATCAATTGCGCTGCTTTGCTGGCTGTTGTTCACGCTCGCTGTGTTCGCGCTTCCGTTGTTCGTCGGCGTGAGCACCGGTGTTTGGGCGCACGCCACCGGGGCCGGCATCCTCGGCGCGATCGTGGTCGGCGCCGTTGCCGCCGCCGCGACCTTCGCGATTGCTCAGCTCCTCATCACGTTCGCGCGTCCAATGTGGCTGAAGCTCGCGGTCGCGGCCTGCTTCGTCGCACCAGCGGCGCTCGCCGGTTTTCACGCGACCCATGGCATCGTGAAGCACCTGATGCCCTCCGACGCATGGCAGATCACGTTCTCGGTCATCGGCGCTATCTGCATCGGCCTTACGGCGTTCATGCGCGTCGCGGGAATGACAGCGACCGTCCCGAGCGCTGGCCAAGACCTCGCGCGAAGCTGACCGCGCGCCAGCAGCTCAATTCTTTGGCGCCTCCCTGCCCATCCTTTCTTGCTTGCGCCACTGCGCTGGCGTGACGCCAAGGTGCTGCTTGAACGCGCGCTGAAATGCTGCCTCCGACTGATATCCGGCAAGCTCCGCAACCGCTCCGGTCGACTGATCGGTTGCCCTGAGCGCATTGGCAGCGACCGTCATGCGGATATCTGTCAGAAGGTCGATAGGCGACCGATCGAGCCGCTGCTGGAAATGGCGAATGAACGTCGCCCGCGACATATTGCAACGCCCCGCCAGCTCAGGAAGCGTCCAAGCGCGTGCCGGATCGTTGAACATCGCGGTCAGCGCCGGTGCGAGCTTCGGATTCCCGGCGAGGGCCAATAGCCCATCGGCCGGGCCATCGCCTTCGCTTGCCAAGCGCAGGGTCAGCGCGAACATGGCGGTCGACAAGGCATTCAACATCGCCAGGCCACCAACATGCTCGTTGGCCGATTCAACACGCATAAGCCTGACGAGGCCCGCGACTTGGGCGCCAGTCACGGATCGCGCCACCGCGGCGCTGTTTTCGCTGGCGCTGATCACGATCCGCGACGGCAGGTAGCTCCGCAGCATTCGCACATGGGCCGGCGCCACCAAAAAGGTGCCGCACAGCATGTCGAGGCGTTCGCCCGAACCGTCATTCTCGGTGACCGTGATGTTCAACGTCGTTCGATCATGGTTCGGACGCGGTGTCGCGCTACCGCCGTCGTGGAGTGCGTGAGCGGCTCCATCGGTGATCAGGATAATGTCACCCGCTTCGAGGCGCTGGGGAGGGCCGCCCATCCCACTGTCGAGCACGACCGACCCGCCGAGCACGATATGGTAGGGCATTTGCCCCGGCGCGGACGGCCCGTAGTCGATACGCCAAGGCGCTCCCAGAAAGCACCGATGATCTAGTCGCCCGCTAACCGGGACAAAGCTCAAAAGCCTACTGAGCCAGTCTGTGGGGTTTTCCATCGATATGCTCATAAATGACACTCTAGAGCATATTATCGAGATATTTAAGCATTATCAATGTCAGGTTTCGACCCGATAAATGACACTCAGAGACCAGGCAATGGTCGCCCGGCTCGACAAACCTAAGGAGTGTCAGATGTCCCGTATCGCAACCCCGAATATCAACACCGCCACCGGCGCCGCCGCCGAGGTTTTCGCTCGCGTGAAGAAGGCTGCAGGCAGCGTTCCGAATACCTTTGCCGCGATCGGCGCACTTCAGCCGGCAGCGCTCAACGCGGTCCTTGACGCGGACGGTGCGCTCGCAGCGGGCTCCCTCAGCAAGAAGGATCTCGAAACGATCAAGCTGACTGTCAGCGTTGCAACCGGATGCGACTACTGCGTCGCGGCTCACTCGTACATCGCGAAGCTGACCGGCATCCCGGAGAGCGCAGTGCGGCAAATCCGTGAAGGCGAACTGACGGGCGACGGCAAGCGCGATGCTCTTGCAAGCTTCGTCCGCAACCTCGCGACGACCAGCGGCACCATCAGCGACGCGCAGTTCGCTGCGATTAGGGAAGCCGGGTACAGCGATCAGCAACTCGTCGACATCAGCCTAGCGATCGCGGTCGGAATTTTCACCAATATGTTCAACCGCATCAACGATACGGACGTCGACTTCCCGGCGGTGAACTAGCTCGATACCGGGCACCAAATAGCTAAGGTGCGGTACACGGCGGCCCGTGCCTCGCTCGTCAGGTGAGATATGCTATCGAGGCACGGGACTGCTGGATCAGCGAAAGACCAGATGGGCAGCCCGCAAAGGAGTACTGGACAGCGCGGCACCTCTCGGCCCGAAGTTCCGATCGCGAGCAAGGCAGGAGTGTTCCCGGAGGCGGCTCATGTGACAAGGCGGGCGTCTGCCAAGCCGGGAGTGGGGCGACGCCGGTAAAAACCCTGTTGCGGTGGGCGTGGCGGAGCGTAGATCGCCATCGCTCCCTTTCTGGCCATATCGCGACCGCTCCAAAACGGCCTCTTCAATGGCTTGATCTGGCCGAAAGCCGGCTGCGCCTCGATCGCCTATGACGCAACAGCGGCGTCAAACTTTCTTCCCCTGCCGGCTGCGCCGCCATTCCTCGCGAGACAAGAAAGCCCTCCTTGGCTGTCAGGCCCCTTCGGAGTGCGCCGTCGATCGCCTCCGGCCAACCGATCGCCATCGAGGCCGCAATGGTGCGGGTTCGAATACGGAAAACGGAGACTTACAATGGCGACCATCGGCACCTTCAAGAAGACCGGCAACAACGAGTTCACCGGCGACATCGCGACCCTCAGCGTCCAGGCCAAGAACGTCCGCATCGTCCCTGATCAGCGCGCCACCGGCGAGAACGCACCCAGCCACCGCGTCATGATCGGCCGCGCAGAAATCGGCGCCGCCTGGTCCAAGACCTCCAATGAGGGCCGCAACTATCTGGGCCTTAAGCTCGACGACCCTAGCTTCAACGCCCCGATCTACGCCAACCTCTTCGACGACGAGGAAGGTGACGGCTTCTCCCTGATCTGGTCCCGCCCGAGCGGTCGGCGCGGCGACTGAGGTTCGGTGCAAGGCCCCGGCCGGGAGGTCGGGGTCTTCGACCTTTCCGACCTATGCCGCCCTCGGCTGATGAAATTAGAAGGGATCATAATGATTGATTGTATTGGCGCCGTGGCACCGGCGCCCAAGTTCTTGATCTCCGAGAATTGCGCTCCCGATAACGCCGCGATTCCTTAGCGAATTTTACGATCCGCCTGGTAGTTACCTCGGCGTTACTAATTGTGTCAAAGCACTCCGTCTCTTAGCATTTCCTCTCCCTGATACGTCTGCGGCGGCCGGTGAAAGCTCACCCGATGCACTGCCTTTCCCGGAGAGCACGCCCATGGCGCTATTCGAAAATATGCTTGTCCTCATGCTGGTGGCGGTTCTCTTCCTCCAGGTTTCCCGAACTTTGGCTGTGCCATACCCGACGATGCTGGCTGTTGCCGGCGTCCTCGTCGCATCGCTTCCGGGCGCACCAGAGATTTCGCTTGAGCCGCATCTGGTAATGGCCCTGTTCATAGCGCCCGCCATGCTCGACGCGGCCTATGACCTGCCGCCGAGCACGCTGAAACGGGAGTGGTTGCCGCTGTTCTCGCTTGCGGTGTGGGTGATCATCCTGACAACCGCCGCAATGGCATGGGTCGGCGTGTCCCTTGGCGACCTCCCGTTGGCAGCGGCAATAGCGCTCGGGGCCATCGTCGCGCCGCCCGACGCGGTCGCCGCGGCGACCATGCTGCGGCGATTTTCGCTTCCGAGGCGAACCGTCGCAATCCTTGAGGGCGAAAGCCTACTCAACGACGGCTCGGCATTATTGATCTTCAGTGCTGCGGTCGCTGTCGCGACTGGCACGTCAACGCTCGCCGGGCTCGTGCCGAAGCTGATCTTCGTCGTTCCGACGAGTATCGCTTTCGGGGTTATCCTCGGCAGAATTTACATGGTGATAGCGCCGCGCCTGGCTGGGACGCTCGGTGGCACGCTGTTCGAGTTCGTGGCTGTCTTCGGAACGTGGATCATCGCGGAACGATTGCATCTCTCGGCGATTCTAGTCGTTGTCTCGCTGGCTATGACCATCGCGCACTACATGCTAGCCCGGCAGCCTCCACGCACGCGACTACATTCCTATTCCGTTTGGCAAACCTCGGTGTTCCTGTTGAACGTCCTAGTATTCCTGCTGATGGGCCTCCAAGCGCGGGCAATTGTCCTGGATCTTGATCCTCAGCAGCTTTGGTTCGCTATTGGTTTTGCCGCCGCGGTGTTTCTCACCGTCGTCGTCGTCCGTCTCCTTGAGGTCTTCGCCTACAATCGCCTTGTCTACTATTTCGTCTCGCCCAAGAGCCACCATCTCCGGCCTTCGCTCCGCACCAGTGCGGTCGTGGCATGGTGCGGGATGCGCGGGCTGGTGACCCTTGCCACCGCATTGGCCCTACCGCACGGCTTCCCCTCCCGCGAACTGATCGTGCTCAGCGCGCTCGCGGTCGTCCTTGGAACACTGATCATCCAGGGACTAACTCTCGGTCCGATCATCCGGCTGCTTCGGATCGCCCCTGATACGTCCCTGGAGGAAGACCTTGCATCGACGCGGCTCGCTCTCATCGATGCCGCGACGTCGGTGCTCGGGACGAGAGAAGATAAGCCCGCCGCCGCCCTCCGCACCTTCTACGAAGAAGAGCGGGCTTTGGTCGCAGAGGATGGCCTTCCCGGCGCAACCAGCGAGACGGACCAGCTTCACCTGGAACTGATCGCCGCTCAACGGGCGAAGCTGCTTCGCCTGCGGGCGGCAGGCGCGATCGACGACGACGTCTATCACATCCTGGAGCAGGACCTCGACTATGAGGAACTCGCCGCGACGCCATCCGAGAAGCGGGAAATTATCGACGGATAATGAAGGAGTTCGGCCGTCAGCCGCACCTCCACGACGAATACCGGGCCGTGAGGCCTATCGACCATAGTTACAGCCCATCGTCAGAGCAGCGCCCGAATCATCCCCCATTCGGGCTGCGCCCAATTGCGCGCCAATACACCGAAACTGCTCGCCCTTGGCCCCAAGAACGACTATTATAGTCGTAGTTCTGGCAAGTGCGTTCGCGTCGGTGGGAGGTGATCATGCATGATCACCGCCCGCCAATCACGGGCCGCACGCGCGCTGCTGGGGTGGACACAGGAGACGCTCGCTGACAAGGCTCGAACATCGCTGACCGCGGTCAAGCGCCTCGAATCCGAAAATGGATTGGAGGTGTACGAATCAACGCGCGATCAGGTGCGACGTGCCCTTGAAGCCGCGGGTGTAGTGCTTCTATCCACCGATAAGGGGGAAGGGGTCTTGCTTCTCCACGAGCGGGATGACCGGCCTCGCAAGCGTTAGCCGCCTCCCAGTCGTGAACTGCAAACGTCTTGTCACATCAATGTCCGGCAGGCGCGTTAGCGACGGCTGGTCGAGCGATAATAGTCGCCCTATGGGACCAGCGATGACGGCGTTTTTAGACGAGCCACCGATCAGCCAAACCCTCACGGCCTACGACCGCGATCATATGGTTCTCTATCTGCGCCTGCTCGACGCAGCGCGCGATGGCGCGGATTGGCGTGAGGCCGCTCAACTGCTCTTCGGCCTAGACCCGGCCTTGGAACCAGCGCGCTGTCAGCATATCCACGACACGCATCTCGCTCGCGCGCAGTGGATGACCGAACACGGCTATCGCCAGCTCGTCCGCGCGGCGCGGTGATCGCGGCGATGCCGTTTCGGCACCGCCCTTTGCCGGCCGCTTGGCTTCCATAGAACAACTCAGCCGGGAATCCTGATTCTCCCACAAGTACAAGGACTAGGGAGGATCGTGATGACACCTGATGCGTCCGGCTGGCGTTCGCCCAAGGGCTACGAGCATGTCGATGACATGACCGCGTCGGACCTCGCGTGGGAATGGCTGCGTCGCAACGAGTCCTACGACAAGGACTTCCGGGCGTTGACCGCGACCAAGGAAGATCCGCGTCCGCTGACCGAAAAGATCGGCCAGCGGTGGGGGTTGCGATTTCCCGGTGGACCCGTTGGACGCCCCTCCGCAAGCGCATGTGGTCTGGCTCACGCAGGAAGATACAAGCGCCATTGTCCTTGGAGAGGCGCCAGCCGCTTTTTCCGCAAGCGCTGAAGACTATCCGACAATCGATGCGGCCTTCTCGACCGCCGCCGACGGCGATGCCTTTCTCCTCTATGACCTCGGCAACGGACAGCGCGTCCAGGTCGTTCGCCCCGGTGTTGCTCCCGCTGGCGCCGCGCTCGCCGCGTTCGTGCCACTCGGCATCGAGGGGTTCGATCGGCTTGAATCGATCCGCCGCTTTCTCTCCGCCGTTCACGCACGGGCCATTCCACCAGACACGCGACTGACGCTGCAGCAACGCACACGATTGCGTCGGATGCTGCAAAGCTTCGACGGCTATCGCGATGGCGCCACCCAGCAAGAGATCGCGCAAGTCGTGCTTCGTGCCGGCCCATTCGATCGTGACGACTGGCAGGCGTCCTCCGCCCGCCACGCGATCAAATCCTTGCTCAGGGATGCCCGCGCCATGATCGCGGGCGGCTATCGCACGCTGCTTCGTCATCGCAGGCCAAACTAGCCGACCAACGCTCCAGGTATGGTGGGCGAATTCGATACCCCCCAACTTCGCCCTGCATCTCGCCGGTTCTGCTTCGCCATCGTGGCCTTCGTCATCCGCTGATCCGCAGCGGCCCCAACGAACCCACGGAGGCCCGATCCATGCGACCCGAACTCGCCGTTTTGCCGCCGCGCTACCTGCGCACCAAGGAAGCCGCCGAGTTCCTCAGCCTCTCGGCGCGAACGCTCGAGAAGCATCGGACCTACGGCACCGGCCCGGCCTACCGCAAGCTCGGCGGCCGCGTCGTCTATGCCGTCGACGACCTCCAGGCTTGGGCCGAGCGCGGCGCCGTCACCTCGACCTCCGATCCGCGCGGCAGCGTGCTTCCGGCCAAGCGCCAGACGTCCGCGCCACCGGCCCATGCCAACCGCTACGCACGCTGACCGGATTCCCGAATGGCGGCGCGACCTCGGCCACTTTCGGAGCGCGGACAGCTCGATCTGTTCCGGGCGCTTCCCGGCGACTTCGCGCCACGAGACGCGCAGGATCTCATGGCCTATCCGTTTTTCTCCCTCTCCAAATCCCATCGCGTCGCCCCGATCGATTTCGCGGCCGGCAATGTTTCGATCCGCGTCGAGGCCGTGCCCGATCACGGCATGGCGACCATCTGGGACGCCGACATCCTCATCTGGGCCGCGAGCCAGATCGTCGAAGCCCGTGATGCCGGCCTGCGCACCTCGCGGCTGATGGCGGCAACCCCCTACGAAATCCTCATGTTCGTCGGGCGCGGCACGTCCTTACGCGACTATCAGCGCCTGAAGGCGGCGCTCGATCGCCTTCAATCGACCACCGTCTCCACCTCGATTCGTCAGCCGGCTGAAGGTCGGCGACATCGTTTCTCCTGGATCAACGAGTGGCAGGAGCGGACCGATCGGAACGGCAAGCCCGCCGGGATCGAGCTGATCGTGCCGGACTGGTTCTACCGCGCAGTCCTCGATGAGGCGCTCGTGCTGACGATCGACCGGGCTTATTTCGATCTCACCGGCGGCCTCGATCGCTGGCTCTACCGGCTGGTCCGTAAGCACGGTGGTCGCCAGCGCGACGGTTGGCGCTTCGACTTCCGCCACCTTCACCAGAAGTCGGGCAGCCTGTCGCCGTTCAAACGCTTCGCGTTCGAGCTGCGCGACATCATCCGCCGCCAGCCGCTTCCCGGCTACGTGCTCTCTATCGAGACCGAGATTGGTGGCCGTGTCCTGCTCGCCTTCGAGCCGTCCCCGGCCTGTGGACAAGCTGTGGAACCTCTCGTGCTATCGGGAACCCGGACTATCGTGCCATCGGGAACCCGAGGCTCGTGCTATCAGGAACCCAAACAGGATCTAACCCACGGAATCCAAACGGGGAATCCGGCCCTTAACTTAGAGTCTAACCAAGAATCTAACTTTGAAGAGCGCGCGCGCGATGTGCAAAAGCTCATCCGCGCCACCGCGCGCAGCCTCGGCACGACCGCCAGCAAGAGCGTCGGACCCGCCGCCGCGCCTGCCACGGCGCCGGAGCGCCTCGCCCGAGAATCCGCACCCGAGCTTCCGCTTCCGCCGCGGTCGGGAGGTGCGCGATGATCATTGCGCTCCTCAATCAGAAGGGTGGCGTCGGCAAGACGACGCTGGCGCTGCATCTTGCCGGCGAATGGGCCGGCAGGGGTAAGCGGATCACGCTGCTCGACGCGGACCCGCAGGGCTCCGCGCTCGACTGGTCGCAGCAGCGCAGCCGCGGCGGTCTTCCGCGTCTGTTCGGTGTCGTCGGCCTGGCGCGCGATACGCTGCACCGCGAGGCGCCCGAACTGGCGCGCGACGTCGATCATGTCGTGATCGACGGGCCGCCACGGGTCGCCGGGCTGATGCGCTCGGCACTGCTCGCCGCCGACCTCGTGCTGATCCCCGTGCAGCCGTCGCCGCTCGACGGCTGGGCGTCGGCCGAGATGCTGGAGCTGCTCTCCGAGGCGCGTATCTACCGGCCGGAGCTTCGCGCGCGCTTCGTGCTCAATCGCTGCGGCGCGCGCACGGTCATCGCCCGCGAGACGGCCGAGACTCTCGCCGATCACGATCCGCCGGTGCTGCGCACCGCGATCGGCCAGCTCGCGTTCGAGATCGACGATGATGGTCCCGCCGCGCGCGAGATCGCGACGCTCGTCACCGAGATCGAGAGGATCGCGCCATGAGCGAGCGATCCACCCGGCGCGGCTTCGCGGCGCGCCCGACCAATCCCGATGCCTGGATCACGGCGGTCGACGCGCGAGCCTCCGGCGCGCCGAATGCGAGCAGCTTCACCGCGCGGCTCACCATCGACATCACGCCGGAACTGCGCGGACGCATCAAGATCATTGCGTTTCAGCGCGGCGTCACCGTCGCCGACATGCTGCGCGAGCTGCTCGCGCGCGAGTTCCCGTCATCCCCAGGAGAAATACCATGACCGGCATCGCGGCCTCCCGCATGCGCGGCGGCCCGACGCCGGCCGCGCTCCCGCACGACAACCTCACCCACGTCGAACTGACCTGGGTCGAGAAGAAGATCGAGAACTGGATTCGCTTCGGCACGCACGCCCACGAACAGATCCTCGACCGGCGCCGGCGCGTCCTGTCGTTCCGCCCCGGCACGGTCTTCGCCTTCGTGCGCTGGGCCTCGAACGACTTCGGCACGATCATCTCGCGCATCGACATCGTGCGTGCCGTGTCGCGCGGCGAGGCCTACCAGACGCTGCCTTTCGTGCGGCCCGGCGGCGACATCCTGCTGAAGATCGAGAGCTGGCCGAAGGTCGAGCGCGTGCTGCAGGTGATCGACGCCGTCGAGCGTCTCGGCATCGATCCGGAAGCCGTCTCGCCCGATCACTGGCGCCACGTCCATAACCGACGGACCGCCGGACATGAGCCGCGCGCCTACACGCTCCAACATCATCGCGCCTTCCTTCTGCGCCGGAGGGCAGAGCCGTGAGCCGCGCCGGACTTCTCCTCGCGACGACGCTCGCCGCGATGGGCGTCGGCTATCCGGCGCTCACGCCGATGCCGACCAAGCTCATCTGGAATGCGTCGGCCAGCGCGCCGATCGGCTTCTATTCCATCGACTTCGACGGCCCGTTCGAAGTCACCGATCTTGTCGCGGTCGATGCGCCCGAGCCGCTCGCGACCTTGCTCGCGACGCGGGGCTATCTGCCCCGGGGCGTGCCACTCATGAAGCGCATCCTCGGCGTTTCCGGGCAGACCGTTTGCCGCTCGGGCCTCACCATCACCGTCGATGGCATCGAGGTGGGCGCGGCGCTGGAGCGCGACCGCGCCGGGCGTGAGTTGCCGGTCTGGCACGGCTGCCGCCGCATCCACACCGGCGAAGTCTTTCTCATGAACTGGCAGGTCAGTGACAGCCTCGACGGCCGCTACTTCGGCCTGACCTCCACCGACCAGATCATTGGCCGCGCGGTCCCGCTGTGGACCGATGAGAACGGAAATGGTCGCTTCGAATGGGGCGCGCCGACGCGCTGACCACTTCGCCATCGGCGGGAGCGGTGCTCGCCGATGGCTTTCCCAACGCCACCGCCAAGGAAACCACCATGCCACAGATCGGCACCTTCGCTCACGACGAAAGCGGCTTCATCGGACATCTGACGACGCTGCTGCTCAGCCAGGACGTCATCATCATCGAGGCCGAACCGTCCGACGCCGAGAACGCGCCCCAATATCGCGTTCACCTCTTCGACGGCATGAACAACGAAGCCGCCGCGGAGATCGGCGCCGGATGGAAACGCACCGGCGAGAAGGCGGGTGACTATATCGCGCTGCTGATCGACGATCCGACATTCCCGCATCCGATCCGCGCCAATCTCTTCCGCGACGATGACGCCGGCAGCGCCTGGTCGCTGCATTGGTCGCGTCCTCGCGACCGCGGCGAGAAGGACTGAGCGATGGCGGCGCGTCATCGCCCCATGAGCCAACCGCGTGCGTCCGGGCTGCCTTGCGCTCCCCGGCGAATGGCTCTCCTTCTCCTTTCCGGCCTTTCCCTCGCGTGCATCATGTCGGCGGTCACGATGGCGCAGGACACCCCCGTCGCGCGACCGTCGCCGCGCGATCGCTATGCCGATCACATTGCGGAAGCATCGCGGCGCTTCGGCGTTCCGATCACATGGATCAGGGCGGTGATGCGCGCCGAAAGCGCCGGAGAGCCGCGCGCGCTGTCCTCAGCTGGCGCGATGGGGCTGATGCAGATCATGCCCGCGACCTGGGCCGATTTGCGCGCGCGGTACGGCCTCGGCCGCGATCCCTACGACCCGCGCGATAACATCCTCGCGGGCACGGCCTATCTTCGCGAGCTGCACAATCGCTACGGCTCGCCGGGATTTCTGGCGGCCTATAACGCCGGACCCGGACGCTATGAGGAGTCTCTTTCCGGCCGCCCGCTGCCGGCGGAGACGCGCGCCTATGTCGCCCTGCTCGCGCCCTTCATTGACGGTTCCGCCAGCACGAGTCCCGCCGCTGTCGCCGCGATCGACCGATCGGCCTGGACGCGCGCGCCACTGTTCATCGCGCAGCCCGGCCGCACCTCGACCGCCGCTTCCGTGCCGGCCGAACGACCTGCGGATGACGCCCCGGCCGCGACCGCCGTGCGCGATGTTTCTGCCATCGTGCCGCAGTCGAACGGATTGTTCGTGGCGCGGACTGCCGCCGGAGAGCCGCGATGACGGGGCACGGCAGCATTCGCAGCGGATCGCACAGCAGCGTATCGGAGAGGACGCAGAGGTGGGAGGCAGGCAACACGACCGGAGGATGGCGAGATAAAAGGCCGCGAGGTACGGCGTCGGTCGGTTGTGGTTTTTCAAGGGGTTATGAGGCGATTTCGCGAGGTGCGAGAATTCCTCGCACCTCGCGGCAAACCCGTTTTTCCAAGAGTTTCCAGCGCTTGGCGCGATGTGCGGAGCATCGGCCATGACCGGCGACAACGAATTCCGCATCCGGCCAGGCCGCATCCGCTCGACGCGCGCGCAGGCCGCGCGCCCCTTCATCGCACAGGCGCTGGCGGCCGCGCAGAAGGCCGGCGCCCGTGTTTCGCGCTCCGGCCGGATCAGTCCTGGCAATCGCTCGACCTTCGGGCGCGGCCGGACGGCGAGCGTTCGCGCCAATCGCCTCCTCACCGGCCGCTCGCGCATCGTCGTCATCAAGACGCGGGTCGTGCGCCACACCGCGCGCGCCGCGCCCCTCGCCGCGCATCTCACCTATCTGCGGCGCGAGGGCGTGACCCGTGACGGGGAGAAGGCGCGGCTGTTCGGACCGGACACCGATGAGGTGGACGGCCGCGCCTTTGCCGAGCGGTGCCAGGACGACCGGCATCACTTCCGCTTCATCGTCTCGCCGGAGGACGCGGTCGATATGGCGGACCTCAAGACCTTCACCCGCGATCTCATGAGGCAGATGGAGAGTGATCTCGGCACGAAGCTCGATTGGGCCGGCGTCGATCACTGGAACACCGACAATCCGCACGTCCACATCCTCGTGCGCGGGAGGGCCGACGACGGCCGGGATCTCGTCATCGCGCGCGACTACATCAAGGAAGGAATGCGCGCCCGCGCGGCCGATCTCGTTACGCAGGAGCTTGGCCCGCGCACCGATCTCGACATCCATCGCAATCTGGAACGTCAGGTCGAAGCGGAACGCTGGACGCAGCTCGACCGGCAACTTGTTCGCGACGGCCAAGAAACTGGCGTCATTGACGTCGCGCCCGACCGACAAGCGCAGCCCGACGAATATCACGCGCTGAAGGTCGGGCGGCTGCGCAAACTCGAAACCCTCGGCCTCGCCGAACAGGTCAGTCCCGGCCAGTGGATGATCGACGAGAAAGCCGAGGCGACGCTGCGCGAACTAGGCGAGCGCGGCGACATCATCAAGCGGATGCACCGGGCGTTGATCGAGAGCGGCATCGAGCGCGGCTCGGCGAACTATGTACTCGCGGCCGAGAGTCTCGACACGCCAATCATCGGCCGGCTGGTCGATCGCGGGCTCGACGATGAACTGAAGGGCACCGCCTACGCCGTGGTCGACGGCGTCGATGGCCGCACGCATCACATCAAGCTGCCCGACCTCGACGCGGCCGGTGACAGCGCGGCGGGCTCGATCGTCGAGCTGCGCAAGTTCGACGACGCGGAGGGGCAGCGGCGTGTCGCGATCGCCGTCCGCTCCGACCTCGACATCGATCGGCAGATCACGGCGACGGGCGCGACCTGGCTCGACCGGCAGAATATCGCCCGCGAACCGGCCACGCTGTCCGAGGGCGGCTTCGGCGCCGCGGTTCGGAAGGCGATGGATCGCCGCGTCGATCACCTGGTCGGACAGGGCTTGGGTGAGCGGCACGGGCAGCGCGTCACCTTCAATCGTGGGCTGATCGACACATTGCGTCGCCGCGAGCTGGAGGCGGTTGGCGAGAAGCTCGCCGCTGAGACCGGCCAGCCGTTCAAACGCGCGGGAAGCGGCGAATATGTCTCCGGCACTTACCGCCAGCGTCTCACACTCGCCTCCGGCCGCTTCGCCATGCTGGACGATGGCCTCGGCTTTCAGCTCGTGCCCTGGTCGCCCTCCCTCGAAAAGCAGCTCGGCAAACACGTCTCCGGCGTCGCCCGCGACGACGGCGGCGTCGACTGGAGCTTTGGCCGCAAGCGCAGCCTCGGCCTTTAACCTCTCTCGGAAAGGACCGCCGTCATGTCGGCAACAAAAATCCTCTGGGGCCAGATCCTCACCGTCTTCCTGATCGTGCTCGCGACCACCTGGGGCGCTACCGAATATGTCGCGTGGAAGCTTGGATTTCAGGCGCAGCTCGGGCCGGCCTGGTTCACGGTCACGGGATGGCCGTTTTACTATCCGCCCGCCTTCTTCTGGTGGTGGTATTTCTACGACGCCTATGCGCCATCGATCTTCGTCGAGGGTGCCTTCATCGCCGCGTCCGGCGGCTTCATCTCGATCGCCGTCGCCATCGGCATGTCGGTCTGGCGGGCGCGCGAAGCCAAGAAGGTCGAGACCTATGGCTCGGCGCGCTGGGCCGAGAAGAAGGAGGTGGATGCCGCCGGCCTTCTCGGTCCCGATGGCGTCGTGCTGGGGCGCTACGATCACGCCTATCTGCGTCATGACGGGCCGGAGCATGTGCTGTGCTTCGCGCCGACCCGCTCCGGCAAAGGCGTCGGCCTGGTCGTGCCATCGCTCTTGACCTGGCCGGGCTCGGCCATCGTCCACGACATCAAGGGCGAGAACTGGCAGCTCACCGCCGGCTTCCGCGCCAAGCACGGCCGCGTGCTGCTGTTCGATCCGACCAACACGAAGTCGTCGGCCTATAATCCGCTGCTCGAGGTGCGCCGCGGCGAATGGGAGGTCCGCGACGTCCAGAACATCGCCGACATCCTGGTCGATCCCGAGGGCAGCTTGGAGAAGCGGAACCATTGGGAGAAGACCAGCCACGCGCTGCTGGTCGGTGCGATCCTCCACCTCCTCTATGCCGAGGACGACAAGACGCTGGCCGGCGTCGCCGCGTTCCTCTCCGACCCGAAGCGCCCCATCGAGTCGACGCTGACCGCGATGATGAAGACGGCGCACCTCGGTGACGCCGGGCCGCACCCGGTCATCGCCAGCGCCGCGCGCGAGCTGCTGAACAAATCCGACAATGAACGCTCAGGCGTCCTCTCCACCGCCATGTCGTTCCTCGGGCTTTATCGCGACCCCGTCGTCGCCGAGGTGACGCGGCGGTGCGACTGGCGGATCACCGACATCGCTGGCGACAAACGCCCGACGACGCTCTACCTCGTCGTGCCGCCCTCCGACATCAATCGCACCAAGCCGCTGATCCGCCTGATCCTCAATCAGGTCGGCCGGCGCCTCACTGAGGATCTGCAGGCCAAATCCGGACGGCATCGCCTGCTGCTCATGCTGGACGAATTCCCCGCGCTCGGGCGGCTCGACTTCTTCGAGTCGGCGCTGGCCTTCATGGCGGGCTACGGACTGAAGAGCTTCCTGATCGCGCAGTCACTCAACCAGATCGAAAAGGCCTACGGCGCGAACAACTCGATCCTCGACAACTGCCATGTGCGTGTCAGCTTCGCCACGAACGACGAGCGTACCGCCAAGCGCGTGTCGGATGCGCTCGGCACCGCCACCGAGATGAAAGCCATGAAGAACTATGCCGGCCACCGGCTGTCACCCTGGCTCGGCCATCTGATGGTGTCGCGCTCCGAAACCGCCCGGCCGCTGCTTACGCCCGGCGAGATCATGCAGCTTCCGCCCGCGGAGGAGATCGTCATGGTGGCCGGCACACCGCCCATCCGCGCGAAGAAGGCGCGCTACTATGAGGACGCTCGCTTCAAGGAACGCCTCCTGCCGCCGCCGGGGCTTACCGTGCCAAAACAGGGGCGGCCCGACGACTGGACGAGCCTGCCACGTCCCGCCCGCCTCGAACTGCTCGAATCCGGGCCTGCATCCGATGCTGCCGACGACGATCCGACCGAGTCGGAACGCCGGCACCAGCCCGAGCTCAACCGCGTGAAGCCGGTCGAGAAGAAGCCGCCTGTCGAGAACGAGTTCGAAATCGATATCGAGCGCGACGAGGATGACGACGTTGCCGCGCGCAACAGGCGCATGACCCGGATGATGCAAGGCGTGGCGCGGCAGGTGTCGCTCGACCCGAACGACGGCATGGAACTGTGAGGCGCCAATGTCGAAATCACTCAGAAAACAGCGTCTCTCTGTCTATCTCGATCCAGGCGTGATGGGCCGACTCGCCGAGCATGCCGCACGGCGTGACCATTCGCGTTCGCTCGTTGCCGAGGCGGCTATCGAATCCTTCCTCTCGCCCGATGCGGCCGAACGGCAGGAAGCGGCAACCACCAGGCGGCTCGACCAGCTCGATCGCCACATGGTCCGGCTCGAACGCGATCTCGGCATAGCGGTCGAGTCGCTCGCCGTGTTCATCCGTTTCTGGCTGGCCACGACGCCCGCTTTGCCCGAGCCCGCCGTGCAAGCGGCGCGCGCCAAGACCGGCGAGCGCTATGATGCCTTCGTCAAGGCGCTAGGCCGGAGGTTGGCAAAAGGGCCAAAGCTCAGGCAGGAGATCTCGGAGGACGTCGCCCCTCAACCTTATGAAGACGATTGAGCGTATCAATATGGCGGATCGAGCACTGCGTTCGGAAGCGGGTCCACGTGCCCCCAAAATCGAACGACCGCCCGCGCATAACGCCGCAAATCGCCCGCCCGAATCCGAAGTTCATCGCTCACAGGAACCCGGCCGGGCGCCAGGTCGAAATAGTCTCGCGTTGGGCTGTCCCATAGCTTGGGCGCGGTAGCCTTCAGGTCATGGCATGAATGGCCGTCTCCATGGCGGACTACATTTGCAACCAAATGCAGTTCCTTGAGGTCGTCCGCCATACCGGTTGCCGGAAGATCAAGAGAGGCGATCTTCGCGCAGCGGCCGAGAAGCAGATTCCCGTCTTTTACATTCACACCGTGCGCGCCGGCCTAACGACTAAGCTGGCGCTCAAACATGCCATCTAAGGTGAGAGCGAAAGCCTTCGCGGCTTCGTTGGCGGTGTAGTTGTCGACTTGCGCGGTGCAACGATCGAGAAACTCATCCATAGTGCTCGCTTCGCCAACCTCTAGCGTGCGATGCATCGGGAGTTGGTCGAGGGTCGCGAGGATCACTCGCTGAAAAAAGCGATCTGCGTTCGCCTGGAAAACTCGTGGCAGCTGGTCCTTAGCGTTCATGATTCTCGTATAGCGCCAATCTTCGCAAAACGGCGAACTCTAGGTTTACACCGCCGATCTCCTGTATTTGCACGCTACACTACGACGCCGATAAATCCTTGTTGAATCGGCCCAAAATCAGGCCCTTTTAATCATCTCCGTCCGGGGAAGGCTGTCTCGACCCCGATGAAATCGGGGTTGTATGGCGGCGTCTCACCAAAATTCGGAAGGCTTTGCGCGCGGCGCGCGTATGTTGCGGACCGCGCTTGGCCCGGCCATCGCGCGCTATCTCGATGATGCCAGCATCGTCGAGGTCATGCTCAACCCCGATGGGCGGCTCTGGATCGACCGTCTGTCCGAAGGGCTGTCCGATACGGGCGAGCGGCTGTCGGCGGCGGACGGCGAGCGCATCGTTCGCCTGGTCGCGCACCATGTCGGCGCCGAGGTCCATGCCGGCGCTCCGCGCGTCTCGGCCGAGCTGCCCGAAACGGGAGAGCGGTTCGAGGGGCTGTTGCCGCCTGTCGTTGCTGCGCCCGCCTTCGCGATCCGCAAACCCGCCGTCGCGGTGTTCACGCTCGACGACTATGTCGCGGCCGGCATCATGTCGGAGAAGCAGGCGGTCGCGCTCCGCCAGGGTGTCGCCGGCCGCGCCAACATCCTCGTTGCCGGCGGGACATCGACCGGCAAGACCACTCTCACAAACGCGCTGCTCGCCGAGGTCGCGAAGACTTCTGATCGTGTCGTCATCATCGAAGACACGCGCGAGCTGCAATGCGCCGCGCCGAACCTCGTCGCCATGCGCACGAAGGACGGCGTCGCCTCGCTCTCCGATCTCGTGCGTTCGTCGTTGCGCCTGCGCCCCGACCGCATCCCGGTCGGCGAGGTGCGCGGCGCGGAGGCGCTCGACCTGCTCAAGGCCTGGGGCACCGGCCACCCCGGCGGCGTCGGCACGATCCACGCGGGCAGCGCTATCGGCGCGCTACGCCGCCTAGAACAGCTCATCCAGGAAGCCGTCGTCACCGTCCCGCGCGCGCTGATCGCCGAAACCATCGATCTCGTCGCCGTCCTCTCGGGCCGCGGTTCGGCGCGCCGGCTCGCCGAACTCGCCCGCGTCGAAGGGCTCGGCCCCGACGGCGACTACCGCGTCACCCCCATCACCTCAAAGCCCAATGAAGGAGAATCCGCATGATCTCGCATGCCAGCAATCTGCCTCGCCGCCTGATGATGACGGCAACGACCATCGTCATCAGCGTGGCGATGGCGCCCGCCGCCCATGCTTCCGGCTCGTCCATGCCGTGGGAGCAGCCGCTTCAGCAGATTCTGCAATCGATCGAAGGCCCGGTGGCGAAGATCATCGCGGTGATCATCATCATCGTCACCGGCCTGACGCTGGCGTTTGGCGACACGTCCGGCGGTTTCCGCCGGTTGATCCAGATCGTATTCGGCCTCTCGATCGCCTTCGCGGCCAGCTCGTTCTTCCTCAGCTTCTTCAGCTTCGGCGGCGGAGCGCTCGTCTGATGGTGGGCGTCGCGGATCAGGCCGGCGAGGTGCCGGGCTTCACGGTCGCGGTCCACCGGGCACTGACCGAGCCCATTCTGCTCGGCGGCGCCCCGCGCGCCATCGCCATCATGAACGGGACGCTCGCCGGCGCGGTCGGCCTCGGCCTGCGCCTCTGGCTCGTCGGGATCGCGATCTGGGCGATCGGACATGTCGCGGCCGTCTGGGCGGCGAAGCGCGATCCGCTCTTCGTCGACGTGGTGCGCCGCCATCTGCGCATTCCCGCGCACCTTTCGGTCTGAGCGAGGGCACGCCGATGATGAACCTCGCCGAATATCGCAACCGCAACAGTCGGCTCGCCGACTTCCTGCCCTGGGTCGCGCTGGTTGGCGCCGGCCTCGTCCTCAACAAGGACGGCAGCTTCCAGCGCACCGCGCAATTCCGCGGTCCCGATCTCGACTCGGCAGTACCGGCCGAACTGGTCGCGGTCGCTGGCCGCCTCAACAACGCCTTCCGTCGTCTCGGCTCGGGCTGGGCGATCTTCGTCGAGGCGCAGCGTCATCCCTCGAACCGCTATCCCGACAGCAAATTTCCCGACGCGGCCTCCGCCCTGGTCGATGCCGAGCGCAAGGCAGGTTTCGAGGAGGCGGGCAGCCATTTCGAGTCCAGCTACTTCCTGACCTTCGCCTGGCTGCCGCCGGCCGAGGACGCCGCGCGCGCCGAAACCTGGCTCTACGAGGGGCGCGAGAAGTCGGGCATCGACCCGCGTGAGGCGCTGACCGGCTTTGCCGATCGTACCGACCGCATCCTGCGCCTGGTCGAAGCCTTCATGCCGGAATGTCGCTGGCTCGACGATGCCGAAACTCTGACCTATCTGCACGGCTGCGTCTCGACCAAGCGCCATCGCGTCCGTGTTCCCGAGACGCCGATCTATCTCGATGCGCTGCTCGCCGATCAGCCGCTCGCCGGCGGCCTGGAGCCACGGCTGGGCGATCAGCACGTCCGCATCCTGACGATCACCGGATTCCCGATCGCCACAACGCCCGGCCTGCTCGACGAGTTGAACCGGCTCGCCTTTCCCTATCGTTGGTCGACCCGCGCCATCCTGCTCGACAAGACCGACGCGACCAAGCTGCTGACCAAGATCCGCCGCCAGTGGTTCGCCAAGCGCAAGTCGATCGCCGCGATCCTCAAGGAGGTGATGACCAACGAGGCCTCCATCCTCGTGGATACCGACGCCGCCAACAAGGCCGCCGACGCTGACATGGCGCTGCAGGAACTCGGCGCCGACTATGCCGGCATGGCCTATGTCACCGTGACGGTGACGGTCTGGGACGCCGATCCACGCGCCGCCGACGAGAAGCTCCGGCTGGTCGAGAAGGTCATCCAGGGCCGCGACTTCACCGCCATGGTGGAGACGGTCAACGCGGTCGATGCGTGGCTTGGCTCGCTGCCGGGCCATGTCTACGCCAATGTTCGGCAGCCGCCGATCTCCACGCTCAATCTCGCCCACATGATCCCGCTTTCGGCGGTATGGGCGGGACCGGAACGGGACGAGCATTTTGCAGCGCCCCCACTGCTCTTCGGCAAGACCGAAGGCTCGACCCCGTTCCGGCTTTCCATTCATGTCGGCGACGTCGGCCATACGCTGATCGTCGGCCCGACCGGGGCGGGCAAATCCGTTCTGCTGGCGTTGATGGCGTTGCAGTTCCGCCGCTATGCGCGCTCGCAGGTCGTCGCCTTCGACTTCGGCGGCTCGATCAGGGCGGCCGCACTCGCCATGGGCGGCGACTGGCACGATCTCGGCGGCGATCTCAGTGATGGCGCATCCGACAGCGTCAGCCTTCAGCCGTTCGCGCGCATCCATGATGTGCCCGAGCGCGCCTGGGCGGCCGACTGGCTCGTCGCGATCCTCGTCCGCGAAGGCGTGACGATCACGCCGGATGTGAAGGAACATCTCTGGACGGCGCTGACCTCGCTTGCCAGCGCGCCGGTCGAGGAGCGGACGCTTACAGGCCTCGCCGTGCTGCTCCAGTCGAACGACCTGAAGCAGGCGCTGCGTCCTTATTGCGTGGGCGGTCCCTATGGTCGGTTGCTCGACGCCGAGCATGAGTATCTCGGCTCGGCTTCCGTCCAGGCGTTCGAGACCGAGGGTCTGATCGGGACCGGCGCGGCGCCTGCCGTGCTCGCCTATCTCTTCCACCGCATCGATGACCGGCTCGACGGTTCGCCGACGCTGATCATCATCGACGAGGGCTGGCTCGCGCTCGACGACGAGGGCTTCGCCGGCCAGCTCCGCGAGTGGCTGAAGACACTGCGCAAGAAGAACGCCAGCGTCATCTTCGCCACGCAGTCGCTGTCCGACATCGACGGCTCGGCGATCGCGCCGGCCATCATCGAGAGCTGCCAGACCCGGCTCCTGCTGCCGAACGAGCGTGCGATCGAGCCGCAGATCACCGCGATCTATCGGCGCTTCGGCCTCAACGATCGCCAGATCGAGATCATCGCGCGGGCAATGCCCAAGCGCGACTATTACTGCCAGTCCCGGCGCGGCAATCGCTTGTTCGAACTCGGCCTCTCCGACGTCGCGCTCGCACTCTGCGCCGCATCCGCCAAGACAGATCAGGCCGCTATCGCGCGCCTCGTCGCCAAGCATGGCCGCGACGGATTCCTCACGGCCTGGCTGCACCACCGCAATGTCGGCTGGGCCGCCGAACTCGTTCCCACTCTCATCACCAAGGAGACTAACTCATGAAACTGCGTCATTCCCGCGCAGCGCGTTTTGCTGCCGCGCTGCTGACCGCCCCCGTCGCGCTCGCGCCCATGCTGGCGACGCCCGCGCACGCCATCATCGTCTACGACCCGACGAACTACGCGCAGAACGTCCTTCAGGCCGCCCGCGCACTGGAGCAGATCACCAATCAGATCACCTCGCTCCAGAACGAAGCGCAGATGCTGATCAACCAGGCGCGCAACCTGACGAGCCTGCCGTTCTCCGCGCTCCAGCAGTTGCAGCAGTCGGTCCAGAAAACGCAACAGCTCCTCAGCCAAGCGCAGAACATCGCCTACGACGTCCAGAAGATC
>Ga0310345_10001132_pt1 | contig 31376 bp, 35 predicted proteins | sample HC15DNA20500_MG_FD_204667 | JGI IMG/M metagenome (GOLD analysis project Ga0310345, IMG submission 204667) | Marine microbial communities from station ALOHA, North Pacific Subtropical Gyre - HC15-DNA-20-500_MG | ecosystem: Environmental > Aquatic > Marine > Oceanic | place: Pacific Ocean: North... | reverse complement strand
ATAAGTGTCCATAAATGGGATAATACCTTTATCAGATCTTGAAGGTACACTGATTGCCCCATTATCTTGTTGGGTTCCATAAACTCTATAAGGAAACTGATTATCAACATGAACATGATAAAATTGAGAAGTTTTCTGATTATAAATTGTTGACCAGCTTTCCCCACCATTAAGAGTTACACAAGCACCTCCATCATTTCCTTCAATCATTCGGTTACTATCATTTGGATCTATCCATAGACCATGGTTATCGTTATGTGGGACAGTAACCTGATCAAATGTTTTTCCACCGTCTATAGATTTTAAACATAACAAATTTAATATCCAAACAGTATCAGCATTACTTGGATCAGCATAAATGTGATGATAATACCAGGGACGCCCTAATAAATGAGGCTCATCTGCAGTAAGTTCCCAACTTGATCCATAATCTTCAGATCTATATATACCACTGCCATTCTGAGCTTCTATAATTGCCCAAACCCTTCCTTCTTTTGCAGGGGAAATAGCAAGTCCAATTTTACCTTTAATATCTGAGTTAGGTAAACCTATATTCTGAGAAAGATTCTCCCAGGTATCTCCTCCATCTCTAGTTATATAAATACCTGTTTCCTTCCCACCACTTTCTAATGTCCAAAAACTTCTTTGAACCTGATACATTGATGCCATCATAATTCTTGAATTATTAGCATCCATACTTAAATCTACAGCTCCAGTTTTATCGCTAACAAACAAAACTTTCTCCCAATTTTCCCCGCCATCACTTGACCTAAACACTCCTCTTTCCTCATTAGGTCCAAACGCATGCCCTAAAGCAGCAACATAGACCAAATCAGCATTATTAGGATCTATTCGAATTTTAGATATATGCTTGGTGTCTTTTAATCCTATATTTTTCCAAGTCCTTCCACCATCTGTGGTTTTATAAACCCCATCACCATAAGATAAATTACCTCTTATACATGATTCCCCTGTACCAACATATATAACATTTGGATCAGAATCAGATACAGCTATTGCTCCAACAGATGCGCTTTCAAAATATCCGTCAGAAATATTATGCCATGAGATACCAGCATCATTAGTTTTCCATACTCCACCTGCACAGGCACCAAAATAAAATTCTGCTATATTAGTAGGATGACCTGCAACTGCTAATACTCTTCCTCCCCTAGCTGGGCCTATACATCTCCAGTGTAAATTATTTATTACATTATCTTTTACTGATGAATTCATAATTTTCCCCCTAAAATGAAGAAGATTAAACTTACATAATCATTCTCATTGATAGTGAATAATATCATTATAATTATTTTTACTTTTGTCGACCATTAATCTGTTTTTATTGAATTATATTTCTATATATCGTAATATTTTCAAAATATAAAATGAACAAATACTCATTTCAAGAAGAAATATATTAATTTATTTCAGATAAAATAATTTAATATATTATTGTTATATGATATTGCCATAAATATAATAAATTTAAGATTAACGCCTTAGCAAATTTAAATTAGGAGCATTTATTTTTTATAAATTATTAAGAAAACTTACAGGGAAATTGATAAAGTATTTTGGAATATTCTATACCTTAGGCATAATACTAAATCTAATTGATAAATCTAAATACAAGAAAAAAAAGAAAGATTCAAAGAATTAGAATTTAAATTAAATAAAATGAAAAAATATATTAGAACAATACCTGATTACCCTATAAAGGGTGTGCAGTTCAAAGATATTACGACAATTCTAAAAAATTCAGATCAGTTTTCAGAATTAATAGATCAAATGACTGAGCCTTGGAAAAAAGAAAAAATTGATGCTATTTTAAGTATAGAATCAAGAGGATTTATTATGGCAGGAGCAATAGCTTATAATTTGAAATCTGCTTTTATTCCTCTCAGAAAACCTAACAAATTACCTGCTGAAACTTATAGTGTTTCCTATAGTTTAGAATACGGTACTACAGAAATGCATATTCATAAAGATGCTTTAGATGGGCATACTAACCTGCTTATTATAGATGACTTATTAGCAACCGGTGGCACAGTGATGGCCGCTATTGATTTGATAAAAAAATTTAATAATAAAAAAATAGTAGGTGCAGGATTTATGATTAATTTACCAGAATTAAAAGGGGAACAAAAACTAAAAGAAATAGGTGTCAAAATTCATTCACTCATGCACTATTAATTATTTAAAAAATTATATCCCAAATAAAAAACCCTCCCTTCAAAAAGAGAGGGTTTTTTAAACTTATTTTTAAATAAAAGTTAAGTTAAGCTTTTTTGGTTACTATGCTCGCATTAAAGCAACACCACGAGATACTGACCAAAGTGTAATAAGAATGAAACTTATTCCAGAAATCTGCTGTGCAAGATCTGCATTCGATTGGGCTATAACTAAATTAGCAACAACTAAAATTAATCCTGCCAATATCGCAAGCCAACTTAGAGGAATAAAAGATAAGGCTCCCTTTACATCGCTTCCACGGTAAGCCCATCCTATACAAATCCATCCTATTCCTGCTAACAAACTTCCCATTGTGCTAGCTGCAACATTTGTAGCTTGTACGGCTCCTCCTGCAACTGCAAGAGCACCTGCTGCTGCTGCTGCTGCTGCATCTCCTGCCGCCGCCCCTGCTGCTGCTGGACCGAATGTATCACCTAGCTCTATTAATGCAAAACCAAGACTTATGCTGGTTACCCAAATTAAAATCGCGGTCATAATACAATAAATACCAACGCTTTCAGCTGTACCTGCAGCTGTACCCCGAGTACTTAATATTCCAGCCCCATGAACTGTTAATCCGACTGCAACAAGTATAAAGCCTATAGAAATATTTAGGCTATTTGAAGAGCTGCTTAACAAAATAGTAGGGATATCATCAACTTTAGTATTTATTCCAAGCGCACTTTGAAATATAAAATACCCTATTAAGCCAAGGACTACTGCCATTAACGTTAATCCTGATCCTCTTGAACTCATAATATAAACCTCCTTTGAATAGTAATATTAATCATCATAATATAATTAGCACTATACCCCTTTGGACAAAATGTGTAAACCAACCAATTACTTCTTTATAAAAGTTATAATTTCTTGTTATATAATTCACAATTAGATATTGACAATTATATTAAATTTCATCAATTACGAACTTGGTGGTTTATAAGTAATTTTTTTTGCTATGCTCAATGCATCTACCAAATCTTCTACTGGCATTAAGGGTGAAGTTTTTAATGCACTAACAGAACCAGTGCTAGATATAGCAATTGAAGCTGCCGCTATAGTTTTATCATCAGGAGCTTCAACTATTGCAACTATGTCAAATTCTCCAAGAGTAGCATAACCTTCAATTAATTTTATACCAACAGGTTCAAGCATAGCTCCAACTGCTTCTAGTCTGTTTTGTGGATTTGATATTTGAGCACCCCATGCATCATTAGAATAGGATACCTGCCAAAGATAACGTCCCATTTTTTATCTCCTTTTTTTAATTTGTAAATTTAAAATATTGTGTAAAAATATTCTCTATAAATAATGTAATATATATATCATTTAATATCATTAAATATTCTTGTGGAATTACCTGACAAATCAAAAATAGCAAAATTACAAGTTGAACATAATCGAATAATATGGGATCAACTTAATATTGGAATCAAACAATTAATTTTATATTCCGAGTCATTATTTCCCTCAGTTAAAAATCAAACAACATTTAAAGGAATTGATTTTGCAAAATTAAAATCCCCAATATTAAAACGTTATATGCAAGAAGGCGGGGATGAATATGGAAATCCTTTTGAACCTAATATTTTTGATGAACTACTTGGAGGTTTTTCCGAAGATGATCTTTTAGCTTTGTCAAAACCTGCTTACCCTATTGAAGAAGTTTGTGGACAAAACATTTGTCCAACATGTACCCCTGAAAAATTTTAAATCATGCTTAATGTATAATAAACTCATTAAATAACAAAATTTATGATAAGGATTAAAAAATGGAAATTGTAGGACTAGTTCTTCTCGTATTAATAATTGCATGTTTATTCAATGCAATTTTTGTAGTAAAGCAGCAAACAACAGCAATAGTTGAAAGATTTGGTAAATTTATAAGAACATCATCTCCTGGTATCAACATAAAAATCCCTTTCATCGAAAGAGTAGCTGGAAGATTAAGCATGCGTATTACGCAATTAGATGTGCCCGTTGAAACAAAAACAGAAGATAATGTATTTGTAAAAGTTTCAATATCAGTTCAATTTTTTGTCCTGGATAAAAAAGAATTTGAAGCATTTTACAAACTAGATAATACCGAACAACAGATAACAGCATATGTGTTTGATGTAGTCAGAGCAAGAGTTCCTGAATTAACTCTTGATGATCTATTTGTAAAAAAAGATGATATTGCAAATGCTGTTAAAAATGAGCTTACAGAAATAATGGGACAATTTGGTTATGGAATCGTTAAAGCTTTAGTTACAGATTTAGACCCTGATGCAAAAGTAAAAGCTGCAATGAATGAAATAAACGAAGCGCAAAGATTAAGAGTTGCAGCCAGTGAAAAAGGGGAGGCAGAAAAAATTCTTATTGTAAAAGAAGCAGAAGCACAGGCAACTAGTAATGCACTAAGAGGTAAAGGAATAGCTGATGAAAGAAAAGCCATCATTGATGGTTTGAAAGCCTCAATAGATGATTTTCAAAAAAGTATTAGTGGTACAGGGCCAATGGAAGTTATGAATCTTGTTCTTCTAACTCAATATTTTGACAGTTTAAAAAGTATTGCACAATCTGATAACAGCTCAAGTATTTTTGTTCCACATAGCCCTGGTGCATTAAGTGATTTTTCAACACAAATGAGAGATGCTTTACTTCAGGGAAGACAAGTACCTGAAAAACAATTTCCTCAATCAAAGAAAAATCAAGATAGCGATACAAACAATCAAAACTTAGGCTAAAAATATTAAAATGAAATATTAATCCTCATTATTCTCTAATTTTTTTCTTTGCCAATCAGTATCAATTTTGCCTGAATAAAATTTTTCTGGATTATTAATTGCCCAATATTGTTTTCTAAATATAAAATTTTCAGGATCATCTGAAACCATATTTTTCAACAATTGTTTTGCATCACCTTGCCCAGTTTCAAGAATTTTATTTCCTTCCCTTAAAACATTTACAGATTCTTTAGCGGGTATACTAACTGGTTTGGAATTAATATTATTTAACGATTCTAAATCACCCGTCTCTATCCAATTTTCAACTAAAAGTTTATGTTCATTTTTAAGAATATTAATATTAGCTATACATTTAAATTTTAATATTAAATTTTCATCGAAAATAAGTAAATTTGGAACAACCTTAAAACCAAATAACAAGCCTGAAGAATTATCTACATCAATAAATGTTTTAATTTTAACACCATATTCTTGCAAATATGGGATAACTTTTTCAGGTCCTTGAAAATCAAGAGATATATTAATTAGTTCAATGTTTTTTTCTTCTGCTTTCAGGGCTAATGATTGCCATCCAGGCAATTGAGTTCTACAATTTCACCAAGAAGCCCAAAAATAAATTGCAAGTTTTTTTCCCTGATAATTTGAAATATCAAATGACTGCCCATTAATATCAATTAATTCAAGTTTTTCTAATTTGCTCCCGGTATCTAACATTTTTGCTCTCTAATAATTTAATTTGGTAAGTATAGTTCAAAGAACCTCTGCCAATTTTTATACATAATATTTTCTATATCCTCATTTTCATAGCCTCTTTGCTCGAGTAATTGTACTATTTTTTGATAATCTGCAACAGTATCAATTTCATAAGGCGCTCCAATCATACCTCCCTGCCCATCAGTATCACCTCCTATGGCAGCATGTAAAGAATTGCCGGCCAATTGACAAACATAATCAATATGATCAACATAATTCTCCAGTGTAACTTCATCTTTAGGAAAGGGTCTTTCAGGTGGAATATTTGACCAGTCAATCTCTTTGCTCCACAGCATATATGTATCCATAGAATGACCAATGACTCCTCCTCTTTCTATTACACTTTTAATCTGATGATCTGGAAATTGTCTCTCACCAGGTGTAATAGATCTGCAATTTTGATGAGTAGCAATTACAGGGCCTTCAAAAATTTCTAATTCTTGCCTTACAGATTCATCAGAAGTATGAGAAACATCCAATATCATATTTAATGAATCCATTTCTTGTAATAATTCCTTAGCATTTCCTACTAGCCCACCTTCAGTTCCTGTCCCAGTGCCATGTGAGTATCTGCTAACTCCATAATGAGAAAGACTAATCAAACGTAAACCATCATCATACCATTCTTGTAACTGATCAGGGGTAGTGATCGAATCTGCGCCTTCCATGCCCAATACCATTCCAACAGGCGAATTCATATGATCATCTTCTTTTAACCAAAGATCCATATGATCTTTAAATTCATTTTGAAATTTAAGCAAATTAACTTCTTTCATAGTTTCAAGCATATGATAATAAGCCATCTGACTTTTGCCTGAAGCATATGCATGAAGATCAGTAGGTACATCACCGTGATCATTCCCAGGTCTCAAAATACAACATACAACTTTCACTATTGCAACAGCCACTTCACCCTTTCTCATTTCAGGCAAAGAAGCCATAACACTATACCCATTAGTATCAATTTCAGAATTTATTATACCTGCACTTCTAACTTCACTAATTGGTTTTGTTAAATCTCTTTGAAATTTCAGGCCATTATGGGCCATTGGATAATCGCCATCAATAATAATCATTCTAACCTCCACAATACTTATAAGAAATAAAATTGTATAATTTTGAAATAACTTAAATCTAAAATTATCCGTTAAAAATAACAATAAAATAAATCATAATCGAGGTCTACCATGAAAAAACAAATTATAAAATCAATGGTATTTACATTTATATTACTACTAATGATTTCATGCACTAACTCTTCAACACATCATCACGATGGAAGGTATTTAAACCTTGATGATAATATAAAATTATTTAGCGTAGTCGACAGATATAACGAATTATTAACTTATACAATTTCATTAGAAAAAAGGCTAGAAAAAATAGAATCCACTTTATCTGTGGAAAATAGAAATATTATAAGTCCACCTAAAAGAATCGAATAATGTATCGTAATAAAATTTATAAGAATTATACTATTGATATATTTACTTTCTCCAACATTGAAAAACTATGATTGTTGACGTACATACTCATTTGCCGACACATGAACATAAAGTGCCCAAAAAAGATATTAAAAAAGACAAAATATATCAATCAGGCAAGGAAATAAAACTCACAAATACTATTGATGAATATATCAAAGCTCTTGAACCAGTAGACAAAGCATTTGTATTTGGTATTGCACCTCGTCCTTCGGACCCAAACAAATCTCTTGTTGGACCAAAAAATGAAATGGAAATAAATGGGAAAAATCATAATGATATAGCGTATGATTTATATAAAAAATTTCCAGAAAAAATAATACCTTTTATGTCTTTGCATCCATTTGATCCAAATATGAACGACGAATATGAAAGAGCAACAATAAATCTTAAATGTAAAGGAATTAAATTAGGCGCAAATTATCAAAATTTTAATCCCTTATCCAAAGAGGCGTTCAATTTATATCACAGATTAGAAAAAGATAATTACCCTATTATTTTTCACCAAGGAACATCTCCAATGAGTGATGCTCCATTAAAATTTGCACATCCGTTAGTTATAGATGAAATAGCTATAAAATTTCCAAAATTAAAAATGATCTTAGCCCACCTTGGTCATCCATGGCATACAGACTGTATTACTGTAATCAGAAAACATAAAAATGTTTGGGCTGATATTTCCGCTCAATTCTACAGGCCTTGGTCATATTGGAATGGAATGAGATTGTTTTATGAATGGGGTGTATTGAATAAAATATTATTTGCATCTGATTGGCCAATTTCATCACCAAAAGACAATATAACAGGATTAAGAAACTTAAATAAATTTGCAGACAAATATAACTTACCCGGTATTCCAGATATTGATTTAGAAAAAATTATCAATAGAAACACATTAGAAATACTAGAAATAAATCAATAAAAGTATCGATAATAAATAATAATATATAAATAAAAGTTCATTAAAAGGTTTAAATTGAAAATTGATGTTATTGGGTTAGGTTATGTTGGATTAGTGGCTTCGGCTTGCTTGGCCGAAGAAGGTCACAATGTAACCGGATATGACACTAATACTGAAAAATTGAAATCTATATCTAGTGGTGATATCCCATTTTATGAGCCTAATTTAAATGAATTGGTAAAGTTAGCCATTCAAAAACAAACTTTTGAATTAAAAAAAATTGAGAAATATGAGAACCTTTTTGCAGACGCGATCATAATTGCAGTAGGAACACCTCTTTCTAATATGGGTACTTTAGACATCTCACAGATCCAAGTAGCTATAAAATGGATAATATCAAATTACCAAAACCTACCATTTATTATTATAAAAAGCACAGTACCTCCCGGCACAGGAGAAAAGTTAATATCTCAATACCCTGAGCTAGCAAACAAATATATTTCAAATCCCGAATTTCTAAGAGAAGGCCAAGCTATAGCAGACTGGAAAAACCCTGATAGAATTATTTCAGGCTCTAAAAACCTAGAAGGAAATAAATGTATTGAAAAAATATATGAAAATTATACTGCACCTTTTGTCCACTCGGATATAACTTCTTCTGAAATGATAAAATTTGCTAGTAATGCATTCTTAGCAAATAAAATTTCATTCATAAATGAAATAGCTAATCTATGCGACAAATTAGGAGCTTACGTAGATGATGTATCCAAAGGGATAGGGCTTGATCCAAGAATAGGCCCCAATTATCTGATACCAGGAGTTGGGTACGGAGGATCATGTTTCCCCAAAGATGTACAATCTTTAAGTGATTTGTCTATGACACATCTACAAAGTTTCGATCTACTACAATCGATAATTACCACGAATCAAAAACAACAATTAATGCCTTATTTTTACTTGTCTGAAAAATTTGATAATTTACAAGGATTAAAAGTATGTGTTTTAGGATTGTCATTTAAAGCAGGAACTGATGACATAAGAGAATCTTCGTCAATCAATCTAATAAACCAACTTTCCAATTCTGATGTGATTATCAATACTTATGATCCGGTTAGTATTAACAATTCAAAAAAAGTATTGCCAGAAACTGTTAACTTTTTTGATGATCCTTATGATGCTATAAATGGTGTTCAGGCAACAATAATTATGACTGAATGGAGTGAATTCCAAAACTTAGACTGGAAAAAAGTTTATAAATCAATGAAAAATCCAAAAATTATTTTCGATGGTAAAAACTATCTTAATCAGAAATTAATACAAGATTTGGGATTTGAATATTTTGCTGTTGGCAGAAAAATCAAAAGCCAAAAATAAAAAATGATTACTATGCTTTAAAAATGCTATAATCAATCAACATTTCTATTGAAAATAAATTATGCCTAAAGTATTTACAACGCAAAGACCTCCAGTACGTGGTACAAATCATATGATCTCTTCTGGGCATTATCTTGCATCAGCCGCAGGTTATAAAATACTTGAAAATGGAGGGAATGCTATAGATGCAGGCGTGGCTGCAGGAATAGTATTGGGTATCACTCTTCCTCATTGGGTAAGTTTCGGAGGAGTAGCTCCAATTATGATTTATTCATCAGAATCTAAAGAGATATCAACAATTAGTGGAGTAGGAAAATGGCCAGAGTTAGCATCAATAGAATATTTCAAATCTAACTCAAAAGACGGTGTCCCTTCTACAATCGAAAGAGCGGTAACTCCTGCTGCTTGTGATTCATGGCTTACTGCAATAGAAAATTTTGGAACTATGTCATTTGAAGAAGTGGTGACGCCAGCCTTAGAAATCTGCAATAAAGGTTTCGTCATTCAAGGAACATTAGCTCATTTTTTACCTGATATGGAAATAACACCCGAACTATCAACATTGTTAATGAAAAATGGAGAATTATTAAAAGAAGGCGAAATTTTAAAACAAAAGCATCTCGGAAAAACTTTTAGCAGATTAATAGACATCGAACGCCAATATAAAAATGAAGGCAGAGTCAAAGCCATAAGAAAAACTAGAGATTATTTTTATAAAGGTGAAATAGCAAAAGAAATAGATGAATTTTTCAAAAAAAATGGAGGTTTATTATCTAAATTCGATCTAGAAAATTTTAGTGTGGAAATAGAAAAACCTGAGATTGGCACATATAAAGAATACACTATTGCTACATGCGGAGCCTGGTGCCAGGGGCCAATTTTTATCGAAGTTTTAAACTTACTAGAAAATACTGATCTAAAAAATATGGAGCATAATTCAGCTAATTACATTCATACTATAGTTGAAGCAATAAAATTATCTTTTTCAGACAGGCATTTTTATCTAGGTGATCCTAAATTTGTAAATGTCCCGCTCAAAGGAATGCTTTCTAAAGAATATGCAAAAGAAAGAAGTAAGCTTATAAATAAGCATTCTGCATTTACAGAAATGCCTCATCCTGGAAATCCATTTAAATATCAAGAAGAACAAAATCCAGATTTTATACTTTCAGAAACACCTAGACCAAGTAAAAATCCACATGAAGGAGATACTAGTTATGTTGCTGTCGTTGACAAATGGGGCAATGCATTTTCTGCTACTCCTAGTGATGCATATAACAATTACATACCAGAATTAGGCTTAAGTATTTCTGGAAGAGGTAGCCAATCATGGATGGACCCAATTCATCCATCTTCAATCGAACCAAATAAAAGACCAAGATTAACACCAAACCCTGCAATGGTTTTTAAAAATAACAAACCTTTCTTAATATTGGGAACTCCAGGCTTAGATGTTCAAATTCAGGCAATGACACAACTATTTTTGAACATAATAGAATTTGGTATGAATCCTCAAGAAGCAATTGAATCACCAAGATTTGCTAGTTATAGCTTTCCTCTAACTAGCATGATTAATAATTACGAACCAGGTGTTCTAAGTTGTGAAAATGATATAAAAGAAAATGTAATTAACAATTTATCTAACCTTGGTCATAAAATTAAATTATGGGATCAAAAATCATATCTTGCGGGTGGTCTTTGCGCAATTCAAATCAACAATGATCTTAAAACTTTAACTGCAGGCGCAGATCCTCGAAGAGATGCTTACGCAATAGGAAGATAAATTTATATCATTAAATCTCCACCATTAATATCTATAGATGCGCCAGTAATATAAGATGCATTTTCTGAAGCAAGAAAAATAACTAAATCAGCAACCTCTTCTCTTGTTCCTAATCTATTAATTGGAAAACTGTCAGCATAAGCCTGAGCTCTAGTATCATCTATGGTAGATCTAACCATTTCAGTATCAATTAATCCTGGACATACTGAATTTACAGTAATACCGTATTCTGCTGCTTCTTTAGCTAAATGCCTGGTAAAACCAAGTATTCCTGCTTTTGCGGCAGTGTAATGCGCACCTCCAACTGTGCTAATGTTTTTACCTGCAGAAGAAGAAAAATTGATTATCCTTCCCCAATTATGTGATTGCATAATTGGAATCACAGCCTTAGAAAACAAAAATGTTCCCTTCAAATTTACCCCCACAACAAAATCCCATTCCTTTTCATCTATTTCTACTACTTTTGTTGGCTTTAAAACTCCTGCATTATTTACTAATATATCTACTTGTCCGTAACGCTTTATAGTTTGATTCACAATATTTTCAACATCACCAGATTGAGTAACATCACCTGTTAAAGCAAGAACATTAAATCCAGATTTTACAAATTCATTTTCTGTTAATTTCAAACTATTTTCACTGATATCATTAATTACAATTTTTGCACCATATTCTCCAAATTTTTTTGCAACGGCCTTCCCCATACCCTGTGCTGACCCTGTAACTATTACGACTTTATTATTGAAATTATGTTTATCCACCATAATAAATACCTCATTTATTAATATTAACTTTTTAGCTTATTGGTTAGATTAATTATCATATCATCTACCATGCTATTCAAATCATACTTTGGGTTCCATCCCCATTCTTTACGAGCAACACTGTCATCCAATTTGTCAGGCCATGAATCAGCAATAGATTGTAACATGGGATTAATTTCATAATTAATCTCAAAGCCTGGTATTCTTTTCTTTATAGCTATAGCTAAATCTTTCGGGGAGAAACTCATAGAGTTGACATTAAAATCTGAAAAATGTTTTAATTTAGATTTTTCTGCTTTTTCCAACATAATCAAGGATAAAATAGCATCAGGCATATACATCATTGGTAATTTTGTATTTTCTTCAAGTGGACAAATATAACTCTGTTTTTTAATAGCTTCATAGAATATAGCAACTGCATAATCAGTTGTTCCAGCAGTTGGTTCAACTTTCCAACTGATGATACCGGGCAATCTTACACCTCTTACATCCAAATTCAATTTTGTAGAAAAATAATTTCCTAATAATTCGGTAAATACTTTAGAAATACCATAGTGGGTATTAGGTTTCTGAATTGTATCATTTGGAGTATTATCACTTGGTGTATCTGGGCCAAACGCTGCTATAGAAGAAACTAACATTACTTTTTTTACATTATTTGTAACCGAAGATTCTAATATATTATTTAAACCATTGAAATTCACTTGATAAGCTAACTTTCTATTAGTTTCTGCAGAAGCAGATAAAATTGAACCTAAGTGATAAATAGTATCAATATCATATTTCTTAATTGCACTATTTATCTCATCTACATTTCTTATATCAATTTTAGTATTAGGTCCTGAATTTTGCACTTCATCAGTCATTGGTGTTTTATTTACTGAAGCAATGACATTTTCATCTCCATTTAATTTTCTTAATTCAGGAATAAGTTCTGAACCTATTTGCCCTGATGCACCTGTAACTAAAATCTTTTTCATATAATTTCCTAATTTTTATAAAATATTGTTAAAAATTTATTATTTATACAAGCCCTTATAACCTTAAAAAAATAATTGTATTGTTTAATCGAAAATTTGCAATAATATAAAAAATTCTGCATAATATATATATGCGTTTAGAGTAGCAATTTTGCTCAGCAACCTTCTACCTTTTAAGGTGCTAACTACGTGGTCATGAGACAAAAAGGAATAAATTATAATTTACAAGGAGAAACTTATGACTAAACTCAAGTTAAGCCTTCTATTTTTATCAGTAATGTCACTTGCAATATTTGTTGCATGCAGTTCTGAACCTGAGACAATTACTAAAGAAGTAGAAGTAATAAAAGAAGTTATGGTTGAAGCGAAGTCTACTTTAAAAACAGTTCAAGATCGTGGAACATTAAAATGTGGCGTGAATGATAATCTCACAGGATTCGGAGTACTTACTTCCGGTGGAACATTTGAAGGTTTTGATATTGATTACTGTAAAGCTGTTGCAGCTGCAATTTTAGGCGATGCAAGCAAAGTAGAATATGTTCCATTAACAGCATCAGCTAGATTCGAAGCTTTAGGCTCTGGAGAAATTGACATGTTGGTCAGAAATACAACATGGACTGCCAGCAGAGATCGTGATTTAGCTAATGATTTTACAGCTACAACTTTCTATGATGGTCAAGGAATGATGGTATATGCCGATAGTGGTTATAAAACTATTGAAGATATGGCTGGAGCAACTGTATGTGTATTACAAGGAACAACTACTGAGTTAAACCTTGATGATAGATTTACTTCTGCCGGATTAGATTATACTCCACTTACATTCGAAACAAATGATCCATTACAAGCAGCTTTTGAAGAAAAGCGTTGTGACGGCTGGACTACAGATAAATCTGGTCTTGCATCAAAAAGAGCAGAATTTCCAGCTTCAGCTGGTGGCCCAGATTCATTAGTTGTTTTAGCTGAGACACTTTCAAAAGAACCTTTAGGACCATTAACCAGAGATAATGACAGTAATTTTTATGATGTTGTTCAATGGGTTGTATTTGGTCTTATACAGGCTGAAGAAAGTGGAATAACAAGTGCAAATGTTGCAGCTATGGCCGCTAACCCTACTGATCCAGGAATGGCTCGGTTACTAGGTGTTGGGTTCGGTGATGGAAAAGTTTCAGACTTTAGTTTTGGAGTAGATCCTACATTTGTCCAAAATGCAATTGCAGCTGTTGGTAACTATGGTGAAATTTACGAAAGGCATTTAACACCTCTTGGATTAACAAGAAGTGGATCATTAAATGCTTTATGGACTAATGGCGGATTAATTTACGCACCTCCATTCCGTTAATTAATTCAACTTTGATTTATATAATATGCCGGGTTTTTCAAACCCGGCATATTGTTTTCATGTGATATATTTTAATCATGGATTTATTTGTAAATAAATTATATATATGGAGCAGGTCGCAAAAAAACAGAAATCTGTTAATTCAATTCTTCTTCCTGATTTTTATTAGCCTTTTTATTTATTATTTATTTACAAAAGCTATTCTTTTAGATATGACATTAAGTCACTTTGACAGCAGAGCTGGGTTTGGAATAAGTCATACATTTATTATTGATTATACAAGCAATGACAGCAGATGGGTTTCTTATTTTACAGGAGTGATAAATACTATCAGAGTTTGTATAGTTGCAATATTATTTGCTACTCTTCTTGGCACTATAATGGGTGTCGCAAGATTATCCAAAAACATATTATTTTCAACTATTTCATATCTATATGTAGAAATATTAAGGAATACTCCTTTATTAATTCAAATTATTTTTTGGCAAATAATTTTCCTTAAACTTCCAAGGATTTCTGAAGCCCTTACTTTTGGAAATACTGTAGTGATATCAAATAGAGGAATTCTACTACCTAATGCATCATCTGGTGATAATGGGAACATTTGGATAACAATTATTATAATTGCTGTGATTTTATCTTTAATTGTAAGTTATATCATAAATAAAAAAGAGGACCTTGAAGGTAAAAGCATTAAACTATTTAATTTTAAATTAAATGGTAATTTGTTAAGTATATTGTTATTTTTTACTATCACTATCACTACATATTTTATATTGCAAAAACCATTCAATTTAGATCTTCCCAGTATTTATCAAAATGATAAAGGAACATATTTACAATCAGGCGGATTTGAATTTACTCCTGAATTCGGAGCAATTTTATTTGCACTTGTAATGTATACAGGGACATTTATAACTGAAATTGTTCGAGGAAGTATCCAATCTTTATCAAAAGGACAAACTGAGGCTGCTCAAGCTCTTGGATTAAGTAATTATCAAATAATGACTTTAATTGTTTTACCTCAAGCTTTGCGTTCTATCATTCCACCTTTAACAAACCAATACTTAAATTTAACAAAAAACTCAAGCCTATCAGTAGTTATTGCTTACCCAGAATTATTTATGGTTTCCAGGACAATTATGAATAACTCCGGGCGTGCTCTCCCTGTATTTTTCTTAATTTTAGCTACATATCTATCTCTTAGTTTAGTTATATCAATAATAATGAATATGATAAATCGTAGAGTAACAAGGATTGGAACATAATGAATAATAATTCAATCAAATGGTTCTTTGGCACATTCTTCGGATCAGTATTTAATAGTATAGTAACAATTCTAAGTGTATTAATATTTCTTTTTCTTATTAATAATATTATAGGCTTTATCTCTACCTCAGAATGGGAAGTAGTTACTGTTAATAGACGACTACTTTTAATTGGCAGAATGCCTGTAGAACATGAATGGAGAATTTGGTCAATACTATGGATAACATCTTTCTTAATCTTTTCTTCAATTAATTCATGGGGATCTCCTTCAAAACGGGATTTATTTTTCATATCATTTATCAGTTTAATAATATGTTTAATTTTCACCACATCATCAACAATTTTATACGTTGTTATTTCATTAATAATCTGCATTGTGAGTTATGCTGTTTCATTCTTCATTTATAAAAGTTCATATCAAAAATATTTCCAAAACAGTCTAAAAACTTTATGGATTTTACTCCTGCCGATTATATTTACACTATTACTTATTGGCGACGGCCCAAGCCCCAATTTATGGGGGGGATTTCTATTAAATATTATTTTAGCTTTCATAGCAATTAGTTTTGGATTCCCTATAGGAATTATGTTTGCTTTAGGAAGAGCAAGTTCACTACCTGTAATTAAAATCATATGTACAATTTATATAGAGACTATCAGGGGTGCTCCGCTTGTAGCGTGGTTATTGCTTGCTTGGTTTGTATTACCAAAATTCCTTCCAACATTTTGGGGACTTAATGATATAAGTGTTGTAATTAGAGCTATGATAATACTATCAGCTTTTACCAGCGCATATACAGCTGAAGTTATTCGAGGCGGATTACAATCAATTCCTAAAGGCCAAATTGAAGCTGCTGATAGTTTGAATCTAAATTACAGAACTAAAATATCATTAATCATTCTTCCTCAAGCAATAAGAGTAGTAATACCAGCATTGATTAGTACTTTCATAGGTGTATTTAAAGATACATCTTTAGTATTCATTCTTGCCTTAACAGATTTATTACAGGTAGGACGAATAATTCCAGAACAAGACCCTGAGTTTTTTGGCAAAGCATTAGAAGCCCTTTGCGTAGTGGCATTTTTGTTTTGGATTGTTTCAATATCTTTATCTAATCTCAGTACAAAAGTAGAAAAATCTTTAGGAATTGGTAGCAGATAATTTATAAGGAGTATTAAATGCAAAATAAATCAAAAAAACAAATAGGAAAAGAAATTATATTAACAGATGAAGTAACAAAATCTTTTGGTAAATTTCAGGCTCTAAGAGGAATTACTTCTAAAATATATGAAAAAGAAGTTGTAGTTATATTTGGACCATCCGGATCAGGTAAATCAACTTTTATTAGAACAATAAATAGACTTGAACCTCATGATTCTGGACAAATTATAGTAGATGGCATTGAACTAAATGATGATGTCAAAAACCTTCAGCATGTAAGATCTAATGTTGGGATGGTTTTTCAACAATTTAATTTATTCCCTCATTTATCAGTTTTAAGAAATATCACAATAGCACCACAAAAAGTAAAAGGATTAAAACGTGCTGATGCTGATGAAATAGCAATGAACCTGTTACAAAGAGTTGGGATTCCAGAACAAGCCGATAAATTCCCTAGTCAATTATCAGGAGGTCAACAACAAAGGTTAGCAATTGCAAGGGCATTAGCTATGGAACCTAAAATCATGTTATTTGATGAACCAACATCTGCTTTAGATCCAGAAATGATCAAAGAAGTGTTAGAAGTAATGACCGAACTCGCAGAATCAGGTATGACCATGATATGTGTTACCCATGAAATGGGATTTGCAAAAGAAGTGGCTGATCGTTTCTTATTTTTTGATGAAGGATTAATTGTTGAAGAAGGTACTGGAGATCAAATATTTTCCAATCCCAAAGAAGAAAGAACAAAATTATTTCTATCACAAATCTTATAATTCTTTTTATCCATAATATGTCTATGAGAAAAATTACAGATATCAAAGTAAATATAATCTCAAGCAAATCCAAAAATCAAGTAATAGTCAAAATCATATCCGATAATGGAGAATTTGGAATTGGTGAAGCTTGGTGGGGTATTCCTGATAATAATAATCCTGGTAAAACTGCACTACCAATTGCAAGTGTAATCGAAAATATACTTGCTCCTAGATTAATTGGAAAAAACCCTGATGACATTGAAAAACATTGGTATGATTTATGGGATTACGGATATAGATATGGTGATCAGGGTATATATATGATGGGACTTTCTGGAATTGATATAGCCTTGTGGGATCTGTTAGGCAAAAATAAAAAAATATCAGTGGTACAAATGTTGGGTGGTGCTGTCCACAACTCTCTTCCTTGTTATGCTAGCCTGCCACCTTTAAGAAATACTAACCTGGTAATTAATGAAACAAAACGAGCTATTGAAAATGGAATTAATGCAGTAAAACTTCATGAAGTTGAAATAAAATATGTATCAATATTAAGAAAAGAATTTGATGAATCATTGAAAATAATGGTAGATGTTAATGGACATTATAATTTTATTGAAGCCTTGGAAGCCGGAAAAGAAATGGCTAAATATAATGTAACATGGTTTGAAGAACCTGTACGTCCAATGCGTGATCATAATGCAATAAAAGAAATAGGGATCAAAACAAAAATACCAATAGCAGCAGGTGAAAACGAATACTCAATTAATGATTTTAAAAAACTTCTTGATAATAATACAGTAACTTATTTACAACCAGAAATAACTAAAATCGGGGGTATCACAACTGCAAAACGTATTACTGGATTAACCGAATTATATAATGTTGCACTTTGCCCTCATAATTTTAGTATAGGACCTTCATTATACGCATCAATTCATTGGGCTTTTGCATCCCCTATGTCCAGATGGATTGAAATCCCATGGGTACCAAAAGATTTTAATTTCAATTTTTATAATTCATTACCAGAAATACATAATGGCAAAATAAATGTTCCAAAAGGACATGGGTTAGGATTAAAATAAATAATAAACAAAAAATATAAATGAAATACCTCGTTACAGGCGCAGCTGGTTTTATAGGATATCACACAGCTAAAATACTACTTGAAAATAATAATGAAATCATAGGAATAGATAATATAAATGATTTCTATGACATAAATTTAAAAAATGCTAGATTAAAAGAACTTTCAAAGCATGAAAATTTTAATTTCCATGATACAGATTTAACAAATAAATCTGATGTTTTAAATTTACAAAATGAAGATAAGATAGATGCTATTATACATTTGGCTGCATATGCAGGGGTCAGAATAAGCTTATCTGATCCATGGGCATATCAGGAAAATAACGTGACTGCTACATTAAATCTTTTAGAGCTATGTAAAATATCTAACATCAAAAATTTCACACTCGCATCTACTTCAAGTGTATATGGAGATAATAAAACTCTTCCAACAAATGAAACAATTCCAACATCTAATCCCTTATCACCTTATGCAGCATCAAAAATTTCAGCAGAATTATTAGCATATAATTATCATTATCATTATGGTATAAACACAGCAATTCTTAGATTCTTTACAGTATATGGTCCATTTGGAAGACCAGATATGGTTATATTTAAATTTATAAAATTAATCTTAGAAAATAAACCTATTACTATTTATGGTGATGGCAAATCTAGCAGAGATTATACATATGTAACCGATGTTTCAGATGCACTTATTGCTTCAACCAAGCTTAATGGTTATGAAATATTTAATGTAGGTGGAGGCAGTGCAACCACTTTAAATAACCTTGTTAAAATTATAGAATCATTGTTGGAAAAGAAAGCTATTATTCAAAATATCTCAAGAGACCCTTCTGACGTAGAACATAGCCTTGCAGATATAACTAAAATTTCAAAAATATTAAACTGGCAACCTAAATATAATATTGAACAAGGTGTCAGAGAAACAGGTAAATGGTTTTTAGATAATTTAGATTTTATATCTTCGATTAATTTAAAAGACTAATTTCTATTTGAGTATTTTGGGATATATTCTTTAATTTTAGTAATTGTTTTGAATCTACAGCATCAGCCCATACATTGGCATCATTAATCAATCTTATCTCATCTCCCACACTAACTGGGGTAACACCAAAACCTATAGCAATTGAATTACCCTGAATCCAAAAAGCAATTTCTCCTAATTCCATAACATCTTTAGCATCATCTTCTAATTCCAAATTAATACTTTCTACAGGAAAATAAATTTCATCACCCCAAACACTTATATTTGATTTTAAAGGTAAAATCAATGCAATTTTATCTGCAGTTAAATTGTCTCTTAATATACAAATAATATTTATATCTAAAATTTTTATTTCTATTTTCATAATGAATATTAAATCATAAAAATACCGACAAAATAAATCTGTTATATATAAAAAATAAATCCTTATATCAAAGTATCAATAATAATAAATAAGAAAATTAACGCAAGATAAAGCAATGAATAAAGATAAGATTTTCTGGCCGAAATTCTATCTCTGTTAATTAATAATTTATAACAAAATCCTGAATATACTAAACCGTTTATTATAGAAAGTACCAAAAATACTAATCCTAATGTACTAAAGAACCAAAATAAAATTACTGTTAAAGAAATCAAAATTGAATAAACAAATATCTCAGTAGTAACTCTTTTCATTCCATGTACAACAGGCAACATGGGTATGTTTGCTCTTTCATAATCATCTTTCATTAATATCCCTAATGCCCAAAAGTGTGGAGGTGTCCAAAGAAAAACAATTAAAAACATAAACCAAGGAGAAAGGTTAAGCAAACCTTCATATCCCGTTATTCCAACCCAAGCTATAACAGGAGGAAAGCATCCAGCTGCACCTCCAATCACAATATTCTGAGTTGTTCTTGGTTTTAAATAAATAGTATAAATAAAAATGTAAAATAAACTCGCAAATATTGTTAAAAAGGCACTAATAAAATTTACAGTAAAGTTTAATAACATAAATGAAAAAACATTTAATAATATTCCATAAATTAAGGCACTTCTCGGAGTAATTCTTCTTGAAGGTACTGCTCTTTCCGAAGTCCTTATCATAGCTTTATCTATATTTCTATCAATCACATTATTAATCACACTTGCACCTGCAGCACCTAATGTGCCTCCAATTAAAATATAAATTGTAATCAATAACGGAGGTCTGCCATTGCTAGCTAAAAAAATGGCCCCAGTTGCAGTAACTAATAATAAAGAAATAATTGGTGGTTTAGTTAAACTAATAAGGTCAGATATATATGCTCTGAAATTATTCATAATTAATTCTCTGTATATAAAAAGTCATTCTATAGCAATGTAGTTTAAATATATATCAAGTAATTAATTAATATATAATATTTTATAAATGAAAAACCGAATCTGACCTTAAAATATTGTAATAAATTCTGAGAGGAAAAATTGGGGAAAATATTTTTAACTATTTTTTTAATATTCTCAATAGCTTGTTCCAGTTCACCTGATCTGATGGATACCGTAATAGATAAGCAAAAAGAGATGGATGCTCAATATCAACAAGCACAAGCAGGTACTAAAACCAAATCTACTGAATCACCTAAAGCTAGTGAAACTACTAAACCTAAAAAAAATATTAATAACTGCAATCAGTACAAAGGGGTTGGTACTAAAATAACTGTAACTGAATGTCTTGAAATTAATTATGCTGAAAATTCACATCCAAAACAGACATTAAACTTATGGATCCCCTGCAAAATAAATGAATGTAATAAGAAACTATTTCCTTTAATTATTCATATACACGGTGGAGGTTTTAAGCAAGGTTCAAAATTGGACAAACCCGCTGCTCATATTTTAGAGGAAGGATTTGCATTAGCATCAATTAATTATAGATTATTGCCTGATTATCAATTTCCAGATTATCTGCATGATGCAAAAGCAGCTATAAGATGGTTAAGAGGGAATGAAAAAAATTATTATCTAAATACCTCTAAAATTGGAGTATATGGACAATCAGCCGGAGGTTCCTTAACATCATATCTTGCATTCTCTAATGGAATAAAAGAATTAACAATAAACAATATCACAATAGATATAGAAGGAAAAGTTGGAAATTATTTAAATCAATCTTCTGAAATTCATGCCGCAATAAATTATTTTGGACATGCAGATGCTGCAAAATATTGCTCTGATAAGCAAGGAGCAGATAATTGTAAAAAAAGATATGAACAAGATTTTCCTTTTACAAGTCCAATCTTATATATAGGAAAAGGCAAAGCAGTTCCATATATGATTATACATGGGACTAAAGATAATTCGGTTCCTTATATACATGGTGAATTACTTTATAATAAATTCAAAAATACTTATCCAAATAACAATCCTGAATTAACTTTTATTACAATAGAAGATGGAGGGCATGGTAATTGGCCAAATGAACAAAGTACTAACAAATTACTCATAAATGCCAATACTAATTTTTTTCATAGAAATATAAATAATAATAATAAATATCCCTTTGAAGTAACCAGAACAATTACTAAATAAATTATTTTTTTCTTTTATCATCCATATATTCTTTATAATTCCCTGACTCTATTTCTTTATAATGATTCGTACCAAAATTACAATAATACACATATGCACATAATTCTTTTTTGTCTAAAAAAACAGTGACTGATTTTCTAATATAGGGCGAGTTTTCTGAATCATCTTGATTATATCCTTCAAGTTGATCGCAATTTTTCAATGTTAAATCATCAATATTATATAATTCACCAATAATAATATTTTCACCTTCTTTCAATGCAGGGTAATTGCCAATATCAAATAATTTGCCATATATGCTTCCTTGTCCAATTAATTTTGAACCTTTTATTGTTTGATGATTATATTCAGTGGACAATAAAGTTCCATATACAAATAAATACATATAAGCAATAACGTTGAGTAAATAAAACTGATTGTATAACATTAAATCTTTACAAGAAATAAAAAACATATGTCAGATACAAATTATGCAGATGTAATAATAGTGGGGACAGGAAACGCAGGATTTGCTGCAGCAGTTTCTGCAAGTGAAAATGGCGCTAAAGTACTGATGTTAGAAAAAGCATCAGAAGATTACATGGGCGGCAATAGTGCTCTTACAATACATATGAGGTTTGCATACAATTCTTTCACAGATCTATTACCTTTAGTGAAAGATAAAAAACAAACTTATAACAAACTTTATAATAAAAAATTACAAAAACTAGGTGAGGTAGTAACAGGATATACCGAATCTGATTATTTAAAAGACATCATGGATGTCACTGATGGTAAATCAGATAAAATTTTATCAAAAGAATTAGTAACAAATTCCCTGCCAACAATAAAATGGATGAATAAACTAGGACATTTATGGTCTCCTACTTTTGATAACCCAACTTCTGCAAATGTTGTTTCTTTTAATGGAAAGGGATACGGACTAATACAAAGATGGAAAAAAATTGCATTAAATAAAGGTGTCAATATTAAATATAATCATCAAGTTATAGATCTGATAAAAAATAATAAGGATAAAATATCCGGTGTTGTTGCAAAAACAAATAATGAAAATAAAATTTACTATGCAAATACGGTAATTCTAGCTTGTGGTAGCTTTGAATCAAATGCTCAAATGAGGGCTAAATATCTTGGTGAACAATGGAGAAATGTTAAGTTAAGAGGTATCCCAAACAATACTGGAGAAGGGCTAGAAATGGCAATTTCTCATGGAGCAATCCCTTATGATGACTGGTCTACCTGTCATGCATCTCCACAAGATATTAATCGACCTGATTATGATTTACCAGGCGAAAATAAATCTGGAGACTATTGGAGCAGGTATGCTTATCCTTTTAGCATAATGGTTAATATAAATGGAAATAGATTTATAGATGAAGGAGAAACATGGAGGGGACTAACATATGCTAAAACCGGAAAAGCAATACTTGAACAAGAAAATAATATGGCCTTTCAATTATTTGATTCAAAACATATTCAAGCCGGTGTACTCAAAAATTACAAAAAACCAACAAAATATAGCGCTGAAACTTTAGTTGATCTTGCAAATCAAATAAAAATTAAAGATAAAAAAAATTTTATTAATAATATTAATAAATTCAATAAAGCAGTTCAGCCTGGTAATTATAACCCACATAAATTAGATGGTAAAAATATTAAAAATATATATCCTTTAAGATCTAATTGGGCGCTACCTTTAAATAATCCTCCTTATTTGGCATATCCAGTTATTTGCGGCATGACATTTTGTTATGGAGGATTAAAAACAACTATAAATGGAGAATTAATAAATAAAAATGGAGATATTATAAAGGGATTATATGCCGTAGGAGAAATGATAGGTGGGCTATGGTATAACAATTATCCTTCTGGTGGTGGTATGATGGCTGGAGCTGTTTTTGGGAAAAGAGCTGGCAAAAAAGCATCTGAAAATACTAATTAGTTAAAATAGTTTGAGCAAATAAACTTAATCCTCGCAATGTTAAATCTTCTTCATAAATATCTAAATTTATATATTCGGCAAACACTTTTACTCCATTACCAGTTCCAATAATTTTTATGTCTTGATAATTATCTTTAAATTCTTTTATAAAACCATTAATTAAATGAATATATCCTTTAAATAATCCTGTACCAATCGCATCTTCAGTATTAGTTCCATATAATTTATTTGTATCTTTCATTTCAAAATAATTTAACTTTGAAGTAAATTGAGCTAAGGATTGACTTGCAATATGATTCCCAGGGAAAATTAAACAGCCCAAATATTTACCCTTATCATCTATATGACAAAATGTTAATGCAGTTCCATGATCTATAACCAAATTTCTTTGTTGAGTCAAATCATAAGCTGCTGATGCATTAATTATTAAATCTGCACCTAACTCACTTGGATTATTTAAACCTATTTCTATATTGGAAATATTTTCAGAATTAACAAAATGAACAGAAATATTCATATTATTAAAATACTGATTTAATTCAGGAACTACTGATGAAATAAATAAATGGGAAATATGATTTAATTTTAAATTATCAAATTTTTCTTTAAACTTTTTAGTTTCAAATATAATTTTATTTTGAATCAGTCCATTATCTACAAATGCTAATTTAACATTTGTATTTCCTATATCAAGTAATGCATATTTCTGCAATGTATATACCTAAAGTAAGATCTAAAATTATAAATAATATAATGAACAAATATTATAATCTAAATTTTTAAAAAATTTCAAATCTAACTTCAAATTACATTAATAAACTCCAAATAAATGGAAAAATAAGAATTAAAATGAGAATAATACTGCTAATAAAATCATTTTTATCAAAAAAAAGCTTAGATAGCGAAAATGTTTTCTTCTTTTCAGAAATATTTTTTACATTTTCTTCATAAAACGTAAAATTGTCCTCATTGAACATATAACCACAATCAGAACATTCATAAATTGGAGTTATATCTCTATTAATAATTTCTTGACTTCTACACTGAGGACAAAACACTATAAAAGTATATCTTAATTATCAAATAAAATACAACTGTGCTTTTCTCTTCATATAAAAAGTTTGCGTACTGAAGGAAGATAGTGTATTATAGAAATAATCATAATATATGATTATTTATTACTATATTTCCTAGTTCTAAATTATGGGAGGAAAATATGGCAGAAGTCGTAGCAAATACAGGTGTAAATAAAGAATCTGGCTATTTTTATTATCTAGGTAAAGACGGAAACGTTTGGAGAACTAAAATGGCATCTGGCGGAAAACCTGGCGGTGGCGCTGAAAAAGTAGCTGACGCAAATGTATCCAGAGAATCTGGATTTTTATATTATATCGACGGAAACGGCAATGTTTCCCGTTCACAAATGGCTTGGAAAAAATAATAATTTTCTAACTATTTAAATACTAATAACAAAAATCCATGCTTGTCTTCAAGCATGGATTTTTGTTATTAGATTAGATTCAATATGAGTAATTTACAAGAAACAGCATTTACTATAGATTCATCCAGCATAAAATTTGGAAATGGAGTTACTGAAGAAGTTGGTTGGGAATTTAAGAAATTAAATTGTAATAATATAATGATCATAACTGATAAAAATTTAATTGATCATGTAAGTGTCGTAAAAACTATAAAATCAATAGAACAGAATAATCTTAATCCTATTCTATTTTCAGATGTAAGTGTTGAGCCTACAGACTCTTCATTTAAAAAAGCTATAGAATTTGCTATAGCAAATTCTATAGACGGCTTTGTTGGTGTAGGTGGCGGATCTAGTATGGATACAGCAAAAGCAGCTAATCTTTATTCCACTTATCCTGCAAATTTTATGACTTATGTTAATGCTCCAATAGGAAAAGGTAAGCTAGTACCAGGGAAACTTAAACCGATGATTGCTATTCCTACAACAACAGGCACTGGAAGTGAAACAACTGGAACTGCAGTATTTGATTATGAAGAAATGAACGCAAAAACAGCGATTGCGCATAGAGAATTAAGACCTTTAATAGGATTGATAGATCCAGAAAATGTTAGGACTGTACCACCCAATGTAGTAGCTTGTAGTGGCTTAGACGTATTATGTCATGGGCTTGAATCATATACTGCTATTCCATTCCATTCAAGGAATAAACCTGAAAATCCAGGATTACGCCCATCATATCAGGGATCAAATCCAATAAGTGATATATGGTCTTTAACTGCAGTAAAAATGGTAGCTGAAAACATTTATAATGCTGTAAATGATCCTGATAACCATGAAGCAAAATCTCAAATGTTACTAGCAGCTACATATGCCGGAATAGGGTTTGGAAACGCTGGTTGCCATTTATGTCATGGCATGTCTTATGCAGTATCTGGGAATGTAAAAGAATTTTTCCTGAATGATTACCCTCAAAATCATCCAATGATACCTCATGGATTATCTGTGGCAATCACAGCACCAGCTATATTTAATTTTACTGCAAAAAGCGACCCTAAAAGGCATGTGGATGTTACAAAAGCTTTAGGTATTTCGGATGTTGATGAAAACAATGTTAATGTTATGCTACCAAGAGCAATAAAAGATATTATGAGTTCAATTGGAATGCCAACAAAATTATCAGACTTAGGTTATAAAGAATCAGATATAGATGAATTGGTAAAAGTTACATTACCTCAACACAGAGTAATAAAATTAAGCCCAATTGAAGTAGATGGCAATGATCTGAAAAAATTATTTATAAAAAGTCTAGATGATTCTTGGATTCAATAAATTAATAAATGGTTAAGAAAAAAATTATTATTATTTATTTGCAAATTTTTATTATTATTTCAATTTTTATTATTATTTTCTTTAATTGGAATAAAATTGCTCAAATGTACACACATCCATTTAATAATAATATAAATCAACAAGAATTAAATAACATTAATATATTACCGGCCCCGTGCTGAGTTATACCTTAACTCAAGTTTGAGCAAAAAATTACCTTACTATCTGTCCAGCTACATACTCTCCATCAGTCCAAGTTGGTTCAGAATTTAAATGTTCCATCATTGCAACGAAATATTCATGTTGATCAGGATTATTAGCATTAGCTAAATGAGCGTCTTTATTTTCAAAGATTGCTACACCTATTAAATCTGTATCATCATCTGGATTCATTAAAAACCACGCAACCATACCATCAGGAGTTCTGTCATTTGCTCCCATAACTTCAATAAGTTTATCTTTATGTCCTTCTTTAACGTTTAAATTAAATACTGTACCGTACATATATTCTCCTTTAATTAATTTAAATCTCTTGATGACCCAGTAACTAAAAAGATTGTATCTTCAGCAATGTTTGTTGATCTATCTGCAATTCTTTCTAAATTATGGGCTATAAATATTAAAAATGTTGCTTGTCTAGAAGTTGTAGGATCTCTCATAATAATCTGCATAAGTTCATTAATTACCCTGTCTTTTAAAGCATCCATCTCATCATCCATATCACAAACTTTTTCTGCTATCTGAACATTTGATTCCCTATATCCTTTTAAACACAAAGTTAACATTTCTATTGAACGTTCAGCCATGGATGGTATATCTATTAATGGTTTAATAAGATCTACATCACCAATTCTAATATTAATTTTAGCTATACCTTCAGCATAATCAGCCATTCTTTCAAGTTCCATTATAACTCTCATTATTGTTATAATTTTTCTCAGATCACTAGCAACAGGTTGCTCACTTGCAATTAAAAAAATAGCTTTGGCTTCTATTTCAACTTTATATTTATCTACAATATCATCCATGTCAATAATCTTGTTAGACAAATCAATATTTCGAGTATTAAGTGCTTCAATTGAGCCATTTATCATTTTTTTAACAGTTTTCTCTACTGCATCAATACTAATTTGCAATTCTTCTAAAGCTTTATTAAATTCTTCTCTAGGCATAATAATATCCTTTAATAATATTATAACTAACTAAATCTACCTGTTATATAATCTTCAGTTTCTTTCATTTTTGGATTAGAAAATATATTTTGTGTATAATCATATTCAATTAAAATACCACATCTGTCTTCCCCCGAAAGAAGAAAAGCTGTTTTATCTGAAACTCTTGCTGCCTGTTGCATATTATGTGTAACAATAATAATTGTATAATCATTTTTCAATACATTAATAAGATCTTCAATTTTAACTGTACCTATTGGATCTAATGCAGAAGTTGGCTCATCTAATAAAATTACATCAGGTCTTATAGCAAGTGCGCGTGCAATGCATAATCTTTGTTGCTGTCCTCCTGATAATGAAAATGCATTATCTTTCAATCTATCTTTTACTTCATCCCAAAGTGCTGATTGTATTAAAGCTCTTTCAACTTCTTCATCATAATTACCTGCAAATCCATTTATACGCAAGCCGAAAGCAACATTATCATAAATAGATTTAGGAAACGGGTTAGGTTTTTGAAAAACCATACCAATTTTAGATCTTATCAAAACAGGATCAATCGATTGTGTATATATATCTAAATCATCAAATATAATTTGTCCTTCTACTTTAGAATTTGAAAACAAATCATTCATTCTATTAAAACATCTTAGCAAAGTACTTTTTCCACATCCGGACGGCCCAATTAAAGCTGTTACTTTATTTGCTTCTATATCCAAAGAAACATTTTTTAAAGCCTGAAAAGCTCCATAATAAAATGAAAGATTTTTTACTTTCAAAATAATATTTGATTTATTTTGCTCATTATTCATTATCATAAAGTTCCTTTAAATTATTCCTCAGATCTTTTTTGAAATTTATTTCGTAAAATCACAGCAATTGAATTCATAGATAAAAGTAAAATTAAAAGAATAATAATACCCCCGGCTGCTAATCCTCTAAAGTCATCTTGTGGCCTTGATACCCAATTAAAAATTTGAATTGGCATAACTGTAAATCTATCCATTGGAGTTACAGGTATAAAAGTAATATATACTAAAGCAGTTATTGCCACCATAGGAGCAGCTTCACCTATAGCTCTAGATAATGCTAATATCACCCCAGTTAATATACCTGGGAATGCAGTAGGTAATACTGCCATTTTAACCACCTGCCATTTATCTCCCCCTAAAGCAAATGCAGCTTCCCTGTGTGCGCTTGGTACAGCTTTAATTGCCTCCCTGGAGGCTAATATGAGTACTGGTAATATTAAAAGTGACATTGTTAATGAACCTGCTAAAATACTTCTTTCTAATTTTAAAAAATATACAAATATTGATAATCCAAGTAACCCATAAACTATGGAAGGTATTCCGGCTAAATTTGATGTGTTTATTTCAATAAAACTTGTTATCCAATTTTTAGGAGCATATTCTTCTAAATAAATAGCTGCACCAATCCCAATCGGCACAGTTATTAAAGCAGTTAATCCCATCATATATAAAGTTCCTATCAAAGCTGCCCATAATCCTGCTTGTTCTGGATGCCTTGAAGGATAATTAAATATTAAATTTGGAGTCACCCATTCATACCCTTGTAAAATTACCTGAATTAACAAACTAATCAATCCCATCATTGCTACTAAAACTCCTAACAAACAAAAAGCAAGAAATACAATTCCGATAAACTTCCTTCTGCTTAAATTATTTTGATTAAGTTTAAGATCAATAGACATTTCGCCATCTCTTTACAATCCAATGCCCTAATGTATTCATTGAAAAAGTAATAACAAATAATAAAATTCCTACTGCATAAATCGATTGATACTCAATACTTCCATTAGCAGCTTCACCTAAAGCAAGTTGTACAATATATGCTGTCATAGTCTGAATACTTTCTATTGGATTAAAGGTTAATTTTGGAGTAGCCCCGGCAGCTATTGTTACTAACATAGTTTCCCCAATAGCCCTAGAAAGTCCTAATATAAATGCCGCTACAATACCTGATAATGCGGCTGGCACAACAACTTTTATAGAAGTTTCAAATCTGGTTGCGCCTAATGCATAAGAGGCTTGTCTTAATGAATTTGGTACAGATATTAAAGCATCTTCAGTTAAAGAAGAAACAAATGGGATTATCATAATTCCCATCACCAAACCAGCACTCAAAGCATTAAAAATTATCATCTCTGGAAAAACTATCTTAAGTAATGGGGTTACAAAAGTTAAAGCAAAATATCCATATACAACTGTTGGAATTCCTGCTAATACTTCTAATACAGGCCTTAGTATTTTACGTACAGTTTCCGGGGCATATTCGGCTAAATATATTGCTACAGCTAAGCCTACTGGAACAGCAACAAAAGATGAAATAACAGTTACTAAAAAAGTACCAACAACCAATGGGGCAATTCCAAAAGATTTAGGAATTAAAATAGGAGACCATCTTTTTTCTGTAAAAAATTCTATTATAGAAACCTGAGAAAAAAATCCAATTGATTGTTGAAGCAAATTCCATATTATTGCAAAAGTAACAACAAGAGTTATAAATGCACAAATACTTACAAATAAATTTACCACCCTACCTTCAATTTTTGTTCTTAATCTATGCCCACGTTTAGAATCAAACACAGAATTATTCAAATTCATATTATTATTTAAGTATGGTTAGTATATTTATATATAGTAAAGCAATAATTAATAAATGTAAATTTTCACAAACATAACAATCAAACTAGAATATTATTTCACATTCTATTTTCATCTAAATTTATCCAGATTACTTTTGTACTCTTCATCTTTAACAGGAACATAACCAATTTCAGTAATTAATTTTGCGGCATTTTCCATATAAAATTTTACAAATTCTTTTACCACAGGTTTAGTATTATAAGAAAATTTATTTACATATATATAAAGAGGTCTTGTTATCGGATATAACTCCGAATCAATTGCCCTGGAATCAGGAAAGATACAACCATTACCATCTTCATTGTCTATGCCAAGAACTTTTAATTTATCTTTGTTTAAAAGATAATAAGCATAACCAAAATATCCTAATGAATAATTATCACCAGCTATGCCTTGTACTAAAACATTATCATCCTCTGAAGCTGTATAATCATCGCGGCTTGCGCCTTCTTCATCATTTATAATTTCTGTAAAAAACCCAAAAGTCCCAGAATCTGTCCCGGGACCATATAATCTGATCTTTTTATTCGGAAAAGTTGAACGTATTTGATTCCAATTATTAATTATGCTTCCAGGCTTCCAAAGTAAATTAAGTTCAGTAAGTGTTAAACAATTAA
>Ga0310345_10001131_pt1 | contig 31410 bp, 29 predicted proteins | sample HC15DNA20500_MG_FD_204667 | JGI IMG/M metagenome (GOLD analysis project Ga0310345, IMG submission 204667) | Marine microbial communities from station ALOHA, North Pacific Subtropical Gyre - HC15-DNA-20-500_MG | ecosystem: Environmental > Aquatic > Marine > Oceanic | place: Pacific Ocean: North... | reverse complement strand
CCCGACGACATCCTCGCCGTCCTGACCCGCCGGGTGGTCGACGTGATCCCCTTCAACGTGCGCATCGCCGTGGAGGGCCGCCTGTCGCTGGGCACGCAGACCGACCCCGAGACCGGCTTCGTCAGCCGCGTGCGCCTCGAAGAGGCCGAGGTCGAGCGGGCATGAGGCACGAGCGCGCCCTCGCCCCCGACGCGCACGACGCCCGGACGCCCGCGCCGGGCGACCTGCGCCTCGAGGGGGTGGAGGTCCGCGCGCCCGACGGCCGGACGATTCTGAGCGTCGAGCATCTCGAGGTCCCCGCCGGCGCCACGCTCGGCATCCAGGGCCCCTCCGGGGCCGGCAAGTCGACGCTGCTCCACGCGATCTCGGGCCTCGTCCCCGTCGCCGCCGGCCGGGTGACCTGGGGCGCGACCGACCTCGCCCCCCTGCCCGAGGCCGCCCGCGACGCCTTCCGCCGCCGCACGCTGGGCCTGATCTTCCAGGACTTCCTGCTGCTCGAGGAGCTCTCGCCCCTCGACAACGCCGCCGTCGCCGCCGCCTGGGCCCCGCGGGCCGAGCGCGCCGCGATCCGCGAGCGCGCCGCCGGGCTGCTGTCCCGCTTCGGCGCCCCCTCGGCGCGCAGCGTCTCCGGCCTCTCGGGGGGCGAGCGCCAGCGCGTCGCCGCGGCCCGGGCGCTCGCCTGCGATCCGGCGGCGATCCTCGCCGACGAGCCGACCGCCAGCCTCGACCGGGCGAACGCCGACCGGCTGGTCGCCGACCTCCTCTCCGCCGCGCGGGAGCGGGGGCGCACGGTGATCGCCGTCTCCCACGACCCCGCGCTGATGGCCGCCATGGACCGGGTGATCCAGGTCGTCGACGGACGGGTGCGCCAGTGATGCCCGAGGCGCTGGAGACGCTCTGGCGGGCCCTGCCCAACCTCGCCCAGGACCTCGCCGTCACGCTGGCGCTGCTGGCGCCGGCCCTTCTCCTCGCGCTCGTCGCCCTGCGCGGCCAGGCGCCCTGGCCGCTGGCGCGCGCGCTGCTGATCCGCTTCCGCTGGACCAACCTCCTGTTCGTGGCGCTGATGGCGCTCTCCGTCGGCCTCGGGGCCGCGCTCCTGAGCCAGGAGCGCGCCCTGCGCCAGGCCGCGGCCCGCGCGGCCGATCCGTTCGACGTGATCGTGGCGGCGCCGGGGGACGAGATCCGGGTGCTGCTCTCGACCGTCTACCTGCAGCCCGCGGCCGCCCTGCCGCTGCTGGGCCCCGAGGCGCTGCGCGCGATCCAGGCGGACCCCCGCGTCTCCCTCGCCGCCCCCGTCGCCTTCGGCGACAGCTTCGAAGGCGCGCCGGTGGTGGGCGCCACCGCCGCCTTCCTCGACCGCCTCGCCGGCCCCCCGGCCGAGGGCCGCCCCTGGGCCGCGACCTCCGAGGCGCTGGCCGGCGCCAGGGCGCCCGTGACCCTCGGCCAGACCCTCGCCCCCGCCCACGGCCATGGCGACGCCGCCGAGCCGGACGCCCATTCCGGCGCGGGCCTGACCGTCGTCGGCCGCCTGCCCGCGACCGGCGGCCCCTGGGACCGCGCCATACTGGTTCCCATCGAGACGCTGTGGGAGCTGCACGGCCTCGCCCCCGGTCACGCGCCGCAGGAGGCGGGCCGCCTCGGCCCGCCCTTCGATCCCGCCTATTTCCCCGGCGCCCCGGCCTTCGTCCTCTCGGGCGAGCGGCTGGCCGATGCCTATGCGATCCGCGCCCGCCACGACGGCGAGGGGCGCATGGCCTTCTTCCCCGGCGCGACGCTCGCCCGCCTGCACGCGGTGCTGGGCGACGTGCGCGAGGCGATGTCGCTGATGGCAGGCCTCACCCAGGCGCTGGCCGCGGCGGGGGTGCTGGCGGGGCTGGTGGCGCTGGCCCGCCTCTTCGCGCGCCGCTTCGCGCTGCTGCGGGCGATGGGCGCGCCCGGGCGCTTCGTGCTGGGGGTGGTCTGGCTCTACGCCGCCTGCCTGCTGGGGGCGGGGTGCCTCGCGGGGCTGGCGCTGGGATGGGCCTCGGCGGGGCTGGTCTCGGCCGCGGTCTCGGCGCGGATCGACATGGCGGTGAGCGCCGCCCTTGGCTGGCCCGAGGTGCAGCTCGCCGCCGCCGCCTTCTCCGCCGCTTCGGTGCTGGCGCTGGCGCCCGCGCTGGCCGCCTACCGCCGCGCCCCGGTCGAGGACCTGCGCGCCGGCTGAGGCGAGGGCGCCCGCCTCAGGCGGCGTCCGAGGCGAGCGCCTCCAGATAGGCGCGCCAGCCGCCATGGGCGGTGACGTCCTCGGCCCCCTCCAGCCCGGCCGCCTCGCACAGGAAGCCCTTCACCGCCGATCCGTCGGCCAGCGTCACCGTGCCGATGCCCAGCGGCGCGGGCACGCCGGCGATGAACGCGCCGAACCGCGCGCTCGGCACCGCCCAGACCTCGACCGCGATCGCCGCGCCGTCGCTCGCGCGCACCATCCCCGGCCGCTTCGGCGGCCCGCCCGGCAGCGCGTAGAGCCGGTAGTCGGCCGAGGTCGTGGTCGCAGACAGGAACCGCGCCCCCAGCCGGGTCAGCTCATGGTTCAGCGGCAGCCCCGACATGTGCGCCCCCACCGCCGCCAGCGGGATCTCGTCCGGCGCGGCGGCGGGCGCGCGCTCCGCCCCCCGCGGGGCGAGCCAGCCCGTGGCGCCCAGCCGGACGCCGGCGCGGGCGTGCAGCACCTCGCCCAGGCTCGCGAGCGTCGCGTCCCGCCCCGCCTTCGCCAGCAGCGTCACCGAGCCCGGCCGCCCGTCGCCCCGCGCCGCCAGCGGCACGGCGAGGCCGCACAGGTCCATCAGGTTCACGAAATTGGTGTAGGTCCCGAGGTTGGAGTTCGGCGTCACCGGATCCGCCTCCAGATCCGCGACCGAGTAGAAGGTGGGGATGGTGGGCACCGCCATCAGGTCCACCGCCTCCACCATCGGCCCCGCCACGCGCTTGAGCGCCTGCAGCGCATACTGGCCCTTGAAGGCGTCGGCGGCCGAGAAGCCCTGCGCCTTGCCGATGATCGCCCGGGTGACGGGGTGCATCTCCTCGGGCCGGTCGCGGATGATCTCCTCGGTCGCGGCCCAGCGCTCGCCGACCCAGGGGCCTTCGTAGAGCAGGCGTGCGATGTCGTAGAAGGGCTGGAAGTCGAGCTCCACGATCTCCCCGCCCAGCGCCGCCAGCTCGGCCAGCGACGCCTCCCATGCGGCCTCCTGCACCGCGTCGCCGAAGAACTGCCGGGTGGCGGGCGAGGGCACGCCGACCCTGAACGCGGGCGGCGTCGCCGCCAGCGCCGGGGCGGGCACGGGGCGCGAGTAGGCGTCCGCGGGGTCGTGGACCGCCGCCGCCTGGAACGCGGCCCAGGCGTCCCCCACGGTCAGCGCGAAGATCGAGATGGTGTCGAGCGTCCGGCAGGCCGGGACCATGCCCGTCGCCGACAGCGCCCCCAGCGTCGGCTTCAGCCCCACGATGTTATTCAGCGCCGCCGGCACCCGACCGGAGCCCGCGGTGTCGGTGCCCAGCGAAAAGCTCACCAGCCCCCGCGCCACCGCCACCGCCGAGCCCGAGGACGACCCCCCCGGCACGATCGCCGGATCGACCGCGTTCTTCGGAACCGGATAGGGCGAGCGCACGCCCACCAGGCCGGTCGCGAACTGGTCGAGGTTGGTCTTGCCCACCAGGATCGCCCCCGCCGCCTTCAGGGCCGCGACCGCGAAAGCGTCCGCCTCCGCCTCGTAGACCGAGGCGGGACAGGCGCAGGTGGTCGGGCAGCCGGCGGCGTCGATGTTGTCCTTCACCGCGAAGGGCACGCCCCACAGCGGCAGCGCCGCCGGATCGAAGGGCGGCAGCGCCTCGGCCGCGGCCTTCGCGGCCTCGGGGTCCACCAGGTGCAGGAAGATGCCCGGATCGCCGGCCGCCTCGATGCGCCGGTAGACCTCCGCGATCACCTCGACGGGCGAGGCGCCGCGGGCATAGGCCGCGTGCAGGGCCGAGATGTGGAAGGGCAGGTCCTTCATGGGATCGCCTCGCTTTCTTGTCTGGCGGAGGGGGCCGCTCAGGCCGGCTCCACGAACTCCACGGGTCGGGTCCAGTGGATCAGGACCACGCAGCCGTCCTCGGACCATACGCTGTGAACGGTGCCCTCGGGATTGAAGATCACGTCGCCCGCCCGGGCCACCCCGTTGTCGTCGGACTGGGTCCCCTCGAGCACCACGATGGTCTCGAGCCCGGTGTGCCGGTGCCGCGGCACCGAGGCGCCGGGCGCGTAGCGCAGCAGCGCCACCGCTGCGGGCCCCTCCGCCAGCCGATGGATCTCCACCCCCTCGCGGAAGAACTCGAACGGCAGCGAGGTCCAGCCGCCGGAGAGCGCCGCGGGCAGGAAGCCGCGCAGGAGGGCGGGGACGTCGGTCACGGGGGCGGGGGCGAGCTCAGACACCGATCGCCTCCCGCACCTGGTCGGTGGTCGCGGTCCAGCCGACGATGGCGCCCTGGGCGCGGATCATCTCGATCGCCGCCTGCTTGAAGGCGGGGAAGTAGGATTCGGTCGCGTCGGCGGCGAGGATGCACTCGTAGCCGCGGTCGTTCGCCTCGCGCATGGTGGTCTGCACGCAGACCTCGGTGGTGACGCCGGCGAAGACCAGCTGGCGCAGGCCCTTTTCCTTCAGGACGTCGCCGAAGGGGGTGGCGTGGAAGGCGCCCTTGCCCGGCTTGTCGATCACGGTCTCGCCCTCCTGCGGATAGAGTTCGGGGATGATGTCGGCGCCCGGCTCGCCGGCGATCAGGATCCGGCCCATGGGGCCCTCGTCGCCGATGCGCAGGGACGGGTTCCCGCGGTTCCGCTTCGCCGGCGGCAGGTCCGAGAGGTCCGGGCGGTGGCACTCGCGGGTGTGGATGACGGGCAAGCCGGCCGCCCGAAACCCCTCGATCAGGCGGGCGGTCGCGGGGATGATCGCGCGCAGCAGGCTCACGTCGTTGCCCAGGCTCGCGCCGAAGCCGCCCGCCTCCATGAAGTCGCGCTGCATGTCGATGACCACCAGGCCCAGCGCCGGGAGGTCGAGGTCGAGGGCGAACGGCTCCGCTTGCAGGATCGGCATCAGTCGTGCCCCGCCATGTGCCGGCCGATCTCGGCCATGTCCGCCTGCGCGGCCGCGACCTCGTAGCCGAAGCGCCCCTCCGACATCACCAGGATGCGGTCCGAGAGCTCCAGGATCTCGTCGAGGTCCTCCGACATCAGCAGCACCGCGGCGCCCTTGTTGCGCGCGGCCATGATCCGCTGGCGGATCTCGGCGACGGCGGTGAAGTCGAGGCCGAAGCAGGGGTTGGAGATGATCAGCAGGTCCACCTCCCCCGACAGCTCGCGGCTGAGCACGGCGCGCTGGACGTTGCCGCCCGAGAGGCTCTCGATCGGGCTCTCCAGGCTCGCGGTCTTCACCTTGAAAGCGCGCACCAGCTCGGCGCCGAGCCGGGTCATGCCGGCGCCGTCGAGCCACACCCGCGTGCCCGCGCCCTTCCCGTCGAAGGAGCGGAAGGCGATGTTCTCCGCCACGCTCATCTTCGGCGCGCAGGCGTTCTTCAGGGGCTCCTCCGGCAGGTAGCGGACCTTCAGCCGGCGCTGCTCCTCGCGGGTGGCGTGATAGGGCTGCCCGTGAACCTTGATGACGCCCGCCTCGCAGGGTCGCTGGTGGGTCAGGATCTCCATGAACTCCGACTGGCCGTTGCCCGAGACGCCGGCGATGCCGACGACCTCGCCGGCGCGGACCTCGAAGGCGTCGATCTCGATGGTCTTCAGGCCGGAGGCGTCGCGGGCGCGCACCCCCTCGACCCGCAGCACGACCTCGCCGGGGGTTCCGGCGCGGGCGGCGGGCTTCGCCAGCGTCTCGGTTCCCACCATCATCTCGGCCATGTCGGCGTGGCTCAGGTCCTTCACCAGGCCGCCGCCGGTCTTCACCCCCCGGCGCAGGACCGAGACCTCGTCCGCGAAGGCCGTCACCTCCCGGAACTTGTGGGAGATCATCAGGACCGAGATCTCCCCCGCCTCGGTCAGCCCCCGGACCACCCCCAGCACCTCGTCCGCCTCGGACGGCGTCAGCACCGAGGTCGGCTCGTCCAGGATCAGGAACCGCCGGCCGAGGTAGAGCTGCTTGAGGATCTCCAGCTTCTGCCGCTCGCCGGCGGAGAGGCGCATCACCGGCACGTTGAGGGGCGCGCGGAACGGCATGGTGTCCATGAACCGCTCGAGATCCCGGCGCTCCCGCCGCCAGTCGATGATCTTGGGCGCGTCCTCGCGGCTGATCACCAGGTTCTCGGCGGCGGTCAGCGAGGGGACCAGGGTGAAATGCTGGTAGACCATGCCCAGGCCCATGGCGTGGGCGGTGCGGGGGTCGGGGATGTCGACCTCCCGCGCGCCGACGACGACCGAGCCCTCGGTGGGCGTGTAGAAGCCCATGATGCATTTCACGAGCGTCGACTTGCCCGCCCCGTTCTCCCCCAGCAGGGCGTGGAACGAGCCCGGCGCGACCTTGATCGAGACGTCGCTCAGCGCCGTGAAGCCGCCGAAGCGCTTGGTCATGCCCACCGTCTCGACGCCCAGCGCCTTCATCTGCGGGGAGAGGACGGTCATTCGCCGACGGCCTCCAGGCAGGCGACGAAGTCGGCGGCGTTCGACACCGCCCCGAACACGCCCCCCTGCATCTTGATCATCTTGATGGCGGCGTGGTGGTTGCCCATGTCCGTCGCCCCGCAGCAGTCCTCGAGCAGCAGGCACTCGAAGCCGCGGTCGTTGGCGTCGCGCATGGTGGTGTGGACGCACACGTCCGTGGTGATGCCGGTGAGGACGAAGTTCTGGATGCCCCGGGTGCGCAGCAGCAGCTCCAGGTCGGTCGCGTAGAACGAGCCCTTGCCCGGCTTGTCGATGATCGGCTCGCCGTCGATGGGGGCCAGCTCCTCGATGATCTCCCACCCCGGTTCGCCGCGGGTGAGGATGCGCCCGCAGGGCCCGGGGTCGCCGATCCCCGCCCCGATGCGGCGCGAGCGCCAGCGCTTGTTCGCCGGCAGATCGCCGAGGTCCGGGCGGTGCCCTTCGCGGGTATGGATCACCAGCCCGCCCCAGGCGCGCATCGCCGCCAGCACCGCCTTGATCGGTTCGATGGGCGCGCGGGTGTTCGAGAGGTCGTAGCCCATCTTGTCCACATAGCCGCCGACGCCGCAGAAGTCGGTCTGCATGTCGATGACGATCAGCGCCGTGTTCTCCGGGCGCAGGTCGCCGTTCCACGGCCAGGGATAGGGATCCGCGGCGAGCGGGCCGACCGTCTCCACCGTTCCATCCATCGCGTTCATTCCGCGGCCTCTTTGCTCTGGGGGCTGCATGTCCGCGTCGGAGCCGGGAAGCCGCAGGAGGTTCCGTCGGTGATCTTCACCGCGTCCTCCCAGGGCAGCCGGGCCGTGCCCGCGACCATGTCCTGCATGAACGTGTAGGGGCAGTCCTGCGCCCCTCCCTTCACCGCCACGTAGCCGCGGTGGAAGAGCTGGTAGATGTTGTTCTCCACCCCCCAGCCGGCGCGCGCCTCGCGCACCAGGTCCGGGCGCACCTCGGCGGTGATGATCTCGTCCGGCCGCCCGGAAGTCCCGTGGGCGATGACCGAGCCGTCGAAGTTGCAGATCATCCCCTCGCCCATCGAGTCGAAGGTCCCGTCCGAGCCGCACATGCACACGTTCGCCGTCACCATCAGGTTCTGGAAGGCGTTGGCCTGGTTGGTGAAGCGCCAGCTGTCGCGGATCGGGGCGGTGTAGCCGGCGGTGCGCAGCATGATCTCGGCGCCCTTGTAGGCGCATTCGCGCGCCATCTCGGGGAACATGCCGTCATGACAGATGATCAGCGCCAGCTTGCAGCCCTTGGGCCCGTCGATGACGGGAATGCCCTGGTCGCCCGGCTCCCACGGCTCCACTGGAACCCAGGGGTGCATCTTTCGATAGTAGAGCTGGATCTCGCCCTGATCGTCGATGACGAGCCCCGTGTTCCAGGGCATCCCGCCGGGGTTCAGCTCCATGATCGAGAAGCAGCCCCAGATGCGGTTGTCGATGCAGGCCTGCTTGAAGGCCGCCACCTCCGGCCCGTCGATCGAGCACATGATCGCCGGGTTGATGTCCATGGAAAGACCGTGGAGCGCGTATTCGGGGAACACCACCAGGTCCATGCCCGCCATGTTGCGCCGGGCCTTCCCCACCATCTCGACGATCCGCGCCGTCTGGCGGCCGAGGTCCTCGGGCGTCGCCACCACCGGCAGCTGCAGCTGCACCAGCCCGATCACCACGCCGTTCGGGGAGGGGTTCAGTCCGCCCAGGCCGTTCATCGCGTTTCCTTTCCTGTGATGGATCGTCTCGCGGTCGCCATGCGCCCGCCATGGCCTCGCCGCCTCGCGCGCCCCATATCTCCCCCAACGCCCCCGCCGGCGCGGCGATCCCGCCCGCCGGCCCGACGACCCTGGAGGACCGCATGACTCGACGCGCCCTGCCCGTCACCCTGACCGCATCGCTCGCCATGGCCGCCGCCATGGGCGTCACGCTCGTGGCCGACGCCGCGCGCGCGCAGGACGCCACCGCCAAGCTGATGAGCCCCGAGGGCAACCCGGTGGGTATCGCCTCGCTCTACAACACCCCCGCGGGCGTGCTGATCGAGCTGGAGCTGACCGACGCCCCCATCGGCACCCATGCCCTGCACATCCACGAGACCGGCGCCTGCGGCCCCGACTTCTCCGCCGCCGGCGGGCACCTGGGCGTCGACGAGGCGCCCCACGGCTTCTTCAACGAGGACGGCCCCCACGCCGGCGACCTGCCCAACATCCATGTGCCCGAGGGCGGCCAGGCGATGATCTCGACCCTCGCGCCGCTGGCCAAGCTGACCGACTCCGACGGCGAGAGCCCGGCCGAGGCGATCGAGAACTCGGCCCAGGCCCTGTTCGGCGGCCGCGCCCGGCTGCCGGTGCTGGACGAGGACGGCGCCGCGCTGGTGATCCACATGGGCCCCGACGACTACCAGACCGATCCGGCCGGCGCCGCGGGCGACCGCATCGCCTGCGGGGTGATCGAGGCGCTGTAAGGCGCGCGTGCAGCCGAGACGCCGGGGGCGGGGGGACATCCTCTCGCCCCTCATTTCGTGATCGACAGCTCGCCCGGCGCGCCGCTCATGGCCCGCGTGGTCGAGGAGGTGGCGATCAGCATGCCCAGCGTCAGCACGTAGGGCGCGGCGTAAAACAGGTAGTAGCCCGAGGTGATCCCGACGGACTGGAGCGCCGGCCCCAGCGCCCCCGCACCCCCGAACAGCAGCGCCGCGCCGAAGCACTGGATCGGGTTCCAGCGGGCGAAGATCACCAGCGCCACCGCCATCAGCCCCTGCCCCGAGGAGATGCCCTCGTTCCAGGACCCGGGGTAGTAGAGCGACAGATACGCCCCCGCGACCCCCGCCGAGGCGCCGCCCACCGCGGTCGAGGCGATGCGGATCCGGTTGGGCCTGAGCCCCATGGCCCGCGCGGCGTCGGTGGAATCTCCCACCACCCGCACGATCAGCCCCACCTTCGTGGCGCGGAACACCCACCACAGGACCACGGCCAGCACCGCGCCGATCACGAACAGCACGTTGACGCGCAGCGCCGCCTGCACCTGGGGATAGCTCGACCAGGACCCGAGCTCGATGGCCGGCAGGTCGGGGGCGACGGGCTGGATGTAGGGCTTGCCGAAGAAGAAGGCCAAACCCATGCCGAACAGCATCAGCGCGATGCCGATGGCGATGTCGTTGACCCGCGGCAGCGAGCACATCAGCCCGTGCACCAGCCCGAACAGCGCCCCCGCCAGCGCCGCGGCCAGCACGCCCGCCCAGGGGTTCCCCGTCTCGTAGGCGATGGCGTAGCCGGCCATGGCCCCGAAGACGAGCGTGCCCTCGAGGCCGAGGTTGATGCGCCCCGAGCGCTCGGTCAGGCACTCGCCCAGAGAGACGAACAGGAACGGGGTCGAGACCCGGATGGCGCCGCCCAGGATGGCCAGCGGAACGCCCCAGTAGCCGATGTCGGTCTCGTTCATTTCTGGCTCCAACGCTCGGGGGCGAAGATCCTGAACCGGCCGTAGAAGGTCTCGGAGAGCAGGATCGCGACGAAAACGAAGCCCTCCAGCACCAGCACGGTCGCGTCCGGCAGGTCCATGCGCCGCTGCACGAGGCCGGACGAGGCCTCCATCCCCCCGATCAGGATCGCGACGGGGATGATCGCCAGCCCGTTATGCCGGGCGAGGAACGCCACCAGGATCCCCGCATAGCCATAGCCCGCCGCGAGGCTGCCGTTGGCCGAGCCCTGCACCGCCGAGACCTCGATCATCCCGGCGAGCCCCGCGAAGGCCCCGCCCAGCGCCGTGAAGCCGATCAGCAGCCGCCCCACCGGCAGCCCCTGGATCTGCGCCGCGCGCACGTTGCCGCCCACCAGGCGCGCGGCGAACCCCCAGGTGGTCTTCTCGATCAGCACCCAGGCGATCACGCAGCAGATCACGCCGATCGCGAACCCCCAGTGCACGTCCATGCCCGGCAGGTCGCCGATCCGCAGCGGCTCGGCCAGCGGCGCGGTGGAGGGCTTGTTGAGGCTGGCGGGATCGCGCAGCGGCCCCTCGACCAGGTGGTTCATCAGGGCGATGGCGATATAGGCCATCAGCAGCGAGGAGATGGTCTCGTTCACCCCCCGCTTCTGGCGCAGCGCCCCGACCGCGCCGATCCAGGCGCCGCCGGCCAGCATGGCGGCGAGCGCCATCAGCGGCACGCCGATCACCGCCGGCGCCCCGGGGATCGCGGCGCCCAGGCCTCCGGCGGCGACGCCGCCGAGCACGATCGCGCCCTCGCCCCCGATGATCATCAGCCCGAGCCGCGCCGGCAGCGCCACGCAGAGCGCGGCCAGCAGCAGGGGCGCCGCCCGGCTGAGCGTGTTCTGCCAGGAGAACCAGGTGCCGAAGCCGGCCTTGTAGACCAGCCCGTAGAACTCCGCCGGGCTCTTGCCCAGCGCCAGCAGGAACAGGCCGAAGGCGGCCAGCCCCACGATCAGCGCGCCCAGGGGCAGAACCGCCGCCTCCAGCCGCCTCGCCCAGCGGGCGAGGGAGCCGGAGGCGGCCGGGACCGCCGCGACCTGCGCAACGGACTGGGCCGCGGGCGACCTGGGGGATGCAGCAGCCTGGTCCGACATCGCGGGCGGTCCCTTTCGAGGGCGATCAGGAGGTGGAACCGATGACGCCCTCGACCAGGTAGTCCATGCTCTCGAGCTGGACGTCGGTCTCGACATAGGCCGCGCCCGCGCCGACGATCTCGGCGCCGGCGTTGGACTTCATCGGCCCCTTGAAGACCGAGAAGCCGCCCTTGAGGATCTCGGCCTTCGTCGCCTCGAACTGGGCGCGCGCGGCCTCCGAGACGGCGGGACCCAGCGGCGACATCTTGATGAAGCCCTCGGCGAGCCCGCCGCGCACGAAGTTGTCGATGCTCCCGCCCGCCTGCACCGTCGCGACCATTTCGGTGTAGACCCGGGCCCAGTTCCACTCGGCGCCGGTGAGGTACTTCTCGGGGGCCAGCGCCGACTGGTCGGCGTGGTAGCCGCACACGAACGCGCCGCGGCCGGCGGCGGTCTCCATCACCACCTTGGGGCCGTCGACATGGCAGGTGATCACGTCGGCGCCCTGGTCGGTCAGCGCGTTGACCGCCTCGGCCTCCTTGACCGCCAGCGACCACTCGCCGGTGAAGATCACCTGGCAGGTGATCTCGGGGTCGACGGCGCGGGCGCCCAGCAGGAACGAGTTCACGTTCTGCAGCACCTGCGGGATCGGCTTGGCCGCCACGAAGCCGATCTTCTTCGTCTTCGTGGCATGCCCCGCCGCGATGCCGTTGAGGTACTGGCCGAGCCCGATGTAGCCGAAATAGGAGCCCACGTTCATCGGGTGCTTCTCGGCCGACCACAGGCCCCCGCAATGCTCGAAGCGCAGGTCGGGATATTTCTGCGCCATCTCCAGGATATGCGGGTCGAAATAGCCGAAGGAGGTCGGGAACAGCAGGCTCGCCCCGTCGAAGTTGATCATCGATTCCATCGACTTCTGCACTTCGACGGACTCGGGGACGTTCTCCTCCTCGACGACGGTGACGCCCTCCATCGCCTTCACCGCGGCCGCGCCCTCGGCATGGGCCTGGTTGTAGCCGTAGTCGTCCTTCGGCCCCACGTAGATGAAGCCGATGGTCAGGTCGGCCGCCTTCGCGCGGGTGGCGAAGCCGCCCATCGCGGCGACGCCGGCCACCGCGGCGGAGGATTTCAGGAAACCGCGTCGCGACGTGCGGTGGAATTCGGTCATGATCGGCTCCCGGCTCGCCATGGATGTCGTGGGCGGCGCCCCCCGGGGCCTGCGCGGCGCCGCGGGTGCGGCTCTCCACGTCGGGCCCGGTCCGCCCGTGGGGGGCATTTCAGGGCAAGCCTGCGCCAATGTAATCTGCTAGTTTCGCACCGCACCGCTGCAGGGAATGCAGCACCCTCGCTCCGGGAGAGGCGATGCGCCACCTGCTGCCCCTGCAATACATCGACGCCGTGGCGCGCACCGGCTCGATCCGCCGCGCGGCGGAGACGCTCAACATCACCTCCACCGCCCTCAACCGCCGGATCCTGGCGATGGAGGAGGAGCTGGGCGTGCCGATCTTCGAACGCCTTCCGCGCGGCGTGCGCCTGTCGCCGGCCGGCGAGCTGCTGATCCACCACATCCGCAGCCAGATCTCCGACCTCGAGCGGGTGAAGAGCCAGATCGCCGACCTCTCCGGCGTGCGCCGCGGCCATGTCGCCATCGCCTGCTCGCAGGCCTTCCTGCCCTTCTTCCTGCCCGAGATGATCGCCCGCTACCGGCGCGAGCATCCCGGCGTGACCTTCTCCGTCCAGCGCCGCGACCGCGCCCAGGCCGAGCAGGCGCTGGCCAGCCACGAGGCCGACCTCGCCCTGATCTTCGAGCCGGTGCGCATCGCCGAGTTCCAGACGCTGGCCCGCGTCCGCCAGCCCGTGCATGCGATCATGGCCCCAGGCCACCCGCTCGCCGCCGCGCCGGAGCTGCGGCTGCGCGACTGCGTGCAATACCCGCTCGCCCTGCCCGAGGCGGAATACGGGGTGCGCCACCTGCTGGACGTCGCCTGCCGGGCCAAGGGCTTCGCGCTGGCGGCGTCGGTCGAATCCGACAGCTTCGAGTTCCTGCGCATGCATGCGGTGGCCGAGAACATCCTGACCTTCCAGATCCCCGTCGGCCTGCCCCATGCCTCCGAATGGCCCGACGCGGTGGTGCGCGAGCTCGACCGTCGCGACGTGCCGCCGGGCGTGGTGGCGCTGGGCCAGCTCCGCGGCCGGGCGCTGCCGGTGGCGGCCTCCCGCTTCGCCCAGCAGATGACGGCGGTGTTCGAGGAGCGCTTCGACAGCGAATGACGGACAGTCTGCCGAATTTTCGCACATGACCTCGCCAATGCCGAAACGACGCGCAGATTCCGTCGTCCAGCTGCCCTCGATCTGAACGTTCCCGCTTGCCGAGACCCTGCGATTCGGGCACGAATTGATTCAAGTCGTCACCGATGACGACCCCAGCGGTCCAACGGCGGGCCAGCTTCTCAACCGCGCCAGGCGTCCGGATCCTCCGTGCGCCCAGCCAGGGAGCTGCGCCTCATGGATGGATCGGCCCTTGATCCCGATTTCGAAGCCCGCCTGACCGCGACCCTCGCGTCCCGGGTCGACGCCGTCGTCGTCGGCGGCGGCCCCACCGGCTTCCGCGTGGCGCGCGAGCTGTCGCGCCGCGGCCGCTCCGTCGCCCTGCTCAATGCCGAGAGCTGGGCCCCCTACAACCGCGTCAAGCTCACCCCCCTGCTGGCGGGCGAGGTGCAGTTCGGTCAGGTCGCCCAGCCGCGCGACCCGGTGGGCGACGGGCTCGCCCGTCACTACGCAGGCCAGCGCGCCGTCGCCGTCGACCTCGACGCGCGCCTGGTCGAGACCGCCTCGGGCCGGCTGTTCCCGTTCCGCGACCTGGTGATCTGCACCGGCTCGCGCGCCTTCGTGCCCGCGATCCCCGGGATCGGGGCGCGCAACGTCTTCACCTTCCGCGACGCCGACGACGCCGCCGCCCTGAAGGCCCGCAGCCTCTCGGCCCGGCAGGTGGCGGTGATCGGCGGCGGGCTGCTCGGGCTCGAGGCCGCGCGCGCCATGGCCGCCCACGGCGCGCGCGTCTGCGTCGTGGAGCACGAGATGCGCCTGATGCCCCGCCAGCTCGACGCCGAGGCGGCGGCGCTGCTCGCCGCCCGCCTCGAGGCCCTCGGCGTGAGCTGCCTGACCGGCGTGCGGGTCGAGGAGGTGCTGGCCCCCGCCGGCGCCGTGACCGGCCTGCGCCTCTCGACCGGCGAGACGCTCGCCGCCGACACGCTGGTGGTCTGCGCGGGCGTGCGGGCCGAGACGCAGGTCGCCCGCGACATGGGCCTCGCCGTCCACCGCGGCATCCTGGTCGACGCCGCCATGCGCACCTCCCACCCCCATGTCTACGCCGCCGGCGAGTGCGCCGAGCTCGACGACCGGGTCGAGGGGCTGGTCGGCCCCTGCCTCGACCAGGCCGAGACCGCGGCGAAGACCATCTGCGGCGAGCCTGCCGCCTTCGCCCGCGCCGCCCCCGCCACCCGACTGAAGGTGGTGGGCGTCGAGGTCTTCTCGATCGGCGAGGTCGAGGCGCTGGAGGAGCGTCCCGGCGTGCGCGCCTTCGCCTGGCGCGACCTCGGCCAGGGCCTCTACCGCCGGGTCTTCGTCGAGCGCGGCCGCCTCGCCGGCGCCGTCGCCATCGGCCCCTGGGCGGAGCTGAACCGCGTGCAGCAGGCGGTCACCGCCCGCGCCCCCGCGCCGCCGCTCTTCGCCCCCCGCTTCCGGCGCGACGGCACGCTCTGGCCCGCCGCGGCCCCCTCCTCCGCCGCCGACTGGCCCGCGGCCGCCACGGTCTGCAACTGCACCGGCGTCACCCGCGGCCGGCTGGGGGAGGCGATGGCGAACGGCGCCGCCACCCTCGACGCGCTCCGCTTCGAGACCGGCGCCTGCACCGTCTGCGGAACCTGCCAGCCGCTGCTGGAGGAGATCCTGGCCGGCGGGACCGCCTCCGCCACGGCGCAGCGGTGGTGGAAGCTCCTCTCCCTCGTCTCCATCGCCGCGGCCCTGCTGGCGCTGGTCACCGCCCTCGCCCCGCGCGTGCCGATCCCCGACGCCTTCGAGGCCCGCGGCGGCCTCGAGACGCTGTGGTTCGACAATATCGTCAAGCAGTGGACCGGCTACGGCCTCCTCGCCGTGACCGCGGCGCTGATGCTGCTGGGGCTGCGCAAGCGGCTGAAATTCGCCCGCCGGCTGGGCGGCTACGACGGCTGGCGGCTCGTGCATCTCGGCCTCGGGGTGGCGGCGGCGCTCGGCCTCTTCCTGCACACCGGCTTCCGCTTCGGCCTGAACCTCTCCTCGGCGCTGATGACGGTCTATGTGGCGGCCCTGCTGCTGGGCGGGATCGCCGGCCTCGCCACCGGCGCGGACCACAAGCTGCGCGACGCAGGCCTCGGCTCCGCCGCCTCGCCGCCCCGCAGGATCCCGCTCTGGCTGCACATCCTGGCGCTGTGGCCGCTGCCGCTGCTGCTGGGGGCGCATGTCCTCGGCGTCTACGCCTACTGAGGGCCCCCGGATGCGCACCCCTCTCCTGTGGCTCCTGTGGACGGTCCTCACGCTGGCCGGCGCCGCCGCCGTCGGCGCCGCGGTCTTCATAGGCGGCGACCGCACCCCGATGCTGCTGGGCGAGACCACCGGCGTGCACCACCAGTTCGAGACCGCCTGCGAGAGCTGCCACGGGGCCGAGCCGCTGTCCTCGACCGAGGACGCGCTCGACGCGCTCAACGAAAGCTGCCGCACCTGCCATGACGAGGAGCTGAAGCTCTCCGACGACAGCCACCCGCGCAAGAAGTTCCGCGACCCGCGCATGGCCGACTACTGGGCGAAGCTCGACGCCCGCGCCTGCACCACCTGCCATATCGAGCACGAGCCCGAGATCACGCGCCCCGGCGCGGTGACGCTGGCCATGGACTACTGCATCGCCTGCCACGCCGACGGCGAGCAGGACGTGCGCGCCGAGCGCGAGAGCCACGCGGGGCTCGGCTTCGAGACCTGCGCCTCCGCCGGCTGCCACAACTTCCACGACAACCGCGCGCTCTACGAGGATTTTCTGGTCAAGCACGCCGACGACCCGTGGCTCCTGGATCCCCCCGTCGCCGCGAACGCCGCCGCGCTCCGCGCCCCCGACGCCCGCTTCGCCAAGCCGGTCGGCGAGCCCCTGACCCTGGCCCGGGCCGAGGCCCCGGCCGCGGTCCTCGCCCGCTTCCCCCAGCAGGAGCTCGCCGCCTGGGCCGCCTCGGCCCATGCCGAGACCGGAGTGAACTGCGCCGCCTGCCATGCGCCCAGGGCGAAGGACGAGGCGGCGCTCGCCGCCGAATGGTCCGACGCCTTCGACCTCAAGGCCTGCGCCAAGTGCCACCGCAACCAGGCCCAGAGCTGGACCGAGGGCCGCCACGGCATGGCCTTCCACAAGGACGTCGCAAACCCCCGCAAGCTCGACAAGCAGCTGAAATCCCTGGGCCTCGCGGGGCTGGAGGAGGATCTGCCCGCCGCCATCCGCGCCTGGCTCGACGATCCGGCCCCGGCCCCGCAGATGACGGTCGCCGCCGCCCGGATCCCGATGAAGGCCGAGGCCGGGCACGCCGTCCTCTCCTGCGCCTCCTGCCACGACCCCCACGCGCCGGAACGCGCCCCGGCGCGGGTCGAGACCTGCGCGGGCTGCCACGACGACGACCACACGAAGGCCTACTTCGGCTCCCGCCACCACGAGCTCTACCTGGCGGAGCTGGCGGGCGAGGGGCCGCCCGGCTCCGGCGTCGGCTGCGCCGACTGCCACATGCCGAAGGTCGAGGACCCGGCCTCGGGCCGCGTCTTCACCACCCACAACCCGAACGCCTACCTGCGGCCGAACGAGAAGATGATCCGCCCGGTCTGCATGGACTGCCACGGCCTGGGCTTCGCGATCGACGCGCTCGCCGACCCGGCGCTGGCGGCGAACAACTTCAAGGGACGTCCCGCCGTCCATGTCCCCGGCATCGACTGGGCGGCGCGGCGCGTGACGACGGGGGAGGCGGCACGCCAATGACGCTCCCCCGCCGTCGAGGTGCAACCGAAGCTGCAACGAGGGGTTTAGAAATGCCCGCGCATAAAATCAAACTCGCCGCCGCGGTGGTCGCGGCGGGCGTCGCCGTGCCGGCCATGGCCGCCGACGGCATCGCGCCGCAGAAGGTCGCCGACATGCTGCATGCGGTGATGAACTCGGACCGCACGGTCTACACCCGCCTGGTGGTGAACCGCCTGGCCAACAAGGAGGGCGTGATCAAGGCCTCGGAGCATTTCGAGGACGACAAGGCCCTGCCGCTGCCTGCCCAGATGTTCCGCTTCGGGGCCGAGATGGTCGCCGACCAGACCGAGGAGTTCACCTACTCCCTCCTCTCGCTCTGGCCGGTGAACAAGCAGAACGCCCCCAAGACGGACGCCGAGAAGGAGGGGCTGGAGTACGTGGCCGAGAACGTCGGCGAGAACTGGTACGGGGAGGAGGAGCTGGGCGGCCAGACCTACTTCACCGCCGTCTACGCCGACACCGGCGTCGCCGAGGCCTGCGTGAGCTGCCACAACGAGCACAAGGACAGCCCCCGCACCGACTTCGAGCTGGGCGACGTGATGGGCGGCGTGGTGATCCGCATCCCCATCGACGGCTGAGGCCCCCCGGCCCCGGCGGCCCCCCGCCGGCCGGGGCCGCGACGACCCCCGCCCCGGCGCGCGCCGCCGGGGCCGAGATCCCCCGCACCCCGCCCGGGCGTCGCAGCCCCGGGCCCAGAGGAGACCCCGAGATGACCCCCGAAAAGGTCGCGCTGGTGCAGTCCAGCTTCCGCAAGGTGGCCCCGATCGCCGACACGGCCGCCGACATCTTCTACGCCCGCCTCTTCGAGATCGCCCCCGAGGTCCGCTCGCTGTTCCCCGAGCAGATGGGCGACCAGAAGAAGAAGCTGATGCAGATGCTGGCGATGGCGGTGAACAACCTCCACCAGGTCGAGACCATCGTGCCCGCCGTCCAGGACCTGGGCCGCCGGCACGTGGCCTACGGCGTCAGGGACGCCCACTACGACACCGTCGGCGCGGCCCTGCTCTACACGCTCCAGAAGGGCCTGGGCGAGGACTGGACCCCCGAGGTCGCCGACGCCTGGACCGAGACCTACGGCCTCGTCGCGACCACGATGAAGTCCGCCGCCGCCGAGGTCCCCGTCGAGCCCGAGAAGAAGAAGGGGTTCCTGGGCCGCCTCTTCCCCAGCTGACGCCCCCCCGCGTCGGCCGTCGGAGGGGCCCGAAGACCGAAGCCGCCCGCCCGACGGCTTCCCCGTACCGCAGCGGCGCAGACCGCCCTCGGCCGCCTGCCGCCGCCCGCGAACCGCGCGCGCGCCGGGCCTGACCCGGGGCCCCGCGCCGCCTGCCCCCGGGGCTCCGCCCTCCGGTCTCGCCTGCCCAACGGCGCACGCGCGCCACGGGCTTGACCCGGGGCCTCGCGCCGCCTGCCGCAGGCGACGCCCGGCCGGCGAAGGCTCCGCCCGCCCCGTCTCCCGGACGGCGCGGGCGGGGTCCCGCTCAGGCGACCGCGGCGGCGGCGGCGGAGAGCTTGGCGCGGCAGTCCGAAACCATGCGCTCGATCAGCTCGGCGCAGGTGGGGATGTCGTCGATCAGGCCGCAGACCTGGCTCGCCCAGACCAGCCCGTCGTTCACCTCGCCCGACTCCAGCGCCGCCCGGCCGCGGGCGCCGGCGACCAGCGCATGGACGTCGCCGAACTCGGCCCCGCCGGGGCGGGTCTCGATGGAGACGACCTCTTCGGAGACGGCGTTCTTCAGCACCCGGCCGGTGTTGCGGAAGGTGCGGAAGATCAGGATGGTGTCGCGCTCGCCGGCCTCGACGATGGCCTTCTTGATGTTCTCGTGGATCGGGGCCTCCTGCGTGGCGCAGAAGCGGGTGCCCATGTTGATCCCCTCGGCCCCCAGCGCGAAGGCGGCGGCCATGGTCGCGCCGTCGCCGATGCCGCCCGAGGCGATCAGCGGCACCTTCACCGCGCGCGCGGCGGCGGGGAACAGGATCAGGCCCCCCACGTCGTCCTCGCCCGGGTGGCCCGCGGCCTCGAACCCGTCGATGGAGATGGCGTCGACGCCCGCCCGCTCCGCCGACAGCGCGTGGCGCACGGAGGTGCACTTGTGCACGACCTTGCCCCCCGCTTCATGGATCTTGCCGATGAACTCCTTCGGCGACCGCCCGGCCGTCTCGATCACCTTCACGCCGTTGCCCAGCGCCGCGTCGAGGTATTCCTCGTAAGGAACGGGCTGGGCGGTCGGGAAGATCGTCAGGTTCACGCCGAAGGGCTTGTCGGTCATCTCCCGGCAGCGGGCGATCTCGGCCGCCAGCGCGTCAGGCGTGGGCTGGGTCAGCGCGGTCAGGATCCCCAGGCCGCCGGCGTTGGAGACGGCCGAGGCCATCTCCGCCCGGCCCACCCACTGCATGCCGCCCTGGATGATGGGGTACTGCGTCCCCAGCAGCTCGGTCACTCTGGTCTTCATGTCAGCTCCCTTGTCGTCTTTCGCCGCGGTCGCGCGCGGTCCCGTCCGTCAGGCCCCGCGCGACAGCGCGGCGCGGAAATCGCGAAGGCACAGGCGCACCGCCTCCACCAACATCAGCCCGAAGGCGATCGGCGCCATCATCGCCACCGGCCAGGCCGGCCAGGTGCCGGTGCCGATCTGCACCGCGCGGGCGGTGTCGTAGGACTTGATGGCATAGCGGGCGCAGTAATAGGCGACGATGGCATAGACGCAGACCTCCACCGCCAGCACGAGGCCCGCGATCAGCTTGCCCACCGCGCCCTTCATCACCGGGTCGAGGATCTCGAGCCGCGGGAAGGTCGCCTCGCGATGCGCAAGCGGCAGGCCCCAGAACACCATCACCGGGAACAGCACCGACTCGATCATGTTGAAGGCGCCGGGGATCAGGTCGGTGTGCAGCACGTAGCGGCCGAACACCGTCAGCACCGTCAGCGCCAGGATCGCGAGCAGGCACAGGCCCCCGCCGATCGCCGCCAGCCCCCACTCGAACTTTCCCAATGCGTCGTGGGATTTTCTCAGCATCTCGACCTCACTGGATCTGGGAGGGGAGCCAGGTGACCACGCCCGGGAACTCGACCATGATCAGCGACACGACCACCGCCGCGGCGAGCGCGAACAGCCCCGTGGTGCGGAAGATCGGCCCGACCGGGTGCCGCACCGCCGCGCAGGCCGCATAGGTCGCGAGCCCCACCGGCGGGGTCAGCAGCCCCAGCGAGATCATGAAGCAGGCCATCACCCCGAACCACAGCAGGTCGACCTGGGCGGCCTCCAGCACCGGCAGGATGATCGGGATCAGCAGCACCATCACGGCCGCGGACTCCAGCAGCAGCCCGCCGATGAAGAAGGCGAGCAGCATCAGCGCCACCAGCATCGTCGGCTGGGCCAGCAGCGGCTCGACCGCGGCCAGCAGCTCGCGCGGGGCGCGCGACAGGGACAGGAAGCGCCCGAAGGCCTGCGCGCCGATGACGATGATCATCAGCATCGAGGTGACCTTCACCGAGTCCACCAGGCTGTCGAAGATGTCCCGCAGCCCGATGCGGCGCAGCGCGGTCATCCCGATCAGCGCGGTGAAGGCGCCCAGGCCCCCGGCCTCGCCGGCGGTGAACACGCCCCCGTAGATGCCGCCGAAGATCACGAACATCAGCACCACGACGAAGATGAAGGCGGCGATGGCGGCGCCCGGCAGCGCCTCCTCCGCCTCGCTCTCGGCGGGCGCGGCGCCGGGCTGGGTCTCGCCGAAGACCCACAGGCAGGCGATGTAGCACAGGATGCACAGGAGCCCGGGGATCATCGAGCCGATGAACAGATGCCCCACCGGCACCAGCGTCAGCGAGCCGTAGAAGATCATGATCAGCGACGGCGGGATGATCGCCGCCAGCGAGCCGGAGACGGCGGCCAGCGACACCGCGAAGCGGCGCGTGTAGCCCACCTGCTGCAGCTGCGGCCCGGCCATCACCGCGAGCGCGGCCGAGGTCGCGGCGCCGGATCCCGAGACCGCCCCCAGCATCCCGCCCGAGACGATGGTCGCGGCCCCCAGCGGGAACCGGCGCTTGCCGGCCAGGCGATAGCCCACCCGGAACAGGTCCTCGACCACCCTGCCCCGCAGCAGGAACTGCGCCATCAGCAGGTAGAGCGAGATGATCGAGAGCGAATAGGAGGACGCGGCGCCGACGATGTCGGCGGCCAGCAGCCCGTCGAACAGGCGCGTGCCCATCATCGCGTACATGCCCGCGATGCCGGCGCCCATCAGCACGATCGCCACGCTCTGTCCCAGGATCAGGAACACGGCGAACCATGCGGAGACGAAGATCAGGGCCTCATGTGAGGTCATCGGATTCCCCGCGACAGCAAGAGGGGGGGCGGAGGGCGCCAGGCGCCTCCGGCGAAAGCCGCCGCCCCGCGGGGGCGACGGCGTCCGGCTGGAAGAGGGCCGCCTCCCGCGGGGCGCGGGCGGCGGCGCTCCCCCGCGCCCCCGCGGCGACGGTCGCTTTCGGGGACCGGAGGGGTCCCGGCAGGCCCGCCGCGCGCCGGGGCGGCGCGGGGATCAGTCGGCCAGGTACTCGGCCACGCCCGGCGGCAGCTCGCCGCCCTCCTCCTGCACCAGCTCGGCCCAGAGCTGGGCGGCCTTGCGGGCGGGGTGGCCGTCGGCCTCCAGCGTCTCGATCCACTGCTTCCAGGTGGCGACCGACGCCTCGGCGATGTGGTCCTGCAGCTCCTGCGGCAGGTCCGAGGCCTGCACGAAGGTGGTGCCGGCGGCCTCGGCGGCGGCGCGGACCTCCTTGTACTGGTTCTGGATGAACTCGGCGTTCTCCAGCGCCACCTCGCGGGCGACCTCGTCCATCGCCTTCTGCTGCTCTTCGCTCAGCCCGTCCCAGGCGGACTTGGAGATGGCCGCGTAGCTCTCCCAGTGGCCGAGCGCCACGCCCTCGATCGAGTACTTCAGGAGCTCGGTCATCGAGTAGGACTTCCAGTCGGCGACCGACAGCAGGATGCCCTCGATGGTCTTGCGGCTCAGCGCCTCGTAGGCCTGGGCGGCGGGCATGGTGACCGGGTTCACGCCCAGGTTCTCCAGCGTCATGGTCTGCAGCGCGGCGCCGGCGCGCAGCGGCAGGCCCTGGAAGTCGGCGGGCGAGGTGATCTCCTTCGAGACGGTGTTGATCGCGTAAGGGCCGGACGCGCCCAGGCCCCAGGCGACGATGCCCTTGGGCTCGATCTCGTACTCGTAGAAGGTCTTGCCGTCTTTCAGCTCGACGTCCGAGTCCATCAGCTTCTGGAAGGCCCGGGTGATCTGGGCCGAGTCGGTGCCGTAGACCGGCAGCTGCGAGATGTCGGTCAGCGGGAAGGCGCCGGGGATGTAGGGCGCGAGCAGCGGCGAGACGATGTCCACCGTGCCGCCCTGCAGCGCGTCCAGCCCGCGGCCCACGCCCACCAGCTCGCCCGCGTAGAAGCGGGTGAAGGTGAGGTCGGTGCGCTCCTCGAGCTTGGTGGCGAAGGGGTCGAGGCTCTGCCCCACCCACATGTGGACCTGCGGCAGCGAGGCCGAGATCATCAGGTTCTGCGCGAACGCCGGGGCCGAGGTCGCGGCCAGCGCCGCGGCGCCGGCGAGGGCGCCTTTCACGAGGGTCTTCATCGGGTCTCCTCCCATGTTGCGGCCCGCTTGCCGCGGGTCCGGGTCGAACGACTGCTCGTTTTCTGTATTGGGCGCGGCCTGGGCGGCCGCGCCGGGGTCGTCGGGTCGGCGCGCCCTCAGGCGCGCGCGACGAAGTCCAGCTTCTCGCGGATCTCGCGTTTCATGATCTTGCCGTTGTGGTTGCGCGGCAGCGGCTCGGGCGTGATCGTGAAGCTCTCGGGCGCCTGGTAGTCGGCGAGCTCGCGCCGGCAGTGGGCGGCGAGCGCCCCCTCGTCCAGCGGCTCGGGCGCGACGACCACGGCGTGCACCCGCTCCCCCAGCACCGGACAGGGCTTGGCGACCACGGCGCTCTCGGTCACGCCGGGGAAGGCGGCGAGCACGCTCTCCACCTGGGCGGTGAAGATCTTGTAGCCGCCGCGGTTGACCATGTCCTTCTTGCGGTCGTGGACGTAGACGAAGCCGTCGGCGTCGATCGAGCCGATGTCCCCCGACTTCCAGAACCCGCCCGCGAATTCCTTCGCCGTGGCCTCCGGGTTCTCCCAGTAGCCGGGCACGACCATGGGGCCGGAGTGCCAGAGCTCCCCATGCACCCCGGGCGGGCATTCGCGCCCGTCCTCGTCCATCACCACGGTCACGGCGCCGTAGCTGGACTTGCCCACGCTCAGCCGGTGGCTCGCCGTGTTCTCGGGGGGCATCATGGTCACCGGAGAGGTCGTCTCCGTCGCGCCATAGCAGTTCATCAGCTTCAGATTCGGCAGCTTCTGCGCCAGCCGCTCGATGGTCGGCGCGGGCATCGGCGCGCCGCCGTAGCCGCCCCAGCGCCAGGCCGAGAGGTCGTGGTTCGCCGGATCGTCCTGCACGAGGCAGAGGTTGTACATCGCCGGCACCATGGCGCAGTGGGTCAGCCGCTCCGCCGCCGCGAGCCGCAGGAAGGCGGAGGCCTTGAACTCCCGCATCACCAGCAGCGTCGCCTGGGCGCGCACCGCCTTGTGCACGCCCCCGACCAGGCCGGTGACGTGGCTCAGCGGGGCGATCACCCCCTCGCGGTCGCCGGGACGGCTGTCCATGAAGCTCGCGAAGGCGGTGGCGGAGTGCACGACGCCGAGATGCGTCAGCATCGCCCCCTTCGGCACGCCGGTGGTGCCGGAGGTGTAGAGGATGGTCGCCACCGCCTCCTCGTCTACCTTCGCGGGCGGAGGCGCGGCCTCGGGATCGGCGCCCAGCAGGCGGTGGTAGTTGCAGAACCCCTCCACCTTGCCCAGCGCGAAGCGGCGGACGAGGGCGGGGGTCTCCTCCATCGGGGGGACGACCTCGGCCGCCTCCGGCTCGCAGATCAGGATCTTCGCGCCCGACTGCACCAGCGCATGGCGCAGGCCGGGGGTCTGGTCGCGCAGCGACAGCGGCACCAGGATCGCGCCCAGGCGGGCGACCGCGTAGGTCAGCACCACGAAGGGCGCGTCGTTGCCCAAGAGCAGCGCCACCCGGTCGCCCGGGCCCACCCCCTCGCCATGCAGGGCGGCCGCGAGCCGGCGCACCTCCTCGTCGAGCTGCGCCCAGGTGAAGCGCAGCTCGCCGCAGACCAGCGCCTCGGCGTCCGGGCGCGCGGCGACCGCGGCCTCGAGCATGGCGTGGATGTCGGAGGGGCGGTCGACGAAACAGTCGACCACCCGGCTTGCGTAATGCAGCTCCCGTCGTGTCGCGGGATCGATCGCTGCGGCCATGGCGTCCTCCCCGGGTCGCGGCCCTTATGTCCTGGACGCCCGCCTCCCGGCGGGCGCGCCTGTCGTCGCCCGCCTCGCTGCGGGCGCGCTGAACGTCGCCCGCCTCAGTGCGGGCGCACGTAGTGATGCAGGTTCGAGCCGACGCGGCCCTTGGCCTTGCCCAGCTCGTCGCGGGCGATGACCATCAGGTGCACCTCGTCGGGACCGTCGATGAAGCGCAGCGCCCGGCCCCAGGTCCACAGGTAGCTCAGCGGCGTGTCGGGCGTGATGCCCGCGGCCCCGAAGACCTGCATCGCCCGGTCGGTGATCGAGGTCTGCAGCCGCGCCGCCACCACCTTGATCGCCGAGACGTCGACGCGCGCGGCCTTCGGCCCCTCGCGGTCCATCTTCCACGCCGCGCGCAGCATCAGGAGACGGGCCTGGTCGATGTCGAAGCGGGCCTCGGCGATCCAGTCCTGGATGTTGGCCCGCTCGGCGAGCGCCTTGCCGAAAGTCTTGCGCTCCAACGCCCGCTCGCACATCAGTTCGAGCGCCAGCTCGCACTGGCCGATGGTGCGCATGCAGTGGTGGATGCGTCCCGGCCCCAGCCGCGCCTGCGCCAGCATGAAGCCGTCGCCCTCGGAGGCGAGGATGTTCTCTACCGGCACGCGCACGTTCTCGTAGACCACCTCCGAATGCCCCTCGGGCGCATGGTGGTGCATGATCGGCACGTCGCGCACGATCTTCACGCCGGGCGTGTCCATCGGCACCAGGATGAAGCTGTGCTTCCTGTGCCGGTCCGCCTCGGGCGAGGGATCCGAGACGCCGAACACGATCGCCAGCTTCGCGTTCGGGTGCATCGCCCCGGTCGAGAACCACTTGCGCCCGTTGATCACGTAGTGGTCGCCGTCGCGGATGATCGTGGTCGAGAGGTTGGTGAGGTCCGAGGAGGCCGTATCCGGCTCCGTCAGCCCGACGATGGAGCGGATCTCGCCCATCATCAGCGGCTTCAGCCACCGCTCCTTCTGCTCGGGCGTGCCGAACTGGTGCAGGATCTCCATGTTGCCGGTGTCGGGGGCCGAGCAGTTGAAGACCTCGGAGGCCCACGGCACCCGGCCCATGATCTCGGCCAGCGGCGCGTATTCGAGGTTCGTGAGGCGCGTGCCCGGCTCGTCGTCCTTCAGGCCCGGCATGAACATGTTCCACAGGCCGGCCTCGAAGGCCTTGGCCTTCAGGCGGTCGACCAGGTCGATGGGATACTTGCCGGTGGTGTGGAAGGTCTCGTGGAACTCCTGGTTGGCGGGCAGCACGTGGGACTGCATGAAGTCCTCCAGCCGCGCCATCAGGCTCTGGGTCTTTGCGGAATACTCGAAGTCCATGGGTCGTCCCCCTCGTCGTGTCAGGCCGCGCGCGTCAGGCGTCGCGCGGCGGAATCGGATGGGCCGCCGGCTTCCCCGCAGCGGGGACCAGCGGCGCGATCGGCGCGTCCATCGGCAGGCCGGCCATCAGGTAGCCGCGGCGGAAGTCGACGGCGTGTCGCAGGGTCCAGTCGCGCGCCACGTCCGGGTCGCCCGCCGCCACCGCGTCGATCACCCGCCCGTGCGCCTCCAGCTGCCGGGCCGGGGCCTGCGGCAGATGCGGCAGCAGCGCCTCGAGCCCGGAATAGAGCAGGATCCCGATCGGCTCCTGCGCCAGCGCCAGCGCCGGGTTCTTCGTCGCCTCGGAGATGATCGAGTGATACTCGAGGTCCAGCCGCACCACCGCCCGGTCGTCGCGCGTCTGCGTCGCGCGGGTCATCCGGGCCTGGTTGGCGCGCAGCTTGGCCACGTCCTCGTCGGTGGCGTTGCGGGCGGCGAGCTCGGCGGCCAGCGGCTCGATCTCCACCGCCACCCGCCAGAGCTGGTCGAAGGTGACCTCCAGCATCCGCAGCGCCCGGCTGTTGCGCGAGGCGAGCTCGCGGGCCTTCGGCGTCGCCACCACCAGCTTGCGTGGCGACGCGCGGCGCACCAGCCCCTCGGACTCGAGCCTCCGGATCCCCTCGCGCACGGTCGAGCGGTTGACCCCGAAGAGCGCGGCCAGCTCCACCTCGCCCGGCAGTTGCTCGCCCGGCTGCAGACGGCCTTCGAGGATCTGCGACTCCAGCTGGGCCGAGACCTGCTCATAGGCCTTCGAGACCTGGATGGGCCTGGGCCTGAGCCCCATGCGCGTCGCTCCCCTTGCCGGCTGCGCGGCGTCCGGACGTTGGCCGCCCGGCGTTCAGTGTCGGTTTGTCGGACACTATTCAGGGCGCGCCCAGAGTCAATCTCCGCGTCGCCCCCGCGCCCGCCTGAGCCGCGCAGAGCGCCCGGGCGATCGCGCCGCCCGTTGCCGTCAAGGAGAAGAACCGAGAACGAACCGCCGGACCAGGCCGCACCTGAAGCCGCCCGCGTCGCCCTGCCCCGAAACGCCGCGAGGCCGCCCAGGGGGGCGGCCTCGTCATGCGCGGGGATTTGGTGGAGCCGAGGGGGATCGAACCCCTGACCTTCGCATTGCGAACGCGACGCTCTCCCAGCTGAGCTACGGCCCCGTTGGCGCGCTCTCTAGACAGGCCCCGGGGGGGTGTCAAGCGGCCCCGTGCGCAAGATCGCGGTCGGAGACGGGGCGACGTGGCGACACCCGCGCCGGAGGCCGGGCGAGGGACCCTGGCGCAGGGGCTGCGGAGCGTCCTGCGTGCAGCCCGAGCGGCGGCCGCCCCCGCAGGCGCCGGGAGGCTCGCCCGCCCGAACCGCGGCCTTCGGGCGCATCGAGGGGGGCGGAGGCGCGGCGTGGGGCGGGTTCGGGGCGCGATTCAGCACGACTGGGGGCGCGGATGGCCGCGCGGCGGTTGATCCCGCGGGGCGGCGCCGCTACCTGTGCCCGAACGCTTCCGCCCTGCCGCATGGATGACCGCCCGATGCAATCGATCGCCACCATTCTCCTGATGATCCTGAACTTCCTGTGGTGGGTCGTGATCATCCACGCGGTGATGAGCTGGCTGATCAACTTCGACGTGATCAACCTGCGCCAGCGCTTCGTCTACACGATCTGGTCGACCCTCAACCGCCTGACCGAGCCGCTCTACCGCCCGATCCGCTCGATCCTGCCGCCGATGGGCGGGCTCGACCTGGCGCCGCTGGTGCTGCTGTTCGGGATCCTGGCGCTGCAGGTGCTGATCTCCAACAACCTGATGGGCCCGGCCCTCTACTGAGCGCCGGCCGCCCCCTGTCCGCTCCCGTGTCCGCCCCGCGCCCCTGGCGCCCGGCGCCGGAGGGCGGGCTGCTGCTCGCGGTCCGCGCCACGCCGCGCGGGGGACGCGACCGGATCGAGGGGATCGTGACGGACGCCGAGGGCCGGCCGGCGCTCGCCGTGCGCGTCTCGGTCCCGGCGGAGGGGGGCAAGGCCAACGCCGCGGTCCTGCGGCTGCTCGCCCGGGCCCTCGGCCTGCCGAAGTCGGCGGTGAGGCTGGAGGCGGGCGAGACCGCGCGCAGCAAGCGCCTGCGCCTCGACGGCGACGCGAAGAGCCTCGTTGAACGGCTGGAGGCCGCCCTGCCCGCCGGCTGACCCGCCCGCTTCGGGAACGCCGACCGAGGCCGCACGCGTCGCCAGCCCCGGGCCCGCCCCCCACGCGCGCCCCGTCCGCAGCCGCGCCGCGCGCCAGACCGATCCCCCGGGCGCGACAGCCGACGCGGCGGCGCCTGCCGCCGACGCAAGCACGCTCGCCCGCCTGCAGGGCGATGCCCGCGCCCCACAGCCCCGGGGCGCCGCCGCCCGCCCCGCGCCGCGGGGCCGGCGCGTCCCCCGGACGCAACGGCCGACGCGGCGCCCCCGCGGCGTCGAATCGCGCCGTCGCGGATTGCCGCCCCCCGCCTGATCGCCTAACCAAGGCCGACGCGCCCGGCCGCCCTCCGCCGCCGGGCAGCCGGAGAACAGGGTGGGAGCCGGGGCATGTACAAACTTTGGTCGTTCGTGTCGGAGTACTCGTTGCTCCTGATCGCCGGCGCGCTGGTCGCGCTGGGCTGGGCCAACCTCTCCCCCGACACCTACCACCACTTCGTCGAGTTCCCGCTGATCGACGACTTCTTCATCGGCCACCTGCACGTCGACGCCGAGGGCCACGCCCACCGCACCCTGACCCTGCACTACCTGATCAACGACGTGCTGATGGCCCTGTTCTTCGCCATCGCCGGCAAGGAGGTGTGGGAGGCCGTGGCGCTCGAGAACGGCTCGCTGCGCGGCAAGAAGGCGATGACGCCGCTGGTCGCCACCGCCGGCGGAATGCTGGGGCCGATCGCGGTCTATCTGGGCCTCGCCATGGTGATGGGCTCGGAGACCTACGACGCCGTCTCCCGCGGCTGGGCGATCCCCACCGCCACCGACATCGCCTTCTCCTACCTGGTGGGGCGGATGGTGTTCGGCGCCGGCCACCCGGCGGTGCGCTTCCTGCTGCTGCTCGCCATCGCCGACGACGCCGCGGGCCTGATCATCCTCGCGATCTTCTACCCCTCGGCCGAGCTCGCGCCCCAGTGGCTGCTGGTGTCGCTCGCCGCCGCCGTGGGCACGTACCTGCTCGCCAACTGGCTGCCGCGGCGCATGGACCGCGGCAAGCAGGACCGGCCGAACTCCACCTGGGTGCGCGCGAAGCTCGGCTTCTGGCCCTACCTGATCGGCGGCTGCATCTGCTGGTACGGCTTCCAGGAATCGGGCATCCACCCCGCGCTCGGCCTGCTGCCGATGGTGATGACCATCCCCCATGCCGACGTCAGCTTCGGCATCTTCTCCGAGGCCGAGGAGCACCTGCACGACCTGCTCAACGAGATCGAGCACGGCCTGAAGCTGCCCGTCGAGGTGATCCTGTTCTTCTTCGGCCTGGCCAACGCCGGCGTCGAGTTCTCCTCGATCGGCGCGCCGACCTTCCTGGTCCTCGCCGGCCTCCTGATCGGCAAGCCGCTGGGCATCGCCTTCATGGGCTGGCTGGCGGCCAAGCCGATGCGCCTGGGCCTGCCCGAGGGGATGCGGATGATCGACCTCTTCGTGGTCGGCTGCGTGGCGGCGATCGGCTTCACGGTGGCGCTCTTCGTCGCCTCCGTCGCCTTCGAGCCGGGGCCGGTCCAGGACGCGGCCAAGATGGGCGCGCTGTTCAGCTTCTTCGCCGCGGCGATCTCGCTGATCGCCGGCGTCGTGACCCGGGTGAAGAAGGTCCACGGCTGAGCCGTCGCCCGGGCCCCGGCCCCCGCCTGCCACGCCGCCCCGGGCCCGCGCCCGGGGCGGTTTCGTTTCGGCCTCCGAGATCCCGCCCCGCGAAGACGAGCGCCGCGCTCCCCCGCGCAGCGAGGGCCCGCCCGCCGACGTCACCTGCCGCCAGCGGCCCAGGGATCGTAGGCGCCGAGGTTCCACAGCCCGCCCTCCGGGTCGCGGATAGTGACGGCGAGGCCGCCGTAGCCCTTCGCCTCCAGCGGAAGCACGATCTCCGCCCCCGCCGCCACGGCGCGGGCATGGACCGCCTCCACCGCGGCGTCGTCGGGCAGGACCAGATAGGGGCTGCCCCCCACCCTGCCCCCGATCCCGCCCCCTTCCCGGCCCTCGCCCGGCGGCCCCTGCAGATCGCCGAAGCCGCCCTCGCGGTGCGAGCCGAGCATCACCATGCCGGCCCCCAGGGTCAGCTCCGCATGGGCGATCCCGCCGCCCTCGTCGGGAAAGACGGCGTGGCGGGCGAAGCCCAGCACCTCGCACAGCCAGTCGATCATCGCGGGGGCGTCGCGATAGGTCAGGGTGGGAATCACTGCGCTGCCGGTCATCGGGTCCTCCTGCGCTCTGCGTCCGGGACCCGGTATGACCGCGCCCTGCCCGCCCGGTCTTGAAGAAATGTCGGCCGGGCCCCGGCCTCGACGACCCCGCCCCCCGTCAGCCCGCGCGCCGGGCCGCCAGCTCCCGCGCCGTCGCCCCGCCCAGCGCGCGCATCTCGCGCGCCATGTGCGCCTGGTCGGCGTAGCCCGCCGCCGCCGCCAGATCCGCCAGCGAGACCGCCTCCGCCCCCCGCAGCCGACGCAGCGCGCCCTCGAACCGCGCCAGCCGCGCCAGCCGCTTGGGACCCATCCCCACCTCCCGCCGCAGCGCGTCCGAGAGCCCCTGGCGCGAGACCCCCAGCCGCTCGGCCAGCGCCGCCACCGGCCGGGCGGGCGCGCGGTCGATCTCCGCCAGCGCCCTCGCGGCGAGGGGCGAGGGCCCCTCCGCCGCCGCGCCGGCCCGCGCCAGCACCGCCGAGACCGCCTCGAACCGCGCGGTCCAGGTGGGGGCCGCCGCCGCCCGGTCCTCCAGCTCCGCCGCCAGGGCCGGCGCCAGCTCGCGCAGGTCCACGGTCTCGCCCGCGGCCTCGGCGAAGCCCGGCCCCAGCAGCCGCCGCGCGGCGAGCGGGGCGAGGTTCACCTGCAGGCAGACGGCGGCCGAGGGATAGGCGATCCCCACCGGCCGGTCGTGCAGCCCGGCGGCGAAGCTGCGCGCCAGCGGGCGCGAGCGCGCCCCGTCGCGCAGCCCGAAGCCCCCCTCCAGCACCAGGATCAGCGGCGCGAAGGCGCAGGCGGGCTCCAGGTCCACCCCCGGCCGCGGCCCGTCCAGCGCGAAGCCGACCATGCGCCGCGCGCCGGCCGGGGGGCCCGGCGCCTCGACCAGCCCCGCCGCGAGGGGGCCGTGGAGGTCGTGCAGGGGCGCATCCATGCCCGCCAGCCTGCCAGAGCGCGCAGCCCCTGTCGCGCCCCGCCGCCCGCCCGTCGCCCGCCCGAGCCGAAGACGCTGGACGGCG
>Ga0310345_10001130_pt1 | contig 31416 bp, 30 predicted proteins | sample HC15DNA20500_MG_FD_204667 | JGI IMG/M metagenome (GOLD analysis project Ga0310345, IMG submission 204667) | Marine microbial communities from station ALOHA, North Pacific Subtropical Gyre - HC15-DNA-20-500_MG | ecosystem: Environmental > Aquatic > Marine > Oceanic | place: Pacific Ocean: North... | reverse complement strand
GATAGGCCGCAAGGGCATCGACGTAGGTCTGGCGGGTTTGCGAAAGGGTGCGCTCGGCATCGAGAAGCGCGATCTGGTCGAACTTGCCCTGGCTCCAACCGATCCGGGCGATGCGGGCGGCTTCCTGTGCCGCGGCGAGGCCAGGACCACCTGCCGCCCGCGCCGTCGCGGCAGCATTCGCCACCTCGGTCTGCGCGCTGGCAATCTGTTGACGCGTGTCGACCACCGCGAGATTGCGCAGCGCGATGGCCTGCGTCTGTTCGGACCGCGATTGCGCCACAAAGGCGCTCCCGTTGTTGAAAAACGGGATCGGGATCGAGATACCGACCACAGCCGCTGTATCGTTAGTCGCCTCCAACCGGCGAGCGAAGGTGCTGACGGTCAGATCGGGCACCCGCAGCGATCTCGCAACGCGGACCTGCGCATCTGCGGTACGAACGTCGGCTTCCGCTGCAGCCAGCGCCAGCGTCCCTTCGACATCGATGGGTCGGGGCGGTCCGTAGCCATCGATTCGCTCGAACCATGCGCGATCAAGCGGTCCCGTCACCTGCACCGCAAGCAATGTCTCAAGATTGGCCCGCGCCGCCTGTGCCTGACGGGCGGCACTATCGGCCGCGACTTGCGCATTGATGCGCAGCACGTCTGCCCGTTGTTGCTCGATCGGGCCGACGTCGCCGGCCTTGACGCGCTCGCTAGAGACGCGGAACGCGTTGTTGGCGATCCCAGCCTGCTCGCTTAGCACCTCTGCCCGACGCTCGGCAGCAGCGGCTTCGATGTAAAGCTGCGTAATCCGCAAGCGGAGATCCGCTCTCGCGATTTCAGCCTGGACCTGCGCGCGAGTAAGGCGTGCGGTTGCAAGCGCGACACGCGCCGGCCGCTTGCCACCCAGTTCTAGCGGGAGCGCCACACCGACCGTCGTTTCTGAGCTCCGCAGCCCCTTGTAGACGCCGGTTCCGGCGATGTTCTCGACCTGCGCCTGAACCTCGGGGTTAGGGCGGAGGCCAGCAACCCGCCGTGCCGCAGTCGCGGCACCCACGCCCGCGTTGGCCGCCGCGACCGACGGAAGGGGACCTGGACCGTTACCTCCCGGCCCGGATCCTGCGCCGTTACCGGCGGCGGACGGAGTTGATGGAATACCGCCTGCAGCAAGAGCGTTCTCGAGGGAAAACGCATCCGATGTTTGTGACGAAGTGGTCGCCGCCGGAATGCCGGGCGGCGGTACTGTCTGCGCCCCGGCCGTACTGGCTAGAGTCGCCGCGACCATGACGGCCGCGATTGTGCGATACATAGATGATAACTCCTGGACATACCGATTTTGCCCCGCGCGCAATAGGCCAGCGGAGTCAGCGGATCGTCAGGCTTGCGGCGGCCTCAGCGCAGGGTCAGCCGTAGAAAGCGGCCGCATGGAATGGCTCGCGAAAATAGGTGCGAGCCGAAGATTACGCGTGAGTGCGGTATTGGCAACCTTGGCCGGCGCGGCGACGTGATCGCCGTGGCAACCGCCGTGATGGTGAGGATACCCTTTGTCGCCATCGGAAGGCACTTGGTCGGCGTCCCCTGGCGCATGGCCCAAGGCAACTTCACCCACGCTCGTTTCATGCGATGAAACGCTTACATCCGGCCGTTCCAGCACATGCGCCGTCGCTGTCGTCCCCAAGGAGAGAACAATCATCAAGTAAGCAAGGATGTTCAACAGTCGTCGCACGAATCAACCCCTAACAGGAAAGCTGGCAACGGGATAGTGCCGCATGCCGCATAAACTCGTGCCGGCGGAGTCTCAGACTGACGGCTACTACAGACCATGACCATGCACTCGCGCCAACATCAGGAGACCCCTATGCACCCTCTAGCAACTAGAGGGTCAAGGCGAATGTTCCGAGTCGCCAACAACCGCATCAGCCGGCTGCCACGGCGGCTCGGCGCCGGTTGAGGATGAAACCGGCAACCACAGCGACGAGCATAAGCAACTGGGCAGCCATAGACTGCAAGGTCGGGAAGATGCCGAGCATAGCGATGCGGATTCCGCCTGCAACCGGTGCGATATCGATAATACCGGCTTCCTGCAGCGCGGCCACGCCCTTGCCGGCGAGCACGATGGTGAGGAGAGCCATAAGCCACGCGCTGTAGGCGAAGAATTTCGCGATTGGCAGGTCGCGGCTGTACCGCAGCATAGCCCAGGCGATGAGGCCGAGCAGCAGGATCGCCGTGCCCGCGCCCGCCAGCATCATGCCTCCATTGCCTTGGGTCCAGAGCGCCGCGTAGAACAGGATCGTCTCGAACACCTCGCGATAGACGACGACGAAAGCGAGACCGAACAGGAACCAGGCCGACTGCCGCGACAGCGCGCGCGACATCTTCTCGCGGATGTAGCGTTGCCATTGATCCGCCTGCGCCTTGCCATGCATCCAGATCCCCACCGACAGAAGAACGACGGCTGCAAACAGCGACCCGAACCCTTCGGTCATTTCACGGCTCGCGCCGCTGATCCCGATTGCGTAGGTAGCGACCGCCCAGGTCAGGGCGCCCGCCGCCAGCGCGCCGATCCAGCCGGCATGGATATAAGGCAGCACTTCGGGCCGCTCGGCTTTGCGCAGGAAGGCGATCATCGCAACGACGATCAGCAGCGCTTCAAGGCCCTCGCGCAGCAGGATGGTGAGAGCGCCGACGAAGGTCGATGCACTGCTCGCCGCGTCCGGAGACAGCGCAGCTTCCGCGTCATCGAACAGACCACCGAGCACCTGGACGCGGGTCGCCACCTCGTCGGCCGGGCGGCCTTGCTGGAGCGATGCGCGGAATTCGCCCATGGCGCTCTCGATATGTCCCATAAGCGTTGCGTCACGCGCGGTCAGCATGGGTTCGAGCGGCTCGAACCCGTCGAGATAGGCCGACAGCGCTAATTCCTGCGCCGCATGGCGATTACCCGCGCGATAGGCCGCGAGGCTCTGCGCCATCTTGCCCCGCGCCACGTCGAGCGAGCCCGGTGCCTGCTGAACCACGGCTTCAGGGTGGCGGCGCAGATAGGCGATGATCGCATCGGCATGCTCGGGCCCCATGCTCTTGGCGAGCGTTTCCGGGGTCAGCCCGGCCAGTGCCGTCAGATCGGGAATCCGTTGGCGAAGGCTGGGATCGGCTTTCCATAGCCGTTCGCCTTCCTTAGCGGCCACATCGGAAAAGGCGAAATGCCCCGCGTAGAAGGCAAGCGCCCAGCGATCGTCTGACGGCAGCGATGAGAAGCTCTGCATCGCGGTGCCGTCGATACCTTGGTCGATCACTTGATAGAGCGCGAAGGGGCTGCGCTGGCGAGCGCGGGTGAGATCGGTGAACGCGATCGGCGGGGTGGCGAGCTTGGCGGCGTTCGGACCGTGACCATCGCCGGCCGCACCGTGGCAGCTCGCGCAATTCTGGGCGAAGAGCGTCGCACCACGGGCGAAATCGGGTGCCTTGGCCGGAGCAAGCGGGACCGGATAGGCTTTGAGCAAATCGGCGGCGAGACCATGGGCAAGATCGGCAACCTGGCTCGGCGAGCCCTTGGCGGCAACGACCGCCCGAAGCCGTGTCGCACCCTCGATGAGCCTCGCGCGTTCGGGCGTTGGCGGCAACGCCGCGAGGCGCGCGGAGACCGACGCCGCGAACTCGGTCATTTCGACATATTCGGAGGCACTCTTGATCCTGCCACTGGAGACCGCGCCACCATAGTCGACCGCCATATAGTCCAGAAGCCGCCATGCGGTCTGGACATCGGCCGTTTCGGCATGGGCCATAGCGCTGGCACCCAGCGTACAGGCCACGGCACCAAGCACCGCCAGCACGCGGAGTACCCATCGGTGGAGTGCCGGCGCTTGCAGGCGAATCGGCAAGAGGCGGAGGCGGGTCGGGGACGTAAACATCCGCCTCCTTTAGACCCTCTAGCAGCTAGAGGGTCAAGCAGTTTTGCGACTCGTTTGCATTAGCTCGTGCGTGCGGAGGGCATTATCGGACACCATCTCCCCTAGCTGAATGCTGTGGAATCCGGCGCTAACGTCTCGATGATGCGGCACTCGGAAATGGTGCCCTGCCCGCACTGGACGATAACGCTGCTCAGTTCGGATCTGAGGGTATTCAGATCCCGAAGCTTTCGGTCGATCTCGGCGAGATGTTCGCGGGCGATCGTATCGACGGCCTTGCACGAAATGTCTTTCTGGTCGGCGAGCTTGAGAAGCTCCTGGACCTGGTCGATCGAGAAACCCAGCGCGCGTGCCCGGCGGATGAAGCTGAGCCGTGCGAGATGCTGCGCGGAATAGGCCCGATAATTGCCCTTCGTCCGCCCCGGCGGGGCAAGCAAGCCCACGCTCTCATAGTAGCGAATTGTCTCGACCTTCGTCCCTGTCGCTTTCGCGAGCTTTCCAATGCTGAGTAGCTCGACGGACATATCGGTTGACCCTCTAGTGACTTCAGACTTTATAGAGGGTGTCATGTCGAAGAGTCGAGGTGACGATATGGTCGAGCATACCGACGCGCACGCTATCGCGATGGACCGCTGGTGGCGTTTCAAGGTTGACGGGCTCGACTGCCAGAATGAAGTTCGGCTTCTCAAGGAAGTCCTCGTCCCGCTTGTCGGGGACGAACAGCTTTTGTCATTCCAGCCGAAGCGCGGTCTCCTCGATGTCGATGTCGAGTCCGGCATCGGGGTGGAGGCGCTGATCGCGGCGGTCTCGACCACCGGGATGACAGCCGAATTGCAAACCGCGGATGCGTTCGCGGAAGATAAAGCAGATGCTGGCGGTTGCAGCGGCTGGCCGGACGAACCGACGCCTGTCGAACAGATACTTCCTGACCGTCCGAATAGCGTCATCTTCAAGATCCACGGCATGGACTGCGGCGACGAAGTCGCGGTGCTCAAGCGCGAAGTCGGGCCGGTCGTCGGGTTGGAGAAGCTATCGTTCGATCTCATCAATGGCCGCATGTCGGTCGCGGGTGCTTCCGACGCTGTGCATCACGCCGAAATATTGAAGGCGGTCGAGCGCACCGGCATGCGCGCCGAGCTCTGGAAAGAAGGCGAGAACAGTGCCGGTGCGCAAGCCGAACAGCGTCGGCGCCGCATCCAGGCCGCGCTGACGATCGCGAGCGGCGTGTTGGTCGTGGTGGGCTTTGCGATCCATGTTCGCGCGAGCGGCCTCGCCGCGGTGCTGCACGAGAATCTGGCGCGTGAGGCCCATCCTCCGCTCCTCGCCATGCTGGCCTATTCGCTGGCGATCCTCGCGGCGGTTCGGTACGTCGCCCCCAAGGCGATCCTCGCGGCGCGCCGGCTCCGGCCGGACATGAACCTGCTCATGATCGTAGCGGTGGCAGGCGCCCTTGGCATTGGGCAATGGTTCGAAGCCGCGACGGTCTCGTTCTTCTTCGCACTCGCCCTCGCCCTCGAGGCATGGAGCCTTGGACGGGCCCGCCGTGCCGTCGCGGCGCTCATGGACATCGCCCCCGACTCTGCCCGGATACGCGATGCCGCGGGTGTCGAGAAGGATGTGCCGGTCGCCGAGGTCGCGGTCGGAACGCAGGTGATCATTCCGCCCGGCGGCAAGATTCCGCTCGATGGGCGCGTGGTTGCGGGGACCAGCGCGGTCGATCAGGCGCCGATTACAGGCGAAAGCGTACCCGTCACCGTCGAGCAAGACGCAATGGTCTTTGCCGGGACCATCAACGGCATGGGCGCGATCGAGATCATAACGACCCGGCCAGCCTCCGACACGACGCTCGCCCGTATCGTGCGGATGGTCCGTGAAGCGCAGAGCAAGCGTGCGCCGACCGAACAGTGGGTGGAGCGCTTCGCAAGGATCTATACGCCGGTCGTGATGGCGCTTGCGCTGGCGGTATTCTTAGTGCCGCCGCTTCTGCTCGGAGGTAGTTGGGCCGCCTGGTTTTACCAGGCGCTGGTGCTGCTTGTCATCGCCTGCCCTTGCGCCTTGGTCATCTCCACCCCCGTCAGCATCGTCGCGGGGCTGACCGGCGCGGCCCGGCAGGGCATTCTGATTAAGGGCGGCGTCCATCTCGAAACGCCCGCTCGCATTACCGCGATCGCCATGGACAAGACGGGCACGCTCACGCTTGGACGTCCAAAGGTGATCGAACTGATCCCGCTTGGCGGCCGGGACGAACTGGAACTGCTGGCGGTTGCGGCTGCTATCGAAGCGCGAAGCGAGCACCCGATTGCGCGTGCGATCCTCGATGCCGCAGCGGAACGCGGCGTTGACGTGGTCCCCGCAAAGTCCGTGACGGCGTTGCCCGGCAAAGGCGTCGTTGGCGCGATCGATGGTCGCGAGGCCTGGGTCGGATCTCCCGGCTATCTTGGAGAGCGGCTTGGGGACGCCGGCGATGATGCGCTTGCCGTCCAATTGCATCGTATAGCCGCAGCGGGACTGACCGGGATTATTGTCGGTGAGGCGGAGGCCATCATCGGCTTGATTGCAGTCGGTGACGCGATGCGTCCCGAGGCCCGACAGATCGTCGCGCAACTGCATGAACTTGGCATCGCGCAGATCGTCATGCTGACCGGAGACAGTCGCGCGCCTGCCCAGGCCATCGCGCGCGATACCGGCGTGGATGAGGTTCACGCCGAGCTGCTTCCCGAACAAAAGGTCGAGGCGATTGAAAGGCTGGTAGCGCAGCACGGCCTCGTCGCCATGGTCGGTGACGGCGTCAATGATGCGCCGGCGATGGCGCGATCGGGCCTCGGCATCGCCATGGGCGCGATTGGCAGCGATGCGGCGATCGAGACGGCGGATATCGCGCTGATGCAGGACGATCTCTCTCGCCTGCCGTGGCTCATCCGGCATTCGAGGGCGACGCTCGCCGTCATCCGGCAGAACATCGGCTTCTCGCTGGCGATAAAACTCGTTTTCGCAGGTTTGACGCTGCTTGGCATGGCGTCGCTCTGGGGCGCGATCGCTGCGGATGTCGGCGCATCCCTCCTGGTCGTGCTCAACGGTATGCGTCTTGTGGGTCGCGACCAGCGAGTTCGATAATCCGGTTACCCAAGCAGTGAAGCAACGATCTACGCTCATCCACCACCCAATAGGACCGCACTGCTATGACCGGACAATGTGCCGCAGGCGTCGACACGGGCTTCGTGACACTGGGTTATGCCAAGGTCGCCATATTGGGCGTGGTGCAAGGTATCACCGAACTTCTGCCGATTTCGTCGACGGCTCATATGCGCGTCGTGCCGGCCCTCTTGGGCTGGCGAGATCCAGGCTCGGCATGTTCGGCCGCGATGCAGCTCGCCGCCCTCGCCGCCGTCATCAGCTATTTCTGGCAGGACGTTCGCCGCCTGGTAGTCGGTTCCGTGTCGGCCATCGGCCATCGACAGTTTGCCGATCCTAATCTCCGTCTGGCGATCTGGATCGCTCTCGCGACAGTCCCGATCGTGATGGCCGGTGCTCTGCTGTCGAACAGCCTCAATACATGCAACTCGCCCTTTCGCGCCCTGTCCGTCATTGGCTGGGCCTGCATAGCGATGGCGGCGCTGATGGGGCTCAGCGAGCTTCTGGCGCGCCACAGCCGCAGCGTTGAGAAGGCATCGCTGGTGGACGCTTTGCTCGTCGGGCTCGCGCAGGTCGGTGCCCTTATTCCAGGCGTCTCGCGCTCAGGATCAACGCTCACCGCCGCGCTCGCGCTCGGATTCAAGCGCGAGGAAGCAGCCCGCTTCTCGTTCCTGTTGGGCATTCCGGCTATCGCTCTCGCGGGATCGAAGGAATTATGGGAGCTGCACAAAGCCCATCTCGATCTGCATGGCTGGTCCGTTCTGGCGGTCGGCCTGGCTGTCGCGTCCGTTTCGGCATTCGCCGCGATCTGGGCGCTGATGCGCGTCCTTGAGCGGTTCTCCGCCTGGCCGTTCGTCATCTATCGGGGAATGCTCGGCGTTCTTCTGCTCGTTGCGACCGCCAACGCCTGGCTCGTTTGAATGGGGCGCCTTTGACAGGCCGCGTCAGAGGTGCCGCTGAAGAGTCGAGCATGGGGGTCCCCTCGATGCCGCATCGACGTTAGGCGCTTCGATGGCATGTTCGGCACGATGACAGACCGCTACCCATTGGGTGACCAGCGTGGCAGGATTACTAATCAAATAGCTTTCGAATGTATGTGCCCCTTAGAGTCGGCAGGATCCCCGGCCTGGATTGAAAGGTTAATGAGTTGGCGTTGGGAAAGACTGCGATTACTCGGCGTGATATCACTTCGTGGCTTCTTTGCTGCGGGACTTTATTGTCCGACGCGCTGTGCCGGCCCGCGTACGCGGGAGCGGCGATGATAATGCGCGATTGGAACGGGTTTACCGCCCCCTCTCGTTGGCAGGCGTTCAGCCTCGTCACAGGCGACACGATAGTTCTCCCAATTGACGTGGCGGGCGTATCTGCTGAAGCTATTCTCGATAGCGGTAGCGCTGCCTCGATCCTCAGTTCATCTTTGGCAGCCAAACTTGGACTCTCGTCGACGGAGAGGAGGACAATTCGCGGAGTGGGCGGGCGGGCAAGCGTACAGCTTGCGCGCGATGTAGAGATCGGGTTTGCGGGCGAACTGCGCCGCGCACCCTTTGTCATCATAAGCGATCTGAAAGCCGTATCGGCCGCTTTGGGCCGCGATGTCGATGTGGTGCTCGGCGCAGATATGCTTATCGGGCGTTCAATAGCCTTGGACTTTGACAATTGTCGGATTTCTGTCGCCGAGAGCGGTTCATTTTCAGCAGGACCGGACTGGCGCCGCGTCCCGCTTTCACTTGGGGCAAATCGCGAGTTACTCGTGCAGGCTTCCGTGGCCGGTCTGCCAAGTGCGCCCATGGTCTTCGATCTCGGCAGTTCGACAGCGCTGATGCTGGCCCGCGCCTATGTTGAAGAGCATCGACTCCTTGAAGGAATCAAGCGTTCGACCGCGGCGATCGGAGGAGTAGATGGTATCATGCTAGCGACCGCCTTCATGGCTGAAATGGTCCAGTTAGCCTCATTCCCGGTACCCTCAATTCCTACACTCACACCTTCAAGCTGGCTGTCCACGAGTGCCGTGGGCAGCATCGGATTCCCGCTAATCTCTCAGTTTGACACGGTGCTTGACCTTTCGGCTGGCCAGGTGTGGCTGCGACCAGCGCGGCACGGATTGCCCATCCTGGAGGACCACAGCGGCTTCGGACTGGCCCTCGCCGGAAACGAACTGTCCATTGTCCATGTCGCGGCAAACAGCCCAGCTGCTGCCGCTGGCTGGACCGTGGGAGACCGTATTCGGGCGCTCAACGGTCGGAGTATCGATGGATCTTACATTTCAGGCCAGCATTGGCGGTGGCGCTTCAGGCCGGCAGGCACGCGTGTTACCTTGCGAGACCAGAAGGGCGATGAGCGAGAACTCCTCCTCGCAGACTATTTCTAAGTCACGAATGCCCTTCCAAAGACAGCTGGCCGAACATCGTGTGAACGAGTTCAAACAGCCTCTGTTTCGCCGCCGCGCTGCCTGCAGAAATTATAAATCGTGCCTATGCCGGTGGTGCAAATCGGGAAAGTGGGCATGGAGATGCGTCATCCGCTCATGCCGATGCCAGTGACTGTGGGGTTTGTCTGAAACGACGCCCGGCGAATGTTGGTGCTGATGATGGCTATCATGAACATGGCGATGATCATGTTCGAGAGGTTCGTGCGCATGTTCGTGGCCATGCGATTCGGTCAGGTGCAGCCAGAGGCCGATCGCCATCAGGATCCCGGCGATGACGAAAGGTACGGTGACCGTTTCGCCGAACATCGCGACCGCGAGCAACGCACCGATGAACGGTGCCGTCGAGAAATAGGCTCCCGACCGAGCCGTGCCGAGGTGCCGAAGCGCGAGCACGAACATCACGAGGCTGACGCCGTACCCAAGAAAGCCGATCAGCGCGGCACCCGCAACCACCGGAATCGCCGGCAAGGATGCGCCAAGCGTCAGCGCCAGGACGAGATTGACCGTCCCCGCGGCCAGCCCTTTCAGCATCGCGATCTGGACGGGATCGGCGCTGCTGAGCTTTCGGGTGAGATTATTGTCGATACCCCAGGCGAGGCAAGCGCCGGCGATCGCCAACATGCCCAGGCCACCGCCCGCGGGAGCGCCACGCCACGATAGCAACACCGCGCCGCCGAGGATCGCCGCAGCGCCGACCAACAGACGGTGATCGACATTTTCGCGGAACACCAGCCAAGCGATGGCGAGGGTCGCAAGACCTTCCAGATTGAGCAGAAGCGACGCGGTGGACGCAGGCGTTGTTGCCAGTCCCGTCATCAGCAAGACCGGTGCGATCCCGCCTCCGCACAGGATGACGAGCGCCAGCCATGGCATGTCGGATCGGGCGAGCGATGCTTCCCCCTCGCCGCGTCCGATCGCTCTGCGCAACGCATATACGAGACCAAGCCCGCAACCCGATCCGAGATAAAGCAGGCCGGCGAGCAGCCAAGCGTTTGCACCTCTGCCAAGGACGAGCTTCGCGAACGGTGTACTGGCGCCAAACAATAGTGCTGACAGGATCGCCAGTACGGCACCCGAGCTTGGCTTCACTGGCGAGCGATCATCATACGAATGCTACCTGACTCGTGGATGCTCCCTATACGGTATTTTTCACAAGCAGGTCACGGTCGATCCACCGGGGATTGAGGCGGATGATCTTCGACTGTCCAGATCGGACAAGAAGCGCAGCTTGTGTGGTGACCAATGCGACGGACGCCGAAGCGCCCACCGAGGCGCGCCGCTGCTTTAGCAGGAATTTCGAGAGATTCGCGATGTTGGATACAAGCGAGACGAGATCCGTACCCAGCGCAAAGAGCGCCCCGACTATCAGATTATGCGCAAGCCAGAATGGCGCACCGACAAGAAAAAAACCTTTCATCCGCGTGGTTGAAGTCTGCAGCCGTGCGAGGGTGCCCAAGGAGCTTCCGGTCAAGGCCAAGGCAGACGGGATGCCATGCCACGTCACAATTGAGAGAAAGGCCAAAAGAATGAGGCTCGCACCATAAAGCCTGATGACCACGTAACGGTCTCGCACAGCCGCAGAAATAACGAGTTGCGAGCACGAAATGAGACACGCCATCGCTGCCGTGGGCGATCCCAGCGCAAGAAAATAGAGCGCGAATGCGGCCGCACCGGTGCTCTGGATTTTGATCACCGTCCCGTAATCGTTGAAAAATGGCCAACTCACGACGCACAAGAGAGCGAGGCAGCCAAAGGCGGTGGCAATCATGACTGCCACCGCGCGATGTATAGGACGTCGAGTTGTGCTTGCGTTTTGGCGCGGGATCTCAATTGTTCCATTGCCGAAGCGTGACGGAACAAGGTTAATTACACGCTAATGCGCCAAGGCCATCGCCGGCTCAAGGCTGCTTTTGGATCGCCGTCACCTCGCCGGCGCTGCCGGTTAGTGTGACGTCGAAATCGACCTTTTCGCCTACCTTTGCCGCGCCGGTGACCGCAGGTGCCGCCTTAAACGTCATGGTCATCGCCGGCCATTTGGCTTCAGGTATCGGGCCATGGTCGAGCGTGATCGTGCCTGCGGTCTTGTCGATGGCGGTGACCTTGCCATGGCCCTTGGCCTTGATCGGCGCAGTCGCCGCCGGCGCCATCGCCATGTTGCCCATGTCGCCACTCATGGCCGCAGCGGACGCCGCCTGGTTGGTCTCGGCCGCAACGGGCGTCTCCGCTTTCTTGCCACAGGCAGCCGTCAGGGCGGCGAGGCTGAGGGCAATAGTCAGTCGTGTGGTATTCATGCGTCTTCTCCTTGCAGATAGGCGGGTTGATGGCGGGATTTTGCCCGTCGCCGACGAAGCAGCAGATAGGCAGCGGGCAGGACGAACATCGAGAGCAGTGGCGCGGTGAGCATGCCGCCGATCATCGGCGCAGCGATCCGGCTCATCACCTCCGAACCTGCGCCCGAGCCGAGCAGGATCGGCAACAGGCCAGCGAGGATCACGGCGACCGTCATCGCCTTGGGGCGAACGCGGAGCAGCGCGCCTTCGCGCACCGCCGCCTCGATCTGATCGGCATCTGGATCGTTACCACGCTCTTCCAGCGCATTTTTCAGGTAGATCAGCATGACCACACCAAACTCGGCGGAGACGCCAGCGAGCGCGATGAACCCTACCCCCGTCGCCACCGACTGGTTGAAGCCGAGCAGGTAAAGCGTCCAGATACCGCCGGTGAGCGCGAACGGGAGCGTGCCCATGATCAGAGCGGCTTCGTCGAACCGACCGAAAATCATGAAGAGCAGGACGAAGATGATCAGCAACGTGGCCGGCACGACCAGCTTGAGCTTTTCGACGGCCCGCTGGAGATATTCGAACTGTCCGGAATAAGCGATACTGACGCCCGGCGAGAGCTTCACCTCCTTCGCCACCGCGCGTTGCAGGTCGCCTACCACCGAAGCGAGATCGCGGCCGCGTACATCGACGTAGACCCAGGTCGATGGCCGCGCATTCTCGGTCTTGAGCATCGGCGGCCCTTCGGCGATCGAAACCTTCGCCACGGTGCCCAGGGTGATTTGCTGGCCGGAAGGCGTCAGGACTGGAAGCGTGCGCAGCCCTTCGAGGCTGTCGCGCAGTTCGCGCGGATAGCGCACGCTGATTGGGTAGCGTGCCAGCCCTTCGACGGTTTCGCCAATGGTCTCGCCACCGATCGCGCCCGAGACGATCGCCTGCACGTCGGCGATGTTGAGCCCGAAACGGGCGGCGGCGGCACGATCGATATCGACATCGACATAGCGCCCGCCGGTCAATCGCTCGGCCAGTGCCGAACTGACGCCCGGCACGGTCTTAGCGACCGTCTCGATATCATGGGCGATGCGGTCGAGCTGGGCGAGGTCGGCGCCCGAGACCTTGACCCCGATCGGACTCTTGATGCCGGTCGCGAGCATGTCGATGCGGTTACGGATCGGCGGCACCCAGACATTGGCGAGGCCGGGTAGCTTCACCGTGCGGTCCAGCTCTTCAACGAGCTTGTCCGTGGTCATACCGGGCCGCCATTGGTCACGCGGCTTGAACTGGATGGTGGTCTCGAACATTTCGAGCGGCGCGGGATCGGTGGCAGTCTCGGCGCGTCCCGCCTTGCCGAACACGCTCTCAACCTCGGGCACCGTCTTGATCAGCCGGTCGGTCTGCTGGAGCAGTTGCGAGGCCTTTGCCGCCGACAGTCCCGGCAAGGCCGAGGGCATATAGAGCAGGTCGCCTTCGTCCATATTCGGCATGAACTCGCCGCCGAGCCGGGAGAGCGGCCAAGCCGTCGTTGCGAACACTAGAACCGCGATCAGCAGCACCGCCTTGGGCTTTTTCATCGTCCAGTCGAGGGCGGGCCGGTAGATATTGGTCAGCCAGCGATTGATCGGGTTGGACTGCTCGGCGGGAATGCGGCCCCGGATGAGATACCCCATCAGGATGGGGACCAGCGTCACCGAGAGGATCGCGGCCGATGCCATCGCATAGGTCTTGGTGAACGCCAGCGGCGCGAATAGCCGGCCCTCCTGCCCCTCCAGTGTGAACACGGGAATGAACGAAAGCGTGATGATCAACAGGCTGAAGAATAGCGCTGGGCCGACCTCGGCCGCGGCATCGGTGACGACGGTCCAGCGTGTCGGATTATCGAGCAGCTGCTGCGGGTTGTCATGTTCCCAGCGCTCGATCTTCTTGTGCGCGTTCTCGATCATGACCACCGCCGCATCGACCATCGCGCCGATCGCGATGGCAATGCCGCCCAGCGACATGATGTTGGCGTTTACCCCCTGGAACCGCATTACGACGAACGCCGCCAGCACGCCTATCGGCAGGGTCAGGATCGCAACTAGCGCCGAACGGACGTGCCAGAGGAACAGGCCGCAGACGATCGCGACGACGATAAACTCCTCGATCAGCTTGTGGGTAAGGTTATCGACCGCACGGTCGATGAGCTGCGATCGGTCATAGGTGGTGACGATCTCGACGCCGGGCGGCAGGCTCGCCTTCAGGGTGGCGAGCTTGTCCTTGACCGCGGCGATGGTTTCGCGCGCATTCTTGCCCGACCGCAGGATCACGACGCCGCCGGCGACCTCGCCTTCGCCGTTCAACTCGGCGATTCCGCGCCGCATCTCGGGGCCAATCTGGACCGTGGCGACATCGCCTAGCCGCACGGGCACACCGCCCATTGCGGTCCGCAGGGGAATGGCCCGGAAATCGTCGAGCGTCTTCAGATAGCCCGAGGCACGGACCATATATTCGGCCTCGGCCATCTCCAGCACGGAGCCGCCCGCTTCCTGATTGGCCTGTTGGATCGCCTGCACGGCCTGCTGGTGCGTGATACCGTAAGCGGCGAGCTTCACCGGATCGAGCAGCACCTGGTACTGCTTGACCATGCCGCCGATGCTGGCGACCTCGGCAACACCCGGGACGGTCTTCAGTTCGTAGCGCAGGAACCAGTCCTGAAACGCGCGAAGCTGGGCCAGATCGTGCTGGCCGGTCTTATCGACCAGGGCATATTCATAGACCCAGCCGACACCGGTTGCATCGGGACCGAGCGCACTGCGGGCGCTCGCCGGCAGGCGGCCCTGTACCTGATTGAGATATTCGAGCACGCGGCTGCGCGCCCAATAGAGATCGGTGCCGTCCTCGAAGATCACATAGACGAAGCTGTCGCCGAAGAAGGAATAGCCGCGCACCGTCTTGGCACCCGGCACCGACAGCATGGTGGTCGTCAGCGGATAAGTGACCTGATTCTCGACGATCTGCGGCGCCTGTCCCGGATAGCTGGTGCGGATGATGACCTGCGTGTCGGAGAGGTCCGGTAGCGCGTCGATCGCGGTCGATCGCACCGCCCAGACACCCACGCCGATAAGGGCCAATACACCGATCAGGACGAAGAAGCGGTTCCTGACCGACCAGCGGATGAGATGGGCGATCACTGCCCCGCCACCTTCGCCATGCGCCGCACGGTCGGTCCGGCCGGCGGTTGATCGAACCCGAAACGGACACGATCGCCCGTCTTCAGGCCGCGCGCGACGTTCGGATCGGGAAGCTGGAAGGTCATCGTCATCGCCGGCCAGCCGATCGCCGGCACCGGCTCGTGGCTCAGCGTCACCGAATTGGCGGTAAGCTGCTCGATTTTGCCTACGGTCTCGTAGAGCGCGGCCGTAGCTGCGCGTTTGCCAACTGCTATCGGCACACCGCCACCGATCGGCCGTGCCTGCACGCCGGAAAGACTAGCCTCGGAGTCGATCAGGAATTGGCCCGAAGCGATGACCTTCTCGCCTTCGGAGAGCCCAGCGAGGATCTCGGTGTCGTCCCCGGATTCCCTGCCGGTTTGCACCTCGGCCGGCCGGTAGCGGCCCTTATCTAGCGCAAGCATCACCAAGGTCCGCTTGCCGGTGCGGATCAGCGCCTCGGAGGGTACGAGCAATGCTGGCTGTTCGCTGCCGCCGAACGACACGGTTGCGAACATGCCCGGGCGCAGACGACCACCACGATTGGGTAGTTCGATCCGCACGGTGAGCGTCCGGCTGTCGGCCTGCGTCGTAGGCAGGATCGCCGAGACACGGCCCGACAATGTCTCGCCGGGGAATGCGGCAAGCGTGGCCTGCACGGTTTGTCCGGGCTTGAGCGGTCCCGCGATGGCTTCGGGCACGGCAGCATTGAGCCAGACCGTGCCAAGGCCGTTGACCTCGGCAAGCGTCTGTCCTGCCGTCATCGTCATGCCGGCCCGCACATCTAACGTCTTGATAACGCCGCCGGTTGGCGTGGAAATCGTGATGACATTGTGCGGCCGACCCGTTCGCTCGACCGATGCGACCGTACCAGACGGCATGCCAAGCAGTATGAGCCGCTGGCGCGCTGCCTGTATCAAAGCCGCGCTCCCGGTGCGGCGGACCGCCAGGAACTCGGCCTGTGCGCCACCCCATTCGGGAACGAGCAGGTCGGCAAGTGGGGCTCCGGCGCCGATAATGTCGCCGGGCGCCCTGGCATAGACCCTTTGAACGAACCCGCCAGCGCGCGCCTGGACGATCGCGACGTCGCGCTGGTTGAAGTCGATCGTGCCGGTGGCGGTCAGGCTGCTGGTCAGTTGTCCCCGTCGTACGGCGACCGCGCGCAGCCCCAGCGTTTGGGACGCAGCGGGATCGATGCGGATGCCCGGCGCGTTGCCGCCGCCTTCATCGGCATATTTGGGGATGGTCTTCATCCCCATCGACGAAAGCGTATCCGGATTGTTGTAGTGCTCTTGCGGCACCATGGGATCGTACCAGTAAAGCGCCTTACGACCGGAATCGGCTGTTTGCGTAGGAGCGGTTTCGCTCCCACCGAGGTGGGAGATGCCATAGCCTGCGCCACCAGCGACGAGGGCGAGCGCTGCGGCGGCAAGACCCAGCCGGGCGCGCGGTGATATCTCGAGGCTCATCGATTTTCGCTCCGGTATGTGAGTGTCAATCGGGCGCCGTCAGCGGCGACCAGCGCTTCGCGATCGAGGACAGTGAGGGTGGCGTCGGCAAGCGCGGCATAAGCGTCTGCGACATCGACAAGACTGGCGCGTCCTGCACCATAGCTTGCGGTTTCCAGCCTCACGCGTTGCTCGGCGAGCGGCTGCAGCGTGCCCTGCGCGCGCATCCATTGTTCGTGGTGCATGACATGGTCGGCGATATCGGCATCGAGGTCGGCAGCAAGAGCGCGGCGCGCCGCTTCGCGTTCGGCCAGAACGCGCCCGGCATTGGCCTGGGCAGCGGCGATTCCGGCGTTCTGACGATTGCGGGTGAAGAAAGGCAGGCTGACCGTCACGCCAGCAGAGACATAATCGCCGAAACGGGGATCGCGGCGCTGATAGGCGACATTCACGCCGAAGTCAGAACGCCGACCGGCATCCGCCACCCTTACATCGGCATCGGCTTGCCCAGCCTGGGCATCGATCATCTGGATGGTGGGATGGCGATCGAGGCCAGCACGAAGCTCGGTCCCATCGACCGGGAATTCGGGGATTGGCCCGGCAATCTCAGGCGCCGGATCGCCGGTCCACCGGGTCAGTGTAGCGCGGGCCCGCGCCACGCTCGAGACCAGTTCGCTGCGGCGATCCTGCATCGCCGCGACCGCCTGTTGACCGGCAAGAGTCTGCGCCGGCCGCGCATTGCCCGAAGCGACCGCGCTTGTCGTGGTCCCTACCACGCGCTCAAGCCGGGACAGCACCTCGTCGAGCGCGGCAAGCCTGCGTTCGGCATAGGCCAGATTGATCCAAGCCAAGGCCGTTCCGACCTCAACGGTGCGCGCCTCAACCGCGGTATCGGCCTCAGCCGCCTTGATGTCGCTATCGGCGCGCGCCTGTAGCGCATGGCGCTTAGCGAGGTTGGGAATGTCCTGACTGACCCCGACCCGCGCCATGGTAAAATTGTCCCGCTGCGGCTCGAACGCGAGCGGTCCTGATATCGGGAAGCTGTCTACGCCCACTGCGAGGGTGGGATCGGGCAGCGTTCCCGCGGCCCCACGCGCCGAACGCGCGGCATCAGTGCCAAGTGTCTTCGCTCGAATGGAGGGAGCATCGTGCTTAGCCTGGCGAAGCGCCGCATCGAAGGTCAGCGGACCGGCGAACGCAATCCCGGGGATCGCCGCGAGCAGCGGCGCACAAACAAACAATCGCATGGAAAACTCCTGATCGGAGGACCGGATCGGCCGCGCACACTATGACAGGCATATCAGTGGCGGCGGAATGGGGGGCATTCCGCCGCCACTGCTGGCCTAGCCGTCTATGCGACCTGAAGCGGCCAGAACTTTTGCCTAACCGACCGACGGGGCCGACGAAGGCGATGCCATGCTGTGCATCTGCTTCATGCAATCAGCAGCGTCGGCGCTGCTCATCTTCATCATGTCGCAGTCGCACGCCGCCACTTGCGTGGTATCAGGCACCCAGACGCGCCGCTGTCCCTGGAGCGGCGCACGCGGTCCATATTGCGGGACCGACTTCCACTCATAATGGCCGGACTGTTGGCTGTGGTCCGGTTGGCCGGCGAATGCGGCGACGGGTGCGGCAAGGGCTACGCCCAGCAGCGCATAGAAAACACGGTTCTTCATGACTATCATCCTTTGGCAAATCATCGGGGTAGCCGCAGGTTGGACAGGAGGTTCGATCCGCGACAGGCGCAACGACCCTTCCAGCCTTACGGCCGAGTTCGATCAGCCAAGGAGAGTCGGCGGTTCCGGTTCGGGAGCAACGTCACCGCCGCGCAGGACGGTGGTGGTCGACCAGAAGGCCAGGGTCGGATCGGCCGCGCGCACCGCAAGCGTCGGTGCGTCATTGCGAACCGCCATGGGAATGACACAGCCCATCGCGGCGATGCAGGCGAGCGTCATGCCCTTGCAGGGTTTCTGCGCGGGCTGCTGTTGCTGCGTCATCATCTTCATGCAGTCTTCGGACATGCCGGAATCGGCCGTCCCGGTCATCGCCATCGATACGGACACTACAGGCGGTGCTGACGCAAAGGCGGCTTCCTGGCCGAGCAGACCGAGCAGGGCTCCGAGCAGGAGAAAGAGGGGAAGCGCACGTTTCACAGCTGTAATCAACTACGCCAATCTTGATCCAAGAGCAACGCCATGCTCATCCGCCGTGCCGCGCGTAGATAGTTTCGCTTCCTGCACCAAAGGCGAAGACATTGAACGCCTGAACCGGCTGCCCGGGGGCTTCCATGCCTGGTGATCCGAGAGGCATGCCCGTTACGGCAAGACCACGCACACCACGAGGACGCTGCGCGAGAACGCGCTTCATGTCCGCGATAGGGACGTGTCCCTCGAAAACCATGCCGTCGACGATCGCTGTATGACACGATGACAGCCGAGCGGGCACGCCGTGCGTGCGCTGAAAGGCAGATCGCTGCTGATCATCGATTATGGCCACGCGCCGGCCGAATTGCTGGCGGACCTGGGCGGCCCATTTCTCGCAGCAACCACATCCTGGATCGCGATGGACTGTGATAGGTACAGCCGCGGCACTGGCGACCGAGACAGACGCGGCGAACGCAGCAAGAACGAGTTTCAGTGGCATATACACCTTCCGTTATCCCCCGCCCTTGGGCGGGGGAAAGTCTCTACTGCGCACGCTTGTGGTGAGCTCTTAGCCAGCCCTGCAGCTCGCCCACTTCCCGAGTCTGCTCGGTAATCGCCTTGGTCGCCATCGTTCGAACCTGCGCGTCCTTTGTGTCGCGCAAGACGATGCGTGACATCGCGATCGCGCCGCGATGATGTTCGATCATCTTGCGAACCCAGGTTTCCGTCGCGTCGCCGCCCATGGCGGACATCATCTTCTGATGCATCTCCATCTCGGCCGGCGGATACGGGTTGGCCGGCGTAGGGTTCGTCATCTGGCCCATGTCCATCTTCGAATGGTCCATGCCCTGCATTTGCGCGATCGCGGGTGTGGTCAACAATCCGACGATCATGACGGCGATTATTTTCTTCACAATTCTCTCCTCATCGCCCCGCATTGTTAATACGCGCGAGCGCGCCATTACCCTCGCAAGCCTGCGCTAATTTTCGAGAATGGGATGGCGAAACCTACTTGCGGGCGAGAATAGCCTTCATCTCATCAATCTCGCGCCGTTGGGATTGCTCGATACCACCGCACAGACGGACGATCTCCGGGTCCTTCAAGGTCGCCTCGCGACACATGAGGATCGCCCCCGAATGGTGCGGGATCATCGAACGGAGGAATGCCGTATCGCCGATCGTCGTTTGCGTGCGGATCAGCGCAAACGATCCAGCAAATATCACGACCGAGCCGACCAGAAGGGCCGCATTGGCCGCCTTTGATGGGAACATATGGCCCATTGCGAGGATCATCAGCACCACCATCGGCGCGACCATCATCAGTGTCATGTAGACCATATTGAGATTATTGTAGAAGCTCCCCAGGCTATCGATCATGACAAACATCACCAAATACATGATAATGCCGCCGACCAGGGTCTGCAGCGCGAGGCTCGCATAAGCATTCTTCATCACTGGTCGTCTCCTTTGGCCCCCGCCCCAGAATTCCCCATGTTCGTTCAGTTCTTGCGGCGCCGCTTTCGCGGCCAGCGAAAATACAAAAGGGCAGAACCAGCGATCGCCAGCGCAAGCCCCCCAGCGGCGAATCCAATCAGCCAAGGTGTGTTGAAATCCTCATGGTTCTTCCAGTCCATGATGTGGAGGCCCCAAAAAAAGTCGTAGAGACGCCAGGTGCCGTTCCTGACGGCGACGATTCGACCGCTGTTTTGCGCAACATAGATACGGGTCGCGTCGCGGTCCGGGAAATCGACCCGCCATGCCGGCAGCGTCGCCTTATATTCGGTGCTGGCGGTCAAAATGGCGCGTACGTTCGGCGTCGGCGCCACGCCGCGATAGGCTTGGACCGCGACTGCTCGCGCCATTGCAGCATTTAGAGGAGGGATGCGCTTTCCAGTCTCGGCATCCTGGAGCACCACCGCACCATCGGCCAGCTCGACCTCGGCGACTTCGCGTCCCAGCAGCAGACGATATCGGACCTCTCGCGCGGGTTTGTTCGCCTCGCGCAACACGAGATCCAGCGGTGCACGGGGACGAGCCTGATCAAGCGTCGCTGGCGATACCCGCTCCACGAGACGTTCACCGCGAACCCGGTCGATCGGCAGCACGCTCATGATCAGGCCGCTGGCAAACCATAGCAAGAGCTGGACACCGATGATCAGAGCCAGCCAGCGGTGGACGCGGCTAGCCCCGACGTGGAGCCGAAGCCGGTTGCTCCTCAGAACCAGGTCCGCACGCCAATGACGAAACTGGTCGCCTTGACGCCTTTTCCATCGGCGCGGGCATAATCCGCAGTCTGCCCGAATTTTCGATCGTAGGACACGCCGATATAGGGCGCAAACTCACGTCGAATCTCATAGCGCAGGCGCAGGCCCAGCTCCGCGTTGGAGAGGCCCGACCCGATCCGGGTTTCGGGCACATCCTGGGCCGAAAGATTCAATTCGACGCGGGGCTGAAGGATCAAACGCTGCGTGAGGCGCTGATCGTAATAGCCCTCGACCCGTCCCAGCACCTCGCCCTTGTTCGACAGAAACACGGCAGCTTCCGTTTCGAACCAGTAAGGCGCGACGCCCTCAATGCCGATCGTTGCGTAGGTGCGGGAGGGATTGGGCTTGAAGTCGTAGCGGACACCCGCCTGCACATTCCAGTAGGGATCGAGTGCGCGACTGTAGAGCGCCTGAACTTCGGCGCTATCGACGCCTTCTCGAAAAGCCCCCTCGCCCTCGGTCTTGACGACAAGCCGATCGAGATCCTTGCCGAACCACGCTTCGCCGTCCCAGCGATAGCCATCGCGACCATTTCGGACCTGATATTCGGCCAGGTTGAACAGGATCATCGAGGATGTGCTGCCGCCATGTTCGTTGTGCAACATAGCCCGGGAATCGGCCATCGCGCCGTTCTGGTAAATCCGATCCGCATAGTGATCGCTCGGCGGCAATGGTGCCGGCGCGTTGCCCGGTACAAGGCTCGTGCCCCCTGCCCCATGCCCCGCCATCTGCCCATCCATCGCCATCCCGGGCATCGACGACATGTCATGCTCCATCGGCTGACCACTTCCAGCAGCAGGCATATTCATGCCGGGCATATCGTGTTTCATAGCGCCACCCGCCGTGTCCGGCATTGTCATGCCAGGCATGCTCGACATGTCATGTCCGGCATGGGGATCGGCCTTCGGAGATGCCTTGCTTCCCGTCGTTCCCGACATATCCATTCCGGGCATGGTGCCCATTCCCGACATGTCGTGCGCGGCGGCATTGGGTTTCGCCGCAGGTGTCGCGCGCCTGGCGGGTGTTGGTCTGGTAGCCGGCTTGGCCGACGTTTTGCGCTTGGCGGGCGTAGCGGGCTTTGCTGCAGGCCTTTTCTTCGCGGGCGCCTTGGCTGCAGGCATGTTCATGCCCGGCATATTCTGCATGGATTGCGCGCTCGCCGGTACTGCGAAAGCGAACGGCGCGGCGCTGATCAGGAGAAGAAGCGACTTCATGCGGCTTCTCCCCGGGGACGGACAGAGACTACGCGCATCATCCCGGCGTGCATGTGGTAGAGCATATGGCAGTGGAAGGCCCAATCTCCGACGGCGTTGGCGGTGAGATCGAAGCTCACCTTGCCGCCCGGCGCGACGTTCACCGTGTGCTTGCGCGGCGAATATTCGCCATGGCCCGTGACCAGCTCAAAAAAATGTCCGTGAAGATGGATCGGGTGCGACATCATCGTGTCGTTCACCAGCGTGACACGCACCCGTTCATTTTCGAGGAATGGTATCGGCTCGCGCTTGTCGCTGAGCTTCACCCCGTCGAACGACCACATATAGCGTTCCATATTGCCGGTCAGATGAATTTCCATTGCCCGGTCGGGTGCCCGCACGTCGGGATTGCGGTCGACCGCCATGAGATCGCGATAGACCAGAACACGGTGCCCGACATCGTCAAGGCCCTGTCCGGGCTCTCCCGTGCGATCCATCGGCATAGGAGAGATCGTCTGCACGCCAGGCCCCATCTTGACCTGCGGGGCTTTGCTGGCGTCGCGCATATTCATGCCGCCCATTCCGCCCATCGCCATGCCGCCCATCGTGTCGCCGGCAGGCGCACCCATTCCAGGCATGTTCGCCATCGAACCATCGGCCGGCTTGTCCATTGCGGGCATCGAGGCCCCGGATTCCATGTTCATTCCAGCCATACCGCCCGCGGCGGCCCCGCTTGCCGACATGTCATGTCCCATCGCTGAGTGGTCCATGCCTTGCATGCCACCCATATCCATGTCCCCCATGCCCATGTCTTTCATATTAGCGAGGGGACGTTTGCGGAGCGCAGGCACTTCGGCCGACATGCCTTCGCGCGGAGCCAAGGTTGCGCGGGCCATGCCCGACCGATCGACGGATTCGCCGACCAGCGTATAGGCGCGATCATCAGTCGGTGTGACGATGACGTCGTAAGTCTCGGCCACCGCGATCTGGAACTCGTCAACCTCGACAGGCCTGACGTTGAGCCCGTCGGCCTGAACGACCGTAAGTTTGAGGCCGGGAATCCTGACATTGAATGTCGTCATCGCAGAGGCGTTGACGAAACGCAGCCGAACGCGTTCGCCAGGTTTGAAAAGCGCCGTCCAGTTGTCCTGAGGGCCATGCCCATTCACGAGATATGTATAGGTCGAACCCGTCACGTCGGAGACGTCGGTCGGGTCCATCCGCATGTTGCCCCAGTCAAGTCGGTCCTTGAGGGGTTGGTCTTCCTTGGCCAGCAGGCCGGCCAGCGTTTGGCGCTGATAGTTGAAATAGCCTCCGCCGACCTGCTTGAGCTTCCGGAAGATCGCGTGGGGGTGCATCTGGCTATGGTCGGAAAGCACGACGACATGCTCGCGATCCGAGCGGATCGGGTCCTCGCCTTCCGGATCGATGACGATCGGCCCATAATGGCCCATCTGCTCCTGCAGCCCCGAATGGCTATGATACCAGTAGGTCCCCGCCTGCACGATCGGGAACTCATAGACGAAGGTCGACTTGGGCTTGATGCCGGGAAAGCTGATCCCGGGCACGCCATCAAACTGGAATGGTACGAGTAAGCCATGCCAGTGGATCGAGCTGTCTTCGTCGAGATCGTTGACCACCGACAGGCGCGCCGTCTGGCCCTGGCGCAGCCGGATGAGGGGTGCCGGCACCGTGCCGTTGATGCCAATGGCATGGCTTGCCCGGCCATCGATCATCATCATCTGATGGGCGATTTTGAGCGTGATGTCGTTCCCGGTGACGATCGGGAGCGGCTTCACGATCCCGGCCGAAACGGGCTGAGCCCATGCCGGCATCCAGGCCGACAATGCCAGACCACCGCCGGTCAATGCGGCACCGCGAAAAAGGTCGCGGCGGTTCAATACCGGGGGCATAGTATCTCCTTGTTCAACGTGCAGCACTCCGGGTCCGCAAAGGCGCTCGAGCGCGGTATCCCTCTCTCCTTACGCGCGAGCGGGGCGCACCCCTCATTCCTCGGCCAAGATTTCCGCAAGGCGCGACCGCGCACGGTAAAGGCGCGTCTCGACCGCCTTACCACTTATCGAGAGCGCAGTTGCCGCTTCCGACTGATTCAGCCCTTCGACTGTGCGGAGCAACAGAACTTCCCGCAACGAGACCGGTAGCGCGCTGATTGCGGCGGCCATTCGTTTGATCTCCATTTTTGAGTCGGCACTGGCATGCGCGGAGGGTGCATCATCCGGCACTTGTTCGATCTCGGCGTCGGACGCTGCATAACCGAAGGTGAATAGCTGCCGCACCTTCTGGCGGCGGTGCCAGTCGCGGCATTTGTTAATCGCGATCCGGGACAGCCAAGCCCGGAGCGGCCGCGCGCCATCATATTTTCGCAGATGGCTGAACGCGGAGACGAAGCAGTCCTGGGTGAGGTCTAGCGCGTCCTCGGCATTCCCCACCAGGCCGCGTACCAGTCGAAATATCGCAGCCTGGTGCCGATGCATGATCTCTGCGAAGGCCGGCTGCCGACCCGCGAGCGTTAGCGCCGCAAGTTCACCGTCCGAGCACGCGCGAAGATCCAGACTCACCGCGCATCGTCGGTGAGCGCATGTACCACCGCCTGATCGAAGGTCTTGGCCTGATCAGGGCGCAAGATCTGGCGCATCGCGAAGATATGGCCAAGCGTTTCCTTTTGCAGCTCGCCCATCGCCTGATGCGACTGATCGACGGCCGCCGTGACACCCGGTCCGTTGCCATGTTCGGCTTCGATCGCGGCCGCGAGACGCGCGTTGTCCGCTCTCAGTTCGAGCTCCAGCGCGCGACGACGCACGGCAAAGCGCTGCTCAAGCAGTTCGATCTGCGCCTTCTGACGGTCGTCCAGGTCGAGCTTGCTGTGCAACACGTCGTGGAGTTCGACACCGGCCGCCTTGGGCTGGGGGAAGAAGTGACGCCCAAGGAACACGCCCGCAACGGCTGCGACGAAGGCGACGACAGCTACCAAAACAAGCAATTTTGCCTTCATTGAGAGCCTACCAGCAGCGTCGAGGGGGCAAGCGGATTGGATGGCCCGAACGGCGAGAGCGTGACCGATGCCTCGGCAGGCGGCGTGAATCCGTTGCTGGCGATACCGAGCAGCACTGCTCCAAAGGCGGCCACTGCACCAAACCGGAGTTGAGAAGCGGCCGAAACCTGCGGCAATGCGGCAATGCGTTGGAATACGGCCTCCTCCAGACCGATCAGGCCCGGATGATCCGGTTCATTGCGCAAGCGGGTCAAAAGCCCATCCAAGTCTGTTTTCATCGCAAATCCCAATCTCTATCTGTTCAGCGCGCTGGCACGAGTGCCGCCCCCTCTGCCGTTCGCTCAACCGGCCCTCAGTGGTTGCGTGCCCCGCGGTCGGTTTGGCTGAACGGCGACCTGTCGGCAGGCAGACACATTGTTACGGCATCATCTTTTTCATGCCAGGCATATCCTTCATCATCGCGTCATGGTCTTCAGGCGCACTGGCAAGTGCTGCCTGATATTGCGCCGGGGTCATCTTGGGCAGTTGCCGCACGAAAGCCACCATGTCCCAGATCAATTCGTCGCTATGCGTTTTACCCCAGGCCGGCATCGCAGTCAGCTTGACCCCATGCTTGATGATCCAGAATTGCTCCTTTGCGGATCTCTGTGGCTCCCGGAAAAGCTCGGGAGCCTTGGGATAAAGGCCTTGGCTGATCTCGGACTTTTCCAGACCCGGTGCGAGATGGCAGCCGCTGCACATCTCGGTGTAAAGTCCTGCGCCGCTCTGCAGCCGTTTCACGTCCGCTAGGTTGGCTGGGACGCCCACGTTGCGAGCGCGGACCGCGATCGAACGATCACGAAGCTGCTCTATCAACCAATAGACCGGTCTGGTGTGCGGCGAATCTGCCCCGATGTCATAGGCGCCGACATACACAACGATGCCGGCGAGCGCGCTACCGATCAGCGCCGCGACCGCGATGAACGAGCCGCTCGGAAAGTGTTTCCGAAGCCATGCCTTCCTTGAATCTTCCATCGCGTCCTCCCCAGCCGAAAAGCCCTCGGTCGATCGGTGATGTCGCACCCATCCACTTGATCATACGCGCGGCGAGCTTCCACCCCTCATCTGCCGCGCAGGTCTGCGGCGCACACCAGTTGGCGCCCCGAATTCGAAGAAATCGTGCCCGTCGGATGAGGGGTCACGATGCGCGGTGCGTAAATCGCTTTGTCGGCAGTATCGCCGCCCATGGAGAAATCGATGTTTCGTAAAACAGCTTTCGCCGTCGCCATGGCGGCGTCCGTCCTCGCCGCTACCGCTGTTCAGGCACACCCCAAGCTCAACAGCGCAAACCCGGCAGCCAATGCCGTCGGCGCATCCCCAACGAGGATCCAGCTCGTCTTTTCCGAGGCGCTGGTCGCGCAGTTCTCCGGGATCGACCTGACAATGACCGAAATGCCCGGCATGAAGATGGGGCCGATGAAGATGAATGGCGTCACGACGACCGTGGCTGCAGATGGCAAGACGCTCGTGGCCACGCTTGCCAAGCCGCTGCCGGTTGGAACCTACAAGGTCGACTATCACGTCGTCTCTACCGACACCCATCGCATTCAGGGCAGCTATACCTTCAAGGTCCAGTAAGAGCGTGCCGGACATCATAGCGATTGCGGTCAGGCTAGGGCTTTATCTCGATCTCATGCTGCTTTTCGGGTTGCCGATGTTCGGCCTATATACATTACGCGGGACCGAGCGAGCATCCGGCTCGGTCCTGCGCTTTCGCTCGGTCTTGGCGACGATCGCGCTCGCCGGCATCGTATTGTCGATCTTGGGCATGATAGCCTTGGCGGCCTCGATGGGCGGTGTGCCGGTCGATCAAGTGGACCGCGCCACTGTCAATCTTTTGATATCGGGCACAGCGATCGGCACCGTCTGGCAAGTTCGGGTGGCAGCACTCTTACTGGTCCTGTACTTTTCCATTGTCGGGTGGCGACGCCCTGCATTCGCCCTCTGGTCAGTTTCAGTAACGGCAGCGATCGCTCTCGCGACTTTGGCCTGGACTGGTCACGGCGCAGCTGATGAAGGGTTGTGGGGATGGATCCATCTTGGCGCCGACATCACTCATCTGTTGGCCGCAGGCATATGGATTGGAGCGCTATCCGCCCTGTGCCTGCTCATTTTTCGCCCAACGGCCCGCATGGCGATCGATCATATCCACCTTTCTCACCGGGCGTTGGATGGCTTTGCAAAGGTAGGATCGATCATCGTGGGTCTGCTCATCCTGTCAGGCTTCATCAACAGTTGGATCTTGGTCGGGCCGTCCAATATGGGTTCGCTTTTTACGAGCCTCTACAGTGTGTTGCTGGCAGCGAAACTGGTGCTGTTTGGCGTAATGCTGTTCTTGGCCGCCGCTAACCGCTTCTTCCTCACCCCTGCCCTAGCGAATGCGATCGAAACCGGGGACATATCATCGGCGATAGGGTCACTGCGCAGAAGTCTCATTGTCGAGAGCGGCTGTGCGCTCACCATTCTCGCGCTCGTTGCCTGGCTGGGATTATTGGCGCCCCCTGCCTCGGGGATGTAGACATTCGGCCTTAGGGCAAAGCACGCGATATGGCCTTGATGGCTTTGAGGCCCGAACCGAACCGGGAAATCGCCTCTTTGTGACGCTCGAGCTCGCCATAGGGAAGATAAGCAATCTCAAGATCTGCGATTCGGCTGAATGCTGGCCGCGCGAGCTGTGCCCGCACTTCGCTCTCCCGTGCATCGGGGGCCACAAGGAACAGTCCGGCTGTGGCGTGCAGTTCGCTCCCGCTCAAGGCAAGATCGAGCATCCGGACGATGCCCGAATAAATCGACGTCGAATGCTCGACTTCGAAGGCGGCCGTGACTCGGTCCCCGCCTCGCTCGAGCCAAAGCACATCGATAAGGCGGATGGCATCAGCGCCGGTCGATGTTGAAATTGAAGCTGGCAGGCTCTCGAGACACCCGTCCCCCAAGCGCACGCCATCGTGAAGTCGCCCCCGATCGTTGGATGCTATCCAGATATCGTAGCCCAACGCACGGCCTATATCGCGGAGCCAGGCCTGGATTTCCGAATGGGTTCGATCGCTCTCGCCCTGCTTCTGGAGCGCTTTGTTGAGCGTCTGCGCTTCAACCCGGGCCTGTTCGAGGCGTGCCGTCCAGGTACCTACAGTCTGATCTCCCTCGTCGCGTGGCGGCGCGGGATAGCGGCCAGAGCCGATGTCGAAGAGCAAGCCGCCAATCGCTCCCAGATCGTTGGACAGCAGATCCCGGAACCGCTCGTTCAGGTCGAGCACGCCCGAGCGCATCGCGAGAAAATGGTGCCAGCTACCAAGCTTCACCTTCCCGCCAGTCAGCTTGTTGTAGCCGTTGACGATTGCGGTGTTGAAAGGCGGCACGAGGGTTGGATGCAGGAAATAGAGGAGGTTGGCCACCGCTGGCCCCAGCCCCTTGATGTTCAGACGATCGATCGTGTGAATACCTGCGATGATTTCTTCCGCGGTGTCGCAACAGGCGCAATGATCGAGCAATCGCCCGAACGCGCGCTGGTTCGCCGGGTTTTCATAGATGTCGGGAATGCGCAATTTGGGCTTCCAGAGAAACGCATGGTCCGCGCCCTTGAATATCTGCCTCTGCTCGGCGACTGAATGAACGACCGTTTCCAGCGAAGAGCCGCGATAGGCCACACCAAACTGGCCGGCTTCGATCTCGGCGACCACCTGAGCCAGGCCACGCCTGATCGAGCGAAAATTCTTGATGCGCTCGTCCCATAGAAACCAGCTCTGGTACGTCGCATTCGGGTCTTCCTTCCATCGCTGGATCAGTTGCCGCGCCAGCAATTCAAAATCCGCCAAACCCCGTTCCCCCATTCGCGTCGATCTTCTCCAACGCTAGCACTCTGCCCCGCATACGAACAGTTTTTGCGCGGCCGCCCAGGACGAAAGGCGGCCCGCGTCATCTGATATCGTCGGGAATATGCATCAGCAGGTCACGGGTGTAGTCGATCAGGAGATCGCCAACGGTTGCACCGTAAAGCGCGAGGAACAAGATGAACGCCAGGAGCTTGGGGACGAAGCTCACGGTCTGCTCGTTGATCGACGTCGCGGCCTGGATCATGGAGATAATGAGCCCGACCACCAACATGATTATCAGCGGAGGGCCAGCGACAATCATGATCACCCAAAGCGCCTGGCCCATCGAGGCCGAGAAAGGACTATAGGTCTCCATGTCTCCTCCCCCGATTAAGGCGCGAACGCCCCTGCTCCTGATGCTGCGACCTTTGGGTGTTGCGGAGCGAGCGGCATGGAGCGCGATCGGTGCATTCCAATCCGTCTTCCCCACATCCGCTCGCCCCCGCGCCACGCTGCGACCCGTGGGCACCTCGGCTGTCCACCCTGCTACGCAATGGACTTCATCTCAATTTACGCAGCGACGGGGTTTACCCCTCACGACCCGACCTTTTTTCGAAGAACGCGCACGCGTTTGAGGGAAGAAGCGGCGTGCCGCGTAATACAAGTGAGGACCGAGGTCAGCGAAAGGCGGGCATGTACGACTGCGTCATTATAGGCGGCGGCCCCGCGGGGCTGACAGCAGCCACCTATCTGGGCCGGTTTCTGCGTTCCACGCTGATCATCGATGCGGGCGATGGTCGCGCGTCCTCCATCCCAGCAACGCACAACCTGATCGGGTTCCCAGACGGCATATCGGGCGGTGATCTGCTGTCGCGGATGCGCCAGCATGCCGCTCTTTACGGGGCGAAGCTCTCCAACGGTTTAGCCAATGGGATTGTACAGACCCGGACAGGATTTTTAGTCACCACAGGTGTCGAGGCCGTCAACACCCGCACGATATTGCTTGCCCAAGGCGTCAAAAATCATCGACCGCGAATGGCGCAGGAAACGCATGATCGAGGCGTCGCGCAAGGGCTGATACGCTATTGCCCGATCTGCGACGGCTATGAGGTTCGCGGCAAGCGGGTGGCCGTGCTGGGCTGCTCCGACCATGGGGCGGCCGAGGCTTTGTTTGTTCGTCACTATAGCGACACCGTCACCTTGCTCGCGCAGGACCGCACCCAACTCTCGGAAGCCGAAGACGTCAAGCTGGATCAATGCGGTATTACGGTCGAACGCGCCCCTATCCGAGATTTGTCGATCGACGGAAAGACGCTGCTCGCCCATTTGACCGATGGCCAATTTCTCCAATTTGACACTCTTTATGTTGCTCTTGGAACCTCCCCTCGCTCGGAACTCGCGCACATGGTTGGCGCGAAACTGGACCCTGCAGGGTGCATCGTCGTCGATGAGCATCAGCAAACGACAGTCAGCGGCCTGTTCGCTGCCGGCGACATGGTTGAGGGGCTGGATCAAATTGCTGTTGCGGCAGGTCAGGCCGCCAAGGCTGCGACCGCTATCCACAATCGATTGTCCGACCCCACTCCCCTGATTCATGTTTGAATGCTGACGGGGCATCAACAGCCGTTCTCGGCCACGCTACGGCACCGATGGGCAAGCCCGTCGGCTTCTCTGCTTCATCACTCTAGGATGACGCGGTACGGCTGCACCGGTGACAAGCGAATTGCTCACAGCAGTGCAGAGACCATCGGGTGACCAACTCTCATGGAACGCATCACCGTAGCCTGTTTGCACCTGGTCCGTAACAATACGCATATTGAGTCGGGAGTCGGGTCCATAGTGATGACAGCGAAGAGACGGTTCTTCGCCGCCATGTTCCTTCGGCGGTTTGGCAAACTTGACCAAGGAGATTTCACTATGCTGCTCAAGAAGAAATTCACGATCGCGATGGCTGGCCTGGCCATGCTTGGCACCGCACCTGCTTTCGCCACCGGTATCGGCCACAGCTTTTTCATGCGTGGCTCGATCGTCGGCACCGACACCACTGGAACCGTCGTGTGCGTCGGCAAGGCGGACGGGGCGACCGTTGGTCAGGTGCTTGAGGTCTACCGTGTCAAGACGCACCCTGGCCCCAACAAGAGCCCGACACCGACCTATCACCGCGAGCTCGTCGGGCACGTCAAGATCGACCATATATTCGATGAGCATTTCGCTCATGTCAGCGCCACCGACGGCACCCCTGCCGTGCACGACATCGTCGAACTGCGCCGGAAGTAAGCGATCGGCGGGGACGGTGCGCTGTCCCCGCCTCTTCCTGGATAGTCATCAATCGGCTGAGTGGCTCCACCACGGAGTCGATTGACGGCATAAGACTGGGTCATCCTGCAGGCCAGCTGCGCTCAAGCTCGAACGCAACGCGAAGTAAATCTGCGTCGTGGAATTTCTCAGACGAACACGTATCCCCGCAAAGACCTAGGCCGTGTTGACAAAAGATTTCAGCCATAGTCGTGAGGCGGCGAGGTTGAGGAAGCTGGCGAATGAGAGGGCGGTCTTGTCGTATCGTGTGGCGATGCGTCGCTGTTGCTTGAGTTTACCGAA
>Ga0310345_10001129_pt1 | contig 31424 bp, 28 predicted proteins | sample HC15DNA20500_MG_FD_204667 | JGI IMG/M metagenome (GOLD analysis project Ga0310345, IMG submission 204667) | Marine microbial communities from station ALOHA, North Pacific Subtropical Gyre - HC15-DNA-20-500_MG | ecosystem: Environmental > Aquatic > Marine > Oceanic | place: Pacific Ocean: North... | reverse complement strand
TATTATTTTCGGGTTATTCAGGCTATGTATTTTAAAACAGGTAACGCGGAAGTGCGTAGTTATAATAAGGGCTTTTGTTTAATGCTTGTTGTTTTAGCAGCCATTACTATTTTAATTGGTATTTTCCCAACTATTATTTTAAACTGGTTTTACTTTTAGTATTTAAGTATTCATTGGTTTTGGTATTTGTTTGTATTGCCCTTAGCTGTGTTGCTATGAAAACGGAACGTACAAGTGAGTGACACAACCGGCGATGCCCACTGTGTTGCAGCCGATAACATCATAAAAATTAAATGTAAATTCATGGTATGGCTTTTGCTGCCGCCTGTTTATGTTTTGCTGCGTTCATCCTTTTGTGTTTTATTGTGATGCTTTACCCCTTATCTTTAGAAAGATTTTTTCGCTTAAAAACATAGCATGACCATTACCGATTCATTTACTTTAGCTTATAAAAATGTAAGGGGCAATAGGCTTCGCTCAGGTATTACGATTGCCATTATTGCTTTTGGCATAATGGCATTGATTGGTATTATTACGGCTATTCAGGCAATGAACCAAAGCTTGCGTGAAAGTTTTTCGTTAATGGGTGCTAATGCGTTTGTTATTAAATATAAGGAATCGCGAATAAGTTTTGGAAGGGGCGAAAGTGTTAAGAAAACTGCACGTGGTGCTAAAACTAAAATATCGAACTTGGATAAAACCATTCGACGCGAGGATGCAGTTTATTTTAAAAACACATATCATTATCCGTCATTAGTAAGTGTTTACATGCGTGGTCCGGGTAATGTGGAGTGCTATTATGGTAATAAAAAAACCAATCCTGTTGTTACGGTTTGGGGTGGAGATGAAAATTATTTAATGGTAAATGGTTTTACCCTGCATGCAGGAAGAAATTTAAACAGTCTTGATGTGCAAAGTGGACGCAATGTTTGTATTTTAGGTAGCAATGTAGCCACTAAATTATTTGGAGAAAATATTGAAAAAGCATTAGATCACATTATTAAAGTAGGCGGTATTCCTTATAGAGTGATAGGTGTTTTGAAAAGTAAAGGTTCGAGCGGTTTACTAAGGCAAGATGATATTGTTGTTACTTCGTACAACAGTGCACGTAGGTTAGCCAATGCATCACCGTCATATTTTATTGGGGTAAAGGTTGATAATGTTGGTATGTTAGATCCTGCCATTGGCGAAGCAACCGCACAGTTTAGAGGCATTAGAAAATTATTACCTACAGATGCCGATAACTTTTCCATTGAAAAGAGTGATAAGTTTGCTGAATTGTTTATTACTTTTTTAAGTAGCATTACCGCAGCAGCAGCGGCTATTGGTATGATTACGTTAATAGGTGCTGCTATTGGATTAATGAATATTATGCTGGTATCAGTAAATGAACGAACAAGAGAAGTGGGGCTTATAAAAGCAATTGGAGGTAAAAGTAAGAATGTACGTCAGCAGTTTTTATTTGAAAGCATGATTATAAGCTTATTGGGTGCTTTGTTTGGGATTATTTTAGGTGTTTTGGTAGGAAATGTATTTTCAATTTTTCTGAAAACCGGTTTTGTTGTACCCTGGTTGTGGGTAAGTATTGGCATTATTATATGTTCATTAGTTGGATTTGCTGCAGGCCTGTATCCTGCCATTAAAGCAGCACGCTTAAACCCAATTGTAGCCTTGCGTTACGAATAACGATTATGCATTTGTGTTTTAAATTATTGCTTCAAAAATAATTTTAGTTTATCATTAATGTAATAAATTAAATCTTCCTTCGATGGATGTTGTCTAAGCCATTTGTAACTTGGGCGGTAGGTTTCCATGAATAATAAAAGTGAGTCGGTTGGTAAGGTTACATATTGTTTTAAAACAGTTGGGTTAAAACGGTAGTTAATATAGTGCTCTTGCTCCATACGATTAAACAATTTTATGGCCTCACGTTTACGTTTGTCGGGACCAAAAAAATGATCAATATTAATTCCCATTCCTACGCCTGAATTCCCATTTGATACAGTTGGTATTGTATAATCGGTAGTAGTGGAAAAGAAATCTTTTCTTCGATGAATGCTATCTAACTGGTATGCCGAGTAACCCGGATGTGCTTTTACGGTAACTTCATTGAGTAGGTTGGAAAGCGGGTGTAAGTGAATAACGTACTCTGGTTGCTGTAATAGTGCCGCTGTTACTTTAATTGTATCGAATGAATAACTTATGGAAGCAATTGAAAGTATATCTCCTGCTTTTGCCGGAATAGAAAAGATACCTTTTTCATTAGATAGCACAGTTTTTTTATTATTTAAATTGGTAATGCTGGCAAAGTAAACAGGTTCTTTGGTTAGGCTGTCTTTAATAGTTGCTTTAAAATTTTGCGCATTTAAATTTTGCAGCACAAGCATGGCTAATAAAACTAATAAACAGTTTTTTTTCATGAGGTTTATTTCTTGTTACAAAGGTATTGCTCTATGCTATTATTTTAATGTATGTTGGGAAATAAAAAAGAGTTGCTTTTGGCAACTCTTTTTGTAAATGAAATTATGTTAACTAAACTAGCTTTTAGGATCTAATGCTTTTTTAATTCTTTCAGATAAATCTTGTAAGTGGTATTTACTTAATCTGTCGCTTGTTGCAGGAATAGCGGCATTAACGGCGGCCAACAAAGTTCTTAATTCACCTCTTGCAACAGATGGCACATCGGTATTAGCAGTGTTAATAATTGAAAGATTGAATCCACGTGCAGTTGGTGTAAGGCTTGCGGCATTTGATTTAGTAGGATCAGTCAAGTCAATTAATTTAGCAACATAAGCTTTTTGTAAATTTCTGCGATAAGCATCAATTGGCTTGTTGCTGTATATTTCATTGAAGATACCTTTCTGTACATCATCCATCATTTCATCTAAACCATAAGTGTTATTACCAAAGCGATTACGACTAGTTTGTAAGCGATATAAACGGCCTGCATCTAACAAACTATTTAAAGTGCTCACTTGAAGGTTTTGTATCGCTTCATTGGCAGTGGGATTGGAAATTTTATTTAAAATTTCTTTGTCTAATAACCAATTAGGTGTTTGGAACAATTGTGCATTTAAAAATGCTACTGCTGCTTTTTGTTTTTCTTTAGGAGTAGGAGCATATACATCGCCTTTTTGTTCTACGCTTTTAAAGGTTTCTTCAATGCCGCCTACATTTTTTGTAACATGTCCCATATAGCGAGCAAATTGTCCTACCAATTGCTGGTACATATCACTTAAATTTTGGTATTTATCGGCTTCTTCTTTTGTCCAAACAGGTAATTGAACCAATATTCTTTTCAGGTTCATAATTCCGTAATTGCTGGCTTTAACCGCATCATCACCCAAATCTTCAGTTTGTGCACGGGGGTCAACATTTCTACCTTCACCACCAAACCATAAGCGTGGATTTTTAAGACTATCTACAGCCCATTTGTTGGTTACCAGTTGATCTTTTTTGGGGTCATTTATACCTGTGTATGTATATCCCCATTGAATAGCCCATTTATCATAGTCGCCAATACGAGGGAATAATCCCGCTTCGCTAATATTATCTTCGGGTTGAGCAACATAGTTAAAGCGAGCATAGTCCATAATTGAAGCAGTATGTCCATTGGCTTCAACCCATGCTTTGTTTCGTAGTAATTCAACAGGAGTTTTGCTGCTGCTACCCATATTGTGGCGTAAGCCTAAAGTGTGTCCAACTTCGTGTGAGGAAACAAAACGAATTAATTCGCCCATCAATGAGTCATCAAATTTCATTTTTCTGGCTTTAGGATCAACAGCTGCAGTTTGAATCATATACCAGTCGTGAACAAGTTTCATTACATTATGGTACCATCCAATGTGGCTTTCTAAAATTTCTCCACTACGTGGATCGTGTACATTTGGACCATAGGCATTTTCAATATCGGAGGCGAAGTAGCGGATAACTGAATAACGAGCATCCTCTAAACTCATGGTTGTATCATTTTCCGGCCATTCTTTGGCTACAATAGCATTTTTAAAACCGGCTTTTTCAAAAGCTTTTTGCCAATCGTTTACACCGGCAATTAAATAGGGGCGCCATTGTTTGGGAGTTGCAGGATCAATATAATAAACAATTTGCTTAGCAGGTTCTACTAGTTCACCGCGTTTGTATTTTTCCATGTCTTCGGGTTTAGGTTCCAAACGCCAACGAACTGCAAATACCTGGTTATCCACTTTCTGTTGGTTATCACTGTAAATAGTGTAATCATCAGCAAAGAAACCAACACGTGGATCGAATAATCTTTTATGCATAGGTGTTTTAGGTAGCAATAACATTGAAGTATTTAATTCTATAGTTACTGCACCTGCATCCATTGCGGCAGGTAAAGGCTCGCTTTGTGGCATTGGCGAAGGTGCACCACCAAAGGGGTTGCCGGTAGGAGAGGGGGTTGAACTATAAGTTTTTACCGTTCTTATTTCAGTGTTGATGGGATAAGTATGTATGCTTTCAATATATGAACGGTCGGCCGCTAACATGGAAAGGCTTAATCTGCGTTTTATGGCAGGGGTTAAACTTACTGCTTGGTTATCGCCTTTAAAGAAATCGGTTACATCAATTACAGAAGAGGTTGAATCTTTTCCAAATGCTGCAATAGGGAAAGCTGCAGCAATAGGGTTAAGATTAGAGTTTTTAACTGCTTTTGATATTTCATTAGTTGAATCTGCATAATTAATTAAAGTAATTACCTTCATAAATACTTTATTCTCAGGGCCTTTGTCAAATTCAACGGTTTGTTGATTCACCAATTCTCCTCCATAATTTCTTCCACCACCTGGTGTTTTACTGTAACGAGTTACCGCTAGAATTTCTCTTCCTAAAAGGGAGTCTGGGATTTCAAAATAATATTTATCTTCTACTTGGTGTACAGTAAATAAGCCCTTGTGGGTAATGGCTTTGTTGGTAATAATTTCTTTATAGGGTTTAGGACCTGTAGCAGGTTTCGCAGCCATATTTGGCATGCCTGCTCTTCCGTTTAGCATGGGAAACCTTGATGTGTCGGGCCTTTGCTGGGCAAACAACCAAGTTCCACTTAGTAAAATAAGGGAAAAGGTTAACGTTTTCTTCATATAGTGTTATTTAAAATTTTAATGGATGAAGATAACGAGAGCAATTGAAAAAAAATTGCTTTTTGATAATTTTTGATGAGCGGTTTAAAAGAGTAATTTTATAGACCAACCCATTAATAATATCGGGTAAAACACGATTTTTAACGATATAAGTAAAATGTTATAAAAAAACTAATTTGCAACTTTAATGAAAATAACTATTTTACAGCCCCGTAAAAAAAATTGAAACATTGTTTTGTTTTTTCAAAATAATTTTCAGTAGAATTGTGAAATCTTTTTAACACTGTAATTTAAAAACCAAAAAACAATTGAACCATGGCGGACATTAAACCCACAGCTTCAACAACTGCTGCTAAACCAGCATCATCAGCTCAACATCCTAAAAGAAAAGGAAATGCTATTTCATGGATTGCACCTTTAATTTGTGTATTAGTTGGATATTTATTTTGGCGATTCTATTTAGGTGCTCCTGACCATTTTTCTCAACCCGATCCCGATACAAGTCACTGGTTTTGGCCTAGCCACAAAGGACCCAAAACAACCGTACCTATTGCTAAAATGTATGAAGGTGGTATTATCGTACCTTTATTAATTGGTACTTTTTTAACGGTATTAACTTTTGTGGTTGAAAGATTTTTAACCGTTAGTAAGTCAACAGGCACTGGTAGCGTTCCTGAATTCATTCGTAAAGTGCAATTTCATTTAGCTAATAAAGATGTTGACAAAGCTTTAGCTGAATGTGACAAACAAAAAGGTTCAGTTGGTAATGTGATGAAAGCCGGCTTACGCAGGTACAAAGAAATGATTACAAACACTGAATTGGATACAGAACAAAAAATTTTAAATATTCAAAAGGAAATTGAAGAAGCAACTGCACTTGAATTGCCTATGTTAGAAAAGAATCTTGTATTCCTTTCAACTATTGCATCGGTTGCAACTTTGTTAGGTTTGTTAGGAACTGTATTGGGTATGATTAAAGCGTTCTCTTCATTAGGTGAAGAAGGTGCCGGTGGAGATGCTGCACGTGAACTTTCAGTAGGTATTTCTGAAGCCTTGTTTAACACTGCTTTAGGTATTGGTACTTCAGCCATCTCAATTATTTTCTATAACATTTTCACTACCAAAATTGATGGTATTACATTTGGTATTGACGAATCTGGTTTTACTTTAACTCAAAGTTTTGCTGCAAACTATAAATAATAAAAGTTTGTGGAAAAATTCGGAATCAGTATCTCATTAGTGAATTAATGTAAAATTAGAAAAATGGCAAGACCAAAATTACCACGAAAAAGCACGAATGTAGACATGACTGCTATGTGCGATGTGGCCTTTTTGCTGCTAACCTTCTTCATATTAGCAACAAAATTTAAGCCACCCGAGGCTATTGAGATTGTTACTCCAAAATCTGTAGCTTCAAAAGTTGCTCCTTCAAAAGATGTTGTATTAGTAAGTGTAGATAGAGATGGCAAAGTTTTCTTTTCGGTAGAGGATGCCGATATAAAAAAAGAAATTGCCAATGAAATTAACACTACTAAAAACTTAGGCATAGATGTAAATGCTTTTGTAAATGCCCCATTTATTGGAGTTCCTTTTAGCCAATTAAAATCATTCTTAGCAATGCCTGAAACTGAACGGAAAGCCAATATGTTACCGGGTATACCTGTTGATACAACAAAAGGGCCCAATGAAATGATAGATTGGATGCGTTATGCTGTAAGTGCTTACCAAGGTAAAAAAATGAATTTGTTGTTGAAGGGTGATAATAAAGCTAAATATCCTTCTATTGAAGGAGTTATTAATGCCTTTAAAAAAACAGATCAGTTAAAATTTGAAATGGTAACCAATCCTGAAGCAGTACCAACCGGTAGTGAATTATGGAAATTAGCACAGAAAGGACAAAGAACTGAAGATTAAGAAAACCCAATTTTTACACATTAAAATTATCCTGATATGGCAGAAATGGATACCTCGTCCTCTGGCGGGGGACATAAGAAAGGCCCGGGCGTCAAAAAAGCGAAGAAAATGTCTACTCGTGTAGACTTGACGCCAATGGTAGACTTAGGGTTTCTATTAATTACTTTCTTCATTTTTACTACTACTATGAGCCAACCCACGGCTATGAAGCTCTTTTTACCTAAAGATGCAGATAAGCCTGATGAGCAAAATAAAATCAAAGAATCGGGTGCCTTAACCATATTATTGGGCGGTGACAATACTGTCTTTTATTATGAAGGTGAATTAGCACCCAATGGCGCTAATTTCAAATCGGCAAATTATAGTAATGGTGATGATGGTATAAGAGCAGTAATTTTAAGAAAGAAAGCAAGTACACCTGAAAAAGATTTAATGGTTGTAATTAAACCTTCACCTCAATGTACTTACAAAAATGTTGTAGATGTGTTGGATGAAATGTCAATTAACGTCATTAAACGTTACGCATTGGTTGATATTTCTCCGGTAGAAGAGCAAATGGTTGAAAAATCAGAAGCTGCTGCAACTCAAAGTAAGTAATAAAAAGATGTGAAAATAATTAGTAACCGCATCTCATTTTAAAGTAAATTATCATGGACGCAAAACAAATTTTAAACGCCGACTTCCTTGACATCCTGTTTGAAGGTAGGAACAAAGAATACGGAGCATATGAATTGCGCAAAACTTACAATAAGCGAATAGTTACCGGTATAATTGTTATGCTTATTTTTACAGCGCTCTTCCTACTGCTTACAGTGTTGGGGAATTCAACCAAAAAAACAAAAGCACAAATATTTGTGCAAGATGTTTCTTTGGCAAATGTTACCGATAAACCAAAAGAACCACCACCACCCCCACCACCCCCTCCTCCGAAGGTTGAACCACCTAAAGTAGAGATTACCAAATTCACTCCTCCTAAAATTGTAAAAGATCAGGAAGTAAAAGAGCCACCTCCAGAAGTTGCAAAATTAGAAGATACTAAAATTGGTACTATTAATCAGGAAGGTGCGAAAGATATGGGGATAGTTGCACCTGTAGTTGAAAACAAAGGAACTGGTGTGGTTGAAGCACCCAAACAACAAGAAGATTATGACAAAATCTTTACAGTTGTGCAAATTCAAGCCGAATTCCCAGGTGGTATGGCAGCTTGGCAAAAATTTTTGGAAAGAAATTTAAATGCTAGCGTTCCTGTTGACAATGGAGCTCCTCCGGGTAAATACACTGTAGTGTTAAGCTTTATAGTTGATAAAACTGGTGCTATTAGCGATATTAAAGCTGAAAATGATCCGGGATATGGCACAAAAGAAGAAGCTATTCGTGTATTGAAAAAGAGCCCTAATTGGAAGCCCGCTGTTCAAAACGGTAGAAATGTAATCTATCGCCAACGCCAAAGTATTACCTTCCAGGTAGCCGATGAGTAAATTCAACAATTCATACAATAAAAAAAGCCTGTATTTAATACAGGCTTTTTTTGTATGCTTTATAAATACATTTTTACCATTTTTATTACCTTAATTTGCCAGAATTTATTTTTTTAAAACATGCAACCAATTCTTTCTTCAACAACCATTGTAGCATTAGCTTCAGGCTACGGACAAGGTGCAATTTCCGTTATTCGTTTAAGTGGGAATGAGGCTATATTGATTGTTTCAAAGTTTTTTCGCGGCAAAAACCTTATCAAACAATCAGGATATACACTTCATTTTGGAGAAATAATAAACAAGGATGAAGTAATTGATGAAGTACTAATAACACTATTTAAAGCACCTAAAAGTTATACAGGAGAAGATGTGGTTGAAATAAGCTGTCATGCATCTTCATATATTATTGACAAGATTATTCAATTGTGTATTACCAATGGTGCTCAACTCGCAATGCCTGGTGAGTTTACGCAACGTGCTTTTTTAAATGGGAAAATGGATTTAACACAAGCTGAAGCTGTTGCAGATTTAATTGCCAGTAATGCAGCTGCAGCACATAAAGCTGCAATGCATAACTTAAAAGGTGGCTTTAAGCATGTTTTAGATGGAATGCGTGAACAGCTTATTCATTTCACTGCACTTATTCAACTAGAACTTGATTTTAGTGATGAAGATGTAACTTTTGCAGATAGAACACAACTGCTTGAATTACTGAATAAACTTAACAATCAAACCAATCAATTAATACAATCATTTTCATTAGGTAATGCCATTAAAAATGGTGTAAATGTTGCAATTGTTGGAAAACCTAATGCTGGGAAAAGTACGCTATTAAATGCTTTATTAAATGAAGAACGTGCTATAGTAAGTGCTATACCCGGAACTACGCGTGATACTGTTGAAGAGTCCATTAATATTAATGGCATCATTTATAAATTGATTGATACAGCGGGTATTCGTGAACATACAGTAGATGAGATTGAAGCAATTGGTATTGCCCGAAGCAAAAAAGCACTAGAAAAAGCCGATATTGTGATTTTTTTATTTGACGTGAATGATGCGATAGACTCAATACTTAAACAAATTAATGAATGGAATTTACTACAATACAAATGCATTGCTGTTGGTAATAAATGCGATTTATCGGGGAATAGCTTAGCTTTCATGCACCAGCATTTTGTTGCGCTCCCTATTCAGCAACAAATTTTTATTTCTGCACTACAAAAAAATGGAATAGATTCAATCAAAACCATGTTATATGATATGGTTATTGGTGGTAAGCTAAACTTTGAACACGCCATCATAACTAATATACGGCATTATAATGCACTAATTGAATTAAAAAATGCATTAACTGAAGTTCAAAATGGCTTGGAACAAAACTTATCCGGCGATTTACTAACCATCGATATTAATCGTTGTCTTTATTTTTTGGGTACAATAACAGGAAAAATTGAAACTGATAGAGATATTTTGGGTGCCATATTTAGCAAGTTCTGTATCGGTAAGTAAGTATCATTAGTCAAGTCACTTATTCTATTTACTACAATTTCGTTCAAAAATTAAATTGCAATAGACTGACAGCAATATTGCTTCCTTTACCTATCATTAATTAATAACATGGTTTGATTGATTTTTGATTATTTTATCGTAATATTGCGATTAATTAAATAATTCATATGGCTACCAATACATGTACACCGGCACATGAAAGAAAGAAGTTAAGTTTTTTGGATCGCTATTTAACAATTTGGATTTTCTTAGCAATGGGGTTAGGCATATTAATAGGATACTTATATCCTCAAACAGCCACATTCATTAATAATATGTCATCAGGAACTACTAATATTCCGTTAGCTATTGGTTTAATTTTAATGATGTATCCGCCTTTTACTAAAGTTAAATATAATCAATTGCGCAAAGTTTTTGTAAATGTAAAAGTACTTAGCATATCATTAGCACTTAATTGGATAATTGGTCCCATTTTAATGTTTGTACTTGCGCTTATATTTCTACATGCATATCCTGCATATATGACAGGATTAATATTAATTGGGTTAGCCCGTTGTATAGCCATGGTAATTGTTTGGAATGAATTAGCCGAAGGGAATAGAGAGTATGCAGCTGGCTTAGTAGCCCTAAACAGTTTATTTCAGGTGTTTTTTTATAGTTTATATGCTTACTTATTTATTACTCTGCTTCCTCCTCTTTTCGGATACAAAGCCACTGCCGTAAATATTACTATTACACAAATAGCCAAAAGTGTTGCCATATATCTAGGCATTCCTTTCTTAGCAGGGTTTCTTTCCAGATTTTTTTTACTTCGAATGAAAGGTGAGGATTGGTATCAGAATAAATTTATACCGTTTATTTCTCCAATCACCTTAATTGCCTTATTATTTACTATAGTTGTAATGTTTAGTTTGAAAGGATCACTAATGGTACAAATACCCTTTGATGTTATTCGAATTGCGATACCATTGGTAATTTATTTTGGAATTATGTTTTTAATTAGCTTTTTAATTGGCAAAAAAATGGGCGTTGATTATTCAGTGAATACTTCTATAGCATTTACAGCAGCGGGTAATAATTTTGAATTAGCAATAGCAGTTGCAATAGGAGTTTTCGGCATTGCCAGCGGGGAAGCCTTTGCAGGTGTAATTGGCCCTTTGGTGGAAGTGCCTGCTTTAATTGTGTTAGTTAATGTGGCATATTGGATAAGAGATAAATGGTTTGTAATAAGCACAAAAGATATTCATAAAATTAGCACCTAACTTCTATAATACTGTATCCATTTTATTGATAGAAATGTTTTGTGGTGTAACTTTAATTGCATCATACATTTTCTATGCTTTTTTCTGAAAAAGTTATTCGTTTTAATCAACAGCTGCATATTCCACATAGCTTACCTCAAAATATAATGGCCTTTAATCCATTTCAAAATGATGAGAATGCAGTAATGGTTATGGAGCAGTTTTATCGCAAATATTATAATGACAACCTTCATCGTTTTTTTATTATGGGTATTAATCCCGGACGTTTTGGTGCAGCCATTACTGGTATCCCATTTACTGATTCAAAAAGATTAATGGGAAATTGCGGAATTGATTTTAAAGGTAAAATTACACATGAGCCATCCTCTGTTTTTGTTTATGAAGTAATTAACGCATTTGGAGGAGTTGAAAAGTTCTACAAACATTTTTACATTAATTCTATTGTCCCTTTAGGCTTTGCTAAGCTATCATCGAATAACAAATGGTTGAATTATAACTATTATGATGATGTTGATTTAAAAAATACATTAAAACCATTTATTGTACAAAGTATTAGAAAGCAAATAAAATTTGGCTTGCATAGCCATGTTGTTTTTTGTTTAGGTAGTGGTAAAAATTATGATTATTTGAATCAGTTAAATGAGCAATACCGGTTTTTTAAGAAAATAATTCCTTTAGAACATCCCCGTTTTATTATGCAATACAAGCATAATGAAAAGCAAACTTATATTAAAAAATACTTAATGCTGTTGCAACAGGTAGTTAAAGAATTGGCATAAACATTTTTAAACTTAGTTTATCGATTATAGTTCAATTTTTTCCCGTAAATGAACTAAATTTATGATGTTTTTTCTCGCACGTTCTTTATCTATTTCGTTTTAAAATTATAATAATTTATAAATATTCAATGTATGCAAAATGATTATTTGAAAATTACCAGACAATTAAATACGGCAAAAGGGAATTTCACCTACTATAGTCTCCCTGAATTACAAAAACAGGGTTACAATATTGAAAAAATGCCATTTTCAATTAGAATTCTTTTAGAAAATGTATTAAGAAATTTTGATGATTTTGCTATTACTAAAGAAAATGTAGCGACACTTTTAAACTGGCAGCCCAAGGCTTCAGATAAAGATATTCCCTTTAAACCAGCCAGAGTTTTAATGCAAGATTTTACCGGTGTGCCTGCTGTGGTTGATATTGCATCCTTACGGACAGCCATTGCTGAAAAGGGAAAAAATCCTGATATCATTAATCCTTTAATACCTGTTGACTTAGTAATAGACCACTCTGTTCAGGTAGATTATTTTGGAACAGAATATGCCTACAATAAAAACATGGAAGAGGAATATACTCGTAATGAAGAAAGATATAAGTTTTTAAAATGGGCACAAAAGTCATTCAATAATTTCAGTGTAGTACCTCCGGGTATGGGCATTTGCCATCAGGTGAATTTGGAATATTTATCGAAAGGAGTAATAGATAGAGATGGGTTAGTATTCCCTGATACTTTGGTTGGAACTGATAGCCATACTCCCATGGTAAATGGTATTGGTGTTGTTGCTTGGGGGGTAGGCGGTATTGAAGCTGAGGCGGCATTATTAGGGCAGCCTGTATATTTTATTATGCCTGAGGTAATTGGTTTAAAATTAACCGGAAAACTACCTGTAGGTACTACTGCCACAGATATGGTATTAACTATTGCGGCATTATTACGTTCATACGGTGTTGTAGGAAAATTTGTAGAAGTATTTGGCGATGGGTTGAATAACTTATCTGTTCCCGACAGAGCAACAATTGGTAATATGTCGCCCGAATTTGGTTGTACCATTACTTACTTTCCTATTGATGCTAAAACCATTGAATATATGCGTTTAAGTAATCGATCTGAAGAACAATTAAGATTGGTAGAAGATTACTGTAAGGCAAATATGTTATGGCGTACTGGAGCAGAGGATATTCATTACACAAACATTTTAACACTCGATTTGTCAACAATTTCTCCAACTGTTTCAGGCCCTAAACGCCCTCAAGATAAAATTTTATTAAAAGATTTTAAATCAACTTTTGTTCAGTTATTAAAATCCGGATTTGGTCGTGATTATATCGCCACTAATGATACATTACTTGAAAAATGGAAAGGAGAGGGAGGTAGTCAACCTATGTATGCGCAGGACAATGAGCCGGCAAATGTTGTTGGCGTAGAAATGGAAAATGGCATGAAAAAAGTTTGGGTAAGCTTGGGTGAAGAACAATTTATGCTCAATGATGGTGCTGTGGTTATAGCTGCAATTACGTCTTGCACCAATACCTCTAATCCCTATGTAATGCTTGGTGCAGGATTGGTTGCTCGTAAAGCTCGTGAAATGGGTATTGATGTTAAACCTTGGGTAAAAACATCCTTGGCGCCGGGTTCTAAAGTGGTAACTGACTACTTAAAGAAAGCAGGCTTACTTACTGATTTAGAAGCACTGCAATTTCATATAGTAGGATATGGTTGTACTTCTTGTATCGGCAACTCAGGTCCGTTACCTTTCCATATTGCAAAAGCTATTGAGGATCATGATCTGGTCGTTGCCTCTGCATTGTCAGGAAATAGAAACTTTGAAGCAAGAATTCACCCACAGGTAAAAATGAATTTCTTGATGTCGCCTATGTTGGTTGTTGTTTATGCATTAGCCGGAAGGGTTGATATTGATTTAATGAATGAACCGATTAGTTACGATAAAAACATGCAGCCTGTTTACTTGAAAGATATTTGGCCTAGTAATGATGAAATAAACGCCATTATGCAAAAAGTACTTTCTCCAAAAGATTTTGAAAATAATTACAAAACAATTTTTGAAGGCAATCAAATTTGGCAAAACTTATCTACTTCAAATGATAAGGTATACCAGTGGAATCCTGAGTCAACTTACATTAAGCAAGCACCCTTCTTCCAAGATATGCCAAATGAACCTGCTCCATTTCAAAATATTGAAAAAGCCAGAGTACTGCTCATGTTAGGTGATAGTATTACTACCGATCATATTTCTCCTGCAGGATCATTTTCTGAAAATTCCGCTGCTGGAAAATATTTAATTAGTAGGGGAGTTCCTAAATCCGAGTTCAACTCGTATGGTTCACGTCGTGGACATGATGAAGTAATGGTGCGGGGTACATTTGCCAACGTACGTATAAAAAATAAAATTGCTACAAAAGAAGGAGGCTACTCTGTTTATTTGCCAACTAATGAGGAAATGACTGTGTATGAAGTGGCCATGAAATACAACGCACAACATACGCCATTAATTGTTTTAGCTGGAAAAGAATACGGTAGTGGCTCCTCTAGGGATTGGGCAGCGAAAGGTACTTTTTTGTTAGGAATTAAAGCTGTAATAGCGGAAAGTTATGAACGAATACACCGTAGTAATTTAGTGGGTATGGGTGTATTGCCATTGCAATATGTAAATGGTGAAAATGCCGAAACATTGGGGTTAACAGGTAAAGAAACTTTTTCTATAACCGGCATTACTGAAAATTTAAAACCATTAAAGCAACTAGATGTTACTGCAACTAATGATGCAGGTAAAACTATTCATTTTAAAGTTATTGCTCGCTTAGATTCTGATATTGAAGTGGAATATTATAAGCATGGTGGTATTCTTCAATATGTTTTGCGTCAGTTTTTAAAGCAATAAATAGCTTAATTTTCCAAGTATATTCTATTTCTAAAACGTTCATTTACTTTTTGTATATGAGCGTTTTTTAAAATTTAGCTTATGCAAAAAAATATTCTTTTAAAACGAGTTTATGATGCGCCCTCTAATAATGATGGTTTACGTATATTAGTTGACAGGGTTTGGCCTCGAGGCCTTACCAAAGAAAAAGCAAAAGTTGACCTTTGGTTAAAAGATATTGCGCCTTCTGCTGCACTACGGAAATGGTTTGCACACGATATTAGTAAATGGACGGCTTTTGTTGAAAAATATCAAGCAGAATTAAAATTAAACAAAAGCGCTGTACATACAATATTTGAAATTGCTTCTAAACAAAAATGTACTTTATTGTTTGGTGCAAAAGATACCGAACATAATCAGGCCGTTGTATTGCTTCAATTTTTGCAGCAAATGAAAATATAATTTCATCGGTATAACAATTTCTTGCTTTCGTCAATACAAAACTGTTATTCATCCAATTTCAAATATTCCCAATTAGTTGCTGTTTCCATATTTGCAAAAAAATATGGTACTTAAAAATTTCTTTCTTTTTATTTGTTTAAGTAGTTTTTTTATTTCAACTGCCCAAGATATTGATACAGTTGATTTTCATTACAAACATTTCCATTTTAAAAATTTACAGGCCTGTATACATAAATATTTAGTATACAGTGAGGATTCAACTACGCAAAAAAGGTCAGCAGTATATATATGGGAAAGAAATATTGCCTTGCCAAATCAATTAAATAAACATATTGTAATTGATCAAAAATGGTTCAGCCTTGATAGTCAGCTTTTTGTTAGAACAATGCATTCCGAAATAGATGCACACACATTTCTACCCATATTACACCATACTACTTTTTCTGGAATTGGTAAACCAATTCATACAGAACTTTATTTGTTTTCATCTAATTTAATTTGTACCGATACTTTAATTAGTGACAAAAAATTTAAGCTGGGAATAGAACATCCGGTATTTAACTGGGAGTTAGATTTGGAAACATTCTCTCTTTTACCTTTACAAATTGGAAAATCCTTCGCCATCAATTTCTATCATCCCGGTTCGGCTATACTACCGCATTATTATTTGTACAAAGTTGAAGGAATGACTACTATATCTCGTTACGCACAAAAATCTATTCAATGTTATCAAATTCGAATTAACTATCCCAATTCTAATAATTATAGTATTTGGTGGGTGGATGTTAAAACTCATAACATATTAAAAATGAAAGAGTACTTTAACGGTAAATACAGATATAAATTACTTCTAAGTGCTTAAATATGTCATTGCTCCTGGTTTTTAGGGCATTCTTCTTTTTATAATTCTGCATCTTCAGCCAATAGTTTTATTTCGTGCATTCAAATTTCGACAATAACTAAATGTATCAATATGAAAAAGTGTTTTAGTTTATTTGGTTTCATACTTTTTTTTATTCTGCAATTAAATGCACAAACAAGATTTGATTCCGCAAGTTATAATCAATATTATAATAAATTATTCCCGTCAATTACTTTCGATTCTTCAACGCATATTACCACATTGAGCGACGAAGAGAAAATAGAAGCAATTAGTAAGGTTTGGTATGAAGCTAAATTCAACTTTGCCAATTTTGATAAAGTGCCCTATTTAAATTGGGACAGTGTGTATAGGGCTTTTTTACCGAAGATGCTGGCTACTAAAAATATTAAGGAATCATACAGAGTATTACAGCAAATGAATCAACTATTACGCGATGGTCATTCGCGTATTATTGAACCTTTATATTATTTTTTAAAGGAAAATGATAAGTTGCCTTTCATTTGCACATATATCGATAATAAAGTTGTAATTGTAAAATGCTTGAGTAATGATACTGCTTATCAATCTGTAAAGCCGGGCACCGTTATAACTGCAATTGATAATATTCCCATCCAGCAATATATTAGAGAAAATATAAGCCCCTATATTCATTTTTCAACCCCGCAGGATAGTATTAGTAGAATATACACTTACGAATTATTTAAAGGTTTAAGCGGAAGTAAAGTTCAGCTAACATTTCAGGATCTTAACAAGCGTATCGTTACTAAAACTTTTACTCGCTCTTCTAATTTCTTTTTACCTAAAATGATATATTCGGTATTGCCTAATAATATTGGCTATTTAATTGTTAATAGTTTTGAAAGCGATGATATAGTAAAGAGTTTCTATAGCCTTTTTCCCGCTATTCAAAAATCAAAAGCTTTAATTATTGATGTACGTTTGAATGGTGGAGGCAATAGTAATATTGGATATGAAATTTTAGGATGCTTAACCGACAAGCCTTTTTTTACTTCGTTAAATGTATTGCATACTTATCGTCCTTCGCAAAGGGCATGGGGTGATGGTGCCATTGCTTTACAATTAGAAACTGATGATTGGAAGCCTTACAAAAAAGTTTTGTATAATAATCCTGTGGCCGTATTAACATCTGCTGCAACTTATTCGGCAGCTGAAGATTTTACTGTTGCCTATAAACAAATGCAGCGAGGGAAAATATTTGGTGAAACGACAGGAGGCAGTACCGGTCAACCCTTGGGATATAACTTGCCGGGCGGTGGTTTGGGTTTTATTTGCACCAAGCGTGATGTAATGGCGAACGGAACTGAATTTATTGGTGTGGGTGTTATTCCTGATGTTCCGGTAAGCGCTACACTTGCAGGTATTCGTTCCGGTAAAGATGAGGTGCTAAATGCAGCAGTTCAATATCTATTAACTCAAGTTAAATAATGTTATTGTTTATGCGAAAAATTAGTTTTTTATATTTTGTGTTGTATTTATTTTTTATTACTTCAGCGCAAGCTAATATTAAACTTTACAAGAATTATTTTAGCTATTATAGTGGTGATATAAATGATACTTTACAAAAACCTCGTATATTTTTTGTGCCGGTAATTACCTACGCACCAGAAACCAATGTTGCTTTAGGTATTAGTGGAATATGCAGTTATCAAAATCCTTCGTCAGATACTTCTTACTTGCAATTAACTGCTATTTATACTTTCAATCAGCAAACGATTGTGGATGCTGCATTACGACATTATTTTCATAACAATAAAAACTTATTGTTAGCAAATACCGTGTATAAAAATTTTCCGGAATATTTTTATGGATTAGGCAATACTACACCCGATTCCCTATCGCAACTCATCTCAACTCATTCATTGCGGGTAAACATTGAATGGTATCAGCAAATTAAATCATATTGGTATGTGGGTGGAATTATTCATATGCTTGATTATTTTAGTATTCATGCGAATGATGCTAATAAAATTCCCTTGCCTGAATTGGGCAACAATGGTGGTTACGCATTAGGACTTGGTGCAAGTATTTTACACGATAGTCGTGACAATGCTTATAATGCTACTAAGGGATGGTATTTATGTGCAAATGTTGTAAGCTTTAATCAACAACTTGGTAGTGCATATAATTTTGTCAAATCAAATGTTGATGCCCGCTACTATTATAGTACCAATAGTAAAACTGTATTGGCGGGCCAATTATTGTATCAGGGTAATTCAGGCAATGTACCCTTTTGGCAAACGGCTGCTTTAGGTGGTAGTAATATGATGCGTGGATTGTATGCAGGTAGGTATCGCGATAATTATCTTTTAGCAGCACAATCTGAATGGCGCTACCAGTTCAGTAAAAAATGGGGCATTACTGCATTTGCTGCATTGGGAAAAGTGTCAAATACCTTGAATGAGTTAAATATGAATAATTTGCATGCAAGTTATGGAATAGGCTTTAGAAGAAGGATTGCGAAAAATAATAAAATAAATATTCGTATTGATATGGCTAGAAGTGGCCATGTTACAAACTTATATGTAAATTTAGCTGAAGCGTTTTAGCCAAAGTTGTACACTAAATTTTGTTGCGAGAAATTGTAGAAAATGTTTGGTTAATAGTTTCTTTTATTTGGCCTATTGTTATTCATAGGTCTGCTTTGTTGGGAACGAGTATTGTTGCCACTATTTCTGTTATTTTCTTCAGCTTGGGTTACTGAAATTTTTTTGCCAAGCATTTTAACACCATTTAATAATTCAATGGTTTCTTTTGCTTCATGTTCATTGGGCATTTCAACAAAACCAAATCCTTTACTTTTTCCGGTTTGTTTGTCTTTAATTACTATGGCTGAGCGAACATCGTCATATAACTCAAACATTTCTTTCAAGTCGGTTTCATCAATATCCCCCGGTAACCCTCCTACAAAAAGCTTCATAGCTATGATTTATATTTAAAGTCAAAAGTAAACAATAAATAAGTAAGAAATAAGAATCTTTTATAAAGGTAGTTCCACTTTTTTATAATAAAAAAGCTGTAACTATGTTCAAAATGCATGGCTCTTAGTACCTTTATTATATTTTTAACAACTATCCTATGTTAAGAAAGAAATACTTATTTTTATTATTCCTTTCGTGTTTTTGTTCAAATATCTATTCGCAAACTGTTTTGTCGAGCGATAGTTTACTCATTTTAGCACGCAAAGCTAGTTTTCAGCAGCAAAATTATACTTTGGCAAAGCAATACCTGCATCAGGCTATTCAGCAGAGCCCCGATTATACTGATTTATGGGTTTTTTTGGGACGAATAAACAGTTGGGAAAAAAATTATGACAGTGCAGCCTATTTTTTTCAACACGCTTTGTTGATTCAACCCGATTATGAAGATGCTTCTTTAGCATATGCAAAAATGTTGTATTGGAATAATCAGTATCAGCAGTCATTACAAATATGCAATTTTGGTCTGAAATCTCATCCCGAATCAGCTTCTTTACAGTTACTTAAATCTAAAATTTTTATAGCACAAAAAAATTATGATAGTGCCTACCAAATAATTCAAATTTTAATTCATCAAAAGAAGGATGTTGATGCTGCAAGGGCGTTAGCGGGTAGCATTAAATCATTACTGTCGAAGAATCAGGTTGATGTTAGTTATGATTTTGTATATTTTGATCGGCAATTTAATAATCCGTGGCATTTGGCCAGTGTTGATTATGGGCGCACAACGTCATTTGGGTTATTAACCGGAAGATTAAATTATGCCAATCGATTTAACGAAAATGCCTTTCAATTTGAAGTTGAATCATATCCTCATATTTCAAAAGTTTTTTATAGTTTTATTAATGTAGGTTATACCAATAATGATAATGGTGTTTTCCCTCAATGGCGTGGTGCTTTTTCATTATATGCCAATTTACCAAAGAGCTACGAAGCTGAAATGGGTTTACGTTATTTGCAATTTGGTAACAGCCCTACTTGGTTGTATACAGCTTATGTAGGTAAGTATTTGAAAAACTGGCTATTGGGGGCACGTACATATATTATTCCATCTAATTACACCTCAAAAGCAGGTTTTGTATATAGTGCAATGGCACGTTACTATTTTGGTGGGGCTTATGATTTTATTGGCTTTACTGCCGGATATGGTATTTCGCCAGATGATAGGTATAATGCAGTATTATTAGATAATAGAGCTAATTTAGCTGCCTATAAAGCTGGCTTATTATACCGTAAAACTATCGGAAAAATGAATGTTTTATCTGTAGATTTTAATTGGGTTAATCAAGAATATTTACCACAAACTAAAGGTAATCAATACCAGGCAGGTGTATCATGGATGTTTAGATTTTAATTTGTTTATTTATTTTTATTTTGTATATAAATTATTCCGTATGTCTTTTGAATAATTTTTCAGGAATTAATTTTAAATGGTTTACAAACTGTGCATTTTTTTGTTTGTATTGATTGAATTGCTGTTGAATTGTAGAAAGTATACTATCATTTTTTTCAGGTTCAATAAATAAATTAGGATATATTTTAAACAAGTTTTCCTGATTTTCTAAATAGTTATTGCTAATAAAGTCTACTAAAGTGTTTTTTGCTTGCATTAGCGGATATTGGTGTATGTTTCTGAATGTTGTAGCAGTATCTAAGCCGCTTCCTATCCAGGCTACTGTATCGGGCATAGTTAATTTGTATTGTTTTTGCATCATTGCGGTTAAAGTAGGTGCAATATCAAAATGTGTAGAAATGTTATTGATACTTTATTTTCCTTTAATAAAGAAGAATAGATAATGAGTGGTACATGATAACGATCTAATTTGTCTGAAAGGGGAATTTCTGGCATTCTGTGATCGCCGGTAATAATAAAAATTGTGTGTGCAAAATCGGCTCTTTGTTTGTATAATTCAAAAAAATGTTTAATACAATCATCAGCATATAAAACAGTACTTAACATTTGTTTATAATGTTTAATATTCTCTTTAACTGATTGTTTTATTGAAAGTTGATGTAAATAAGAATCAAATTTTTGACTATACATTTTTGATTGATTCAGTGTAAAAGGGTCATGTGTAGATAGAGTTAATAACACATTGAAATAGGGTGTTTTATTATTAAGATGCTGTAAATAAAATTGATACAATGCTGCATCTTCAAAGCCCCATGAAAAATTTTTAATGGGGCTTATTTTTTGGTATGTTTTTGCATCAAAGTCATGCATGTCAACTATATACTCTGTGCCATTTTGTTGCATAAAAAGTTTCATATTATCAAAAGAAGCATCACCACCGTAATAGAAGCCGGTTTGATACCCATGCTTTTTTAACAAATTCATTAATGTAAAAGCAGGGGGCATATCATTTCCTAAATCAGCAAATCCATTTTTTGCAAAAGGTAATGATCCGGTAATGGAAGGCAATGCAGCAAATGTTCTCCCGCCGGCACTTAAAAAGTTACGCCAGTACAAACTATGTTGCGATAATGAGTCTAAAAATGGCGTAAAACTTCCTAAATAAGCATCTTCATTACTAAAGGCATTTCCTAAACCTTCTACAATGATTAATACAATGTTTGGAAGGGTTGAATCTGTATGAAAGTACGATGAAAGGGTTTCGGCGCTGCTATCTGTAAGGTGCAGAAAGGGGTAATTTTGGGAGTCTACATATTTAAAACTATTGTATAAATTTTTACTCTTATTATTCTCATACAAATTTTTCAATTTTTCAGGGAAAATGTATTGATAGGTTTCTTTAAAAAAATAGAAAGTTTTATTTCTTGCCAAATTATTGTAATAATAATTGTTGTACTCCTTTATTTTCATAAAGGAAGAAAAGCCCGTGAATAATAATACAACTAATATTCCTCCCAAAATACTTATTGACACATTACTGGGTTTTAATTTTTTGGGTAATATTATTTGTATGTAAAAAAGTATTAAAACCAGTAAAGTGTATTGAAAAATTTGGATTATAGATATTTTACTTGAAAGGATAGTTATATAAATATCAGTAAAACTGTAGCCAAATAAATCTGCTCCTAATGGCACCTGCGTTGTATAAAAATATATTGATAAGAGAAGCTGTATAATGTTTATTGTGAAAAATACAGTTGATATAAAAATGCTGGAAAGTTTTCTACTAAATAAATAAATAATATAAAACGGAATATAACCTCCTATAATTACAATCGATATGAGCTTTATATCATTATAAAAACCGCTATGAATAATTTGGAGTAAATGCTCGGGTGGGCCGTTTCGATTTATTTCTAACAGCAACTCTAGAGTACTGATAAAAAGTATAACGAATACAAATACAATAACGTAATTTGTATATAATTTTGAAAAATAAACTAATTTCAAAAAATAGTTGCCAAACTTAGTTAATAGTTTAAATTTCTTTTTATTTTTTGATTTAGAAATTTTTATAGCGGAATCTGTAGCTGCTATATCTGTTTTTTTATTAAATCCAACTCTTACCATTTCGCCCCACTTCGATTTTTTTTTGATTTTGTCTAAAAATCCTTTGATAGCACTCCAAACAATGAAGGGGTGAAAATAGAAAGGTTCAGTAAAGGCTGTAAATATTAAGTTAGTGATATCGATTCTTCGTTTGTATTGATGATAGGAGAGTACTTCCATTAAAATAGCGAAAATGGAATATGTATAACCAAAAAATATAATAACAATTAAGTATAATATGAAATAGCTCCAATTCATCATACCTGTAAGTGCAAAAATGAAAAAGCTAATAAATCCAATTAATTCAATTATAGGGGCACATAGTTCAAAAAAGAACCAATATGGGTAGCTTATCATTCCTAAAATTCCATATTTAGGGTTGAAGAACATTTTTTTATGTAGCATAAGTGTTTCAAATGTTCCACGTAACCAACGATTACGTTGACGACCCAAAATTTTAAAACTGTCGGGTGCCTCAGTCCAGCAAAGTGGATCAGGAATGTATTTAACAGTATAAGACAATTTTCTTTCTTCCATATATCGGCGCATTCTTACCACTAACTCCATGTCTTCACCTACTGTGTGGTGGTTGTATCCACCGGTTTTAATTACAATATCTTTATCAAATGCACCAAACGCTCCTGAAATTAGCATTAAACCATTTAATCGGCTCCAGGCCATTCTACCTAGTATAAAGGCCCTTATATATTCTAATGTTTGTATTCTGGGTAAATATTTTTCCGGTAATCGTACTTTTACTAATTTACCATCTACAATTTCGCAAGAGTTTGCTATTCTAACTACTCCACCCGATGCAATTACTTTTTTATCCGGTTCTTCTAAAAATGGTTTCATTACTTTTAAAAGAGCATCGGGTTCAATAATACAATCTACATCTATACATACAATATAATCTTTTGCTGCAATGTTAATGCCTACATTCAATGCATCTGCTTTTCCTCCATTTTCTTTATCAACTATAATTAGTTTTTTATACATTGGGTTTTTACTCTTGTATATTCCTCTAACTTTTTTTGTAATAATTTTTTCTTCTATACAAAAATTTACTTTTTTTAAATCAAATGCTGTAATCATTCGGTCTAAACTATCGTCTTTACTACCATCGTTAATTACAATAATTTCTACATTAATATAATCAATTGATAAAAGGGAGTGTATATTTTCTACAATGGTTTTGGCTTCATTATAGGCTGGTGCCAGCACACTAATACCTGGTGCATAATTACTGGTAAACAGTAAATCATAATCAGTATAAGTGTTTTTGCGTAAATACTTTTTTGTTTCTCCAATTGAATAAATACCAATTAGAAGATATGTTGTGATGAGTGTTGCAGAGTATAAAAATATTATTTCAGATACAAAATGATACAGGGTTTCTAATAGCCCAGATACCAGTAAAAGTAACGGTAAATTATTGCAACCTATTGTTTGTAAGTTATGATTAACTGTATTTATATCATATAATATATTAAATATAGATATCATTCATTTAGGTTCAAGGCTTAGGTAAATAAATGAAATGTTTTTTATTGAAAAGCAATTTCATCTAAGGCATGTAAGGTATATTGGGTTACCTTATTTTTTTGTATTAGTAAATGTTCTTTCCAATTAATCATTTCAGGTGCAATTTTAAGCAGGGTTATCATAGCTGATTTGGCAATATCTATTTCTTCTTTTAGAATTATTTCTTTTAAGAAATTGATATCTTGTTGACCGCCTAATTTTTGTAATACAGAAAGAATGCTTAATTTGTTTTGTTTTATTTCTGTTGGATAAATTTTTCTTAAGCTCAATGTATTGATGTGCTCCGGAAAAAAAATAAGGCTTTCAATAGCAGTTTTTCGAATCATACTATTGTTGTGATATAAACAATTTTGGACTATAATAGGTATAACCTGATGAATAAGCTTTGTGGCTGCAATTTTAAGGGAAAAAATAACTACACTATCATTTTTAGATTGTAACCAGTTGTTTAGTTTTTGATAAAATACATTATCTGGTTGTTGGTTTTGCAGTTGTGCTAACAACTTTACTTGTTGCCATTCTGAAATTGGATTTGATATGACATTCAGAAATCTTAGTCCATCAAATCCATACATATGTACTAAGCCTGTTTGCGCCTCTGTTCTAACCAAGTCATTTTTACTGTTTGAATTTTTATAAATTACTTTCAACATATCTCTCTGATCCATCGTATATAATTCATTTATTCCTTTAGCTTTAATATACCATTTTTTACTATATAACTTTTTTATCGAATCATTTTTTAAACCAAGTTCGATATATAAATAGATGATGTTTGCTGCTTCTTTACCCTGTAAATTTTTTTTAAGAGTGATTAACTCATCTGTAATTATTTTTTTTCCATATTTTGAATTTAAAATTTTACTTATTCTTTTAGGTATATCTGCTGCTGGAGTTTCTGTTGTTGTAATCTGTTCTGCTATCCATTGTGTCATTCTTTTTTGAATCATTATTTTCAATAAAAAATTTCTTTTTTCTATATATGTATTGCTATAAATAATAATTAACAGTATAACCGATATCCCAAAAAATAATACGGCAGCCCTTTGTAAAACTTCAATACTAGGAGTATACAATAAAATAAATTGTTGAAATATGTTATAATTTGCGTGTACCATCTTTATATAACTGAATAGGTTGTTTGTATAATGGAATGATTTCGGGTAAAGGTAGTTTGGCTGTTTGTGTTGTTTTTTTTAAATTAAATTCTGATATGAAATGAATTAATTGTTCCACGTAAAAGGGTCTTTTAATGCAAATATTTGCACCGGCTTTTTGTAAATCCTGTATAATGGTTTCCTGATTAATTTTTGTAATCACAATTATAAAAACATCAGGAATCTCAGATTTTGCAAACCGGATAAGTTCAAAGCCCGATATATATTTTAAGCGTAATTTAGTTATGATAACATCCGGCTTTATGTGCGTAATTAACTGGCGTACTTGCTCTCCATCTATACTGCTATAAACTGAATAGTTTTGATGCAGTAACTGTATTTCAATTATTTTTAACAAAATTGGATTGCTTTCTACTACCAGTATTTTCATAAAATAATAGCTTTGTATTACTCGATATTGAATAAACCATTCTATCAATCAACAATCATTGCGCAATTATCTTTTTTGTAGTCGATGTTTCGCTTATAAATGATTGTTAAATTGATACTATAAAGTTATTTAAACTAACTTAATAGTTTTGTCGTTATTTGTTGTAGTATTAGCACCACAGATTACCTTCTGTATATTTACACATTGTATTGAAGAAATACAGAAATTTTATTACCATTTCATCCTTTATTGAACATATGCTACCAACCTTTCTCTTCTCCATATGGCTATGGGTTATACCTAATAGTTCAAAACAATTACAAAATTTCTATCAATTGAAAGCCGATACCACGGCAAGCAGAATTCAGTTTATAGAACAAGATTGGAATTTAGCGAAACAAATAGCACAACAAGAAAAGAAATTAATATTTGTGGATGTTTATGCTACCTGGTGTCCACCCTGTATGTTACTTAAAAACAAAACTTTTCGTAACAAAAAAGTAAGTACCTTTTTTAATGCACATTTTGTTAATCTATCTGTTGATGCTGAAAAAGGAGTCGGTATACAAGTGGCTCGTTATTTTGGTGTAACAGCCTACCCCACCTTGGTATTTACTGATGCATCGGGAAAGCCGGTATTATATGCCATGGGCTACATGGGGCCAAAAGCATTTTTAAAGTTTGCCAATGCAGCATTAGCCAAAGTTCAAAAGTAGTTAAGAAAAATCTGTCTCACCTGTTTATTGCTTATTAATCAGCTAAATTTACCGTTAATATAAAGCTGTAAAAGGTTTTTAAAGGTTTTCATTTATTTTTGAAGCACTAGGCCTGAGTGAAAGTATTTTAAAAAATTCTTTAATATGGAAGTAAATAAAAATTTGGTAGAAAAGTTGGCGCATTTATCGCGCTTAACCATTGCAGAAAATGAGATGCCTGAAGTGATTAACGATTTAGAAAATATGATTGGTTTTGTAGAGCAATTGCAAGCTATTGATACATCGAATGTGCAACCGCTTATGTTTGTGGGTCAAGCTATGAATGTGTTCAGAGAAGATGAGGTAAATTATGAAATTACTCAACAGCAGGCTTTGACGAATGCACCATTGCATACCAATGAATTTTTTGAAGTGCCCACTGTTATAAAAAAATAAATTAAATACTATTTGTATGGAAACCGTTATTCAGCTTCAAAATATTGAGAAGAATTATTACATGGGTAGCCAAGTAATAAAAGTGCTTAAAGGTATTAGCCTTTCCATACAAAAAAATGAATATGTTGCCTTAATGGGGCCATCAGGAAGCGGGAAAAGTACACTCATGAATATTTTGGGCTGTTTAGATTCACCTACAGCTGGCCATTATATACTTAATGGTCAAGATGTAAGTAAAATGATTGATGATAAGCTGGCAGATGTTCGTAATAAAGAAATTGGCTTTGTATTTCAACAATTTAATTTGTTACCTAGGTTAACTGCAGCAGAAAATGTTGCTTTGCCGTTAATTTATGCAGGTATTGGTAAAAAAGAAAGAATGGAACGAGCTATTGAAGCGCTTCAAAAAGTGGGTTTAGGAGAACGCAGCCACCATAAATCCAATGAATTAAGTGGCGGACAAATACAAAGGGTTGCCATAGCCCGTGCTATTGTTAATAATCCCTCCATTTTATTAGCTGATGAGCCTACCGGAAATCTTGATTCAAAAACATCTGTTGAAGTAATGGAAATTTTTGGAAAAATTCAGGAAGCAGGGAACACAGTTGTGTTGGTTACGCATGAAGAAGATATTGCTCATTATGCCAAGCGAATTATTCGCTTACGCGATGGTTTAATTGAAAGCGATAATAAGCAGCCAGATGCCCAACCGGCCTTCATGTAAATTCTTTCTTCAAATTTATTTGCTATGTTTCAAACTTTTTAAAGAATACATTTGTATTCAACATACGCATGTATATACTACAAAATTATGTCAACTAAAATTTATACAAAAACCGGTGATGCAGGTAAAACCAGCTTAATTGGAGGTACTAAGGTTCCAAAAAGCCATTTGCGAATTGAAAGCTATGGTACAGTTGATGAATTGAATTCATTTATAGGACTGCTAAGTGATTATCTTTTGCCCTTTGATGCATTCAAACAATTAAATATTGATTTGAAAGAAATTCAAGATCGGTTATTTACAATTGGATCGGCATTAGCATGCGACCCAGATAAAGAAACCCGAATGAAGTTGCCCGATTTAACCGAAAATGATGTGCATTGGTTAGAACAACGCATCGATGATATGCAGCGTACATTGCCCGAAATGAAGCATTTCATTTTGCCCGGAGGGCATGTAGCTGTGTCTACAGCACATATTGCTCGCTGTGTTTGTCGCAGGGCTGAACGCTTATGTGTGGCCATGCAATTACAAAACTTATTTATGCCATCATTGGTTCTTCAATATCTAAATCGATTGAGCGATTATTTGTTTGTATTAGCACGTTATATTGGCCACAGCTTGAATGTTCCGGAAGTGTTGTGGAAGCCCAGGCTTTCTTAAATCACCACAAATGTTTTTAAGAAACTATTAGCCCATCTTTCATATGCAATACACGGTTGCTTAATGCCGCTAATTCTTCATTATGTGTTACTATTAAAAAAGTGTGCCCCAGTTCTTGTTGCAGTCGTAAAAACAAGTCATGTAAATCTTTGGCATTGGCACTATCTAAGTTGCCGGTAGGCTCATCGGCAAATACAATATCAGGTTTGTTAATTAAAGCCCTGGCCACTGCAACGCGTTGTTGCTCACCCCCACTTAACTCTGCCGGCTTATTGTGTAGCCTGTTCGCTAATCCCAATAAAGTAAGAAGTTCAGTAGCATGGGTTTGCAATTCTTTATTGTTTCTTTTTAAAATCCAACCGGGCACACAAACATTTTCTAGTGCTGAAAATTCGGGTAATAGGTGGTGAAATTGAAAAACAAAACCAATATGTTGATTGCGATAGGCAGCTAATTTTTTCCCTTTCAATAGGTGTAAAGGTTGATTGTTTAACCAAATTTCGCCTTCGTCTAAAGCATCTAAGGTGCCTAAAATGTGTAATAAAGTACTTTTGCCGGCTCCGGATGAACCAACTATTGACACAATTTCTCCCTGTTTTATCTCTAAATTAACCCCTTTTAATACCTTAAGATGGTCGTAGTTTTTAATAATATTTTTTGCAATTAACATAGGCTTCCAACAAATAACCGTGTAAACATCGGTTAAATTTTATCATTTTATCATTTTTTTTAAACATTTCAAAAATACGGTTAAACCCATTTTGGTAGTTTCGCAGATACGGTTACTTTTGCACAAAATTTTTAAATATGTTCTGGACATTAGAACTGGCAAGTTATCTGGAAGAGGCACCCTGGCCTGCTACTAAAGATGAGTTAATTGATTACTCTATCCGCAGTGGTGCACCCATTGAGGTGGTTGAAAATTTGCAGGAATTAGATGACGAAGGAGAAATTTATGAAAGCATTGAGGACATTTGGCCCGATTATCCTAGTCAGGAAGATTTTATGTTTAATGAAGATGAATATTAAAACACAACCTACCTCATTTTAAATACACACAACCACCTGTATAGGTGGTTTTTTTTTTGATAAAGAACGTTTGTTAGTTCGATTAAATAACTAAAAAAGGTTCAAGCACGCAACGTACATTGAACCTGTCAAGCCTATTTTTATATTTTTATTTATTCTAATCCCATTTTTTCCATAATCACATTACTTACACCGGTAGAAGAATAACCGCCATCGTGGAAAAGGTTTTGCATAGTAACCATACGAGTTAGATCGGAGAATAGGGTAATGCAAAAATTGGCGCAGTCTTCGGCAGAAGCATTGCCTAATGGAGCAATGGCATTTGCATAATCAAAAAAATCGCCAAAGCCTTTAATGCCAGTTCCGGCAGTAGTTTTAGTGGGCGATTGTGAAACGGTATTAATGCGTACTTTTTTCTCAACACCATAATGATAGCCAAAGCTTCTGGCAATAGATTCTAACATGGCTTTTATATCGGCCATATCAGTATAGAAAGGATAAGTACGTTGTGCTGCTGCATAAGTTAAAGCCACAACACTTCCCCATTCATTCATCGCATCCAACTTTTTAGCTACAGCCAACATTTTATGGAGTGATAAAGCAGACACATCAATTCCTTTTAAAAAGTAGTCATAGTTTAGCGAGGTATAAGGAATATTTTTACGAATATTCACACTCATACCAATGGAGTGTAACACAAAATCAATTTTTCCACCCAATACCTCTTGGCTTTGTGTAAATAAATTAGTCAATTCATCAACATTGGTAGCATCGGCAGGAATAATGGTTGAACCTGTTTTTTCGGCTAAAGCATTTATTTGGCCCATACGCATGGCAATGGGTGCATTGGTTAATACAAAAGTGGCGCCTTCCTCATGCGCTTTTTCAGCCACTTTCCATGCAATGGAATTTTCATCTAAAGCTCCGGTAATTATCCCTCTTTTTCCTTTTAATAAATTGTATGCCATAGTTCATATTTTTCGTGAATGGAAAATAAATTATAAGCCCAAACATAAAGATTTAATACTACAAATTTCAATGTGCTTGGAATTTTGTTCAAAAGCTATTATGTAAATTATACCTGCATCATTTCTTTGGCAGTTTGTACAGCGGCTGCTCCGGGTTGTTCTCCACCCAACATTTGTGCAATGGCCATTATTCTTTCCTCTTTATTTAATAAGCGAATTTGTGTTTTTGTGGTGGTTTTATCTGTTTCTTTGTAAACAAAGAAATGCGCATCTGCCTTACCTGCCATTTGTGGTTGATGGGTAATGCAAATTATTTGTCGTTTACCGGCTAATTGCTTCATTATAATGCCCACCTGTTTAGCGGCTTCGCCACTAATGCCGGTATCAATTTCATCGAAAATTAAAGTAGGTAAATCAATATATTGTGCCACTAATGATTTTATACAAAGCATTAATCGGCTTAGTTCACCACCACTTGCCACTTTTTTTAATGACTCGAATTTGTTGGTATTATTTGCATCAAATAAAAACTCTATCACATCTGCCCCAAATTCTCCCGGTTGCATGGGTTGAAGTTGTACTATAAGTCGGGCATTGGGCATGCCTACCTGTTTTAATAAATTGTTTACTTGTAGTTGGAAGGTTGGAATTGCTTTTTTTCTTGCTTCTGAAATTTTTTCAGCTAAAACAATAACCTCATTTTTTTGAGCAATCACTTTTTGTTGCAAGGCTATAATATTGTCATCAATAGCCAATACTTCATTTAAGCGCTGGGTTAGTTGTTTTTGTAATTCCAATAAAGCATTGGTGTCTGAAACATTATGCTTTTTTAATAATTTATATCCGGCTGCCAATCTTTCTTCAATTTCGGCAATTCTATTTACATCAAACGAAATATGATTGTTGAGTTTGTTTACTTCATTGGCAATATCTTTTAATTCAATATGAGCAGCTGTGATACGTTCAATAATGCTCGGCAAATCTGCATGCATATTTTGATAAACTTGTAACTGCTGCATCATTTGTTTTAATTGTTGTATTATAGGTTGCTCACTTTCCATTAAAAGT
>Ga0310345_10001127_pt1 | contig 31464 bp, 44 predicted proteins | sample HC15DNA20500_MG_FD_204667 | JGI IMG/M metagenome (GOLD analysis project Ga0310345, IMG submission 204667) | Marine microbial communities from station ALOHA, North Pacific Subtropical Gyre - HC15-DNA-20-500_MG | ecosystem: Environmental > Aquatic > Marine > Oceanic | place: Pacific Ocean: North... | reverse complement strand
TCGACGATCACGCCCGCCGCGCCGAATCGATGCGCCTGATGCCGCCCCGGAAGGCGGGCTGACACCGCCGCGACCCGCGGGTGCGACGGCCTTCGCGGTCGGCTATCTTGACGGCCAGCCCCCCCCCGCGAAACGGACCGCGCAAAAGACGTCTGGCCCAATTCCGCTTGACCTTTGACGGCCCCTTCTGTTGAACCGGCGCGACTGACGCGATGACGGTGGACTTGGGACATGGACGACAACAACCGCAATCTGATCCTGGCGACGGTGCTGTCGTTTCTGGTGATCCTGATCTGGTACACGGTCTTCGCGCCCGAGCCCCCGGCACCGACAGAGCCCGCACAGCCCGTGGCCCAGCAGGGCACCGGCGCCCAGCCGGCGGCGCCCGAGGCGACGGGCGATGCGACAGCCACTGCCGATCTGTCGGCCCAAGCCGTGCCGGCTGCGGACAGGGCTGGCCGCGTCCAAATCGATTCACCCGCGCTCGCGGGTTCGATCTCGCTGGCCGGGGGCCGTATCGACGATCTGTCGCTGCTGAAATACCAGGAAACGCTGGATCCGTCCTCGCCCAATGTCCGTTTGCTGGCGCCGTCCTCGGCAACCGCCGATCCCCGCATCGACACGACCGGATCGAAACCTTATTACGCCGTCTATGGCTGGACGCCCGGCCCCGGCGTCGATCCCGCGTCGGTGCCCGGCCCATCGACAATCTGGACGCTCGAATCCGGCGACACGCTGGCACCCGGCAAGCCGGTGACACTGACATGGGACAACGGCGCGGGCCAGATCTTTCGCCGGACCTTCGAACTGGACGACAACTATCTCTTTACCGTCAGTCAGAGCGTCGAGAACAACGGAGAGGCCAGCTTCAGCGCCGCGCCCTACGGCATCATCGCCCGCCACGGCCGACCCGACACGCAGAATTACTTCGTCCTGCACGAAGGTGCGGTGGGGATGCGTGATGGCGAACTGGTCGAACTGAAATACAAGAATATCGCCGATCTGGCCCCGGTTGCCCGCGAGGGTCGTGCGGATGTGATCGACGTCAAGGACAATGGCTGGATCGGCTTTACCGACAAATACTGGATGACGACGCTGGCGCCCGCGCCCGGTCAATCCTTCACCGCGGTCGTAAAATACGCCGAAGGCGCCGACATCTATCAGACCGAGGCGCGCTATCCGATGCAGAATGTCCAGCCGGGCGCCAGCTATACCGCGCAGGGTTATCTCTTTGCGGGCGCCAAGGTCTGGGGGGTGATCAGCGCCTACGAAGATTCGCCCGGTATCCAGCGTTTTGTCGATTCCATCGACTGGGGCTGGTTCTATTTCCTGACCAAGCCGATCTTCCGCATCCTGCACTGGCTGAACGCGCAGATCGGCAACATGGGCTGGTCGATCATTGCGCTGACCTTCATCCTGAAGCTGCTGGTCTTCCCGCTGGCGCGCAAATCCTACATCTCGATGGCGAAGATGAAGGAATTGCAGCCACAGATGGAGGCGATCAAGGAACGCACCGGCGATGACCGGATGAAATACCAGAAAGAAGTGATGGAGCTTTACAAGTCCCAGAAGGTGAACCCCGCCGCGGGCTGCCTTCCGGTTCTGCTGCAGATTCCGATCTTCTTCTCGCTCTACAAGGTCATCTTCGTCACCATCGAATTGCGGCACGCGCCCTGGATCGGCTGGATTCGCGACCTGTCCGCGCCCGACCCCTCGAGCCTGCTGAACCTGTTCGGCATCTTGCCCTTCGCGCCGCCCGCACAGGGCACTCTGCTGCATTCGCTGTCGCTGCCGGCGCTGGCGATCATTCTGGGGATCAGCATGTGGATGCAGCAGCGGCTGAACCCGACCCCGGCCGACCCGTCGCAGAAGATGATCTTTGCGCTGATGCCCTGGGTCTTCATGTTCATGCTGGGCGGCTTTGCCTCGGGGCTGGTGCTGTACTGGATCACCAACAACACCATCACCATCATCCAGCAATACACGATCATGTCGATGCACGGGCACCGTCCCGATCTGTTCGGCAACATCAAGGCCTCGATCCCGAAACGTCCGAAACGCGACAGCAAATCCGGAAGCAAGGGCAAGTGAGCGCACGGCTGGCCCATATCCGCCGGCATCCGATCAAGTCGGTCGGCGGTGAAGGGCTGGACAAGGTGACCCTGCAAGCCGCGCGCCGGCTGCCCGGCGATCGCGAATGGGCTGTCGTCACCGAGGCCGGCGAACGCCATGCGCGGGCCAGCGAAAGCGGCGGTGCGCCGGATCGCTGGCTGCCGAAATCCTGCTTTGTCCGCGGCGTCTCATCGGCTGCGGTTCAGGCCATCGCGGGTGGCTGGCGGAATGGTCGCATCGCGCTGTCGCAACCGGCGCAGTCCGATCTGAGCTTCGATCCCGAAACGGAAGCGGACCGCCTGATCGAATGGCTGCGTCCGCTCTGGCCCGCCGACGCGCCGGCGCCGACCCGCCTGGTCAGGGGTGTCGCGATCTGGACCGACCAGAAGTGGCCCTGGCTGTCGATCCTGTCGCTTTCCAGCCTGTCGGCGCTGGAGGAAAGGATCGGCCATCCGCTGGGTCTTCACCGCTGGCGCGGCAATCTGTGGGTCGAGGGCTGGGCCCCCTTTGCCGAGCGCGAACTGATCGGCCGGATCATCCGCATCGGCGCGACCGAATTGCGGGTGACCGACACCATTGCCCGCTGCGACGCCACCAGCGCCGATACCCGGACCGGCGCGAGGGATCTGGATATGGTTGCGACGCTGGAACGCCTCTACGGGCACCACGATTTCGGGATCTTCGCCGAAGTCGTCACCGGCGGCGAGATCGCCATCGGCGACGGGGTTTCGGCATGAAGGTCGCCTTCCCCGTCGCGCCTCAGCCCGAAGCCGAGGCGGCCGAGGCGGCCCGGCTGCTGTTCGCGGGCCCCGTCGATTTTCTGAAAGGCGTCGTCGCCATGGACGGCCTGCCGCCCCCGGACCGGCCCGAGGTCTGCTTTGCCGGCCGTAGCAATGCCGGAAAATCAAGCCTCATCAATGCGCTGACCGGCCGCAAGGGACTGGCGCGGGCCTCGAACACGCCGGGACGCACGCAAGAGATCAATTATTTCACCCTGGGCGATCGGGCCTATCTGGTCGATCTTCCGGGCTATGGCTTTGCCAAGGCGCCTGTTGCTGTCGTGTCCAGATGGCAGGGCCTGCTGAAATCCTACCTGGCCGGGCGCCCCACCTTGCGCCGGGCCTTCTGTCTGATCGACGCGCGCCACGGCGTGAAGCCCGTCGATCACGAGATCATGACGTTGCTGGACAGATCAGCGGTGCCGTTTCAGGTCGTGTTGACCAAGGCTGACAAGCCCGGCCCGAATGCGATCAAGCCGGTGCTGGCGCAGGTCGAGGACGCGCTGCAAAAGCATCCGGCAGCCTTTCCGCAACTGGTGGTCACCTCTTCCGAAAAGGGCCAGGGAATCGCCACCCTGCGATCGATCATCGCCGCTCTGGACTGATCCTTGCCGGCGTCCTAGGCTCCGCGTCGTCGCATCGGGGGCCTTTGAGGGATGAAAAAGCAGAACATGAACCGGGACTGGATCGCCACAGCGCGCACGCTTTCCGAGGCTCTGCCTTACCTGCAACGCTATTCCGGCGCCGTGGTGGTGGTGAAATTTGGCGGAAACGCGATGGGCGACGACGAAGCGATGGCCGAATTCGCCCGCGACATCGTCCTGATGAAGCAGGTCGGCATGAACCCGATCGTCTGTCACGGCGGCGGACCGATGATCAACGACCTGCTGGCCCGCCTGGGTATCGAAAGCCGCTTCGTGCGCGGCAAGCGCGTCACCACCAAGGAAACCGTCGAAGTGGTCGAAATGGTGCTGTCGGGCCTGGTCAACAAGCGCATTGTGCAGGCAATCAATGATGCGGGCGGCCGCGCGGTGGGGATCAGCGGCAAGGATGACGACATGATGGTCTGCGAGGCGGACGACCCCGAACTGGGCTTTGTCGGCCGTCCGGTCGAGATGAACATCCAGATCATCCGCGATCTGTACAATGCCGGCATGATCCCGGTCTGCGCGCCGGTCGCCACGGGCATGGAGGATAACGAGACATTCAACGTCAATGGCGACACCGCGGCGGGTGCCATTGCCGGTGCGCTCAGGGCCGACCGCCTGCTGCTGCTGACCGATGTCGCGGGCGTCAAGGACCAGTCCGGCGAGGTCTTGACGCAACTTCACCCCGATCAGGTCCGCGAGATGATCGGCGATGGCCGGATCAGCGGCGGCATGATCCCCAAGACCGAAACCGCGCTGCAGGCGATCGACGAGGGCGTTCGTGCGGTGGTGATCCTAGACGGAAGGGTGCCCCATGCCTGCCTGCTGGAATTGTTCACCGAACATGGCGCGGGCAGCCTGATCCGCTCAACCGAGCCGCGAATCAAGGCACATGGATTGCGGCAGGGCGAGGATGGTCTGTGAGCCGAACCTGACGGCGCCGGCGGGGCTGATGATCGCGGGCTTTTGCCCCGACGACGCCGCGACGATCGTTCTGATCGCGCCCGAGGGCGCCGCGTTCTGGCGCCGCTTTACCCGATCCGCGGAATATGCCGATGGCAGGCCGCATCCGATGGATCGCTGGTCCAGGCGGATCATCGGGGCCTGGGCCGGGCGACTGGATGCGCAGGCGATCTTTCCCTCTGACGGGCCGCCCTATCCGCAATTCTTCGCCTGGGCGCTGGCCAGCGGTCGCTGCTGGTCATCGCCGGTCGGGATGCTGGTCCATGACGAAGCCGGCCTTCTCATCAGCTTTCGCGGCGCGCTGCGGGTGCCGGGGGGGCTTCTGCCCCTGCCCGCTGCCGCCACCAGCCCCTGCGAGGCCTGCCCGCAGCCCTGCCGCGACGCCTGCCCGGCCGGGGCATTCGACAACGGCTACATCACGGCCCGCTGCCACGATTTTCTCGACCAGCCCCAAGGGCGCGACTGCATGACCGGGGGCTGTCGTGTCAGACGTGCTTGCCCGATCAGCTTGGGCTGTGGCAGGCTGCGCCAGCAATCGGAATGGCATATGAGGCAGTTCCACCCATGACCCCACTTGGACATCGACGACTGATCCTCACCCGCCATGCAAAATCGGCATGGGACGATCCGGCTCTCAGCGATCACGACCGCCCGCTGAACGATCGTGGCCGCCGTTCGGCGCGCGAACTGGGCGACTGGATGGCAAGCCGCGGCCATGAGCCGGAAGAGGTCCTGTGTTCGTCGTCGCAACGCACGAAGGAAACCTGGGCCATGGTCGAGGGCGCCCCGCTGGAGGTGCGGCCGCTGCTGCGGATAGAACCCGGCCTTTATCATGCCAGCCCGGACAAGATGTTGACGATCCTGCGCACGGCCAGCCATCCCACGGTGATGATGCTGGGCCATAATCCCGGCATCGCGGAACTGGCCGCGCTGCTGCCCGCGCGGCCGCCGATGGACCCGGATTTCCGCCGCTATCCGACCTGCGCCACTCTGGTCGTCGATTTCCAGATCGACACATGGTCGCAGGCCGAACCCGGTCAGGGCAGCGTCATGGATTTCGTCCGCTTCGACGGCCGGGCCTGACCGCGGGCAGAGCCTTTCTGACCGTTCGATCATCTTGCCGGCCGGGCAGGTTGCCTCTGGCCGCCCGCGACCCAGACTGCCTATCGGGCCGCGATCAATGCCCCAGGATCTGGCTCAGGAACAGCTTGGTCCGCTCGGAGCGCGGATTGTTGAAGAAATCGTGGGGATTGTTCTGCTCGACGATCTGGCCCTGATCCATGAAGATCACCCGGTTCGCGACCGCCTGTGCAAAGCCCATCTCATGGGTCACGCACAGCATGGTCATCCCTTCCTCGGCCAGTTCGATCATCGTGTCCAGAACCTCCTTGATCATCTCGGGATCAAGTGCCGAGGTCGGCTCGTCGAACAGCATGATCTTGGGCTGCATGCAGAGCGAGCGCGCGATCGCCACCCGTTGCTGCTGGCCGCCCGACAACTGGCCGGGATATTTATACGCCTGTTCGGGAATCTTGACCTTTTCCAGAAAGGCCATGGCGGTGGATTCCGCCTGTTTGCGCGGCACCTTGCGCACCCAGATCGGAGCCAGGGTGCAGTTCTCCAGCACGGTCAGGTGCGGGAACAGGTTGAAATGCTGGAACACCATGCCGACTTCCGAGCGCACCTTGTCGATATTCTTGATGTCGCTGGTCAACTCGACGCCATCCACGGTGATATGGCCCGCCTGATGTTCTTCCAGGCGATTGATGCAGCGGATCAGCGTCGATTTGCCTGATCCGGAGGGGCCGGCGATGACGATCCGTTCGCCCTTGTGCACCGTCAGGTCGATGTCGCGCAGCACGTGGAAGGTTCCGAACCACTTGTTCATGTTGCGGATGTCGATGGCGATCTCGTCGCTGACCTTCATGTGGCTGCGGTTGATGTCGCGGTCAATGGCTTCGCTCATGGCGGGATCCTATCGGTGGTCGCGGGCAAGCCGGCGTTCAAGGAACATCGAATAGCGCGACATGCTGAAGCAGATGATGAAGAAGATGGCGCCGACGAAGATGAACGGCTCCCAGTAGATGCCCTTCCAGGCGAAATTGGCACGGACGAAGTCGGAAATGCCCTTCAGCGGATCGAACAGGCCCACGAAGGTCACCAGCGTCGTGTCCTTGAACATGCCGATGAAGGTCGAGACGATCCCCGGGATCGAGATCTTCAGCGCCTGCGGCAGGATGATCAGCCGTTGCGCCTTCCAGTAATCCAGACCCAGGGCATCGGCCGCCTCGTATTGCCCCTTCGGCAAGGCGGCCAGACCGCCCCTGATCACCTCGGCCATGTAGGCCGCGGCAAACAGCGTGACCATGATGATGACCCGCAGGATGATGTCGAAATTCGTGCCCGGCGGCAGGAAATAGTTCAGCAGCAAGGAGGCCACGAACAGAAGCGAGATCAGCGGCACGCCCCGAATGAATTCGATGAACATCACCGAAAGGGATTTCACCAGGAACATGTCCGACCGGCGCGCAAGCGCCAGCATGATTCCCATGGGCAGCGACAGCGCGATTCCGGCGATCCCGATGGTGATGGCCAGAAGGAAACCGCCGAACTGGTCCGAGGCGACCGGCGTGATCGCCAGCGGAAGCAGGTTCTGCAGATCCTCGGCGGCCCGTCCGGCGAAGCCGATCCACCAGACCAGCGCGACGATGATCGCCGCCGCTGCCGCAAGCAGCGGCAAAAGCCGGGCGACCACGACCCATGCCAGCGCCCCGAGGCCGAAACTGGCCAGCACCATCAGCGGCCCCCAAAGGCTGCCGCCCCACAGAAGCCAGACGCCCAGAAACGGATAGAGCGCCGAGAAGATCAGCAGCCGGGTCGGCTGCCGTTCGGCCACGGCGATGGCGCCGATCATCGCGGTGGCGGCCAGGATCAGCGCCGGTGTGGGGATGCCAAGCGCCAGCGCCAGGATCAGTGTCGCCGTCGCGCTGACGATCAGCACGATGCGGCGGATGATGCGCGATTCCGAAAACAGGATCGGTGCCAGAGCCACCATCAGCAGGCCGAAGGCCAGAAGCGGACGCCAGTAAAGCTCGGGCGGATAGAAGCCGAACATGTATTGATGCCAGCGTTCCCGGATTACCGCGAAACAGGCGCCCGACGCGCCCTCGCCCCAGGTTCGGGCGATGATCTCGCGGCATTGCGCCAGGCTGTCGGCGCGCCAGACGGAATGGGCGAACCAGGGCCAGAAATGGCTGACGATGAACCAGATGATCGCGATACCCAGCAGCGTCAGAATCGTGTTGACCGGGCCCGAGAACAGATTCTGTCGCAGCCATCTGACTGCGCCGGCCTCGCGGATGGGCGGCGGCGCGGGCGGCAGCATGGTCTCGCGAACGAAGGGAACGGTTTCGGCGTGCATCTCGCTCATGTCAACGCTCCTTCAGCTTCACGCGGGAATTGAAGACGTTCATCCCGGCCGAGATGATCAGGCTGAGCAGCAAGTAGATCAGCATCATCAGCAAGATGGATTCCAGCTCTCGCCCGGTCTGGTTCAGCGTCGTCCCGCCCAGCGTGCCGCGCAGATCCATGTAGCCCACGGCGATGGCCAGCGAGCTGTTCTTCATCAGGTTCAGATATTGCGAGATCAGCGGCGGGATGATCACCCGCAGCGCCTGCGGCAGGATCACCAGGTTCATGGTCCGGTTCGGCCGCAGGCCAAGCGCGAAGGCCGCCTCGCTTTGACCCTTGTTCACGGCCAGGATGCCCGCGCGCACGATCTCGGCGATGAAGGCGCCGGTATAGAGGGTCAGCGCCAGCCACAATGCGACCAGCGCGTTCTGGACGTTCAGCCCGCCGGTAAAGTTGAAACCCTTCAACTCCGGTGGCAGCAGATGCAGGCCGAAGAACCAGATCAGCAGCAGCGAGGGCACGACCATCACGCCGAGATTGATCCACCAGGTGGTCGGCCGGCGGCCGGTCCGGTCCTGCGTGACCTGCGCCCATGCCAGGATCGCGCGGCGCAGGAACCAGCCCGCGATCAGGGCGGCGGCGAAGGCGATCGTGGCCCAGCTGATGGTCACGCGCGCGCCCAGATCCAGACTGCCCGGATCGTTGGTCATGCCCAGTCCGGGAATGGCGGTATAGCGGTTGGTCAGGGCGACATTGTCGAACAGGATCTTCGACCAGGCCGGATTCTCGCCGCGATAGGCATTGGGCGCCGGCATGATCTCGGTGAAAAGCGCGTAGATGATCAGGATCCACAGCAGCAGGGGAATGTTGCGGAACATCTCGACATAGATGGTCATCAGCCGGGCGAACAGCCAGTTGTTCGACAAGCGCGCCACACCCACCCCGACGCCCAGGATGGTCGCCGCGACGCAGCCGAGGACCGAGACGATGATCGTGTTCAGCAGCCCGACAATGGCCGCACGCAGATGCGTGTCATCCGACGTATAGGGGATCGGGGTCTGCGGGATGTCGTAGCCCGCGCGCTGGAACAGGAAGCCGAAATCGAAATCCTTGCCCAGGGCGCGCAGGTTCTGGATCGTGTTGTTGATCAGCCACCATCCTAGCGCCATCACCAGAATGAAGACGATCACCTGGAAGGTCATCGACCGATAGCGCCGGTCATAGATCAGCATGTTCAGTCGGAACGGCGGATTCGCCGGTGCCGAAACATCCGTCATGGCTTTACCCCTGCATCCGGTCCCGCAGCTTTCGTGCCGCTTCTGGCCGACCGGCTTGTCGTTGTTCTTGAAGCCATCGGGGGCGCCATGGCGCCCCCGACAAGATTGTCTCGTCCGATCAGCGGAACGGCGGGGCGTACATCAGCCCGCCCTGTGTCCATTGCGCATTCAGACCTCGCGCCAGCCCGATCGGAGTCTGTTCACCGATATTGGCCGCAAAGATCTCGCCATAATTGCCGCTGGCCTGGATGGCGCGCTTGGCCCATTCCTTGTCCAGTCCGATCATCGCGCCAAGATCGTCGGTCACGCCCAGCAGACGCTGCACCTCCGGGTTCTGCGAGGATTTCACCAGCTCGTCGATATTCTTCGAGGTGACGCCGTATTCCTCGGCCGCGACCAGCGCGTAGAAGGACCAGCGCACGATATCGGCCCACAGATCGTCGCCCTGGCGCACGGCGGGGCCCAGCGGCTCTTTCGAGATGATCTCGGGCAGGATGACGTGGTTTTCGGGATTGGCAAAGGCCGCGCGGGTGGCGGCAAGACCCGATGCGTCGGTCGTATAGGCATCGCAGGCGCCGGCCATGTATTGCTGCTCGCCCTCGGCGTTGCTGTCGATGTTGACCGGCTGATAGCTCATGTTGTTGGCCTTGAAGTAATCGGCCAGGTTCAGTTCGGTCGTGGTGCCGGTCTGGATGCAGATGGTAGCACCGTCCAGTTCCTTGGCACTGGTCACGCCCAGATCCTTGGGCACCATGAAGCCCTGACCGTCGTAATAGTTCACGGCCACGAAATCCAGCTTCAGGTCGGTGTCGCGCGAGAAGGTCCAGGTCGAGTTGCGGGCCAGCAGATCGACCTCGCCCGATGACAGCGCGGTAAAGCGGGTCTGCCCGGTCGTCGGCACATACTTGACCTTCGAGGGATCGCCAAGCACCGAGGCCGCGACGGCCTTGCACACCGCGATGTCGAAGCCGGCCCAGTTGCCGTTCGCATCCGGCGCCGCGAAGCCCACGAGACCGGTATTGACGCCGCAGATCAGTTCGCCGCGCGCCTTCACATCGGCCAGCGTGTCGGCCATGCCGACCCCGGCACTCAGCGTGACCGCGGCAACCGAGCCGAGAAATAGGGATTTCTTCATCTTGTCCTCTCTGTTGATGCCTTCCGTGCCATTCTCGGCCGGTCGGCTGTTGGAGCCGCCGAGGCAGCCCGCATTCCCACCGGGCCGGTCGGATGAACGGCCCATGATGGGCGGTATTGTGCCGATCAACGCTAACAGGTCAAGCGGATCGCAAGGTGACGCAGCGGCTTTCAACCGGCGCGAGACAGCCACCACAGCCGCTCGGCGTCGATCAATGCGCATCGTCGCGACCGCGCGGCTTGCGCGGCCTCGTCATCCTTGCCCCAGCGGCTGATCTGAAAATCCTCATCGATGCGCGACAGGCGATGCGCCGTCTCGCCGTCGATCCTGCCCCGGATCACCGCCAGCCCCAGGATCAGCGATCCCGGCAGCGTCACGAGATCGTGCAATGCCGTCAGCCCGAACAGGTCCAACCCGATCACGACCTGATGCAGGCGCGCCAGAACCTCGGGATCCTGCGGCACCGGGATCACGCCATGGGTGATCCGAAGCGGCGCGCGCAACGCGGTTGCCGCCCAGTCGATCAGCGGATCCCAGCCCTCGGCCTGCAATCCGATCAGTTCCTCGGGCTGGTCGGCGCGATAGGACAAGAGGTCAGTGCCCCCGTAATCGGCCAGCATCCCCGCCACCGCAGCAAATTGCGGCAGAACCTTCTCGATGGCGGAATTGGCCGCGCGGGTCAGCGGCATCGTCGCGGGGTCGATCAAATCCTTCTGCGCGTCCCATTCGGCAGCAATGGCGCCGGCCAGCGCGCTGGTCGGCAGGATCAGGGGTTGCTTGCCGGGCGTCCGGAGCAGGCGGTCGTCCAGCGCGACCTGCCATCCCGCGGCGTCGGGCCGGATCGCCGCGGCCTGCCAGAAGCGGCGTGCCTTCCATTCGCTCATGCCGCGGCCCAAGCCTCGATCGCCCGGGTCAGCGCGGCGAAATCGGCGGCGACCAGCGCGGCCCCCGATGCCACCAGTCCCTCTGGTCCGTGATACCCCCAGGAGACCCCGTAGCCCATCATCCCGGCCGCACGCGCCATTTCGATATCGAAACTGGTATCGCCGACCATGATCGCGGCCTCGGCGCCGACACCGGCCTCGGCCAGCGCGGCCTGCACCATCTGGGGCGCGGGTTTCGAGGGATGATGATCGGCTGTCTGCAAGCTGACGAAACGGCCGTGCAAGCCATGTGCCTCGATCATCGCGTCAAGTCCCCGCCGGGATTTTCCGGTCGCCACCGCAAGCAGCAGATCACCGCGGCCGGAGAGATGGTCCAGGCATTCGCGCGCGCCCTCGTAGAGTGGCGCGGCCTGTGCGATCCGCGCCTTCAGGAAGGCTTCGCGATAACCTTGCACGATGCGCGCCCGGACATGAGGATCGCCATCCGGGACAAGCCGCGCCACCGCCTCGGGCAACGACAGGCCGACGATCTGCAACACCTCTTCGCGCGGCAGAGGGGGGCGACCGACGCCCTCGAAGGCCAGGCTCATCGCGCCGTGGATATGATGCTGACTGTCGATCAACGTGCCATCGACATCGAAGACGACCAGTTTCATTCCGCCTCCGCGAAGGGATCCTCGGGGACATCGCTCTCGTGCCAGCCAAGGCTTTTCCAGGTGCGTTTCATGTGATCGGGCAACGGCGCGGTCAGGATGAGGCGCTTTCCGGTGACCGGATGGTCGAAAGACAGGGACCGGGCATGAAGATGCAGCTTGCGGCTGATCTCTCCGCCCAGTTGCGCCCCCCAGCCGTCGCCCAGATTTTCCTGGCCCGAGCCGCCATATTTGCCGTCGCCGACGATCGGGTGGCCCAGTTCGGCCATATGCGCGCGCAGTTGATGGGTGCGCCCGGTGATCGGCACCAGCGCGCACCAGCTTGCCCGGCTCGCCAGCGCGTCCAGAACGGCATAATCGGTCGTCGCCCGCTTCGCGCCTTCGGTGCTGTCGATGTCGCGCGGATGGACGGCGATCATCTTTTCGCCCTCGCCGCCACGCCCGTGACCCGGAGCCTTGACCAGCCCGTAGCGGATCGTGCCCATGCGCGGCTGCGGCACGCCGGCGACCACGGCCCAGTAGATCTTGCGTGTGGCGCGTGACCGGAACGCCTCGGACAGCGCGCGGGCGACGCGGTCGGTGCGAGCCAGCAACAGGATGCCCGACGTGTCCTTGTCCAGCCGGTGCACCAGCTTGGGTCGGTCCTTGTAGCCGAATGTCAGCGCCTCGGCCAGACCGTCCACATGCCGGTCGCCCTGCCCGCTGCCACCCTGGCTGGGCAGTCCCGGCGGCTTGTTCAGGGCGATGATGTGATCGTCCCTCCACAGCACGGCGGCCTGGATCATGCGCTGATCTGATTCGGGAATGCGCGGCGCATCGGCCCGTGGCGCCGGCCTGGCATCGGGAAGGGGCGGCACACGCACCTCCTGCCCGGCCTCGATCCGGCTGGCGGCCTTGACCCGGCCGCCATCGAGGCGCAACTGGCCGGTGCGGCACATCTTTTCCACCGCACCCTGGGTCAGTTGCGGAAATTTCTTCTTCAGCCAGCGGTCAAGGCGCTGGTCGCCCTCGTCCCGGCCGACGCGCAGGGTCTGCACGCCGCTCATGCGAAAAAGCCCCGTCCGACGACAAGGCCCGCAATCACCGCCGCCAGCGACAGCACGACCGAGACAAGGACATAGACGATCATGCCCGCCGCCTGCCCGCGTTCCCACAGCGTCAGCGCGTCCAGCGAGAAGGCCGAAAAGGTGGTGAACCCGCCCAGAAAGCCGGTCAGCAGAAGCGGCGCATAATGGTTGCCGAACCGCTGCGCCAGCGCGATGGTCAGAATGCCCATGGCGAAGCTGCCAACGACGTTGACGACGCCCGTCGCCACCGGGAAACCCGGCCCGTGCCAGGCAATCGCACGATAGACCGAATAGCGGGCGGTCGCGCCCGCAGCGCCGCCAAGGGCCACCTGAAGGAAGGGATTCATCATCGCGCCCTCCTGTGCCGGAAGCCGCCCAAAGTCAACCGCCGCGCTTCAGCCGCTGGGCGACGAACCAGTCCAGCCGCTTCTTCAGATCGCGCTCGAATCCGCGTTCGACCGGAACATAGAGAACCGGCCGTTTCATGCCCTCGGGGAAATAGTTCTGGCCGCTGAACCCGTCCTCGGCATCGTGGTCATAGGCATAGCCGGCGCCATAGCCCTGTTCCTTCATCATCGCTGTCGGCGCGTTCAGGATATGGGCGGGCGGCATCAGACTGCCGGTTCGCCTGGCCTCGGCCCTCGCGGCCTTGTAGGCGCCGTATCCGGCATTGGATTTCGGCGCCAGCGCCAGATAGATCACCGCCTGCGCCAGCGCCAGTTCGCCCTCGGGACTGCCCAGCCGTTCGAAAAGAGCCCATGCGTCGAGGCAGTGACGCTGTGCAGCCGGATCGGCCAGCCCGATATCCTCGATCGCCATGCGGGTGATGCGGCGGGCCAGATAGCGCGGATCCTCGCCGCCCTCCAGCATCCGCGCCAGCCAGTAGAGCGCGGCATCCGGATCGCTGCCGCGAACGGATTTGTGCAGGGCCGAAATCAGGTTGAAATGTTCATCGCCCGACTTGTCGTATTTCGCCGCGCGCTTCATCAGCCGTTTGGCCATGGCCTGGGCATCGACGGGCGCGGCGGTCTTCCACGCGGCCACCTGTTCGACCAGGTTCAGCGCCGCACGGCCATCGCCATCGGCCATGTCCAGCAGGGCCTCGCGCGCCTGCGCGGTCAGCGGCAGCTTGCGGCCCAGTTCCGCCTCGGCCCGCTGCGTCAGCCGTTCCAGATCGGCCTGGCCCAGCCGTTCCAGAACGATCACCTGCGCGCGAGACATGAGCGCGGCGTTGAGTTCGAAAGACGGGTTTTCGGTCGTGGCGCCGACCAGAAGGATCGTGCCGTCCTCCATGTGCGGCAGAAAGCTGTCCTGCTGCGCCTTGTTGAAGCGGTGGATTTCATCCACGAACAGCAATGTGCCGCGCCCCTGCTGCCGGCGCAGCTTGGCCGCCTCGAAGACCTTGCGCAGTTCCGGAACGCCCGAAAAGATGGCGCTGATCTGGACGAAGGCCAGATCGGTTTCGTCGGCAAGAAGCCGCGCGATGGTGGTCTTGCCCACGCCAGGCGGCCCCCAGAGGATCAGCGAGGACAGGCTGCCCGCTTCCAGCATCGAACCCAATGGCCCTTCCGGCGCCAGAACCTTGTCCTGGCCGATCACATCCTCCATGCGCACCGGGCGGATGCGATCGGCCAAAGGTCTTGCCGCCGGCGATTGCGGCGGCTCGGCGGTTGCGGGCGTGTCGAAAAGGTCGGCCATTTCGGCGCCCATCCTAGGCCCGCGGACCCGCGCCGAACAGCCCCCTTCGACTGCCTCGGATCAGTGCATCTTGGGCGTCAGGTCGATCGACACGCACTGGAAGTCTCCATCGTCGATCCACATCCTGCGGCCGATCGCCTCGGCATCCAGCCCGCAGCGGCCATACCAGCGCGGCCAGGTCGCCCCGGTCAGCGCGATCAGCCGCGACGCGCCCAGTTCCCGGGCCGATCCGGTCATGGCCTCGACCATCTTGAAGTGAACCTTGCGACGATAGGTTTGCGGGATCGAATGACTGACGAAAACGCGCGAGCATTCCCAGGTCTGTTCGTCGATGGGCGCCTCGGCGAACAGCAGATCCTGCGGGATCGACCCGCCCAGAATGCCCTTTTGCGCATCGCGGATCATGTAGCTGTAGATACCGCAGCGCGCGATCGTCGGCGTCAATCGGATGCCCGCCAGAACCTCGCCGCGGTCGTGGATCGCGATCCAGCGGCTTTGAGGCGTATCATACTGGTCGAATTCCATATCCTCGGATTCGGGCAGATCCCAGTTCTTCTGGATGATGAAACTCTGCTTGCGGGCGCGGAACAGATTGGCGAACAATTCGCCATGGTTGTGCAGGTTCGAGAAGGAAAGTGTAGTCGTCTGCATTTTACGTACTCCTGGGGTGTGAGGTGTCCCCTCACCGCCTCACGGATCCCCTGGGCAAACGCCTACAACAGACGGTATTCCTTGGCCCTCTGCAGCGCCTCGGCAGTCGTCCGGGCCTTCAATCTTTCGCGGACCGAGATCAGACGTGCCTTGAACGCGCTTTCGGTAATGCCAAGTTTGGCTGCCGCCGCTGCGTGACGATCGCCCTCCGCGATGCAACGAAGGGCTTCTTTCTGAGCCTTGGTCAGGCTCGCCGGCGGCTCCGTGATTTCGTGAAGCCGACGTACGGTGGTCGAGATCTCGGCGATCTCGTCATCGATGAATTCTCTGTCGTCGCGCGCAAAACTGGCGATCGTGCGCGAGGAAATCGGGCCGCAGGACAGGGTCAGCCCGAAGGTCAGTCCGTGATCGGCCGCGTCCTTGAGGATATTGAAGGGATCAGGGATCGGCAGGCTTGACCAGCGACAGGCCCCCGTCGTCGAAAACCCCCAGGCGATTGTCGGGTCACGCAGTGCGTAGCCGTTGGCGGAATAGAATTCCGACCATTCATCGGAATAGGTCTGAAATTGCATGAGAGGAGCGGCAAAACGGATGTGCAGTCCGACAAAATAGCCGGATGGGGCGGTCTTGCCCAGTTTCCGCAAGGCGGCATTTATGTCTGCGCGTGATGACATGGCTTTTTAGACAAATTGTTTTCCGATACGTCAACGTGCACACTAGTCATGGCGCAGAATAGTTGCCATAGCGTTAATCCGTTGGAGCCGGTTGTATGAGCCTTGACGGCCAATCGTCATCTCTGGCCGACAGGCTTCACCAGCAATTGCTGGCGCTTTATCAACGGGGCGATCTGGATCACGCAGAATTCGACGAGGCCTGGGCGGCGATAAAATGTCACATCCTCGCGCCACATTCGGGACTTAACGCTGCGGAAAGCAACAAAAATACCCCGCCGCCGGTGTGGCAACGGGGTCTCTGATTCGGTGATCGTGCGACTTTACTGATCGTCGCTCACAGCCGATTCGGCTTCCAGACGCGCCCGATCAGACGAACCTTTGGCCGACGGGTCGCGGTCGACCAGTTCGATGATCGCCATCGGGGCCATGTCGCCGTAACGGAAGCCGGCCTTCAAGACGCGGACATAACCGCCCTGACGATCCTTGTAGCGGGCACCCAGTTCGTCGAACAGCTTGGCGACGTGGCCGTCCTGCTTCAGTTGGGCCGCGGCCTGACGGCGGGCATGAAGGTCGCCGCGCTTGGCCAGCGTGATCATCTTTTCGACGATCGGACGGAGTTCCTTGGCTTTTGGCAGGGTGGTCTTGATCTGCTCGTGCTCGATCAGCGAGCCAGCCATGTTGGCGAACAGCGCCTTGCGGTGTTCGTGGGTACGGTTGAGGCGGCGATAGCCGCGGGCGTGACGCATGATGTTCTCCTACAGCGTGTTTTGCTTTGTCCGGCAACCCATGCGTGCGGGTCGCTCTCCTTGGGGCGGATGCCCGGTCACAGGCGGGGACGGTGCCCCCGCCCTCTTGCTCAGAACTGGTCGTCGAACCGCTTGGCCAGATCCTCGATGTTCTCCGGCGGCCAATCGACCACGTCCATGCCCAGATGCAGGCCCATGCCCGACAGCACTTCCTTGATCTCGTTCAGGGATTTGCGGCCGAAATTCGGCGTCCGCAGCATCTCGGCCTCGGTCTTCTGGATCAGATCGCCGATATAGACGATGTTGTCGTTCTTCAGGCAGTTGGCCGAGCGCACCGACAATTCCAACTCGTCCACCTTCTTCAGCAGGCGCGGATCGAATTCCAGGCCGTCGTCGTTGTCCTGGCGGTTGGCCGATTCCGGTTCGTCGAAATTGACAAAGACCGACAATTGATCCTGAACGATGCGCGCGGCATAGGCCACGGCGTCTTCCGGGGTCAGCGAGCCGTCGGTCTCGATCTTCATGGTCAGCTTGTCATAGTCCAGCACCTGACCCTCGCGGGTGGGCGTGACTTCGTAGCTGACCCGCTTGACCGGCGAGAAGATGGCGTCGATCGGGATCAGGCCGATGGGCGCGTCTTCGGGTCGGTTCTTGTCTGCAGCGACATACCCCTTGCCGGTGGCTACGGTCAGTTCCACGTTCAGATCCGCGCCGTCATCCAGGTGACAAATCACATGGTCGCGGTTCAGGACGGTAATGCCGGCCGTTTCCTGAATGTCGCCGGCCTTGACCTCGCCCGGACCCTTGGCGGCCAGGGTCAGTCGCTTGGGCCCCTCGACATCCATCTTCAACGTCACGCCCTTGAGATTCAGCACGATGTCGGTCACGTCCTCACGGACGCCCGCCACGCTGCTGAATTCATGCAGCACATTGTCGATCTGAACCGAGGTGATCGCGCCGCCCTGCAGCGAGGACAGCAGAACCCGGCGCAGCGCGTTGCCCAGCGTCAGGCCGAAGCCCCGCTCCAGCGGTTCGGCGACCAGCGTCGCTGTCCGGGTCGCATCGGCGCCCGGCCTGACGACAAGCTGTGTCGGCTTGATAAGTTCGGCCCAATTCTTGTGGATCATGGATGTGCCTCCATTCTTGTTTCCGTCCCATGACCAAGGCCGGAAACGCCCGAGGTGAAATGCGAAATGTCCGGACCGCGCAATCGACACGCGGTCCGGCTTGTTAATGATCCAGGATCAGACGCGGCGACGCTTGGGCGGGCGGCAACCGTTATGGGCGATTGGCGTCACGTCGCGGATAGCGGTGATATTGAAGCCTACGGCAGCCAGCGCGCGCAGGGCCGATTCACGTCCCGAACCGGGTCCCTGAACCTCGACCTCCAGCGTCTTCACGCCGTGTTCCTGCGCCTTGCGGCCAGCATCCTCGGCAGCCATCTGGGCAGCGTAGGGCGTTGATTTGCGCGACCCCTTGAAGCCCATCGTGCCGGCCGAAGACCACGCGATCGCGTTGCCCTGGACATCCGAGATCAGGATCTTGGTATTGTTGAAGCTGGAGTTCACATGCGCCACGCCGGTGGCGATGTTCTTGCGCTCCTTGCGCTTCATGCGGGTCTTGTCACGTGCCATTGTCCGTCCCCCTACTTCTTCTTGCCGGCGATCGGCTTCGCCGGGCCCTTGCGGGTGCGGGCATTGGTATGGGTGCGCTGGCCACGGACCGGCAGCCCGCGGCGGTGACGCAGACCGCGATACGACCCCAGGTCCATCATGCGCTTGACGTTCATCTGCACCTCGCGGCGCAGATCGCCCTCGACCGTCAGGTTGCCGTCGATATATTCGCGGATTTGCAGAACTTCGGCATCAGAAAGATCGTTGACGCGGCGCGCACGGTCGATGCCGACGGCTTCGCAGATCTGTTCGGCATACATCGGGCCGATGCCATGGATATAGGTCAGGGCGATGGGGACACGCTTCCCCGTCGGAATGTTGACGCCAGCGATACGAGCCACGCGTTTTCCTTTTCCAGTTGCGATTCCGTAGCGCCGGAACCTTTTTTCACAACACAAGGCCCGAAAGCCAAGCCTTCGGGCCGGTCTATGGTCCACCCGGTTGCCGGGTGATTCTCTTGCGAGATGCCGTGATCTAAAGGCAGTTGCCCGCCCCGTCAAGGGCAGGCCAAGGAAAAGCCTTGACACGGGCGGATCATCCCGCCCGGCTCGATCTCAGACGTCGAAAGCGGCTGCGATCTGGCGCGAAACCTCATCGATATCGGCCAGGCCGTCGACGGGGGTCAGCTTGCCCTTCGCGTAATAATAGCCGATCAGCGGCGAGGTCTTCTTGTAATATTCCAGAAGCCGGGTCTTCAGGCTTTCCTCGTTGTCGTCGGCCCGGCGCTTGAGATCGGTCGATCCGCAGACATCGCAGATTCCAGGCTCTTTCGTCGGCTTGGTGTCGTCGTGATAGACCTCGCCACAATTGCCGCAGGTAAACCGGCCGGTGATCCGGCGCACCAGCGCCTCGTCATCAACGCGCATCTCGATCACGCTGTCCAGCGTCATGCCGGTTTCTTCCAGCAGATCGCCCAAAGCATCTGCCTGCGCCAATGTCCGGGGAAAACCGTCGAAGATGAAGCCGGTTCCGGCCTCGGACAGCTTCTCGCGGATCAGGCCGATCACGATTTCGTCGGTGACCAGTTCGCCACGATCCATGACCTCGGCCACGCGCTGCCCCATCCCGGTGCCCGAGGTCCGGGCCTCGCGCAGCATGTCGCCGGTGGACAACTGTATCATGCCCCGCCCCTCGACCAGCCGCCGCGCCTGCGTGCCCTTGCCGGCGCCGGGCGGCCCCAGAAGAATGATGTTCGTCGTCATGAAAGCCCGTCCCCCTCGGCTGGCTGTTTGTCAGTCAGTCTCAGCGACGCGACGGCGTGCGCCGCGGCTTCGCCGTCCCCGGCTTGCGTTTACCACGCAGTTGGGATTTCTCAATCAGGCCTTCATATTGGTGGGCCAGCAGATGGCTCTGGATCTGGTTGATCGTGTCCATCGTGACAGAAACCACGATCAGCACCGAGGTGCCGCCGAAATAGAACGGCACGGACCATTGCGCACGGATGATCTCGGGCAGCAGGCCCACGCCAGCCAGATAGGCCGAGCCGAGCACCAGCACGCGATTGACCACGTAATCCAGATATTCCTCGGTCCGCTTGCCGGGGCGGATGCCGGGAATGAAGCCGCCCTGATTTTTAAGGTTGTCCGCCACGTCGTCGGATTTGAAGCTGACGTTCTGGGTATAGAAGTAGGTAAAGAAGACGATCATCGCCGCGAAGAAGATCAGGTAAAGCGGCTGACCCGGTCCGAAATAGGCCAGGATCGTGGACATGACCGGCCCGGTCTGGTTGCCCGAGAAGGTCGAGATCGTGACCGGCAGCAGCAGCAGCGAACTGGCGAAGATGGCCGGGATGACGCCGGCGGGGTTGACCTTGATCGGCAGGTGCGAGGATTGCCCGTCATAGACCTTCATCCCCACCTGACGGCGCGGATACTGGATGCGGATCTTGCGCAAGGCGCGTTCCATGAAGACGACGAACGCAACCACGGCGACGACCATCACGATGACGCCCAGGATGACCGGGGTCGAGATCGCCCCGGTACGGCCCTGTTCGAAGAAACGTGCCAAGGCGGCGGGAATCTCGGCGACGATGCCCACGAAGATGATCAGCGAAATTCCGTTGCCGATACCGCGTGCGGTGATCTGTTCGCCCAGCCACATCAGGAACATCGTGCCGCCGACCAGCGTGATCACGACCGAAGCCTGAAAGAAGATTCCCGGCTCGTGCGCCAGACCGCCGGCCTCAAGGCTTTTCGCAAGTCCGAAGGCCTGGAACAGCGCCAGAAGCACGGTGCCATAGCGGGTATACTGATTGATCTTCTTGCGCCCCTGCTCGCCCTCTTTCTTCAACTGTTCCAGCGAGGGCACCATCGATGCAAGAAGCTGCACGATGATCGAGGCCGAGATGTAGGGCATGATCCCAAGCGCAAAGACGCCCATCCGCCCAAGCGCGCCGCCGGTGAACATCGACAGGATGCCGCCGATACCCGATTGCGCCTGTTCCATGAAATTGCGCAGGGCCGAGCCGTCAATGCCCGGAACCGGAATATAGGTGCCCAGACGATAGATGATCAGCAGGCCGATCGTGAACCAGATGCGCTGGCGAAGTTCGGTGGCCTTGCCCAGTGCCCCCCAGGAGAGGTTCGCGGCCATCTGTTCTGCGGCTGACGCCATGTGTTTTCCGTCCCGTCTCATGACAGCGCCGCCGACCCGTTTCCGGGGACCGGCGGCGCCAGGAAATGCTGATTGCTATCTATGGGCCGCGCGGGCCCCGTTCAACAGCTTATTCCGCAGCCGCCGGGGCCGCCGGCAAGGTCACCTTGCCGCCCGCCTTCTCGACCGCCTCGACGGCCGCTTTCGACGCGCCGGTGACGGTGATGTTCAGCGCCGCCTTCAGTTCGCCCTTGGCCAGCAGGCGGACGCCGTCCAGCTTTCGGCGCACGATGCCGGAGGCGACCAGCGACTCCTCGGTCACCTCGGCCTTCGTGTCCAGCTTGCCCGCATCGACAAAGCCCTGAAGCTGGCCCAGATTGATGACCGCGAAGCTCTTGGCATTCGGCTTGGTAAAGCCACGCTTGGGCAACCGGCGATACAGCGGCATCTGGCCGCCCTCGTATCCGTTCAGGGCCACGCCCGAGCGCGATTTCTGGCCCTTGATACCGCGGCCGGCGGTCTTGCCCTTGCCAGAGCCGGGCCCGCGCGCAACGCGCTTCTTCTTGCGGTTCGCGCCGTCATTGTCGCGAATTTCGTGCAGTTTCATGTCGCTTCTCCTTCGCCGGACTCATCCCCGAAGCGAAACAGGACGGCCACGGCATGTCTTGGCTGGTGAATCAATGTGCTCTTGTGCACCGCGGGCTGATACAGAAGCTACAGGCCGCGGTCAAGTCGCTGGCGCAACCGCTTGTGTTTTGATCGCGCGACATCCCCCGCCATTCGGATCAATTTCCATTCATCCGGTCTCGGCCATGCATGCGCATCTCGGACCCCCAACCGCGATCGCGCTTTTCGTCCAGCCCGCCGATGCCGCCGAATGCCCGCCCGAACCGCTGACGATGGCCACGCCCGAGCCGTCAGAGGGCGCACGCAAGCCCCGCACCGCGCCACGATACCAAAGCCATCAGACTTCAACTGACGCGTGAATTTCCGCCGATGCACTACTTCTTCTGGATGTATTCTTTGACATGCAAGTCCCTGCGACAAAAAACAAAATTATCAAAAAGACAATTGACGGGACAGACAATTCGCGCCAAACAACACGCATTCACGAGTAACTTCGACAGAATGAATCGAGGATTTTATGAAGTTTTCCGGATTGATTGCGGCGGTGTTCGCCGCCTCGACGACCTTTGCCGCCACGATCCAGGCCGCCACCCTGATCGACAATTCGAACACGGCCTACTACAATAACAGCATCGGGCGTGCGCTGGATGGCACCAATCCCTACGCGGGCAGCTTCATGTTTCCCAGGCCGGGCAAACGGCCCGCCAGCGATTTCACGGTCACGTCTGAGCCGGATTTGTCTTCTGCGCAGGCAACGCTTGGCAATTGGCTGACCGACCCGTTGAATCCCGGCGGCACCTGGACGAGAAACCCGGTCAGCATCCGCAAGCATTGGCGCAAGAATACCGAAACCGCGATCATCTATACGCTGGACGCGGGCCTCGGCGGCATTGCCAATGCCATGGCCTCGATCTCGGTCAATAATGGCGCCTATGTCTGGCTGAACGGAAAATTCCTGGGTGGCCTGACCTCTCCCGGCAAGAACAGGAACATGAAGACGCTGGCCCTGGAACTGGGCCCCATCGACGCCGGCATGAACTATCTTCAGGTTCTCCGCGAGGATCACGCGGGCACACGGCGCTATTCGATCAATGTCAGCGGCGATTATATCGACCAGCAGGCCCTGTCGCCGGTGCCGCTGCCGGCTTCCGGCCTGCTGTTGTTCGGCGCGGCCGGCGGCCTCGCGATGTTCCGCCGCCGCAAGGCCGCCTGAGCCCGCTTGCCAGGGCTGAATCAGGACACACCCCGGTCAGTCATAGCCGGGGCGGAATTGATTCGCGTTACCAGTTGAAAGGACCCCGTATCAACAGACAAGAACGCCCCGGATACCGATCCGGGGCGTCCCTGATTTCACTGCGGGTCTGCCCGGATCAGCCGCGTTCCTCGATGATCGTCACCAGATGCGGGATCTTGGCGACCATGCCGCGGATCGAGGGTGTATCCTCCAGCTCGCGAGTGCGGTTCATCTTGTTCAGGCCCAAGCCTTTCAGCGTTTCGCGCTGGATGGCGGGGCGGCGGATCGGGCTGCCGATCTGCTTGACGACGATGGTCTTGGCCATAATTCTCGCTCCTTACGCTCCGACGGCTTCGGCTTGCGCCTCGGCCGGCTTGTCGTTCGAGGCCAGGATGTCGGCCACCTTCTTGCCACGACGCTGTGCGACCGACCGGGGACTGGCCTCTTTCCTCAGGCCGTCCAGCGTGGCGCGGATCATGTTGTAGGGGTTCTGCGAGCCCAGCGATTTCGCCACGACGTCCTGAACACCCAGCATCTCGAAAACGGCGCGCATCGGACCGCCGGCGATGATCCCGGTGCCCGGAACGGCGGTCCGCATCACCACGCGGCCGGCGCCATGGCGTCCCTCGATATCGTGGTGCAGGGTGCGGCCGTCCCGCAGCGGCACACGCATCATGTTGCGCTTGGCCTGTTCGGTCGCCTTGCGGATCGCCTCGGGAACCTCCTTGGCCTTGCCCTTGCCGAAACCGACACGGCCGCGCTGGTCGCCGACGACGACCAGGGCCGCAAAGCCAAAGCGCTTGCCGCCCTTGACGGTCTTCGACACCCGGTTGATCGCGACCAGGCGATCGGCGAATTCCGGGTTCTCTTCGCGAGGCTGGCGGCCGCCCCGGCGATTGTCACGTTCTGCCATCAGGCATTCCTTCATATCGGGCGCGATCCGCGCCGTTGAAACCGATCCAGGTGGGCAGGAAACGCCCCCGGATCATCGGGGTGGCGCGGCCCTTTCGGACAGCGCCACCCGCAGCGATCAGAACTTCAGGCCGCCCTCGCGGGCGGCATCGGCCAGAGCCTTCACCCTGCCGTGGAAGATGAAGCCGCCACGGTCGAACACGACTTCCTCGACACCGGCTTTCTTCGCGCGTTCGGCGATGGCCGTGCCGATCTTGGCGGCGGCCTCGACGTTGTTCTTTCCGACCAGGCCGAAATCCTTCTCCAGCGTGCTGGCCGAAGCCAAAGTCACGCCCTTCAGGTCGTCGATGACCTGAACCGAGATGTTCTTGGAGGAACGGTGGACCGACAGGCGCGGCCGACCGCTGTTTTCGGCCCGCAATTTGTTCCGCACGCGCAGGCGGCGCTTCTGGAACAGCTGTTGCTTTTTCAGTGCCATTTCATGCGCCCCTTACTTCTTCTTGCCTTCCTTGCGGAAGACATATTCGCCCTTGTAGCGAATGCCCTTGCCCTTGTAGGGCTCGGGCTGGCGCCACTCGCGGATATTGGCCGCGACCTGGCCGACCAGCTGCTGGTCAATGCCTTCCACTACGATTTCGGTCTGCTTCGGCGCGGTGATCGTGACGCCGTCCGGGGTCTCGAAATTCACCTCGTGGCTATAGCCCAGGGACAATTTCAGGGTCTTGCCCTGCATCTGCGCCCGGTAGCCCACGCCCTGAATCTCCAGTTCCTTCTTGAAGCCGTCCGACACGCCGACCGTCAGGTTCTCGACCATCGAACGGGTCATTCCCCATTGCTGGCGCGCGCGCTTCGACGAGCCGCGCGGCTTGACCGCGACGGCGCCGTCTTCCAGGACCAGATCGACGTCATCGGTCGCGGTGAAACTGCGGGCGCCTTTCGGGCCCTTCACCTCGATCGTCTGACCCTTCACTTCGGCCGTCACGCCCTTGGGCAGTTCGACCGGCTTCTTACCAATCCGAGACATCTGCTGCCCTCCTCAGAATACGGTGCAGAGAACTTCGCCGCCGACATTGGCGTTGCGAGCCGCTGCATCCGACATGACACCCTTGGGGGTCGACACGATCGAAACGCCCAGGCCCTGGCGGACCTGCGGGATTTCCCGGGCGCCGGCATAGACGCGGCGGCCCGGTTTCGACACGCGCGACAATTCCCGGATCACCGGGGTGCCGTCGTGGTATTTCAGGCCGATTTCCAGCTCGTTATGGCCTTCATCGGTCGTCACTTCTTCATAACCGCGGATGTAGCCTTCCGCCTTCAGCACGTCCAGAACCCAGGCCCGAAGCTTGGAGGCCGGGGTGCGAACGGTCGATTTGCCACGCATCTGAGCGTTGCGGATGCGGGTCAGCATATCGCCGAGAGGATCGTTCATGTTCATTTTCGCCCCCTTACCAGCTCGATTTGACCAGACCGGGGATCTGACCTTGCGAGCCAAGCTCGCGCAGCATGATCCGCGACAGTTTCAGTTTGCGGTAATACGCGTGCGGACGCCCGGTCAGTTGGCACCGGTTGTGCAGCCGCGTGGCCGAGGAATTGCGCGGCAGGTCGGCCAGCTTCAGCGAAGCCTTGAACCGCTCTTCCATCGGGCGGGACTGGTCGTTGATGACCTCTTTCAGGGCCGCGCGCTTCTGGGCGTATTTCGCCACCATGCGCTCGCGCTTCTTCTCGCGCTCGACCATCGATTTCTTTGCCATATCTCTTTCCCTCCGCGATCAGCTGTTGAACGGCATGTTGAAATGCTTCAACAGCGACTTCGCTTCCGCGTCGGTCGTCGCGGTGGTGCAGATGATGATGTCCATCCCCAGAACTTCGTCGACCTTGTCGAAGTTGATTTCCGGAAACACGATGTGCTCTTTCAGGCCCATGGCGTAATTGCCACGACCGTCGAAAGAGGTGCCCTTGACGCCGCGAAAGTCGCGGACGCGGGGCAGCGCGATGTTGATCAGGCGGTCCAGGAATTCATACATCCTGTCGCCGCGCAGCGTGACCTTGGCACCCAGCGGCATCTCTTCGCGGACGCGGAAACCGGCGATCGAGTTCTTGGCCTTGGTGATGACGGCTTTCTGACCGGCGATCAGCGACAGCTCTTCGGCGCCCTGCTTGACCTTCTTGGTGTCCTTCACGGCCTCGCCGATACCCATGTTCAGGACGATCTTGTCCAGACGCGGGATCTGCATGTCGTTCTTGTAGCCGAATTCTTCCTTCAGCGCGGGCTTGATCGTCTCGCGGAACTGCGTCTTCAGGCGCGGCTGGTATTTGGTTGCGTCCAGCATCAGATCACGTCTCCCGTGGTCTTGGCGAAACGGACCTTCTTGCCATCTTCCTCGCGGAAGCCGACGCGGGTCGCTTTGCCGTTCTTGTCCATCAGTGCCAGGTTCGACAGGTCGATCGGCATGGCCTTGGGCACGCGGCCGCCCTGGCTGTTCTGCGACTGGCGGGTGTGGCGGATCGCGATGTTGACGCCGTCCACGATGGCCTTGTTGTCCTTGGGCATGACGGACGTGATTTCGCCCTGCTTGCCCTTGTCCTTGCCGGCCAGCACGACGACCTTGTCGCCCTTCTTCAGCTTGGCAGCCATCACAGCACCTCCGGCGCGAGCGAGATGATCTTCATGAAGTTCTTGGCGCGCAGTTCACGCACGACCGGTCCGAAGATCCGGGTGCCGACCGGCTCGCCCTGGTTGTTCAGGATAACGGCGGCGTTGCGGTCGAAGCGGATCGAGGTTCCGTCCTCGCGCTTCACTTCCTTGGCGGTCCGAACGACGACGGCCTTGCGGACATCGCCCTTCTTGACGCGGCCCCGCGGAATGGCTTCCTTGACGGAGACGACGATGATGTCGCCCACCGACGCATAGCGACGATGCGAGCCACCCAGGACCTTGATGCACTGCACCCGGCGTGCGCCGGAATTGTCAGCGACATCCAGATTGGTCTGCATCTGGATCATAGGTTTACTCCCGACCTTTGGGGACCGGCCCTTCCGGCCCCAGGGTTTCGATCATTTCTGATCTGTGATGAAGGACTTAAGCCGAGACGGCTTCGTCCGTCAGGACAGTCCAGCGTTTGGTCTTCGAGATCGGCGCGCATTCGGCGATGCGAACGGTGTCGCCGACCTTGAACCGGTTCTCCGCGTCATGGGCGCGGAACTTCTTCGACATCCGCACGGTCTTGTGCAGCAGCGGATGCTTGAAGCGGCGCTCGACCAGGACGGTGACGGTCTGCTCGTTCTTGTCCGAGACGACCTTGCCTTGCAGGATGCGTTTGGGCATGGGCCGGGCTCCTTAGTTCGAGGCAGCGGCGTCGGCCGCTTTCTGGTTCAGTATGGTTTTCACACGCGCCACGTCGCGGCGCACAGCGCGCATCCGGGCGGTATTTTCAAGCTGGCCTGTGGCCTGCTGGAAGCGCAGGTTGAAGGCCTCTTTCTTCAGCGCAACAAGCTGATCCTTCAGCTGGTCGGGCGTCTTCGATTTCAGTTCCTGCGCGTCCATGCGCGTCGTCCTTTCCCACATCACCGGAGAGCCCCGGATTGGCCGGGCCACCCTGATTCCGGTGGAGTTTCGTGATGAAGGCCTGCCCATACAGCCAGAGCCCGGTTCATGCAACCCCTTGCCGGCTTTTTCCGGCAAATGGCAAACCCCGCCGTTTCCGGCGGGGCGTATTGGTATCAGACGCGCCTCGGCGCGCGCGCCCTACCAGTCCTCGCGCGCGACGATGCGGGTCAGGACCGGCAGTTTCATCGCGCCCAGACGCAAGGCTTCGCGGGCGATGGTGTCGCTCACGCCGTCGATCTCGAACATGATCCGGCCCGGATGGACGCGGGCGGCCCAGAAATCGACTGAGCCCTTCCCCTTGCCCATCCGCACTTCGGTCGGTTTCGACGAGACCGGCACGTCCGGGAAGATCCGGATCCAGACCCGGCCCTGACGCTTCATGTGGCGGGTGATCGCACGGCGGGCCGCCTCGATCTGCCGGGCGGTCACGCGCTCGGGCTCGACCGCTTTCAGCGCGAAAGAGCCAAAGTTCAGATCGAACCCGCCCTTGGCGTTGCCGTGGATCCGGCCCTTGTGCTGTTTGCGGAACTTCGTCCGTTTCGGTTGCAGCATTGTTTCGTCTCCTTAGCGGGCGTCGCGGCGCGGACCACGCGGAGCCGGACCTTCCTGCGCCTCGGCGGCCTTGCGGTCGCGAGCCTGCGGGTCATGCTCCATGATCTCGCCCTTGAAGATCCAGACCTTCACGCCGATGATCCCGTAGGGGGTCATCGCCTCGGCCAGCGCATAATCGATGTCGGCGCGCAGCGTGTGCAGCGGCACGCGACCCTCGCGATACCATTCGGTCCGCGCGATCTCGGCGCCACCCAGGCGGCCGGCGACGTTCACCCGGATGCCCAGGGCACCCATGCGCATCGCGTTCTGAACCGAGCGTTTCATCGCACGGCGGAAAGACACCCGGCGTTCAAGCTGTTGCGCGATCGACTCGGCGACCAGCGCCGCATCGACTTCGGGCTTGCGGACCTCGACGATGTTCAGGTTCACGTCGCTCTTGGTGAAATTCGCAAGTTTCTTGCGCAGCACCTCGATATCGGCGCCCTTCTTGCCGATGATCACGCCCGGACGCGCGGCATGGATGGTCACGCGACACTTCTTGTGCGGACGCTCGATGATGACGCGGCTGATGCCGGCCTGCTTGGCCTCTTTCTTGATGAAGTCCCTGATCTTCAGGTCTTCCAGCAGAAGATCCCCATATTCCTTGTCATCGGCATACCAGCGGCTGTCCCAGGTGCGGTTGACCTGGAGGCGCATCCCGATAGGGTTGACTTTCTGACCCATTACGCTTGCTCCTCGACTTGGCGCACCTTGATGGTGATTTCCGAAAACGGCTTCATGATCTTGCCGTAGCGGCCGCGCGCCCGCGGACGCCCACGCTTCATCACCAGATTCTTGCCGACCCAGGCTTCGGCAACGACCAGGTTGTCGACGTCGAGGCCGTGGTTGTTCTCGGCATTCGCGATGGCCGATTGCAGGCATTTCTTCACGTCGCCGGCGATGCGCTTGTGCGAGAAGGTCAGATCGGCCAGGGCGCGATCCACCTTCTTGCCGCGGATCAGCTGAGCCACCAGATTCAGCTTCTGCGGCGAGGTGCGAAGCATCTTGGTCTTCGCGAAAGCCTCGTTCTCCGCCACGCGGCGCGGATTTGTTTCCTTACCCATGACGATTACTTCCTCTTGGCTTTCTTGTCCGCCGCGTGACCGTAATAGGTCCGGGTGGGCGAGTATTCACCGAATTTCTGGCCGATCATCTCTTCGGAGACATTCACGGGGATATGCTTATGCCCGTTATAGACGCCGAAGGTCAGACCCACGAATTGCGGCAGGATGGTCGAGCGGCGCGACCAGATCCTGATGACGTCGGATTTTCCGGATTCGCGGGCTTTTTCCGCTTTCTTGAGCACATAGGCATCAACAAAGGGGCCCTTCCAAACAGAACGTGCCATAGCTTAACGCCCCTTCTTCTTCGCGTGACGCGAACGCAAGATGTACTTGTCGGTCGCCTTGTTCGAGCGGGTCTTCTTGCCCTTGGTATCCTTGCCCCAGGGCGTGACCGGCGTGCGGCCGCCCGAGGTGCGACCCTCACCACCACCATGCGGGTGGTCGATCGGGTTCATGGCGACACCGCGAACCGAAGGACGGATGCCCTTGTGGCGGTTGCGACCGGCCTTGCCCAGGTTCTGGTTCGAATGATCGGCATTCGACACCGCGCCGATGGTGGCCATGCATTCCTGGCGCACCATCCGCAATTCGCCCGAGGACAGGCGGATCTGGGCATAGCCGCCATCGCGACCGACGAATTGGGCATAGGTGCCCGCCGAACGCGCGATCTGGCCACCCTTGCCGGGCTTCAGTTCGACGTTGTGGACGATCGTGCCGATGGGCATGCCGCTGAAGGGCATGGCATTGCCCGGCTTCACATCGACCTTGGTGCCGGCGACGATCTTGTCGCCCATGGCCAGACGCTGCGGCGCCAGGATATAGGCCCGCTCGCCGTCTTCATAGCTGATCAGCGCGATGAAGGCGGTGCGGTTGGGATCGTATTCGATCCGCTCGACAATGCCCGTCACATCGACCTTGTTGCGCTTGAAATCGACGATGCGATACAGGCGTTTCGCCCCGCCGCCCTTGCGGCGCATGGTGATCCGTCCGGTGTTGTTCCGACCGCCCTTCTTCGTCAGACCCTCGGTGAGGGATTTGACGGGGCGACCTTTCCAAAGCTCCGAACGGTCGATCAGAACCAGCCCGCGCTGGCCAGGCGTCGTCGGTTTGTACGACTTCAATGCCATCTTTCTGTCTTCCGTTGCTCTGGACCGATCTGGTCCGTTTCAGTCAAACGATTGCGGCCCCGGCTGGTCCGGGGCCGCGCAATCGCGGCCGTCGATCAAAGTCCGGTCGAGACGTCGATCGAGTTGCCCTCTTCCAGGGTCACATAGGCCTTTTTCACGTCGCTGCGGCGACCAAGCTGGCCGCGAAAGCGTTTCTGCTTGCCCTTGGTGATGGTGGTGTTGACCGCCTTCACCTTGACGCCGAACAGGGCCTCGATCGCGTCCTTGATCTGCGGCTTGCTGGCATCCTTGGCGACCTGGAAGACAACGCCGTTGTTCTCCGAGGTCATCGTGGCCTTTTCGGTGATGACCGGTTTCACGATCACATCGTAATGTTCTGCTTTCGCGCTCATTTCAGACGAGCCTCCAGAGCTTCGACACCCGCCTTCGTGATCACCAGCGTGTCACGCTTGAGGATGTCATAGACATTCGCGCCGATCGAGGGCAGGACGTCCACGCCATCGAGGTTGCGCGCGGCGCGGGCAAAGCCCTCGTTCACGTCCGAACCGTCGATGACCAGCACCCGCTTCCAGCCGTTTTCCCGGACGGCCTTGGCAACGGCCGAGGTCTTGGCGTCGTCGAGGTTCAGATCCTCGACGATCACCAGTTCGCCGGCGGTGGCCTTGGCGGACAGGGCATGTTTCAGGCCAAGCGCGCGCACCTTCTTGGGCAGATCAAAGGCGTGGCTACGCGGGGTCGGACCCTTGTAGGTGCCGCCGTGACGGAAGATCGGCGCCTTCTTGGACCCGTGGCGCGCACCGCCGGTGCCCTTCTGGCGATAGATCTTCTTGGTCGAATAGCTGACATCCGACTTGCCCAGCACCGAATGCGTGCCGGCCTGCGCCTTGGCGCGCTGCCAGCGGACAACGCGCTGCAGGATGTCGCCGCGCGGCTCCAGCCCGAAGACCTCGTCGGCCAGCTCGATGGACCCGGCCCTGCCAGAGTCCAGCTTGATCACATCGAGTTTCATTCCTTGTCTCCTTCGGGCGCGCCGTCGGCCGAACCAGCGGACTGGTCGGCATTGGGATCGGCTGCGGCCTTGTCGGCGTCGATCTGCGCCTCGGCTTCCTTCAGCGCGGCCTCTTCTGCGGCGGCGGCTTCGGCAGCGGCAGCCTCGCGGGCGGCCTCTTCCTCGGCGGCGGCGGCGGCGGCGGCTTCCTCGGCGGCGCGGTGGGCAGCCTCGGCGGCCGATTTCAGCGCGGCGGGATAGATCACGTTGTCAGGCAGCGCCTTCTTGACCGCGTCCTTGATCGTGACCCAACCACCCTTCGAGCCGGGAACCGAGCCCTTGACCATGATCA